>ERZ780167.524-NODE-524-length-39229-cov-16.564635_pt1 | contig 39229 bp, 60 predicted proteins | sample MGYA00510982_ERZ780167 | MGnify/ENA primary metagenome ERZ780167 (study PRJEB29588, sample SAMEA2146107) | human gut metagenome | biome: human gut; feature: human-associated habitat; material: faeces | place: Denmark | collected 2008/2010 ... | reverse complement strand
GCGGCGTTACCGGCACGGCGGACACGTCCTTCGACGTATCAAAAGGAACGACAACGTTCTATTTCGTCGGTGAAGCCGGAGAGGGCGTAACGATAACCGCAAAGGTCGGCGGCGTTTCCGCCGCGGTCGCCGTCCAAACCGCGACCTTTACCGCACCCGCGCTGCTCGGCTCGACGATTTATTTCAAGGTCTCCGGCGTGTGGAAGCAGGCGACGCTGTACCGCAAGGGCGGCACATGGAAAAATGCGCTGGCAAATTTCAAAACGGGCGGCGCATGGAAATAAAATAAGGGGTGTAATCATGAAGGGAATCACTTTCGGCACATATCACAGCTACGATGATTTCAATCTGCTTTTGACATCGAAGGAAGTTGCAGCCCCGAAAGTGAAAACGATTGAAATTGACGTTCCCGGTGCAGACGGGGCGCTTGATCTGACAGAGTTTTTTGGAGAACCGAAGTATGAAAACGTCACGCACAAATTCAAGTTTTCAACGATAGTGCCACAAAGCGAATTCCTTACACTTTTTTCAACCATCAAAAACGCGATACACGGTAAAATGCAGCGGATCATCTTAGACGGTGATCCGCTTTTTTACTATGTCGGGCGGTGCTTCGTTTCATCTTTCACGAATGAAAAGAACATCGGCAAAATAAGCGTGGAGTGCGATTGCGAGCCGTACAAATACAAGCTTGCAAAAACCGTTGTCACGCAGACGGTGAACGGCGAAAGCGTGATTTCCCTGCCTAATCTCCGAAAGCGCGTTGTTCCGCTGGTAACGATCACAGCAGACAGCGCCCTGCATATCGTCTATGAAACATACAACATTTGGGACTTGGGCAGCGGCAGCTACACATTGCCGGAACTGGAACTGAAGGCCGGAAACAACAGCGTTTCCGTCAGCGGAGAAGGAACGATTTCCTTTTCCTATCAGGAAGCGGGGCTGTGATATGTACAGGGTATATTGTGACGGCGTAACGCTGTATAACAGCAGCTTGGAAAGCCTGAAAATCTTCCATCCTTCCCTTGTCTTGGAGCTAAACAAGACCGGCAGCTTTCAATTCACACTTTATCCCCAACATCCACAGTACGGCGCTATAAAGAAGCTGCGGTCAATCATCACGGTCTATCAGGGGGATTATTTGATCTTCCGGGGGCGCGTCCTTAACGATGAAATCGGCTTCCACAACGAAAAGCACGTTGTATGCGAGGGCGAGCTTGCTTTCCTGTTGGACAGCATCCAGCGCCCTTATGACTATTCCGGGACGGTTTCCGGCTTCCTGAATCTGTTGATAGATAACCATAATGCACAGGTGGAAGAATCCAAATGGTTCACGGTCGGGAATGTGACTGTCACCGATCCGAATGATTATATCGTCCGTTCCAATATTGACCATGTTGATACATGGACGGAAGTGCAAAAGAAGCTGATTGACCTGCTCGGTGGCTATATCGTCATCCGGCATGAAGGCTATATCAACTACATTGATTATCTGCAAGATTTCACGCTACTTTCTCCGCAGAAGATCACCTTCGGAAAGAATCTTCTTGACCTGAAGCGGATCAGGAAGGGCGCGGACATTGCAACGGCGCTTTTTCCGCTTGGCGCAAAGCTGAAGGACGGTGAAGGCAAGGACACAGACAACCGCCTGACGGTTGCCGCCGTCAATGACGGCCTTGATTATATCGTCGATGAGGAAGCCGCCGACAGGTACGGCCTTATTTTTTCAACGCATACATGGGATGACGTGACCGAAGCGTCAAACCTTCTGGCAAAGGGACAAGCATACCTTTCCGGCCTTGTCAACCAGCCGGAAACCATAGAGCTGACAGCGGCTGACCTTGCGGCCGTTGACGCTTCCTTCAGCAGTTTCCACCTTGGAACATACGTCAAAGTTACAAGCGATCCGCACGGGATAGACCAGAATTTTCTTGTGACAAAGCTGTCTTTGAAGTTGTTAGAGCCGGGCGCAAACAAGTTGACGCTTGGCGGCGCATTAGAGGGCATTTCCGGGGCGCTTGCGGGGCTTTCCGATGCACAAGGGGAAATTATACTGCAAATAGAAAATGCGTCCAAAACGGCTTCTACGGCCATTTACAACGTGGAACAGAATTTGCTTGCATCCTTGCAGGTGTCCGAAGAAAACATCAAGTCAACCGTTGCGGAAAACTACTATCTGAAAGACGATACGGACGCTCTTGTTTCCTCTGTCAGCACGCAGATTGAGCAGACGAAGGAAAGCGTTGAAATCCAGTTCAACCAGTTCAGCGCCGACATCGAAGCGGTAGCGGCTGGTACGGATGCAGAGTTTGAAGAGATACGGAAGTATATCCGCTTTGTGGACGGCTCTATTCTGCTCGGACAGGTCGGAAATGAGCTTGAATTGAAAATTAGCAACGACCGGATTTCTTTTCTTCAGGACGCCGTTGAAGTGGCGTATTTCTCGGACAATAAGCTATACGTCACGGACGGGCATTTTATCCATTCGTTACAGCTCGGCGATTTCGCTTTCATTCCCCGCGCAAACGGCAACCTGTCATTCAAAAAGCTATCGCTTTAGGGGGCGCTGGTATGGCTAAATCAGGAACGATAACAAAGGCGATCCGGACAGGCTATCAGATGAAAATCGTCTGGACGGTTGGCAGTCAGTCTGCGGCAAACAACACTTCCAGCGTAACGGTCAAGGTGCAGCTTGTGTCAACCGGCGCAAGCTACACCATCAACAGCAGCGCGAGCAAGAGCGGAAGCCTGACGATCAACGGCACAAAATACACGTTCTCCTTCTCCGCTTCCCTGTCCGGCAATCAGACAAAGACGCTGTTCACAAAAACCGTCACCATAGCACATAATGCAGACGGAAACAAAACCTGCGCTTTTGCGTCTACCATCGGGATCAAGGTCACGCTTGGCAGTACATACTATGGTGATGTTACGGCATCCGGCAGCGGCACATTCGACACGATCCCACGCGCCACGACGCCCACGCTGTCAGCAAGCAGCGTAAATATGGGATCGAGTATCACAATCAATATGCCGAGGGCATCCAGCGCCTTTACGCACACGCTGACGTATAAATTCGGCAATGCAACCGGCACGATTGGCAGCGGCCTTGGTACAAGCAAGGCTTGGGACGTTCCCCTTTCCCTTGCAAGTCAGATTCCGTCCGGCACGTCCGGTACATGTACAATCACCTGCAAGACCTACAACGGAAATGCGCTGGTAGGCACAAAGACGGTATCCTTCAAGGCGAATGTCCCGGCTGCTGTTGTCCCGACAATTTCAACCGTTTCCATTACGGAAACAGTTTCCGGGCTTGCGGTGCAGTTCGGCGCTTTTGTGCAAGGAAAGTCTAAGGTCAAGATCGGCATTGTGGCGGCTGGTGCTTACGGCTCTATCATCAAGGCATACAAAACGACCGTTGACGGAAAGAGCTACACCGGCGCAGCGCCCGTAACCGGTACGCTGTCCAGCGGCACGAAATCCGTCACGATCACCGTTACAGACAGCCGTGGACGCACGGCAAAGGCCACAAAGACGCTGACGGTTATTGCCTATGCTGCGCCTGTCATCCGTGGAATATCCGCTGTGCGATGCTTGGCAGACGGCACGGAAAACTATGACGGCACACACGGCAAAATTGGCTTCGGCTTCAATATCTCCCCGGTTTCCAGCCAAAACACAAGCAAGTATACGCTGGAATACAAGGCGCGGGCTTCCAGCGAGTGGATAAAGCTGAAGGATGGCACGGGGTACACGCTATCGACCACGCTGATAACCGCCGCCACCTTGAACGTTGATTCTGCCTATGACGTGCGCCTGACCGTCAAGGACTACTTCACCACAGTCACAAAAACCGTGGAGATTCCCACGGCGTTCACGCTGCTGGACTTCAATGCTTCCGGTCGGGCAATGGCCTTCGGCAAGGTGTCAGAGCTTACGGAAGGTATAGAATTTGGCCTTCCTGTCATCTTCCGCAATGGCTACGATGTAACCGGAAATCCCGGCTGGATAACGGCAAAGCTGACAAGCGACTTTGAGACATACGCCGCAAACGCCGGAAACACATTGCGATATAAGAAAATCGGCGGCGTTGTCTATTTGAAGGGCGTTGTCACGCCGAAGGCAACCTTGACGGGCGGCACGGATAACGTGACCATTACGACGCTTCCCGAAGGATACAGACCGGAAGTGCAGGGCAATTTCATTTGTCAGGGCAGCGGGACGGCAATTTGGCTTTGCACCGTTACGGCGGCGGGGCTTGTGCGTTTCGCTCGATACAGAAACGGCGCTGCATGGGCTGACGCGCCGAATAATACATGGTTGCCAATAGATATATCGTTCATCATATGAAAAGGGGAAGGCGCGAGCCTTCCCCTTCTTTTTATTTCAGAAATAGTTTGTATGTGTTTCCGCTTTTTTCACGGCGTATTCTATGTGACTTTTCAGCAGAGTACAGTTTTTCTTGAATGTAGCTTTTGGCAATCGGGTCAAACATCTTGTAAACATCTTTTTGAAGCACGCCGGGATTTTCCTTTATAATCTTCAGCAATTCTCTTTCAAGTTTAGGGAGAATATTTGCTTCAAAATCTTGCTTCGCTTCATATTCTATTTTAAGCGCGTCAATGTTTTCTCTCATGTTGTCCAATTCTTTTGAGCAACGATCAAGAAATTCATCTGTGAATAGTTCGTCGCGCCAATAATTAAAACACTCGCCCTTTTTCTCAAGCAGTTTCTTTGTTCTGTTCATGTAGCTTACAAACGCTTCTAAGGCGGCAAAATGAGCGAGCGGGGAATCAAAACGGCTATCACGCCACGCAGACCACATCTTTTGATATTGGGCTTCATATCGCTTGATTTCTTTTTCGTGTACTATGCGCCAGCCCCAAGGCAAGCCGCCTTCAGGCGTTAAATGGTCTTGATCTTCTTCAGGCTCTGCAAGCTTCGACACAAAGCGCAATACATCTTTCTCGCTTGCTGTTGGGTTTTGGTTCTTATACCATGCAATTACGCTGTTCATATCCAGCGGATTAAAATCATCTGTTTCTGCGCGCTTTACCTGCTCTGGTTTCTTCTTTTTGAAAATATCAAATAAGCCCATAGCATTTACCTCATTATGTGCGCTTCATCCTTTTTCCTTGATTCTTCTGGATCACTTCACGGTAAAATTCATCTACTGCGGACTGCTGTATGTGGTTTCTTTGACCTCAATAATCATACAGCTTTCCCCCGTTGCTGTTATCTGAAATTTGACAATATTCTACATTGTCAAATGGCAAAAAACAAGAGCAAAAATAAAAAAGGAACGGCAGCAAGACCGTTCCCATTAAAGGCAATTAACAATTCAGCTTTTCTTCCATCTGCTCCCGTGATATAATCCCCAGACAATAGAGTTCCAAGAGCGATTCTACATACACCGTTTTCCTCTCCTTGTATTCCTCTTCGGTTATCATTCCAGCGACTAACAGCTTTTCAAGCAATCCAAGCGTTTTCAATGGTTTCAGCTCCTTGTTTTGATTATATCCATCAGTCATGCGCGGTTGAATGTGCGCACAACTGATGGAAATGGACGGCGCGAAGAATCACGCCTTCAGTTTAACATCAAGCACGATCTCCGGGCTTGTCCAGTTGCCGCCCGTGCTTAGCGGCGATCTGTAGCGTGTGCGCTTCTGTTCCGGGTCGTAATATCTTACCTGCTGACTTTTAATCCGCTGCGGCGTGTCCCGGTGATACTCAATGCGTTCAATACAGGCTTTCAAGAGCCTGTTTTTTGTTGCCGCGTCAATGTTCGGGTCTTTTAAGGCGTTGAGCGCTTCGGAAAACTGCGTGATTTTCTCTTCGTAATTTACAGGTTCGGGCATGGATTCGTAAGCCTTGCAAAGCGCCTGTCTGACTTCCTCTTTTTCCTTCAACAGCTTTTCGTTGAGTTGCTGGAAGATATGCGGCGGCATCCGTTTTGCCGGATCGGGGTCAGCTTGCGCTTCCCATTGGGCAAGCTCTTTTTCGTCAAGCTCTTTCTGCTTGGCTTCCAGATTCTTGATAAGCCGTGCGTGGAGCTTGGCAGAATCGCCTTCGTCGTTCTTCAAGCGGATTTCAAAATCCTTGATGCAATCCGTAAGGATCGATATTACGCGCTCTTCCATTTCGGAATACAGGCAAGAGCCGGTTTTGCAATGGGTTTGTCCGTCGCACAAAAGGCGCGGCGCTGCATCGCGGTTTTTGTATGTCCGAAGAGACATAGCGCGTCCGCACCTGCACCAGATCAGACCGGCAAACGGATTTCTGACTTTCGTGTTCGGCTTCTGTCGTGTGTTCTTTCCCTTCTTGGCTTGCGCGGCGTTGAATAGCTCTTCGGGAATAATGGCTTCGTGCTTTCCGTCGTATATTAGGAACTCCCCTACTTGCGCAACCGGGCGCGTTTTCTTGAACTCCCCTTCTTCAACGATGGTCAGCGTCTTTCGGTGATTCCACTTGACTTTCCCGATATAGTGAATATTTTGGAGCATCTTTGTCATTGCTGCCGGAGACCAATAATCCCCTTTCGGCGGCTTGATTCCCATTTCGTCAAACTTCTTGCAGATGTTTGTGCAGCCCATGTCTTTGTTGACATACAGGTCAAACATCATGCGCACAACGTCCGCTTCTGCCTTATTCGGAACAAGGATAGGGCACTTCCTCTTCCCTTCCGTGACGAACGTTTTATCATATCCGTATGGCGGCGTATTGCCGACATAGTTTCCCTGACTGACGGACAGCAGCCGCCCACGGTTCAAAATTTTCTTTGTGTATTCCAGATAGTCATTTCCGCGCTTCAGCTCGCGTTCAAAAGCGTCCCAGTCGTATTCATCCCGCAGGTCATAAATCCGCTGCGGCGTGATGACAAGCGTGTTTGTGTGCTTCAGCAGCTTCATCAGCCGCCCTATATCTTCAAGATCGCCACGGGTCAGACGCTGCGGCTCTACCACGGCGACGGCCTTATATTTCGGCGATTCTATCAATCTCAAAACACGGTTGATCTCCGGGCGCTCGGCTATGGTCTCGCCGGAAACCACTTCCCTGTATTTGTTCTCTTCCGGCACGACAGCGCCGAGATGCTTTTCTGCCCATTCGTCCAACATGGCTTCATGCTTGGAAAGGACTTCTTCCACAGTCAGCAGCGGATCATCCGAGCGGGATTTTCTTAAATAATCAATGACTTCTTCCGGCTTAAAATCTATCTTCGGTTGATAATACAAAACGATCAGCTTCTTTCGTGGGTTATTGTTTGATTATATTAAGTTGTCGTTCTCTTTATCCTTCTTTCTTTTCGTTCTGGCCTTTTCTATAAATTGCATTGCCGTTAGGATGACCGCAATCACCGCGGAAGCAAGCAGCCCAAGCCTTTCCACGCGGTTTTCGGCGGTGAAAAAGCCAAAATCCATGTTGCTAATGTCCGTTACTATATAGCTGCACAGGGCGACGGAAAGGAAGATGCACAGACCGGCAAGCGCATAAATGACCGGCTTCCGCTCCTTTATCCCGTCTTCCAGCATCCGGCACTTTTCGTTCAGGTGTTCTATCTGCTGCTCCGCGCTGTTCAGCTTATTTTGAAGCTCGGCAACCGTTCCCGTGTCCGGCTCTTTCGGTGGCTCTATGTCAAACAGGTTGTCCATAGATAGATTCAGATATTTGCATAGGGCAGCGACATAAAACACGCAGGGGTTTGACAGCGCACCGGACAGGAATTTCGCAATGGTCGAGCGCGGTATACCGGTCTGCTCTACAATCTCGCGGTGCGTCCGGTGCTGCGCGTTCACGGCTTTCTTGATGTTCTTGTAAAGGTTGTCGCATTGTGGCTGGATTTGCTGAATAATAGTCCTGTTTTCCATAAAATCCCCCGTTATCCTAACCATACATTGATTTAATCGTCTGCGGCATAGATCATTCCGGTTTGAATGTTTACTTCTTATGAAAATACACGCTATCATGTAGCCATAGCAGGTGAGGGGCTGCAACCGATCTGCTCTGCCCGGTCACTCGGTGGCACGGTGGCCGGGCAACCTTTTACAAAAATGGTATTTGTTTCTGGTTTCAAATTTTATTGCAATTTCGTAAAATTAACCCGAAGAACATTAGTTCCCTTCTAATGAAAGGATGTCTAAAATGGATAAGTCAACATACATACACGAAATTGTCAAACTATTAGAAAGATGCAATGATGTCGAACTATTAGACCTTATTTATCAAATCATGCTCAAAGCATCCACAGGCATTTAATCCAGAAAAGCGTTTAAGCTTTTCCGCTTTTCAGAATCCATCTTACTAATTTTATCTACAATAGATAGGAATTCTTCATCACTGCGCAACTTTACAACGATGTCAGAAATGGCATCGTTGTTTTTTTGCGCTTTTGGGCGCTCCATTGGAACGTTATAGCCCCATAGCCACATTTCAGAAACATCAAGGGCAATAGCAAGTTTATAGATTGCTTCTTGTTTCGGCTCATATCGTCCCGACAAATAACTGCTTATTGATCCTTTATCAATGCCGGTTGCACGGACAAGATCAATCTGTTTCTTTTCCTTAATGGCCATTGCTTCACGCAACCGTTCTGGCGTTGTTGATACTCGCTCAAACTCATTTCCCATTGTTATCCCCCCCTTCCATTTTTTATTAAGTATGCGCCGTTTGTTTTGAAAAGTCAACACAAATATATTTTTTTACAAAAAAAGTTTGGAAAAATCAAAATTGCCTATTGACTTTTAAAGTTATATCGCTATAATGAAAGCAGAAAGTTTGGAAAGCCAAACGTGCAGCCAACAGGCAGAAAGGAAATTGAAATGACAAAGTTTTATGGATTTGAGTTGGAAGACGGAATTTGCAGAACCTTCACAAGCGTTTCTTCCCTGCGCAGATGGCTTGAACGCAGAATGGACGAATGCGGCAGCCCGGAAGCTTTTTCGGAATGGCTTACCAACTACTTTGAAGAAGGAAACGAAATCAGCGTACACGGCGAACAGTACGACTTCTGGGCTTGCTGGGAGCTCGTTTAATGAATAAGCCGGAGGGCGGCGGCTAAACCGCCCAGAAAGGATAAGCCTATGTTTTGGGATGAAATGAAAAAGTTTGGCTGCCAAACGATTATCCATTGCAACGGCAGCGAAGAAAAAGAGCGTTTTTTCACCGCTTGCAAAACAAATGGCATAATCCCGAATTTATCTCCGTATGCAATACGCGACCGGGATTATTTCCGCGTTTGCAGATCAAACGGCAGATTTGAGCTTGCAGCATATCCTAAAAATCAAGTTGAATTTTTCCAGCTTGAAGTTGTGGAATGGAAAGGCATTCAATCGGGAGAGCTACAAAAATGAAAATGACTGGATGGACGTGGGATCACGCAAAATATGTCGCTGACCGCTGTGCAGAGCGCTTCGAGAGCCGGGCGGAATTTGAACGGTATCTTCTGTCTATCGGCTGGTCGGGAGATGAAATCGAGCAGATGCTTGCCTATCTGGACAGAAAAGAGAAAGAAAGATGAAAGCAAAATGTGTGTTCTGCGGCGCGGAAATCGAAGTCAGCAAGCAGCTTTTGTTTCCGGGCGAAAACCGGAAATACACCTGCGGAAAATGCACAGAGCATTGCAATAAGGTCTGTCCGCTCGGCAAAAGCGGAAGTGTGCAGGGCTGGCACTTCGAGCCGTGCCTTTCATGCAAGAGCAATCCATATAAAATCTACAATGCCGAAACGGTCTGAAAAGGCCGTCTGCCGGGGATGACCGCCCGGTACTGATGATGGCAGGTCAGAAAGGAAGGTGTTTTGCATGAGCGCAAGCTACGCAAAGTTGCGCGGCAAAATTAAAGAAAAGTTCGGAAGTCAAGACAATTTTGCCGCCGCAATGGAAATGGATCGGTCAACGCTCAGCCTGAAGCTGAATGGTAAAAGCGATTGGACGCGGACAGAAATTGAAAAGAGCTGTTCCCTTCTTCAAATCGCCGCTGTGGATGTCTACGTTTATTTTTTTACTATTTGAGTTTGGAAAACCAAACATAAGAAAGGAGCAACTACCATGCCAAGAAAAATCACGCCGGACGAACTGATTGACAGCGAGATTGCCCGGCTGCGCAACACGGAAGCCGTAAAGATGGCGGAAAAAGAAATGCGGCTCATTTACAGAAAGCGCAAGTACCTTGCGCAGCTCCGCTGGATGGAAAAGCGCGGCAAGCAGCTTATAGCTGACGGCTGGACGCTGGACACGCTGGAACTGCTGTTCAAGGACATCCCGGAAGAATAACCGGAATCCGGACAACCAGCCGACGAATAGGCTGAAACATAACGGAAAGGGAGTGTTTTTGTGAATGGTCAGCAGGATGTATATGGCGAGCCGACAATATTGAAATATCCGGGAATGACGGTCAGGGTATATCGCCCGATCCTGCCTGACGAAGAAAGAGCAAGACGCATGAAGCGCATAGAGCAACGCGCAGCGGCGCTGCTCATGGCCAAATACGAAGCAGAAAGGAAGCGAGCGAACAAATGATTTTTACGGACGATCCCCTCTCGGATTTCGACCGCTACGACCGGCAGCAGAGCGAAGAGCTGAAAAAGCGCCCCGTGTGCTGCAACTGTTGGCAGCCGATACAGGAAGAACGCCTTTTGGATATTAACGGCTTTCTGTACTGCGATGAATGCGCAAGGGACGAATTTCAGAAAGATACAGAGGATTACATAGAATGAAAGATTGGACAGGAAACAGCACGGCTATATACGCCACGCACGGCGCAAGCAATCATTCTGATTCTGAACGTGCGGAACTGGACTACTACGCAACAGACCCGGAAGCGGTTGAAGCGCTTCTTCAGGTTGAAGATTTCAACCATTACATACTTGAACCGGCTTGCGGCGGTTGTCATATCAGCAAGGTGTTAAGCGATTACGGATATGCCGTTGTTTCGACCGACATTGTACATCGTGGATCAGCTCTTCAAACAAGGAATATGGATTTTCTGTCATATGTGCCAGAGCCGCGAAACAGCCGGGACATTATCACAAATCCGCCGTACAAGTACGCTGCCGAGTTTGCGGAACACGCGCTTAATATTTCGCAGGAATCCGTAAAAGTCGCAATGTTCTTGAAGCTGACATTCCTTGAAGGCTGCAAGCGGAAGCAGCTATTTGACAAGTACCCACCGAAGAAAATCTATGTTTTCCGGAATCGTGTTGATTGCTGGAAAAACGGCGTAAAGCCGGACAAGCCTTCGAAGGCCGTTTGTTATGCATGGTTTGTCTGGGAAAAAGGATTTGCCGGAAGTCCCAAAATAGCGTGGATTTGAAAGGAGAAAAGTAAATGTGCATCACAAAAGTCAAAACATCCAGCCGCGAAGAATGGCTGAAGCTGCGCGGCCAGTACATAGGCGGCAGCGACGCGGCGGCGGTTGTCGGTCTGAATCCGTTTTCTTCGCCCTATGCGCTGTGGGCGGAAAAGACAGGCCAAATCCCCGGCTTTTCCGGGAATCTGGCAACGGAAGTCGGAACATACCTTGAAGAATTTGTCGCGCAGAAGTTCGCCGCCGAGACCGGCAAGAAGGTTCGCAAGTGCAACCAGAGCTTCTTAAACAGCGATTATCCGTTTGCCATTGCCAATATTGACCGCGAGATCGTCGGCGAGGACGCCGGGCTGGAAATCAAAACCACGTCCGAGCTGAACATGAAGAAGTTCAAGGGCGGCGAGTATCCGGCAAATTACTACTGCCAGTGCGTTCACTATATGGCGATGACCGGGAAACAGCGCTGGTATCTGGCCGTCCTGATCGGCAACCGTGATTTTCGCTGGTTCACCATTGAGCGCGACGAAGCCGAGATTGCCGCCCTTATGGGCGCAGAAGCAGACTTTTGGGAGCTGGTGAAAAATCACACGCCGCCCGCTGCGGACGGCTCACGCGCCACTACAGAAGCAATCAAGACGATCTACACGGAAAGCAGCGAAGACACCGTTGATCTGACTTTGAAGCTCCCGGCGCTTTTGCAGTACATAGACCTTGGCAAGCAGATTGCCGAGCTGGAAACCATGCGGGACGAAGCAGCAAACAAGATCAAGTCCTTCATGGGCGACGCTGGCGGCGGCGAGTGTGACGGCTACCGCGTTTCGTGGAAATCCAGCACACGGCGCACGTTCGACAGCAAGAAATTTGCAAAGGAAAATCCCGGTCTTGATCTGACCGGATATTACAAAGAAACATCTGCCCGGACATTCCGGGTGACAGAAATGAAGGGAGCATAAAACAATGAAAAACATCATCCAGAAGGAAGAACATCGCAAGAAGTCCAAGAATCCAACAACCAACTATCCGAAGGATAGCCACAAGGATTTCTGCAAGCGGTGTATGAAGTTCAACGGCTATTGCCAAAACGGAAATCCCAAAACCTGCAATCTTTGAGAGGAGAATTGAATTATGGCAAACATTATTCAGCGTCAGGCGGTTGATATGAAAGCGCCGGAAAAAAAGACGATGCAGCAGTACATCAAGAGCATGGAAGGCGAGATCGCAAAGGCTCTGCCGTCCGTCATCACGCCGGAGCGATTCACGCGCATTGTCCTTTCTGCGATCTCCGTCAATCCGAAGCTCGGAAGCTGCACACCGGCAAGCTTTCTCGGCGCGATGATGACCAGCGCCCAGCTCGGTCTTGAAGTCAACACGCCGCTTGGACAGGCTTATGTCCTGCCATACAACAACAAGGGGACGCTGGAAGCACAGTTCCAGCTTGGCTACAAAGGGCTGATCGACCTTGCCTACCGCAGCGGCGAAGTGGAAGTCATTCAGGCGCATGTTGTTTATGCCAACGATGAATTTGAATGCGAATACGGCCTTGAGCCGAAGCTTACGCACAAACCGGCTGACAGCAACCGGGGCGAGCCTGTCAAGGTATATGCCGTTTTCAAGACGAAAAGCGGCGGCTACGGCTTCGAGGTCATGAGCATGGAAGACGTGCGGCAGCACGCCGTGAAGTACAGCAAGGCATACGGCAGCAGCTTTTCCCCGTGGAAAACGAATTTTGAAGAGATGGCGAAAAAGACTGTTTTGAAGCGTGTACTGAAATACGCGCCGCTGAAGTCTGATTTCGTCCGGGCGGCAGTGCAGGATGAAGTCATCAAGAAAGACCTTTCGGCGGATATGTATTCCGTGCCGAATGAAACGGTCTTTGACGCCGAGTTCGCCGAAGTGGACGAAGAAACCGGCGAGATCGTAAGCAAGGGGGAATGACTTATTAACAAAGTGATTCTTATCGGTCGCCTGACGGTTGATCCTGAAATCCGCGTCACAAATTCCGGCAAAAAAGTTGCTTCCTATCGTATGGCGGTTGACCGCAACGTGAAAACCGAAGGTCAGCCGGAAGCGGACTTCATCAACTGCACGGCATGGGGCAAGACCGGCGAGTTTGCGGAAAAGTACCTTCACAAAGGCATGAAGATAGCCGTTGAAGGTCGTATCCAGACCGGCAGCTATGAGAATGACGGGCAGAAGCACTACACCGCGGAAATCATCGTTGACCGGCATGAATTCTGCGAAAGCAAGCGGTCTGCCGATTCCGGCAGCTATCCCGCGCCGGATCAGGGCTTCGCGGAAATTGAAGAAGATGACGGGCATCTGCCGTTCTGAAAGGGGGACGTACCATGAAAATCTATTCCGTCCATGTTGATGAAATCCCGGAAAGCTGTGGTGGATGCGCGTTGATGGGGTACATCAATGATTCATATCCTGTATGTTATGGCATCGCGGATGGGGAAAAACGGGAAATCGAAGGAAACCCATATTCAATGCAATATAGAAGAAGCGATTGTCCGCTTGTAAGGGGGGCTGAAGGCAATGTCTGTAAACAGCAAACAGAAGGGCGCACGGTTTGAACGGCAGCTTGCTTCCCTGTTCCGGGAATACGGCTACAACGCCCGGAGAACCGCCCAATACTGCGGCAACACCGGGGACGCTTCGGACGTTGTCGGGCTTCCCGGAATCCATATCGAAGCCAAGCACCAAGAGCGAATGCAGCTCTATGACTGGATGGCACAGGCCAAGCGGGACGCAGCCGGGACGGACAAGCTTCCGGCTGTGTTCCACAAGAAAAACAATGCATCCATCCTTGTGACGATGGAATTTGAAGACTGGATGCGGCTTTTCACCGAATGGGAAGCCGGTCAGGAAAGAAAGGAATAATCCGATATGAGAAGCAAAAGCAAGGCGTATCTGCTCACGACGCTGTTTATGTCGATGATGCTGTCGATTCTCTACTTTATCACGCTGGCAAATCCGGGCGCGTGGAAGTGGTATGGAATCATCTTCGGCATTCTCGGCGTGATCTATTTCACGCTCTGCCTTTATTCGTGGATCGCACATTGATAAATTCACGGGGCGGCATTGACCGCCCCACACACAAAAGATGAAAGGGGCTGACAACATGACACAATGCGAACGCATACAGCGACACCTTGAAGATTACGGCTCTATCACAAGCCTTGAAGCTATGCAGGAATACGGGATCATGCGTCTGGCTTCCCGAATTTCTGATCTGAAGCATATGGGTGTTCCCATTGAAAAAGAAATGGTCAGCGGAAAAAACCGATACGGCGAACCGACAAGCTTTGCCCGGTATTCCCTGAAGGTGGTGGGAACGTGTGGCTGATGTAAAGTGGATCAAGATCACGACAGACATCTTTGACGATGAAAAAATCCTGCTGATTGAAAGTCTGCCGGACGCTTATTCAATCATTGTCGTATGGTTCAAGCTGCTTTGCCTTGCCGGAAAAATGAACAACAGCGGCGTTTTCATGATGAACAATCAGATTGCCTACACGGACAAGATGCTTGCCACGATCTTCCGAATGAAAGAAAGCACGGTGCAGCTTGCCTTACAGACCTTTGAGCAATTCGGAATGGTTGAAATCATTGACGGCGTCATCACCATTCCGAACTGGGGCAAGCATCAGAATCTTGACCAGCTTGAAAAGAAAAAAGTAAGTCAGCGGGAATATATGCGGCAATACCGGGAAAAACAAAAGCTTCTTTCTTGTAATACTTACAGTAAGGCTAACAGTAAGGCTAACAGTAAGGCTAATGTTAGCCGCGCAGAAGAAGATATAGAAGAAGAAAGAGAAGAAGAAAAAGAAAAAGATAAGATTGATTATAAGGGCATCGTTGCCGCCTTCAATTCCATCTGCGTTTCTTTTCCTTCGGTCAAAGCTCTTTCTGACGCCCGGAAAAAGGCGATCAAAGCCCGGCTGAACACCTATTCCCTTGACGATTTCAAGACGCTTTTTGAAAAGGCGGAAGCTTCGTCCTTCCTGAAGGGCAAAAACAACAGCAACTGGTCGGCAACGTTTGACTGGCTGATTAAGGATTCCAACATGGCGAAAGTCCTTGACGGCAATTACGACGATAAGCCCGTTACATATCGGCAGACCGGCAAGAACACGAAGGCCGAAGAGCTGAACGAGTTTTACAAAATGGCAAAAGAATGGAGTGAAACCGAATGAACAAAGCGGAATTCAAAATTTTTGCCGATGCGCTCCGTACATATTACAGCAAGGAAAACATTCTGCCAAACCCGCAAGCTATGGAGCTTTGGTATAGGGCGTTATGTGACATTCCGTATCGAGTGGCAGAAATCGTCCTGCAAAAGTGGGTTGCAACAAATAAATGGTCGCCGTCCATCGCAGAAATTCGGGAAATGTGCTCGGTGATCGTCAACGGCGAGCCGCGAACGTGGCAGGACGGATGGGATTCCGTACTGACGGCAATCCGGAAGTTCGGCTATTACAATCCAAAAGACGCAATGGCGTATCTGGACGGCGTTGATCCCATCGCGGCAAGCTGCGTCCTAAAAATGGGATGGAGAAACCTTTGTACATCGGAAAATGCCGTTGCAGACCGCGCCGCATTCCGGGGCTGCTATGAGATCATGGCGAAGCGTGAGCAGGAGCATAAACAGCTTGCGCTTCCGCTTCAAGAAGCAATCAAGGGCATCCAGCTTAAAGGCATGGACGGCGAGATTTTGAAGATCGGGGGCGCGTAATGTTCAACGCTGCATTCAATGTGCATTACCGGAAGGAAAAACCGCCCTGCTACCAAAACAGCGAGGACTGCAAAGAACGCCGCGCAGGTTGTCACGCCGAATGCGAAGAGTTCAAAGCGTACCGGCAGCGGCTGGAAGAGGAAAAGAAAAAAGCCAGAAAGACCTTCGACGCCGAATCCGCTGCCGACGAATTCAGGATCAAAGCCACATGCAAAAACATGAAAGGAAAACAGAGACAGGTATGATGTACAAATACGGCATGAGGGCGCGGGGCTTTGCCCCTTGGTGTCAGCCTATGAAGGCAATTATTATGGCCGAGAAGGACGAAAGCGGCAAGTATCACAATATCCTGTTTTATTCCGAGCCGCTGACGCAGCAGCAGCTTGAAGAGTTCGAGCTTGATTATCTGGGGGAGTGTGAATTGTGATGGCTGAACGATTGACATTTGAAGGAAACTTCTGTGACATTGCAAAGTGCCGGGAAGAGCGTTGGGGCAAGCATTGTCCGAACGGTGCTTGCAGTCAGCGTAAGGTGTGGGAACGGCTGAAAGCCTACGAGGATACCGGAGCTGTCCCCGCCGTCTCCGTCCCGCAATGGATCAGCGTCAAGGACAAACTGCCAAAGACGGGTGAAAACCCTGTTCTTGCCGGGAGTACGGAGATGCACTATGTGAACATGGCATGGTATCACAGCGGAAAAGGCGTCTGGGAAACGCCGAGCGGTTTTTCCTGTTCGTTCACTCATTGGATGCCGCTTCCCAAACCGCCGAAAGGAGAAAATGATGGCTGAATACATAGAGCGCAAGCGGCTGCTTCGTAAGTTCAACGTTGATGACATGATGAACGTAAACGGAACGTTGATTTCTCTGCGTGATGCGCGGGAAGTTATTTCAAGCTTCCCCGCCGCCGACGTTGCGCCGGTGGTGCGCTGCAAGGACTGTCAAAAAAGCGGCGTGACAGAGTTTGGAAAACGATTCTGTTCAGAGCCAATGGGGGCATTTTACGGATGCATCCCTGTTGAGGATGATTTTTTTTGCAGCGGCGGCAGAAGAAGGGACGGTGCATAATGACGATACAAGAATGCAAAAACCACGAGCGCATTTACAAGAAGCTGGTCGAAAAGTTTCAACCGACATCCACATTCGACAGTAAAGATTGTACACCGGAGGAATTGGAATGCATTAAGGTTGCCCTGCTCCGCTCGGTTGCAATCGAAATGCTGAACATTGCGGATTTGAAAAAACGAAAGGACAGCGAACCGATGTTTGAAGAAAAAATCATCTGGCACGAGATCACGACACGCCCGTTGACAGAGGAAGAAAAATCCGAGTATGCCGAGCGCGGATACGCTGACTACGAAATTCCGGAATATATGTTCTCCTGCGAAATGCCGAAAGACGGTCAGGAAATCCTTGTCGCCACAAGCTGGGGCGTCTCGCAGGACTTGTGCATGATCGATTGCGATGAGTGCAACAACCTGTTTGAGCTTGAAACACGCGGTGATTGGGACGGCGTGAAAGCGTGGGCGGACATGCCGAAGTATAAGGGCGGTGAATCCGATGGGTGAACACAAAACAAACCCGGTCGCCATTGCCGCAAAGCGTGGCGAACTTCCGCCGAAGCCAAAGCCCCTGTCCAAGCGCGAAACAGAGCGGCTGCTTATGCAGGAGATCGAGCGGAAATGCATCCTGCCGTACCTGCGGAAAGTAGCATATCATGCGAAATATGGGTGGCGAAACCGATGAGCAGCAAGTCTAAAAAGCGCCGCCCGGAGCGCGTGAGCATGACAAAAGCTGTCACAGCCGCCGAAATCATGTTCGTGTGGGCTTGGATGGACGTTTTTCATCCTTCCCCGGACGATGTGCAGAAGCTGAAGGCAAGCCTGAACAACGTTGCCGAAAGCGTCAATCTCGGCAACCTGAATATCCGGGAAATCCGGGAAGCGATCAAAGATGAACACGGATGGGAGATCGTTTGAATGTTTCATGTTAACGGAACAAAAGAATGTGAAATCTGCGGCAAGGTTTTTAATCTTATCAGCTACAACCAGCGCTATTGCGGCGAAAAGTGCAAAAGAGAAGCAAACAGTATTCTCCGCCACGAAAGATACTTGGCAGAAAAGCTGGACGCGCAGACAAAACCAAAGCACAACACGCTTTCCGAAGTTGCACGGAAGGCAAACGCTATGGGGCTTACATACGGGCAATATATGACATTGCAGAAAGGACGGTGATTTGATGACAGACGTGAAGAAATACCTTTCGCAGATCAGGCGCTATGATTCCCGGATCAATGCGAAGCTGGAAGAGCGTGACCGGCTGAAGGCGATGATGACAAAGATCACGCCAACGCTGCGGAACATTCCTTCTTCCGGCAGCGGTGGACAAGACAAAATTTCGGACGCCATGGCAAAGCTCATCGACCTTGAAGCGGAGATCAACCGCGAGATTGATTCCCTTGTGGATGCAAGAAATTCCGTGGTCGGCACAATCGACAAAGTAACGGACACACAAATGCACGAGGTTCTTTGCAAGCGGTACATAGCATTTAAAACATGGGAGCAAATCGCGTTTGAAATCGGCAAATCCTATCAATGGACGTGGAGCATTCACGGCAAAGCGCTTCAGGCTGTTGAAGAAATTCTGAAAAAATCCGAAAAAAATTGCAACAGTTGATAGAAATTGATAGTTGAAATGTGATATTGTTATTGTAGAAAAATTACACAGATGGCGATCAGCCAGCCGGGTTTTGCTCCTTTCCCCGGCTGGCTTTTATTATGCCATGAAAGAAGGTGATGATTGTGGCAAAGCTTACAGCAAAACAGCAGCGCTTTTGTGATGAATATCTGATTGACCTTAACGCGACGCAGGCCGCAATCAGAGCCGGTTACAGCAAAAAGACGGCGCGTGTGATAGGACAGCAAAACTTATCAAAACTTGCCGTGAAAAACTATATAAACGAACGCATGAAAGAAAAGGAAGCTGAACTGATCGCTGATAGTGATGAAGTGATGAGGTATCTAACGTCCGTTCTTCGCGGACAATCACAGTCTGAAGTTGTCGTTGTTGAAAATATCGGTGATTACATGAGCGAAGCGCGGCTTATTCAGAAAGCGCCCGACGAAAAAGAACGCCTGAAAGCCGCCGAGCTGCTTGGCAAGGCGCACCAAATTTTTGTTGATAAAGTTGAGCAGACCGTTGACATGGATTTGAACATAACGGTTGATTACGGTGATGACGAATGAGCAACCGCAGCAAAGGGAACAGAAAGGCGCAAAGGGAAAGACGATATGAGCGCCGGAAGCTGCGCCCGGAAAGGCAGAAAGAAAAGCACATTCTGATTGACGGCAATTACTCTTTCTTTCCTGCCGCATATTGCAAACACTATCAGGCGTGGCTTACGGTCGGCCTGATGCAAGTCCACAGATGCGCGGAAAGGCAATGCGGACGGCTGGAAAAAGGGGAAATTGCGAATGAAGATTAACGTTCTCGGAACAGAATACACACTGACCGTATGCAGCGAAAATGAAGATTTGCGCTTGAACGGGTTTGACGGTATCACCGATGAAACCATCAAAGAGCTGCTTGTTGAATCATACGAAAAAGACCGGGGCGATCCGAACTGCAAGAAAAATCTGCAAGTGCAGATCAACAAGGTCAAGCGGCATGAAATCATTCACGCTTTTCTTTTTGAAAGCGGTCTGGCTGAAAATTCCGAATGGGCGCAGAACGAAGAAATGATTGATTTCTTTGCTATCCAGTTTCCGAAGCTGCTTGAAGCGTTCAAGGCGGCGGATGCGTTGTGAACATCAAAGTGCAAGCAAATCCCTGTTTCAAAGAGGTTGACCGCAGCGACAAGCGCTATATTGTCATGAAAGGATCGGCTGGCAGCGGAAAGAGTGTTGACACGGCGCAGAATTACATCCTGCGGCTGATGCAGGACAAAGGGCGCAACCTTGTTTGCATCCGCAAGTCCGACATAACGAACCGTGACAGCACCTTTGCAGAGCTTACAGGCGCTATATACCGGATGTTTGGCGATCAGGCAGAACGGTATTGGCAAATCAATATGTCCCCTCTGAAGCTCACCTGTAAAGCCAACGGCAACCAGATCATCTTCCGGGGCATGAACGATGACAAGCAGCGAGAAAAGCTGAAGTCAATCACCTTCCAGCGCGGCAAGCTGACAGACGTTTGGTGCGAGGAAGCAACCGAGCTGACACAGGCCGACGTTGAGATCATAGATGACCGTCTGCGCGGCGAGCTGCCGCCCGGACAGTTTTATCAAATCAGGATGACATTCAATCCGGTGAATAAGAATCACTGGATCAAGAAGGTCTTTTTTGACATTCCCGATCCGAACGTACTGACACACCACAGCACCTATCAAATGAACCGCTTCATTGACGAAGCATACCGCGCCAGAATGGAGCGCCGCCGCCTTGTCGATCCCGAAGGCTACAGAATCTATGGCTTGGGCGAATGGGGCGAAATCGGCGGCCTGATCCTTCACAACTGGGAGATCAAAGAAGTCAGCCTGAATCTGAATGATTACGACGATGTAGCAATCGGGCAGGACTTCGGTTTTAACCACGCCAACGCAATCCTGCTGCTGGGCATCAAGGACGATGACATTTCCATACTGTCTGAAATCTACGTCTTTGAAAAGGACACAGCAGAGATCATCCAGCTTGCAGCCAGCATTCCACGGAATAAACAGATGTGGTGCGACAGCGCCGAGCCTGACCGCATTAAGATGTGGCAGAAGGCCGGTTTCCGCGCCCGTGGCGTGGACAAGGGCGGCAGCGCCGGAAGCGTCAAGGCACAGATTGACTGGCTCAAACAGCGGAAAATTTTTGTCCATCCGCATTGCGTGAACACCATTAAAGAGTTGCAGCAATGGAAATGGAAAAAAGATGATAAGTCAGGAGAATATCTTGATGAGCCTGTCCCCTTCCAAGATGACGCAATGGCAGCGTTGCGTTACGGCGTCGAAGGCTGGCGCAAGGTCAAACGCTGGCTATATTAAATTTTTAACATTGTGAAAGTGAGTGCCACAACATGGATGAATACGGAAGAAGGCTGACCGCCGTGGAAGAACGGTCTAAATCCAACACGCACAGAATCGATGAGCTATACAAAAAGCAGGAAGAAATGATCGAAACGATTAAGACCGTCGCTGTCATGGCGTCCGAACAAACGCACATTAAGGCCGATGTTTCGGAGATAAAAAGCGATGTAAAGAAGCTCATGGGCAGGGATGGCAGACGTTGGGAAATGGTGGTCGAAAAGGTCATCCTTCTTGCCGTCGCCGCGATGGTCGGCTATGTCCTGCTGAAAATCGGGCTTCAGTAAAAAAGGAAGGTGAAAATCCATGCTTTCCATTGAGGAAATCAAAAGTTTTATAGACCGGGACGCATCCAGCGACAAGAAAAAGCTTGCGCGTATCGGCTTGCGTTACTACGAAGGAAATCACGACATAAAGGATTATAAACTCTTCTTTATTGACGCAGACGGCAAACTGAAAGAGGACAAAACAAAATCCAACATAAAAATCAGTCATCCGTTCTTCCGGCTGCTGGTGGATCAGCAAGCACAGTATATGCTTTCCGGTCACGGCGGCTTTGTGAAGTCCGATGATCCGAAACTTCAGACCGAGCTTGACGCCTATTTCAACGAAAATGAATCCTTCGTTGCAGAGCTGTCAGCGTTGATTACCGGCGCTGTTTCTGCTGGCTTTGCATATATGTATGCATACAAAGACGAAAGCGACAGGACGGCGTTTCAGTACGCTGACGGAATCGGCGTTGTGGAAGTCAGCGAGAAAGAAGCGGAAGATAAATGCGCCTATGTGATCTATTGGTACATTGACCGCATTTGCAAGGATAACAAGAAGATCAAGCGTATTCAGGTTTGGGATAATGAAAAAACATATTATTTCAAGCAGGAAGACGAAGGAAAGATCGAGCCTGACAACTGCTTCACACAGAAAGAAAGCGGTAATCCAGTTAACGAGCGTAAGCATATCATTTACGAAAATGATGACGACAACGACGGGACGGATGATAAAGGATATGGCGTCATTCCATTCTTCCGGCTGGACAACGGAAAGAAACAGATTTCCGGCTTAAAAACCATCAAAGCCCTGATTGATGATTACGACCTTATGAACGCCGGTCTTTCCAACAATATTCAGGACACGAACGAAGCCCTGTATGTGGTGAAGGGCTTCCAAAGTGACAATCTGGATGAGCTTATGACGAACATCAGGGTCAAAAAGCACATCGGCGTTGAAGGCGGCGAAGGAAGCGGCGTGGACATCAAGACCGTTAACATCCCCGTGGAAGCCAGAAAAACGAAGATGGAAGTGGACGAAAAGAACATCTTCCGTTTCGGTCAGGGCGTGAACACGGAAGCGCTGAAGGACACAAGCGCCACAACGTCCATTGCAATCAAGAGCGCCTATGCAAATCTTGACCTGAAGTGTGACGGCTTGCAGCCGTTCCTTCTTCAGTTCATGCGGAAGCTGCTGAAGCTGGTGTTGAAAGAAATCAACGACACGCAGAACACGGACTATGAACAGAAAGACGTCTATTTCGACTTTGAGCGCGAGATTATCACCAATGCGCAGGAAAACGCGCAGATTGACCTAACCAAAGCGCAGGAGCAGCAGACAAAGATCACGACGATCTTGAACACGTCCGCGCAGCTTGGGCAGGAATTGACCATGCAGCTTATCTGTGAAGCGCTTGAATTGGACTACGACGATGTAAAGGACAATCTGCCGAAGCCGGAAGATGATCCGACAGCGGCAGCCAAGACCGCGCTGAATGGCATTGTGCCGGAAGGTGATGTAATGTGAACCGATGGGAAAAGGAAGTGCAGCAGTCCCTTCTTGATTCGGAAGAAGCGGCTTTGAAGGAGCTTGAAGCGCAGTACGCGCGAGCGCTGCGAGACATCAACGAAAAGGTCAAAGGCTTTCAGGCTGACATTGACCTTCTGGATCAGGCGCTTTCGCAGGACGGCTTGGATGACGCTGCAAGGGCGCTGCTGCAATCGCAGAAGCGGTCAAAGGTTTATCAGCAGCAGTACCAAAAAGCCCTTCAGGGGCAAGTCAGCGGCATTCTGGACAAGCTCCACGGCGACAATTACGCCACGATTGAAGGCTATCTGAAAGGCTGCTACGATGACGGATACATCGGCACGATGTACGACATAGCAAAGCAGGGCGTCCCGGTCATCGCGCCGATAGATCAGGCCGCAGCGGTCAAGGCTATTCTGACAGATTCCAAAGTCAGCGGCGGTTTGTATAACCGCTTGGGCGTGGACGTGGCAAAGCTGAAAAAGACCATCACGCAGGAGATCAGCCGGGGCATTGCTTCTTCTCTCCCCTATCGTGACATTGCCCGGAACATCGGCAACGTGTCCGGCGCTCCGCTGTCCAGAGCAAAGACAATCGCCCGGACGGAAGGCCACAGAATACAGCAGACATCTTCCCGCGATGCGCAGTATGCCGCAAAAGCCAAGGGCGCGGACGTTGTGAAGCAATGGGACGCTGCGCTTGACGGGCGCACACGCGATTCCCACAGGCGCGTTGACGGCGAGATTCGGGAGCTGGACGAAAAGTTCTCTAATGGCTTGATGTTCCCCGGCGATCCCAACGGCAGCGCTGCCGAAGTGGTAAACTGCCGCTGCACGTCCAACACACGGGCGCGGTGGGCGCTCGGCGAAGAAGAGCTGCAAACGCTCAAAGACCGCGCTGAATACTTCGGGCTTGACAAGACGAAAAACTTTGAAGAGTACAAGCAGAAGTTTTTGACGGCTGCTGAAAGCGTTTCTTCTTCGCCGATAACTACTAAGCCCAAAAAGGAATATCTGACGGAGAAAAAGCTCGGACAAAAAATCGATGACATAAGCAAACAGCAAGCAAGTCTGATTTCAAGCTATAAGGATACTGATGACTTTTTGAAAAATGCATCTGCTTTTGATGTTGATTCTTACAACGCGCTTGAAAAACAAAAACTTGAATATCAAGCAAAACTTGACGCCAAGGTCATTGCGAAGCAGAAAAAAAATCTTATTAAGCAGGAAGCTGATATTCAAAATCAAATTGCAAGCGTTGAAGCCAACAGCAAGACTTATAGTTTTCCCGGAAAAAGCGGAAAATGGACGAATGTTTCCGCAGATGATTGGGACGATATCAAAGACGATATTGACAAGAAAAAGAAATACTTTGAAAATCTGGCTATTAAAGCTCAAGATCAGACCGAATTTGATAAATATGCCGCTTATGTAAAACAGCTTAGCGAGTTGGAAACGGACGGGAAGCATCTTGCTGGGTTAAAAGCAGACTTGGCAAAAGTTCAAAGCCAGATTAACAATATCGGGAAAGGGAAGCCGTCATCCTCTTCCGTCAGCCAGATTGTTTCAAATGCAAAAACGTTTAGCAACGCGCCGGATGCTGTACAATACCACACAGCGAACAATTTTAGCCAAAACTTCTGGAACAACACATTGTCCCCGGATGAAAGAAACGCAATCAAGAAATACACCGGAAGCAGTTACCGCGCAATGAATACGGATTTGCGAACCGGTCATTATGCAACATCATCTGTGAAGGGGTATATAGACGATTGCACAAGCGCATTGGCGAAATGTGCGATTGCTGATGATGTTGTTGTGTATAGGGGGATGGGGTCTCAAAAATCGGTTGCAAGGCTGTGCAGCGTATCTGAAAGAGACCTTGCTATACAAAGTGTAAGGGACGCATTGATCGGCACGCGCATTACGGAAAAAGGTTTCATGTCAACCGCAATCGTGAGCGGGAAAGCGTGGAGCGGTGCGCAATTGGAAGTCTATCTTCCCAAAGGTGCGCACGGAATGTATGTTGATCCTGTTTCAACTTTCAGCGGAGAATTGGAACTGCTTTTGCAACGAAATTCAACGTTTGAAATACAAGATATTATTGCAAACAGCAACGGCGAAGTTACTAAGATAGTTCTTGTTCTTATCGACCAGACAATTTGACAAATCGGCATACATATATTATTATATTATATCCAGAAAGAAGGTGTGAATTATGAGCGAAAATGAATACGCCGCAGAAAGAATCGCGAAGGATTTTTCGCCTGATACGCCTGTGGATGACATAGTGTGTAAAGATTGCACTTTCAGAAAACGTGACCTTATTGTGAACGGCAGAACGGTTGTAAAAGGCTATAAAAACGGCTATTGTCAGATTTATTCATCTGATAAAGGCAAGCCCAATTCCATTTTGTTTTCAAGTTCTGATTGTGAGTATTACGAAAAGGAATGACATATTGAAAAATAAACTAAAATCTGCAATTTACGGTCTTGCGGTTGCTGATGCGATTGGCGTTCCGTATGAGTTCCGAAGCCGAGGAACATTTAAGGCAACTGACATGATTGGATACGGTTCACACAATCAGCCAAAAGGCACATGGTCAGATGATACAAGCATGACGCTTGCAACCTGCGCTTCAATCAAAGACTGTGGCTGCATAGATGTTTCTGATATGCTCGAAAAATTCCGGGCGTGGGCGTATAAAGGCGAATACGCCATTGATGGCCGTGTGTTTGATATTGGCTGCACAACGTCTGAAGCCCTTTATACAGGAACAGGCAGAGCCGATGAGAGATCAAACGGAAACGGTTCTTTGATGCGTATAATCCCTCTTGCTTTTACTGACGCGGAGGATGATACAATCAAGTCGGTGTCTGCTATTACACACGCACACAATATTTCAAAAGCTGCTTGTGTATGCTATGTGCATATAGTCCGGTCGCTGATTCAGGGTGGAAAGCTGAAAGCTGTCCTTGAAAGCCTTGAAAACCCGTTTGAAAGAATCAACACTATCAGTACACTTGAAGAAAGTGAAATAAAATCGAGCGGCTATGTTGTTTCCACTCTGGAAGCAGCTTTGTGGGCTGTCTCCACGACTGACAATTATTGTGACGCAGTTCTGAAAGCCGTCAACCTTGGCAATGACACTGATACTGTTGGAGCTGTTGCCGGTGGTCTTGCTGGGATTATCTATGGCATTGAAGAAATCCCGGCAGAATGGCTTGATTCATTGAAAGGCAAAGACATAATTGATAATTGCTTGTTTTAAAAGCACCATGCAACCGCACGGTGCTTTTTCTATGACCATTTTCGTGACCTCACGAAAATGATAAGCAAACAAACAAGCAAACAATTTAACAAACTTCGTAAGAAAGCAGTTGTTCGGTTTTTCCGAACGGCTGCTTTTAATATTTTATGAAAGGTGGAAAAACAATGAAAAGATGTTGGAAGAACTGGATCAAGGCGGCGGGCATCCGTGCGCTGAAGACCGTTGCGCAGACTGCCGTTGCTACCATCGGCACGTCCGCTGTGATGTCGGAAGTAAACTGGCTCATGGTGGGCAGCGCTTCCCTGCTGGCCGGTGTGCTGTCCCTGCTGACTTCCCTTGCCGGTATCCCGGAAGAGTGTCCGGAAGAGGTCGAAGGGACTGACGCCGAATGAGCGTTATTGAAAAGGCGATATCCCAGATGGAATCGTGGGCGGACGATCCCGCCCACGGTTACGACCAGCGTTACAGATGGGGCGAATACGGAGATTTTGACTGTTCTGCCGCTGTGATTCAGGCGTGGGAAAACGCCGGTGTGCCGGTCAAGAGCAACGGCGCAACATATACCGGCAACATGCTTGCGGTTTTCAAGCGCTGCGGCTTTGAAGATGTAACAAGCAAAATCAACCTTTCCACAGGCAATGGCCTTGTTCGCGGTGATGTGCTTTTGAATGTAACACACCATACCGCTATGTTTTGCGGCAACGGCTATGAAGTCGAAGCGTCCGGCAACGAAAAAGGCGGCATCACAGGCGGTAAACCGGGAGATCAGACCGGGGGCGAGTTCCTAAAGCGCCGTTATCGGAATTTCCCGTGGACAAACATTTTGCGCTATACCGGCGCAGGGAACACCGCTTCTTCGGCTATCAAAGAAACCGGCAGCACGGGCAAGACCTACACCGTCAAGGCCGGGGATTCCCTTTGGAGCATCGCGGCAAATCAGCTCGGAGACGGGACGCGCTGGAAAGAGATCAAAACGCTGAACGGACTGGCTTCCGATCTTATCCACGCAGGGCAGGTGCTGAAGATTCCCGGTGCTGCCGGAGAAGCCGCAGAAGCGCCCACAAGCGCCGCAGCGGAAACCTGCACCGTTACCCTTCCCCTGCTGAAAAGAGGGCACACGGGGCTTTCTGTAAAGGCTCTGCAAACGCTTCTGGTCTTGCGCGGAATGTCCGTGGACGTTGACGGCAGCTTCGGCGAGAAAACCGAAAGCGCTGTAAGGTCGTTCCAGACGGCAGCAAAGATTCTTTCTGACGGCGAGGTCGGAAAAGATACTTGGAAAGCCCTGATCGGCTGACCGAAAAAAAAGATTAAAGCAGTTGTTCGGAAATTCCGAATGGCTGCTTTTTTCATAGTCCTGAACGAGACGCTTAAACCGTTCAAGATCGTCCTTGCGCCGGACGCTTAAACAGGCGCTTGTCTGCGGTGACACCGCGATTAAAAACATCGACAAAGGAAGGATAAACACATGGAATTTCTGAAAGAGATTTTGGGCGAAGAGCTTTTCAAGCAGTTTGAAACGGCGGTCAACGCCTACAACGGCAGCGAAGCCAACAAGGACAAGCAGATCAAGATTGCCAATCTTGGCGGCGGTGAGTATGTCGGCAAGGGCAAATATGACGCGCTTCAGGCGCAGCTTGACGGCAAGGCCGCCGAGCTTGACACGGCCAACGGCCTGATTGCCGAGCTGAAGAAAGGCACGAAAGGCAATGAAGAGCTTCAGGGTAAGATCACTGGTTATGAAACGCAGGTGCAGCAGCTTCAGGCAGAGCTTGAAAAGACGAAGCTTGAAAACGCGATCCAGCTTGCCCTTCGTGACGCAAAGGCGGTCGATCCTGAATATCTGGCGTTCAAGCTGCGCGAAAAGTACAAGCCGGAAGAGCTGACGCTTGACGAAAACGGCAAAGTCAAGGGCATGGATGACAAGCTGGCCGGGCTGAAAACGCAGTTCCCGAATCAGTTTGAAAGTGCCGGGCAGAAGAAAGTCAAGGAAAACAAGCTGCCGGAAGGCGACCACGGCGGCGGTGAAGCCGAGCCGAAATCCCTTGAAGACGCGCTGAAACTGGCCTATGAGCCGAAAAACGAATAATTAAGAAATGAGGTAAATTACTATGGCTATGACCCTTGCTGAAATGAAGGTCGGTATGTCCGACAAGGTTTCCCAGCAGATTGTTGATATCTTTCTGCGTGAATCCGAAATTCTTCAGATGCTTCCGTTTGACAACTGCGTTTCCCCGCAGGGCGGCAGCACTCTGACGTATAGCTACATCCAGAAGAAGCTTCCGGCTGTGGCTGCTTTTCGTGCGCTGAATGCGGAGTACACCGCGAATCAGGCGACCGTTGAGAAGAAGACGGCTGACCTGAAAATCTTCGGCGGCAAGTTCCAGATTGACCGTGTGCTGAAGGCTGCGGAAGGCCCGTACAACAACATGGCCTATCAGATTCGCGAGAAGGTGCTTGCTGCGATCAGCCTGTTCCATTACACGCTTGTCAACGGCAACGCTACCACGGCGACCACCGAGTTTGACGGCCTTGACAAGATGCTTACCGGCACTACGTCCGAGTTCAACACCGGCACCGGTTCTGCTATCGACATCAGCACCATGACCGCCCTGAAGAGCAATGCGGATCAGCTCTATGAGCAGATTCAGCTTCTCATCAAGAACACCAATGCTGACGCCCTGCTGATGAACAGCTCCATGATTGCCAAAGTGCAGACGATGGCGCGTATTCTCGGCTACAAGACCGAATCCGAAGAAGCTTTTGGCCGTAAGGTCACGTCTATGGACGGTGTGCGCTTCATGGACTTGGGCAAGCACTACACGGTTTCCGACACCACCGTCACCGGCAACGACTGTGTGAAGGCAGGTATCAGCCGCAACATTGGTGCTTCCAATGCCGCCGTCACCGGCCTGACGGACATCTATGCCGTCAAGTTTGACGTCATGGACGGCTTCCACGCCGCTTCCCTGACCGGCAACAGCGCCATTCACCAGTATCTCCCCGACTTCAACGCGCCCGGCGCCGTGAAGGACGGCGAAGTTGAAATGGTCGCTGCGACCGTGCTGAAGAACACCGCACACGCTGGCGTTCTCCGCAACATCAAAATCGCGTAAGAAAGGACGTGTAATAAAATGGCAGCGAAGAAAACGAAGAAAGTCACCGGCTACGAAATTAAGGTGGTTACCAATCCCAGCTTCTGCGGCATCGACGCTGGCGGCGTCCAGTTTTCCTACGGCAAGGCGCAGATTACGGAAGGCCGCATGGTCGAGTGGTTTCGTGAGCATGAAGGCTATGAAGTGACCGAAATCACGGTCGAGGAAGACGAAGCGCCCAATGCCCCGGAAGCGTAAGGCGGTGCGCTTATGTTAATGACCGTTGCCGAACTGCGGCAGTTTGTGACAACGGATGAAACGGATCAGGCGCTGGAAGCACGTCTTTCAGCGCTTGAGCTGCTTATCCGGGCATATACGAACAACAATTTTCAGGTTCGGGCTTTCCGGGCGGTTGCTGTGGCCGCTTCTTCCGGTCATCAGCTTGTGACTGCGGCAAACAATCCCTTCAAAGCCGGAGACACGTTGCAGATTACGGAATCCGAGTTGAACGCCGGGCTTGTCAACGTCAGAACATCTTCGGGCGGCATTATTACGGTCAAGGAAGAGCTGTTTGACGAAAGCGGCGTTGTCATCACGAAGGTTGTCTATCCGATGGACATCAAGCTTGGCGTTGCTAATATGCTGAAATGGCAGCTCGACAACGGCGACAAGGTAGGCGTCCAGTCAGAGACGATCAGCCGCCATTCTGTGACGTATTTCAACATGGACGGGGATAATTCCACCATGGGCTTTCCTAAATCCCTGCTGGGCTTCCTGAAGCCTTATATGAAGGCTCGCTTTGGACAGGGGTTGAGAGTATGAAAGGCATAGGCGGCAATATCACAGCGGTCATTCAGACCGCCACAACCGCACAGAACGCCATTGGCGAACAGGTCAAGACATGGGCAGACGCCCAAACGCTCAAAGGCTGGCTTGACCTGTCTGCCGGTGACAGCAAATATACGACCTACAATGCCAAGCTTCAGGAATCAACGCACGTTTTCATTGCTGACTATGTGGCGCTCGCGTCCGGCATCGCTGCGGAAAATTCCCGGATGGTTATCAACAGCAAAGTCTATGACGTGCTTCTGATTGATAATCCTATGGAGATGGGCAGCGGATCGCAGCTTGAAATCTATCTGAAGTTTACCGGGGGTCAGTAAAATGTCTGTGCAATTTCAGGATTTCAGCATTCAGGTAAATGAAGCAGTTGATGAAAAAACCGTTCAGTTCCTTGAAGAAGCCGCTTCAGAAATCGAATCAGCCGCAAGGCGAAATTCCCGCGTCGCCAGCGGACAGTTGAAAGGCTCATGGAATCACCAAGTGAACGAATCGGCGAAAGAAGCTAAAGTCGGAAGTCCGCTGGAAAATGCCATTTGGGAAGAGTTCGGCACGGGCGAATATGCCGCCCACGGGGACGGCAGAAAGGGCGGCTGGTCGTATCAGGACGATTCCGGGAATTGGCATCATACAAAAGGCAAAACGCCGAACCGGACGCTTCAGAGGGCGTTTGAAGGAACGAAAGCCGCGATCATCCGCCGGGCGAAGGAAATCTTTAAGGAGCTGGGCACATGACAATGAAACCGCTTGAAATCGTTTCTTCCGCCATGAAATCCCTTGGTATTGCCTACGGCTTCGGCTCTTACGCCGGGAACGCTGCCGGAAAAATCGTCTATCCTTATTTCGTGGGTGAGTACATCGAAAGCCCGCCGCTGAATGAGGACGGACAGCAGACGGCAACGATCATGCTGACAGGCTTTCACCGGGGGACATGGCAGGAGCTTGAAACGGCAAAAGCAAAAATTGAATCCTATTTTAACAAGGTGTGTGGAAAAACGGTCATGGCTGACGATGGTTCAGCCGTGGCCATTTTTTACGATTCAGCCTTGATTATCCCGAAAGAGGACGCCGAGCTGAAGAGCGTCCAGATCAATCTATCCGTGCAGGAATGGAGTGTGAAATAAAATGGCTATTGCAGGAAAACACGGCGTGACCGAAAACACGCCGAAAAACATTCTTTTCGGTGCTGGCACGATCCACAAGGGGCTGAAATACACGTCCAATGCGTGGAACTTTGAAGCGTCCCTTGTCGGCGCTACTTCCGGCGGCTCTAAGCTTTCAATTATCCCGGAAATCACCAACATTGAGGTTGACGGTGTTCTTGTGAAAGCGAAGGGACTTGCCGCCAAGACCGGCGAGACCGCGAGCATGGAAGTCAACTTCATTGAGCTGACGAAAGACATCATCAAAGCGGCAACGTTCGGCACGGAAGGCACTTCCGCCGACGTTGCGAAGTATGATGTTATCGAAAGCAAGTCCAACATTGCCACGGGCGACTATTGGGAAAATATCGCCTTTGTCGGAAAGACGCTGGAAGGCGAAAACATCATCGCCATTTTGGACAATGCCCTTGTAACGTCCGGCTTTGAGCAGGAAGGCAAGAACAAGGAAGGCGCTGTCGGCAAGTATACCTTCGAGTGCTATGCCGAGCTGACCGGCGAGCTGGACAAGCTGCCTTGGCATATCTACTATCCGAAGGCTACTTAAACGGAAAGGCAGGGGTCTCCCCTGCCTTTTTTCAACATCCTATAAAAATTCTGAAGGGGTTTTAATACATGACCGAAAAAACATACACGCTGCGCGGACTGACCGCCGAAGACGTTTTCCCGATGCTGAAGATCATTTCCGGGATCGGGCTAAAGGAATTCAAGGGTTGCTTTGAATCGGAAGAGCTGCGCACGGCGATCCGCAGCATGACCGTCGAAAAAGAAGATGGCGCAGAGGGCGCGGAGATCGACACCACGGCGCTGGGGCTGATGGTTGCGGTCGATGTGGCGTCCGTCATCATTGCCAACGTTCCGAAGTGCAAGGATGACATTTACACGCTTCTTTCCGGGCTGTCCGGCATGAGCAAGAAAGAGATTGCCGCGCTGCCGATGAATGTTTTCCTTTCGATGATCGTTGATGTGGTCAAAAAAGAGGAATTCAAGGATTTTTTCGGGGATGTTGCCGGGCTGTTTCGCTAAACGACATCCGGTTTATTGACCTTCTGTTTCAACGATATTCAAGCCCGTTGATTTTGCTGAATCAGATGATAAAGACAGGACGGCTTGACGAATTCATTTCAGAGCTTGTGGACATCCGAAACGAAGAGCTTGAAGAAAAGGCAACGTGGGAATTTTGGCTGCACAAGGACTTTGAACGTTCTTACAATGAGTGCCGCGAAGCAATGAACCGTCAGCCGCCGAAAACCGCAACGAAAGAAGATCTTGCCGCCATTGTGAAGCACACAATGGAAATGGATTTTGTGCCACCTGACGCATAATGCAGCCCCTATCTGCCCTATTTCAATTAGGGGGATAGCAACATGGAACTTTTCAAGCTGCTCGGCACGATTGCCGTTGACAACGCACAGGCGAAAGAAGCCATTGACGATACCGCGAACAAAGCGGAAGCCGGAAGCAAGAAAACCGATTCGTCTTTTAAGAAAATCGGCGAATCTGCGCTGAAAATCGGAAAATCCGTGCTGACTGCCGGTGCTGCTTTGGGCGGCGCATGGATAGCAGCAATCGAAAGTTCCAGAGAATATAGAACCGAAATGGGCAAGCTTGACACGGCCTTTGTCACGAACGGACATTCTTCCGAAGCGGCAAAAAAGACGTATCAAGACTTGCAAGCCGTCCTTGGCGATACGGACGTATCGGTTGAAGCTGCAAACCATCTTGCCGTAATGACGGATAACGAAAAGGATTTGCAGACATGGACGGACATTTGCACCGGCGTCTTTGCTACGTTCGGGGACAGCTTGCCCATTGAGGGCTTGACAGAAGCGGCTAACGAGACCGCGAAAACCGGACAGCTTACAGGCGGCCTTGTCGATGCGCTGAACTGGGCAGGAATCGGAGAAGAAGAGTTTCAGGCAAAACTTGACGCTTGCAGCACCGAGCAGGAGCGCCAGAAGCTTATTATGGACACGCTGAACGGCACATATAAGAAAGCGTCCGAGCAGTACAAAGAGACGAATAAAGACGTTATGGCGGCAAATAGAGCCAATGAAAAGCTATCGTCTGCCTTTGCCGAGCTTGGGCGCGTCGGCGAACCTATTTTGACCACCATCAAGAATAAGACCGCTGAAATGGTTGCCGCTGCTGCTCCCCTGCTCCAATCCTTTATAACGAAAATAAAGGACATGATTAAATGGTTCAAGCAGAACAAAAGCACCGTGCACGCGTGGGCGGCGGGTATCCTTGCGGCAACGGTCACGGTTTCCGGGTTTGTCCTTGTGCTGAAGTGGGGCAGCATAATGAGCAAGGCCACGACCGCGCTGAAGCTTGTCACAGGCGGCGTGAAGGCGTTGAATCTGGCAATGAAGGCAAATATAATCGGGCTTATTGTCTCGCTTATTATCGGCCTTGTGGCGGCTTTCGTGTACCTTTGGAAAAACAACGAGGGTTTCCGCAACTTCTGGCTGAAGATGTGGGAGAAAATCAAGTCGGCAACGTCGTCAGCGGTCGCGTGGATCAAAAACAAGTTTGGCGATTTGAAAAGCGCTGTTTCCAAGGTGAAGAACACCTTCGGCAGCATTAAGGACGCCATTGCTGACAAGATCGAGGGAGCGCGGGACGCCGTAAAGAACGCCATTGACAAAATCAAGGGCTTCTTCCCTTTGAGTATCGGAAAGATTTTCAGCAACTTGAAAATCCCGAAGATCAGCGTGTCAGGCGGAAAAGCTCCTTTTGGCATCGCCGGAAAAGGCAAGCTTCCGAATTTTAATGTCAAGTGGAACGCCGAAGGCGGCATCCTTGACAAAGCAACAATCTTCGGGCGTGTGGGCGATACGTTGCTTGGCGGCGGCGAAGCCGGAGCGGAAGCCATAGCGCCCATTGATACGCTGCTGGATTATGTCCGGATAGCGGTAAGGGGCGAGAATGAGGGCGTCCGAAAAACGCTCATCGAGCAGACGCAGCTTTTAATTGATTTCCTTGCACGGTCTATGCCGCATGGTGTACGGCTTGATTCCGGCGTCCTTGTCGGAGAGCTTACACCGGCAATAGATATGCAGCTTTCGGATAGGTGGAATCATGCCCAGAGGGGCAACACACGATAGAAGGTCACGTTTCCGGTGACCTTCTTTTTTTCTACTTCACAGAAAGAAGGTGAAGGTCATTGGAATTATTTAAAATTTTCGGCAGAATCGCCGTGAACAACGAAGAAGCGCACAGAGAGCTTGACACAACAACGGGCAAGGCAAAAGAAGCAAGCGAAAAGATTGGGAAATTCTTTGGTTCTGTTGCAAAAACCGTTGGAAAAGCGTCTCTTGCAGCAATCGGCGCGGCAGCAACCGGAATCGCCGCACTTACAAAATCAGCCGTTGAAAACTATGCCAACTATGAACAGCTTGTCGGCGGCGTTGAAACGCTTTTCAAGGATAGCAGCAGCAAAGTCCTTGAATATGCCAACCGCGCCTACAAAACCGCGGGCCTTTCCGCAAATGACTACATGGAGACGGTCACAAGCTTTTCTGCTTCCCTGCTTCAGTCTTTGGGCGGTGACACGGAAAAAGCGGCAGAGATCGGCAACATGGCGGTTATTGACATGGCCGATAACGCAAACAAAATGGGTTCAAGCATTGAATCGATTCAAAACGCCTATGCCGGTTTTGCAAAGCAGAACTATACCATGTTGGACAACCTGAAGCTCGGTTATGGCGGAACAAAAGAAGAAATGCAACGCCTGATTGACGATGCAAACGCATTGAACAAGGCGCAGGGCAACATGACGAAATACAGCATTGACAGTTATGCCGATATCGTCAACGCAATTCACGACGTGCAAACAGAAATGGGCGTCACCGGCACAACGGCGCTGGAAGCGTCCACGACCATTCAGGGCAGTCTTGCATCCACAAAAGCGGCGTGGGATAACTGGCTGACAGGCACGGGGAGCGTTGACGCGCTTGTCGGAACAGTCGTTAATTCTGCCGGACTTCTCGCAAAGGCTATCGGCGACATTCTGCCGAGCCTGACAACCGGCATTTCGCAGCTTGTGTCGCAGCTTGCGCCGGAGATTCCGCCGCTTATCAATCAGCTCTTGCCGAGCATTATAGACAGCATCACAACGATGATAAGCAGCCTTGGAAGTCAGCTTCCGGCAATTCTCGCAACCATTTTGCCGGTAATCACAGGCAGTGCGCCGCAGATCATCAACACACTTATTACTGCGCTTATTTCCAGCTTGCCGATCATCGTTTCGTCCGCCGGTCAGCTTATCCTTGCTCTGGCAGCTGGCATTTCACAGAGCCTTCCGACGCTGATTCCGACAATCGTTGATGTCGTTTTACAGATCGTGATGACGCTTGTAGAAAATGTCAACCTTCTTGTTGATGCGGCGGTCAATCTTATTTCCGCGCTGGCTGAAGGGCTTATCGCTGCGCTTCCGATTCTGATTGCGCAAGCGCCGACGATCATTTCAAGGCTGGTGCAGGAACTGATCGCTGCCGCGCCGCAGCTCCTGTTGTCGGCGGCTGAAATCGTTGTGCAGATCGTTTCCGGCATTGCCGACAATCTTTTCGCGCTTGGCAAATCTGCCGGTGAGATCATAACGACCATTGTTGAAGGCATTGGCGAAATGTGGGGCAGCCTTGTTGGTGTAGGCTCGCAGGTCGTGGCAAAAATCCGCGAAGGCATTTCCAACGCATGGCAGGGGTTGAAAAACTGGTTCAAAGGTCTTTGGGACGGCTTGTTTGGCGGCCTGAATGTCAATGTTGGCGTCAGCGGGAGCGGTGGAAAATCGGCAGCGTCCGGTCTTGAATATGTGCCGCGAAACAACTTCCCGGCGCTGCTCCATGAGGGCGAAGCGGTGCTGACGGCATCGGAAGCCAAAGCGTGGCGCAAGGGCAGCGGCGGCGCAGGAAACGGCGTCGTTATCAATCAGTACATCAACGCACCGGCGCAGACGCCCGTTCAGCTTGCGAGCGCAACGGCGGCTTATTTCGAGCAAGCGAGGTGGGCAATTTGAATTTCAACAATCTTTCCAAGCTGTTCCGCTACATCAACGACAACGGCGACAGCATCACGTTTGACTATGCCGGGGGCTTCCTCATCAATAAGCCTTCCGGCATTGATACGCTGTCAATCAACTTGTCACAGGCGCAGGGCATCAATCAGGTAGGCGCGACGATCCAAAGCACCAACATCCAGCCGCGCCCGGTGACGATCACCGGCTATCTTGTTGGCGATATGCAGACGGAGAACAAGGAAAAGCTTCTGTCCGTTGTTCGTCCCGATCTCGGCGGCAAGCTGTATGCAGATGACTATTATCTGTCCGTCTATCCGACAGCAACGCCGACGATTGAGCCGAAGCGACAGCTTGCACAGTTTCAGCTTTCGCTTCTTGCGGCATATCCGTATTGGTGTAAAGACGATTCCGCAAGCGCCACGCTTTCCGGCGTTCAAAAATATTTCCGGCTTCCATGCAATTTCTCAAAGACGTATCGCTTCGGTTCGCTAATGCAGACGCAGTTCATGAACGTTGCGAACCGTGGACAAGTGCCTATTCCCTACACGGCAACCTTTGTTGCAAAAGGTGATGTTGTAAATCCGAAAATCACCAACGCAACAACTGGAAAATTTCTTCTGATTAAGAAAACGCTTGTCAGTGGTGAAAGGCTTGTTGTGGAGATCACACACGAAAGAACCTATGTCACGTCATCCGTGGACGGAGACTGCCGGGGCGCGTTGAGCCTTACAAGCAATCTGTTCCGGCTGGATGTCGGTGACAACGTTTTGAAGCCTGAAGCGGCAACAGGGCTGGAAAACCTTCAGGTGGACGTTGACTTTGCAACGGAGATTGTGGGGATCGCGCTATGAGCCTTGAAATCTATCCTTCGGACTTCTCCACGCGCTATGAGCTGAAGCACGCCGTTTCCGTTCAAATGTCCGTCTACTACAACGACATCGGCAAGCTGACCGTTGTTGCGTCGGTTAATGATTACAACATCAAGGCGCTGCAAGTCGGCAACATGCTTTTCGACACGGAAAGAAACGTGACATACATCCTTGTCAACACGAAGCACGACACGGATCAAAGCCGAATCACAGCGAATGGCTATACGGCAAACTGGCTGCTGAATAAGCGCTGTATTGCGTCCGAGCACCACCTGACAACGCTGGAAAGCGGCGTGTACGCGCTTGTCAACGCGAACTTGCGGAATATGTCACGACTTGCGACGGCGGCTGCTGCGGGGCTTACAGAAGCCACAGACGCGATTCTGAAAGGCGGTCAGCTTCTGGATGAGATCATGCCCTATCTGGAAGAAGCCGGTCTTGGTCAGAAAATGGTGTGGGACGCCGAAACGCTTTCCCACACCTTCAAGATTTACAAGGGCGCAGACCTGACGGCTGGCATCCACGCAGTTGTCTTTTCCGAAGAGCAGGGAACGGCGCAGGAGCTTGTCATCAACGACGATGACAGCACCTTGAAAAACTTTGCTTATGCCACGGGAACGCTGAAAGACGATGTTGAATTCGTCGAAGAGATTGGCACAGCAACCGGTGACACGCGCCGCGAAGTCTGGTTCGATACGAACGTCCGGCAAGAGGACGAAGAAAGCGCGGACGATTGCAAAGCACGGGCGAGAGCCTACGCCACAATGGAGCTTGGCAAGCGCATTCGGCGCAAGTCCTTTTCCGTTGCGATTGACAGCGCCGATCTCGGCGTCGCCTACAATCTCGGCGACATCGTTTCCTGCGTGTCCGTGCGCTTCGGCGTTTCGTTCAATGCCCGGATTACCGGCGTGAAGTACAAAATGGACGCAAACAGCACAAGCACCGAAATTGTTCTCGGTGATCCAATATTAACTGCATTAGGGGAGATGAAATTAAATGGCTGAAATCAAGAGTTTCCCAAATAACCAAGACGAATACAGCGGCGCGGAAGACGTTATGCGATGGCTGCACGGCAGAACATCCGGCGTTTTCGCCGCGTCAGGAAATGCGGCGGTTGCCGCGCTTGCAACGCCGGGAATGGCTGTCACTGTCTCGGACGGCACGGGCTGGATGTCGAACGCAAACAATGACGGCGTTGTCTGGTGGAATGACACAGAGAGCGTAAGCGGCGCGAAGTTGCAGCTTGCCATTGACGCGGCGGACGGCGTTCTGAACCGCATTGACCGCGTTATTGTGGAATGGAAAACCACGAACTACGTTGACCGCCCGGAAATTAAAATCCTGAAAGGCACGGCATCCAGCACGGCGGCAGCTCCGGCACTGACCAACAGCGGAACGAAGCGGCAGATCAGCCTTGCGCAGATTGCCGTTGCTGCCGGTACGACCGCGATCACGGCTTCCATGATTACGGATGAACGGCAAAACCCGGACGTCTGCGGCCTTGTGACCGACACGTTGAGCATCGACACAAGCGTCATTAACGCACAGTTCACCGAGCTGCTTGCGCAGCTTCGGACGGCGATTGAACAGGCGGCGAGCGGCCAGATCGCGGACGGATCGATCACAACGCCCAAATATGCCAACAAGTCCGTCACTGCCGAAAAACTTGCTGACAATATCCCGTATACGAAGTTCGGCCTTGCCGCCGATCAGGTGCGGCACATTTACGCCGGGACGACGGAGCCGGGCGCCGAGCTTGGCAGCGACGGGGATATTTATCTCATGTATTCGGAGTGAGGTGAGCTGAATGGCATGGTCACAGACAGCGCCGGAGCTTCCAAGCGGAAGCGCGTGGGAGCAGGAAAAGAGCGTTTCGGGAAGAGCGAACCATTGGAGCCTTGCCGGAAAGCTGTACATTGCCAGACTGAACGGCAGACAGTTTGCGATTAAAGCAGAGCTGACGAGCGACAACGGCAGCTATGGGACTTATTACCCTCCAAACAAATGGACGCTCCGGTGCGATATCGGCGGCGTTACCGGCACGGCGGACACGTCCTTCGACGTATCAAAAGGAACGACAAC
>ERZ780167.523-NODE-523-length-39241-cov-10.695095_pt1 | contig 39241 bp, 34 predicted proteins | sample MGYA00510982_ERZ780167 | MGnify/ENA primary metagenome ERZ780167 (study PRJEB29588, sample SAMEA2146107) | human gut metagenome | biome: human gut; feature: human-associated habitat; material: faeces | place: Denmark | collected 2008/2010 ... | reverse complement strand
TGATAACCAGTAAACTTTCCTCATTCTTCTCTCAAACACTTTTTATATGTACTTTAAATAAGTGAAACACACAATATCACACCCTAAAACAGAAGAAATCACAGGCTAAAATGGGCATAATCGGAACGCAAGACTAATTATCCGGTATTCCACTATAGGGTATACCACAAGGCCGTACGGCCGAAATAGGCCTTTCTGGTACCGCAGTTAACATATCCTTACATCTCTTTTGCGAAAATATTTTGTCAAAAAAAGTCAAGAAAAACTGTAAGTCCGTCGCATGAGTTTTCTTAAAAAAAGCCGATATAAGGCATGGGAAGAGAAACACGAATAATGCTTTCTTCCTTAGATGATGATTTACCGACTGTAGCAACGTGAACTTAACGTGAACGGATGTGCATAAACGCCGCGCATTGTCATGAAATGTTTCATCATCCTGCGGCAATAATTAATTCGGAACAAAGACACACAGAAATTCCACAGACAGCGAGTTCTTGCGCCATGAAACAACAAAGCGAGGCACGTTTCTCACGAGACATGCCTCACTCTGTTTTTTGATTCATAGTGTTTGGAGTATGTTTGTTCCAAATTAGAGAGAGATTGACGAGGTCAAAAAAGAGATTCGAGAAGACACATTTACCGTTGTCACGGCAGGCAAAATTGCCGTCTTCTGCTTTTTGACGGTGCAAATTTATACTTTTAAATTGTAACTTACACTATTTTTTAAAGTTATTTCAGAATTAATTTCAGGGCTGATTTCGATTATCACAAACAGCACTTCTTTTAATTTAAAACATAATAAATAAGCATCATTCTCTATCAATTTGCAAACCGCATATATTTCAATAGCTTATACACATATACAATCCGTGACATTATGATATAATAAAGCATATATGCAAAAATTATACATAACGCCACAAACCGGCATAATTACAATTCATAATCAACATGACCGTCAATTGTCAAAACTCATCATACCATTGAAAGCGATAGCCTCGCGCGACGCAGGAAACACATCGAGCGTAGCATGGCCGTCGTCAGCGACGTACAACAGATACTGATATCTGTCTTCGGAATTGGTGACTATAATATCAATCTTAGTGCCCTTACCGTCCGATGAGCGCGATTCATTATATTGCTGCATTACTCCGTCAAAGTCCAGTCCGTCGCCTCCGCCGTAAGGAACATTATACGCCCGGCCCACATAGGGCAGACACGAATATATGGAATCGCCCGAAATGTGAAGATAATAGCCTCCGTCGAGATGACGGCTTGACACACGTCGCGGACGTATATACGTCATGTCTATGGTGTAATAACGGTCGTCCAGGGCTTTTCTCACGTTCTGTGCCGTCAGCGCCAAATTCTGTTTGCGCTGCTCTTCTGTTGTCCTGCCAGTAGCACATGCCATCAGCGTCAGTACAACAGCTATCAGAAAAACAATCTTTTTCATTACCATAATAATATAAAAATTAAACAATCATGTCTTCCGCATCTCTCATCACAAAGATACAATGCAGAACATCATACGGCTAATATAGCACAATTATACATCTTCACAACACAGCATTAGGAATATTTATCAATTAATCACATATTTATATCTCCACAACGGCCAACAAACAATCATGCCGCAGAGAGTCCTTACATATCAGACAGCTCCGCGGCATGACCTCTAACGGTTATTCAGGCTTATCTTACGACATATTTCCTGTCACCTATTATATATACGCCCTTAGGCAATCCTACAAGCGCTGCGTTGCGCTGCACACCGTCGCGTACCATAACTCCGGTGATGCTATACACACGCACAGTCTGTGCGGCATCGTCTGTCGTGACAGAACCGAGGCCTGTCGATGTGGTGCTGCGATAGAGAGCAACATACGCCTGAGCATTCTTGTAGCAAGCAAAACGCGGGGACGACACATTATAATATATCACACGGCCACTCACCGCAGCGTTCTCTATCATTGCGTTGCCACCACTGAATGTTATGTCCCAACGCTCGTTGTCGCCTGTGACGCTCGCCGTAGAATAGAGTTTATTGCTTGAACCCGAATATGAAAGATATGTTCCGTTATTCACATCGCGCAGGGTGTATGCACCGGCTGTTCCTTCCAGTGTGAGTGCATGCACATTCTTTGCATCGGCATCGTCGATGACCACCTTACCGTCAGCAGCTGTAACTGCCGCACAACCTCTGATGTCACCACTCTGATCGCCCATCGCTACAGATTGATCTGTACCGTTCTGCTCATAAACAATCAGATAATTATAACCCGTAAGCAGATCATCTGTGGACGATATCTTCTCATAAGTCGCTCCCGTCGGTGTCGGTTCCGGATCTGGATCAGGATCCGGGCCAGGCGTTCCTTCCGGTTCCACGTAGTTGTCATAGCTGAAAGCCATGTCTGTCATTGTGCCCCATACATACTGTTCCAGTCCCGGATAGTCTACATACGGGTTACGGTTGTGCTGTATGCCATACACGGCATTGTTGCGGTCTATCTCCTTCTGGCTCACCGGATCTTCCTTCGCCCAGCGCAGGAGCATATCCACCACCCATGTCTTGTATGCCGGATACTTGTTATGGGCAAGCATATCGCTGTTCCATCCGCTTATCTTGTCCTCATAACATGTTGCCATGTAGAAGTAGATGCGCGCGAAATCGCCCTTGTATTCGTCGTTTGGTTCGAACACAATACCAGAATATCCGGACACAGTACATTTACCCCGCTTGCTGAATCCGCCGTTCGACTGATAATCTTCTCCATTGGTTTCGCCGAATGGATAATTACCACGTTTACTGTTCACATAACCGTCTGTCGGCACAAGATGAAAGAGATCTGTGTACATAGGCTTGGCGTCGTTGAACCAACTTTTCGGGAAAGAATGCTCACGGTTGTAAACGTCACCCTCCTTCTTATAGTTTCCTGCCTGGTCTGCACCGAAAGTATAGTTTGTCGTACTCGAATACATGTCCCACACCTTGCCGTCGCTGCGACGGTCGGTAGTTCTGAAATCGTCCCACAGATTATCATACGAACGCACCGTATGACTCTTTATTACCGACCAGAGTGCCGTTTTCAGCGCACTGCCTTTCTTTCCGTCGGCCTGCTGATAATAAGTACCGCTGTTGTTCGGACCCTGCGCGAACATCTGCACAAGCATGAACAATGCAGCAGTAAACATAATGTTTCTTTTGCTTATATTCATATCCTTATGTATTAAGTTGATTGTCGTGAGTTACAGTAAAATGCAGACTACAAAAATAAGCATTTTATAATCATCATGCAAGAGTTTGATACATTTTATGACATCAGCCATGACGTGACGTCCAATCATCTTCAGAAAGCGTAAAACAATGCGAAATAAATACTGTCAACAACATATTCCCGCACATACACAACATACAAGAACGAGCACGTCTGTGCATACAAAAGAAAAGCGGGATGCAGATACTCCGCATCCCGCTCTATACTTATCCGGCCGCACAATGGACAGACATCCATATTACCAGAGCATCCATGCTGCTCCGTCAGCCGTGTTTCATGTCATTTCACAATATGCTTCTCACCGTCAACGACATAAATGCCGCTCTTCAGTCCGTCAAGTGCTTTATCTCTGGAGACATTGCTGCGCACCTGACGGCCGTCAACTGCATACACGTTGACGTATTTCTCAGCAGTCTCCTTATTAAAATTTTTGATACCGGTGCTCTCGTCTGTATTCACAAGATACTGCACGAGCTTTGCATACTCAGCAGCATATGAAACCTGATGGAAAGCCTTTGTCTTGGTGTTCGACTCCCATCCGCCGAGCAGATTGTTTGGAAGGAATCCGTCCTGCAGATAGTTGTCATATGCATAGTCAAGGTTGTCCTGGAAGTTATCGCAACCACGCTTTGCATTGTTGTCTTTCGCACCGAGACGGTTTTCGAACTCTGCGTAAGGCACAGCATCAACATATGCACGGAGCAGAACGTTGTTGAACCATGCGTTGAAACCGTTCAGAGCGTCTGTATCATAAGGGAACGGGAAGTAAGTCTCACCGTTTATTGTCTGGCGTGAGCCGCGGAAGTGCTCGTAAGAATCTGTTGCTATCTCCTTTGCCTCGTTGAGATAATACTCATCGCCTGTTGCAAGATAAAGGTCAACCGCACCGCAAAGCATTGTTCCTGTGTTGTATGTGAACTGTGTTCCGCCAGGGCCACCAATGTCAACATGCTTGCGATATCTCACACCGTCAACTTCCTCATACTGTATTTCACCGATAACGCCACCGCACATGTCGTGGAAACATCCGGTCTTCTCATCATAAAGATGTTCCTTCTGCCATGCGTATACCTTCTTGGCATAGTCAAGATAATATTCATATTTGTTCACAGTCTTCGACGAACGTGTGTTGTCTGTGTTCACATAATAATGTGTGGTTGTCTCGTCGCTGCCCTTATACATCTCTGCGAGCCATACCAACGGCGAGATGACCGGCGAGTTGCTGCAGGCGTGCTTTGAGTTGTAACCGGGTCCCCAAGTGATACCTCCGTACTCGTTTCCGCGTGAGTCTACACAAACATCCCATCCGTCGAGAATATACTCGATAAGATATTCGGCACGATTTTTATAAACTTCCTTACCGGTATTCTTGTAAGCACGGATGAGCTCGCGTGCCAGCCACATCTGGTCATCATAAACATTCTCGATGCCGGTCACTGTAGCCTCACCCGGTCTTGCACCACGGTGTACACCGTAGATATCATACCACTTTGTTGTGCGGGCATAAGAAACAAGCTCATAGCTGCCTGCGTAATACCTTATTGATGAATAAAGGTCGTTCAGAAGATTCACATACTTTTCACGATCAAGTTCGTAAAACTCAGGTGCAACATCCTTCAGAGCTGTTATGCCTTCAAGAATAGAATTCACAGCCTCCATCACTGCTGTATAAGGCCATACGTCCGACGTTCCGTCCTCGTGGGTGTGACGCTTGAGATCATAAACGTCCTTCATCTCCATTTTCATGCCGGCACCTGTAAAACACTTTGAAATCACGCCATCCACAAGTTCCATCGAACGTTCAAGATTGCGGATAGCAAGGGTTGTCTGTTCGTCATTGCCGTTGTTGCTGTCGGATGCAGGCATAGCCGATGCATTGAACGCAAACGCCGTGACAAACATTGCTAAAAACAGTTTCTTCATTGTAAATTAAGTTTTTTATTCATGCTCCGTTATGCAAAACCATTTATCGGAGATGAGTATGTTTAAGGAAAATGAACAATAAGCTGAATTATGGTAAAAAAAAGTCGGGATGACTGGACTCGAACCAGCGACCACACGCCCCCCAGACGTGTACGCTAACCAACTGCGCTACATCCCGTTTCTGCAAAAGCGTTGCAAAGGTAATCATTTTTATTTGTAATATGCAAACATGCCGCGACAAATACCGTATGTTTAACTAATTTTTACAATCGTCACATTCTGTATATAGCGCACCCTCTGAACCGTCCATCGCCCACGTCAACACGCCTTCCTGACAAGCCCTAACATAACTGCACGCAACTCCACTACAGCACCGAAAAATGTATAAATATGCAATACGGACAGTAAAAAATTTTGACAACAAAAAATTGAAAAATAGAAACGAGATCACGTCTTTAATTACATAAAATATAAATATCCATACAACTTTGCATTCAAAAATTTTCGGTCGCATAGCAATAAAGACTTTTTCGCATCACAATAAGCAGCATTCCACACGTCATAATGAACCATAATGCCACATGAAACGGGCTGTTTTGCGACACAACAAAGGCCATTCCGCACGGCCATCACCGGCGTTTCGCGTTACAGAAATACCCAAATAATTGACTGACAGTAATTTAGTAAAGCAGCTCAAAACTCGCGTATTTGCAACCAAACACCCTTTTATCCACGCCGACGACACTCTCGTCGAGTTGACGTCTACACATAATGAATATTTATTCACAGTTTCTGCATATTCATACAAACGCAATACAGTTTAGCCCCACCCTTCATCCATATCCGTTACATGTCGTCCACGGTCCTATATACTACACAGCAGGAGCCACTACATCCTCATATGTCTTAGAAAAGCACAAAGTATCAGCTGCTTGTTATATAAATGCAAACACATGTCATACATAGTTAACATTTTTGGGCAGACAAAATATTTTAGTTACCTTTGTACCAAAAGAAATCCTGACTCTTCAAACTCAAACAATATGCAATACAACATATCCGCACCAAAACAAATAGACACTACCATAGCGCTGCCTGCATCCAAAAGCATCAGCAACCGCGCTCTGATAATACACGCCCTGTCGGGAGGCGACACTCTGCCCGATAATCTTTCCGACTGCGACGATACGGAGGTGATACTCCACGCGCTGGAGCATCGTCCGCAGACGGTTGATATCAAAGCGGCAGGAACGGCCATGCGGTTTCTCACAGCCTACTTCGCAGCTACTCCAGGCGAGCATACCATTACCGGAACCGAGCGCATGAAACACCGCCCAATAGGTCCGCTCGTTGATGCGCTGCGCTATCTCGGAGCCGACATAGAGTATCTGGGTGAGGAAGGTTTCCCGCCACTGCACATCAGAGGCAGACAGCTCGACGGCGGACATGTGGAGATACCGGGCAATGTAAGCTCACAATATATCTCGGCTCTGCTCATGATCGGTCCTGCTCTTACCAACGGACTGGAACTGAAGATGACTGGCGAAATTGTGTCGCGTCCGTACATTGATCTCACGCTCTGGATGATGCGCGAGTTCGGAGCAGACGCCGACTGGAGCGAGATGGACACTGTCACTGTGAACGCCAAGCCCTACATACAACGCCCATACACAATAGAGAGCGACTGGAGCGCGGCATCCTACTGGTATGAGATGCTTGCACTGTGCGGCGACGAAGAGTCCTCAATAAGACTAACCGGCCTTTACGACGGCTCCAAACAGGGTGACTCTGTGGTGAAATACATATTCTCGTTGCTCGGAATAAAAACTCTCTTCGAGTCGAAAGAGGAAGGACGCGCCACAACCGTCACCCTTAAGAAAGTGCCCTGCATGCTGCCAAGACTCGACTATGACTTCATCAGCTCGCCCGACCTTGCGCAAACTGTTGTTGTAACGTGCGCCATGAGAGACATTCCATTCCGTTTCACCGGACTGGCGAGCCTCAGAATAAAGGAGACCGACCGCATAAGCGCGCTGAAGAACGAACTGCGCAAACTTGGTATAGCTCTCACCGACGAGAACAACGACACGCTATGCTGGGACGGACAACGCTGCGAACCATCCGGCCCGACATTCGACACATACGAAGATCACCGCATGGCACTCTCGCTGGCACCGGCAAGTCTCATGGCTGGCGACATCAATATAAACAATCCGGAAGTGGTGTCGAAATCATATCCACACTTCTGGAACGACCTGCGCAAGGCCGGATTTATTATAAACGAAAGACCGTAAAACACCGACATGTCCGTACTCTGGATCACACTTACAGGCCTCCTGTTGCTTGTAGCAGGACTTATATGGAGCCGAATGAACATAGGCGGCACCGGAAACAACGACAATACCGCGTCCTCATGCGCCACATGCGACGGCACATCAGCCAAATGCGAACAGGAATGCATGATGGAAGCCGCCACAAAAGAGATAGAATATTTCGACGACGAGGAACTCGACAAATTTGCCGGACGGCAGTCTGACAGCTACGATCAGGAGGAAGTTGAACAATTCTGCGAGGTGTTGCACACCATGCGTCAGGACGAAGTACAGGCCTGGTGCCGCAGCCTCACCCTGCGTGGCATATCCTTGCCCGACGAGCTGAAGGACGAAGTGATAATGCTTATAGACGATGAACATTCTTGAATACAACTTTTTCCAGAACGCGCTCATCGGTTCGGTGCTGGCAAGCATCGTATGCGGACTTGTCGGAACATACATTGTGACGCGCCGCCTCACATTCATCAGCGGCGGCATCACACACGCCTCGTTCGGCGGCATAGGCATCGGCGTGTTCCTGGGCATCAATCCCATATTCTCGGCAATGATATTCTCGGTGCTCAGTGCATTCGGCATACAGTGGCTGTCGCGTCGCGGTAATGTGCGCGAAGACTCTGCCATTGCCGTGTTTTGGGCTTTCGGTATGAGCATCGGCATACTGTTCTGTTTTCTCGCGCCGGGTTTCGTACCCGACCTGCCGTCGTTTCTCTTCGGCAGTATACTGACTATCGAAAGCGGCAACCTGTGGTTGCTGGCCGCGCTCTGCCTTATCACACTGTTCCTGTTCACCGCTTACTACCGCACGATTGTCAGCATAGCGTTCGATCCGGAGTTCGCACGCTCACAGCATTTGCCAGTAAGCCTCATCGAATACACCATGATGGCGCTCATAGCCATGACCATCGTCTCAACGCTGCGCATGGTAGGCATTGTGCTGGCAATGAGTCTTCTGACCATTCCACAGATGACAGCCAATCTCTTCACATACAATTTCGGACGCATCGCTGCATACAGTATACTCATCGGTTGCATCGACTGCATAATGGGACTGGCGTTGTCCTACTGGCTCAATGTTCCGTCTGGAGCATCCATTATTTTTGTAAGTATCGTCATTTATTGTCTTTGCAAGGCAATAAAATACGTACTCAAGCAGTTAAATAAGAGTGAAACATCACAACGCTAAATACTTAGCCATACTCATGGCTGCCGCATGGCTCATGATAATGGCCGCTTGCTCTACGCAGAAAAACACTGCGAAGAGCAGATGGTGGCATGCCTTCAACGCCAGATACAACACCTATTACAACGGATCACTGGCATACATCGACGGTTCGCTGGAGAAGGAAAACGGCAACCGCGACAACTTCACGGAAATGCTGCCTCTTTATACCGTAGGCAACAAGAACAGCCGTGAACTGGGCAAAAGCAACTTCGACCGTGCGATAGAAAAATGCCAGAAGGCGATAAAACTGCACAGCATAAAGCGCAAGCCGGTATGGACTAAAAACAGAAAGAAGACTGAAAAGGATCTGGAATGGCTCGGACGCAAAGAGTATAACCCTTTCCTTTGGAAGGCATGGCTGCTCATGGGCCGCTCACAGTTCAGCAAAGGCGACTTCGACGAGGCCGCCTCAACATTCTCATATATGAGCCGTCTTTATCAGACACAACCCGCCATCTACGGAAAAGCAAGGGCGTGGTTGGCCAAATGCTACCTTGAGGAAGGCTGGATATACGATGCTGAGGACGTAATACGCAACATGCAGCGCGACTCCATACACTGGCAGGCACGCAAGGAGTGGGACTACACCTACGCGAGCTACTACATACACACCGGCGACTATGAAAAAGCAGTACCCTATCTGCGTAAAGTCATTAAGCACGAAATGCGCAGCAAGCAGCGTGCACGTGAGTGGTATCTAATGGGGCAACTGCAGACCGCACTCGGCAACAAGACTGAAGCGATGAAAGCCTACAAGCGTGTGATAAGACAGAACCCGCCATATGAGGTGGAGTTCAACGCCCGCATAGCCATGACCGAGGTGATGTCAGGCAACCAGTCGAAGAAAATGATAAGACGGTTGAAGCGTATGGCCGCCTCAGACAAGAACAAAGACTATCTGGATCAGGTGTACTACGCCATCGGAAACATATATCTCGCCCAGAAAGACACACTCAACGCCATCACTGCATACGAGAAAGGAAACAGCGGATCAACCCGCAACGGCATTGAAAAAGGTGTGCTGCTGCTCAAACTTGGTGACATATACTGGAACCGCGAACGCTACAACGACGCACAGCGTTGCTACGGCGAAGCGATAGGTCTGCTCGGCAAGGAACGTAAAGACTACGAGCAACTTTCACGCCGCTCACAGGTTCTCGACGAACTTGTGCCTTATACAGATGCTGTACATCTGCAGGACTCGCTCCAAACACTGGCAAAAATGGACGAGAAACAACGTAACGAAGCCATCGACCGCGTGATAGAAGCCTTGAAGAAAAAGGAAAAGGAAGAGCAGGACAAACTGGCTGAGCAAAAAGCGCAAGAGGTAATAGCGCAGAACGGAGGCACTGCCGACAACATAAACAACAACAATCAGCAGACTCCCGGACAGACAAACAAAAATTCGGTGTGGTACTTCTACAACCAGATGGCAGTGAATCAAGGTAAAGCCGAATTCCAGAAGAAATGGGGAAAGAGAGAAAACGTGGACAACTGGCAGCGCGTAAACAAGACCGTCGTGGCCTTTGGCGAACAGCAGGAGATGACCGAAGAACAGCTCGACTCCATAGCAAAGGCCGAAGCCATAGCCGATTCGCTCGAACTGATAGCCGATAGCGCGCAGAACGATCCACACAAACGAGAGTACTATCTCAAACAGATACCGTTCACAGAGGAACAGGTACAGGCCAGCAATCTTATAATAATGGACGGCCTCTACAACTCCGGTGTAATATTCAAGGACAAACTCGACAATCTGCCATTGAGCGAAAAGGCTCTCAGACGTATCACCGACAGCTATCCGGAATACGAGAACATGGCCGACGTGTTCTATCATCTGTTCCTGCTCTATTCGAGAATGGGCGACCCGCAGACAGCCGAAACGTATGTTGAAAAGTTGAAACAGAACTATCCGGAAAGCCCTTGGACAACACTGCTCACCGATCCATATTTCGTTGAAAACGCCAAATTCGGCGAGCATATAGAGGATTCCATCTACGCAGCAACCTACAATGCGTTCAAGGCTGACCGTCTGCAAGAGGTGGCGGCTAACTTGAAAATATCCGAAACACGCTTCCCGCTCGGAGCCAACCGCGACAAATTCATATTCATCGGAGGTCTCGGAAAACTCAACGAGGGTGATGCTGAAGGATGTGTGAACGACATGAACATGCTCGTGGCAAAGTTCCCGCAAAGCGAACTGAGTAATCTTGCCGGCATGATAGTGAACGGTGTGAACGCAGGACGGAAAATATACGGCGGCAAATTCGACATGAGTAATGTATGGGAACGCCGCACCGAGGCTCTCACTCCGGCCGACTCTACCGCCGAAAAGACGCTTTCGAACGAACGGAACACCAACTTCCTGTTCATCTTTGCATACAGCCCAGACTCCGTGAACGAAAACAAACTGCTCTACGAACTGGCAAGATACAACTTCACAAGCTACATGGTGCGCAACTTCGACATCGTGATAGAACCGGCTGAAGGCGTGAACAGAATGACCGTATCAGGATTCAGAAACTACGACGAGGCCCTGCAGTACGCACGACAACTGTATGCTCAACAGAACATAATACGCCAGGCAGCACACAGCCGCACTATAATAATAAGTGAGATAAACCTGCCTCTGCTCGGCACAAAATACAGTTACGACGACTACGACAAGTTCTACAACAAACACTTCGCACCGCTAAAGGTTAGTACACTGCATCTGCTGACAGAGCCGGCTGAGATAACTACAGTGAGAAGGAAGGAAGGCGAGCCGACACAAGAGGAAATAGACCAGTTGCTCGACAACGGTACATTCATTGACAACGGACTTGACGTGGAACCTGCAGACAACGGAACGATAATCGTACCTGAAGAGAACGCGCCTGCAGAAGAAGCCGGTGAAACAGTTATACCTGCTGAAGACAACACCGGTAAAGACGAAACACAGGACGGAACTACAATTGTACCCGAGTCAGAAGAGAAGAACCCGCAGGAAAAGAAAGACGGACTCAAACAGAAAGACAACATGATGAATCCGGTGCCGGACAGCGTGAAGGATGAAAAGAAAGACGAGTCCAAACAGGAAGACAACATGATGAACCCTGTGCCGGACAGCGTGAAGGATGAAAAGAAAGACGAATCCAAACAGGAAGACAACATGATGAGCCCTGTGCCGGACAGCGTGAAGGACGAAAAGAAAGACGAATCCAAGCAGGAAGACAACATAATGAACTCTGTGCCGGACAACACCAATAACGAAAAGAAAGATGTCTTGACCGAACCGGACGACTCGATAATCATTCCTCTGGAGGATCTTAAGGACAACAACACGGAGAACGCCAAGCCGAAGGACGAACCGAAACAACCTCTGAAGAAGGAGAACGACGACAGTAAGACCGCTCCCAAGAAACAACAGGAGGAAAACAAGCAGCAGGAAGAAAAGCTGCCGGCCCAACAGCTGGAGGACGAGTTCTACTTCGAAGATGACTTCCAGGACACCGGCAACAAGAAAAAGAAGGACACTCCGGACGTGATATACGACGAATACTACGATCTGGAAGGTTTCTGAACCGGAGGTCTGTACGACGTCCGGACGGCATCCGCAGAACATCAATAAACACAGAAACACTCAGCAACAAAACATCAGACATATGACAAACGGTTTGTTATTATGGGTGGATGATGAGATAGAACTGCTCAAGGCACACATCATCTTCCTCGAGAAAAAAGGCTACGAAGTCATCACCGTGAGCAATGGTATCGACGCCATTGACAAATGCCGGCAGACAACGTTCGACCTTATATTGCTCGACGAGATGATGCCCGGCCTCACAGGACTCGAGACTCTGCAGCAGATAAAGGAGATATCGCCCGCCACACCTGTGGTGATGGTGACGAAAAGCGAGGAGGAGAACATTATGGACCAGGCCATCGGGTCGAAGATTGCCGACTACCTCATAAAACCGGTGAACCCCAACCAGATTCTGCTGACACTGAAAAAGAACATCCACAAGAAGCAGATTGTGACCGAAGTGACACAGACCAGCTATCAGCAGAACTTCGGAAATATTGCCATGCAGATAATGGAGAGCCGCACATACGACGACTGGGTGGACATATACAAGCGGCTGGTGCACTGGGAACTGGAACTGAGCAGCACGAACAGTTCGATGACCGAGACGCTGCAGATGCAGAAAGAGGAGGCAAACATCGGCTTCGCCAAGTATGTGAAGAATAACTACATGGACTGGATGACGGCCTCAGGCGACGCGGAACGTCCGCTCATGAGCCCCGACATATTCAAGAAAAAGGTGTTCCCACTGCTCAACAGCGGCGAGAAAGTGTTCCTCATCGTTATCGACAACTTCAGATACGACCAGTGGCGCGTCATCGCACAAGAGGCCGGCGACATGTTCGACATCGACGAGGACATGTATATGAGCATACTGCCTACAGCCACCCAATATGCGCGCAACGCCATATTCAGCGGTCTGATGCCGAGCAAGATAGCCGAGATGTTCCCCGAACTGTGGGTGGACGAGGACGAGGAGGAAGGCAAGAACCTCAACGAAGAACCGCTGATAAGGACACAGATAGAACGCTTCAGGCGTCACGACTCGTTCAGTTATCACAAGATAAACGGAACGGCAGGCGGAGAGAAGATAATAGAACGCCTGAACGAACTGCTCAGAAACGACCTCAACGTGATTGTCGTTAACTTCATCGACATGCTCTCACATGCCCGCACAGAGTCGAAGATGGTACGCGAGCTGGCCAACACAGAGTCGGCCTACCGCAGCATAACGCTCAGCTGGTTCCAGCACTCGGTGATGAGCGAACTGTTGAGAAAGCTGTCGGAGACCGACTGCAAGGTGATAATAACGACCGACCACGGTAGTATCCGTGCGTCGAAAGCCGTGAAGATTGTGGGCGACCGCAACACCAACACCAACCTGCGGTACAAACTGGGCAAGAACCTGAACTTCAGTTCGAAGGACGTATTCGTGATAAAAGACCCGCGCAAGGCACAGTTGCCGGCGCCGAACCTCAGCACAGCGTACGTGTTTGCCACCGGAAACTCCTTCTTCGCCTATCCGAACAACTACAACTACTACGTGTCCTACTACAAGAACACGTTCCAGCACGGCGGCATTTCGATGGAGGAGATGCTAATACCGCTGATAACTCTCACATCAAGAAAACGATAAAAACAAAAAGATATGGAAATAAAAATCAACTCGCTCGACCAGATAGGCGCTGCCGCAGAACAGTTTGTGGCATGCATGAAAGACGCCAGAGTGTTTGCATTCTACGGCAAGATGGGCGCAGGAAAGACTACATTCATCAAGGCTGTGTGCGAATGCATGGGCGTGAAAGAAGTCATCACATCGCCGACATTCGCCATAGTGAACGAATACCAGTCGGAAACAACAGGCGGACAGATATTTCACTTCGACTTCTACCGCATAAAGAAGCTGGAGGAGGTGTACGACCTCGGCTACGAAGAATACTTCTACAGCGGCGCTCACTGCTTCATAGAGTGGCCAGAACTGATAGAAGACCTGTTGCCTGAAGACGCAACAAGAGTGACAATAAAGGAGAACGAGGACGGCAGCCGTTCTGTGATAATCTGACACAGAGACAGCAAGCAGCCGACATACCAAGACATGGTGCAAAGCGACACGTAGCACAGCGTCACGTAAAAACAAACATACACAGACACAACAGCATTCACACGGACCGGACACCGGCGTGCGGATGCTGTTTTTCATTTACTCTTTCCGGCACGAAGAAAAACGCCCGTACCGCACTGACAATATGTCACCACCAACCCTGCATAATTATTTTATCCACCACAGACTGCCATCCGAATACATCCAGACTGCCATTCTGCCACACCATGACGTCACTGCCTCGCCGCATCTGAGAACTCGTCAAACTGCCCTCTCCGACTTTTTGTCAGACATGACAAACTGAAGAAAATGTATATTTATGCAATTTCAGAAGTAAAAAATTTTGACAAAAAAATTCGCGAAATAGAAAACGAAAATCGGTCGCGACACTGTCAGAAAACACTAAAAAGCCTTTTTCACAACCGGACGGAACGACTGAAAAATCAGAAAATTCAAGCCGCCCGCGCGATATTGCCCGTTTGGCATTGCGAAAAAGTCCATTTGATGCCTCAATATAGAGCATATCACACCATGAAACGGGCTTTATCGCACCCTAAAACAGACCATTTCGCAACACCGGAAACAGGCCATCGGGACACATGAATGAGTAACCCATTGTACAACAATAGATTGCGCAAACCTCTCAAAACTCGCGTATTTGCGACCAAAAAATCTGTCGTGCGTTCCATCGATACTCTCAGCGAGTTGACGATGTATAAATATTCATCGGCAATCATGCGAATGTATATTTATGCAAAAATTCGTATCACGCACACGGCCAGCCTGTCACACCATATGACAGAATCTCGGCCCAATGCCCACCACAACTCTACGAACGCCCCGCTCCACCGCAGACATCACACAGACCACACCCATGAGCATGAAAAAAGGTATGCCCCGGCACAGCCGGAACATACCCAACATTTCACATATCTTTACTTGGCGTTACTTCAGAAGAGCGTCAAACTTCTCCTGCAGCACAGCCTTTGTGGTGGCACCTACGAACTTATCCACGAGCTCACCGTTCTTGAAGAAGAGCAGTGTCGGGATTGTGCGCACACCGAAGTCGGATGCAATCTCGTCGTTCTCCTCAACGTCGCACTTTCCTACAACGATTTTTCCGTCATAGTCGTTGGCGAGTTCGGAAATAACGGGCGAAAGCATGCGGCACGGTCCGCACCATGTGGCCCACAGGTCAACAACCAAAGGCAGTTCGCCATTCTTGTAACTCTCGAAATTCTCAGTTGTAATCTTAACTTCCATTTTCTTATATTGATTTGATGTTATTTCTTTATGACGACATGTTCTGTCACATTAGACATAATGCAAAGACCATGCCACTTTTAGTTCAACATATATGTCAGTGCCGGACAACTCTCAATGTATGATATCAGCGAAGCGTTGACGTCCACCTCGTTTCCCCTGCTCGCAAGCAGCACATCCCTTTTGCGCTCCGCGTCGTACACCTGGAAATAGAGCGGAATACGTCCCGGATTGTTCTTGACGACTGTCGCCAGGTCGTTCATCTGCGTTTCGTCCAGCACCGATGTGTTCACGGCTATGGTCAGTTTTTCTATATATTTGTCCTTCACATCGCTGAGGAAATCGACGCTCTGTATGCGTATGTCCAATATGTCTGCATTGTCCCGGAAGCGCTGCACGCACTTCGCTGTCACGTAAACAGTGTATCCCTCCTTGAACATATGCTGCCACTTGACCCACTCGTCGTTGAAAAGTGCCAGTTCACCCGCGCCCTCAAAGTCTTCGATTGTCACAAAACCGAAAGGTTTGTTGGTCTTAGCCGACCAGCGTGACACAACGCCCGTCACCATTCCACCGAACGAAAGCGTGGCAAACTTGGCCAGTCTCTTCTTGTCGGCATCGCGTCCTATCTCCGAACAATGCAGGTTGCACAGTTTGTTCAACACTACAGCGTAGTCGTCGAGCGGATGGGCCGAAAGATATATTCCCACGAGATCGCGCTCCTTGTTGAGTTTCTCTATCGTGCTCCACGGCTCACCCTGAGGCACCTGTGGCTTGGCTATGTCCACCGCATCGAATCCTCCGAAAAGCGAATTGCGCGCCTGCATCATCTCCATCTGGTAGAGCTGGCCGTAGCGCACGAGCGTGTCGAGAAAAGTCTCTCCCTTTGTTGTCACTCCGAAATACTGCTCGCGCTTTATGCCGAAACTATCGAAACCTCCGCTCAATGCGAGACTTTCGAACGCCTTACGGTTGACTGCCGATAGATTGACGCGCTGCGCGAAGTCGTAGATATCCTTGTAAAGGCCGTTCTTCTCGCGCTCATCTATGATCGCCTGAGCCGCCGAGTCGCCCATGCCCTTCACAGCCGCGAGGCCGAAACGCACCTCACCCTTCTTGTTGGCGCTGAACTTGTGACGGCTCTCATTGACGTCCGGACCAAGACATTTTATGCCCATGGACTTACATTCGCTCATCAGCTTGGTTATCTTTCCTATATCATTGAGGCATCGGCTCATGTTTCCGGCCATGAATTCGGCAGGATAATGGGCCTTGAGGTAGGCCGTCTGATATGCCACCCACGAATAGCACGTGGCGTGACTCTTGTTGAACGCGTAGGAAGCGAACTTCTCCCAGTCGGCCCATATCTTCTCGAGCACCTTCGGATCGTGACCGTTGGCCTTTCCGCCTTCGATGAACTTCGGCTTCATCTTGTCTACAATGTCCTTCTTCTTCTTACCCATCGCCTTACGCAGGGCGTCGCTCTCGCCTCGCGTGAAGTTGGCGAGCTGGCGCGACAGAAGCATGACTTGCTCCTGATATACAGTGATGCCGTAGGTGTCCTTGAGGTATTTCTCCATGCAGGGGATGTCGTATGTAATCTTCTCCTGCCCGTTCTTACGCCGGATGAACTGCGGAATGTAGTCCATAGGACCCGGACGGTATAGGGCGTTCATGGCGATTAGGTCCTCGAACACAGTAGGTTTGAGCTCGCGCAGATACTTCTGCATGCCGGCAGACTCAAACTGGAAGGTACCGACGGTGCGTCCTTCCTGATACAGTTTGTATGTAAGCTCGTCGTCTATCGGTATATTGTCAAGATCAACTTCAATTCCTCTGGTAATCTTTATATTGTCCACCGTTTCCTTAAGAATGGACAGTGTACTCAGTCCGAGGAAGTCCATCTTTATCAGTCCGGTCTCTTCTATCACATGACCGTCGTACTGCGTGGCCAGAAGTTTGTGTCCGGGATCGGCCTTGTCTTCGGCAGTGCTCACCGGAACCCAGTCGCTTATGGCGTCGCGACAGATGATTGTACCACACGCATGGATACCCGTACCACGCACGGTTCCCTCAAGCATCTTGGCATAACGTATGGTGTTGCTCATCTGCGGATTGGTGCTTGCCTCAGCCTCACGCAGTTCCGGCACCGCCTTTATGGCATTCGGCAGATTCATTTTCATGTTATCCGGCAGACGGTCTGGTATTGCCTTGCACAGTCTGTTGGAAATATCGAGCGGCAGTTTCTCCACACGGGCGACGTCCTTTATGGAGTTCTTGGTAGCCATTGTGCCGTAGGTGATGATGTGTGCCACCTTGTCGTGACCGTACTTGTCCTCCACCCATTCGAGCACACGGCCTCGGCCGTCGTCATCGAAGTCGGTGTCAATATCAGGCAAAGATATTCGGTCAGGATTCAGAAAACGCTCGAACAGCAAGTCATATTTTATCGGGTCTATCTTTGTAATACCAAGACAGTAGGCCACAACCGAACCTGCGGCCGAACCACGGCCCGGTCCGACGAGCACGCCCAGTTCGTTACGGGCGGCGTTGATGAAGTCCTGCACAATGAGGAAGTAGCCCGGGAAACCCATCGTTTTCATAATGTGAAGCTCGAACTTCACTCGTTCTGCAACCTCATCGGGTATCGGATCGCCATACAGACGCTTCGCTCCGTCATACGCAAGCTTGGCAAGATAGTCGGCTTCGAACTTTATTCGGTATATCTTCTCGAATCCGCCGAGATGCTTTATCTTCTTGTCAGCCTCCTCCTTCGGCAACGGATTCTCTCCGTTCTCGTCGGTTGTGAATTCTTCATACAGTTGCTGCTCGGTGTATTTTCTCCTTACGTCCTCCTCCGTTCCGAATTCGGCAGGTATCGGGAAGAACGGCATGATAGGATCGTGGTCGATGCTGTACATCTCCACTTTGTCGAGTATCTCCAGCGTATTGGCCATAGCCTCCGGCACATCACTGAACACCTCGTTCATCTCGGCCCGCGTCTTGAACCACTCCTGCTTCGAATATAGCATTCGTTTCGGATCGTCCAGATCCTTGCCCGTAGCAAGACAGAGCAGGTGATCGTGCGCTTCGGCGTTGTCCTGATCCACGAAGTGTGCGTCGTTCGTGCACACCAGCTTCACTCCATACTCCTTGGCGAGTTCCATCAACACCTTGTTGGCTTTCTGCTGGAGAGGGAACGTCTCCCTGTTCGCCCGTATTCTAGGATCCTTCACCTCGTGCCTTTGCAACTCAAGATAATAATCATCGCCGAAGACCCGCTTGTGCCACTCTATCGCCTCACGCGCTCCGGCTATGTCATCTTTCAATATCTTCGACGGCACTTCGCCCGCTATACACGCCGAACAGACGATAAGGTCTTCGTGATAACGCTCGAGGTCGTATCTGTCCGTACGCGGACGCATATAATAACCGTCCACCCATGCGCGCGAAACGAGCTTTATGAGATTCTTGTAACCATTGTAGTTTTTTGCGAGAACAATGAGGTGATAGCCGCTCATGTCGCCCAATTCCTTCACCTTGTCCTCTTTACGGCGGTGCGCCACATACATCTCACATCCCAGAATGGGCTTGAACGGCTCTTCTCCGGCCGCCTTTCGTTTTTTGTTTATGCCCTTGCAATAATTGAAAAATTCCTTTATTCCAAACATATTGCCATGGTCTGTGATAGCCATGCCTTTCATTCCGTCGCCCACGGCCTTGTCTACAAGGCGCTGGACACTGGACTGTCCGTCAAGAATAGAGTAATAAGTGTGAACGTGCAGATGTATGAAATCTTCCATTTTCAAGCAAAATTTGATTTCAAAGTTACCACTTTAAAACTATACGGCCAAAAGAATGATATGAAAAATTTGCCCAATACTCAAAAAACAACTATCTTTGCAAAAAGATAGATGTACATCAACTGTTATGATAAAAAGAATTAAAAGACTAAAAAAAATACGTCTGCACCGTGAAGGCACGGACACACTTCTATATGGATTCATCGTTCTTGCAGCCATAGCATTACTGTTATGGCGTGGTCTTGACAACAAGTTCCCGTTCTGGTTCTTTGTTGCCGTTGCTGTGGCACTATATGGTGTGGTTGTCAACTTTTTCCGCTGTCCCATCAGATATTTTCCCCAGGAGGACACCGAGAACATCGTTGTAGCACCTGCCGACGGCCGTATCGTCGTCATAGAAGAAGTGGACGAAGACCAGTATTTTCATGAAAAGCGAATCATGATAAGCATTTTCATGAGTCTTTTCAACGTCCACGCCAACTGGTTTCCGGTTGACGGCCGTGTGAAACTTGTACATCATCAGAATGGAAACTACCATAAGGCGTGGCTTCCGAAAGCAAGTGAGGAAAACGAACACTCCGACATAATCATCACAACACCCGACGGCAAGGACATACTCTGCCGTCAGATAGCCGGTGCGATGGCGCGCCGCATTGTCACTTACGCCAAAGAGGGCGAGGAATGCTACATCGATGAGCACCTGGGATTCATCAAGTTCGGTTCGCGTGTGGACGTTTATCTCCCGTTGGGAAGTGAGGTTTGCGTGAAGATGGGTCAGAGCACAACCGGCGACCAGACAATAATAGCAAAACTGAAATAACAGAACTGTTATATAACAGATAGCAAATGCCTAATCCAATAATAAGAAACATCCCCAACGCCATAACCTGCTGCAACCTCATCTCAGGCTGCATAGCAACCGGATATGCCTTCATGCTCAATGCGAAAATGGCTCTTATCTGGATTATCATCGGTGCGGCGTTCGACTTTTTCGACGGCATGAGCGCGCGGCTTCTCAAAGTGTCGTCTCCCATCGGCAAGGAACTCGACTCACTGGCCGATGACATCACATTCGGTTTTGCACCTTCGGCGATAGTCTTTTCGCAACTCAGCGTGATGGACTATCCTGCATTTCTCGAACCAACAAGACAATTTCTGCCATTCATAGCATTCGTAATGGCAGCATTCTCTGCACTCCGTCTGGCAAAATTCAATCTCGACGAACGTCAGACAACATCATTCATAGGTATGCCGACACCTGCCAACGCACTATTCTGGGGCTCACTCATAGCCACCCAGACACAATGGCTGGAAAGCTCACCATGGATGGTATTCGTGCTCATATTGCTCCTTGCACTGTGCTGCTGGCTGCTTGTGGCCGAGCTACCAATGTTCGCCCTCAAGTTCAAACAGTGGGGATGGAAAGGCAACGAGATAAAATATTCATTCATCATATTATGCGCTGTCATGATAATATTGTTCGGATTTATCGGCAGTTTCAGTATTATCATACCGCTGTACGTCATTATTTCCGTCTTCACACAGTTCAGTAAGGCAAACGACAGCAACAATAAATAAATGACACTAAAATAATAAAAGAAAATGTTCGTTATCAAAATACTCCTTGTATTCTTCCTTATCTTCGCGATACTTATGGGTGCCACCTTGTTCAGAATATATAGGAACGTACGTGACACACTGCATAGTTTCGGATTCAACAATACAAAAAAACACCGCACAACGTATCGCCCCAATACCACAAGAGAGGAAACTATACATACACACAACGCCAAACAGATGAAGAAAAAAATAATTCCGAAGGACGAAGGCGAGTATGTAGACTTCACCGAAGTGCGATAACCGACAGCAATACACGAAAAAAGAATTGCTGCTGAAGGAATAACAGGAACAAACAGAACAGGAAACAAAACAACAATAGAGAATAATATGATATGCCGGTATGGGCTTGACCACATGCCGGCATATTTTGTATATATACCCATAAAATAAAAATCATCCCCACACCTATGGCATGAGGATGACTGTTTGATATAGTTCCGACGCCTGACAAACAACCGGGCGTCTTATGGAATACGGTTTAATTGTGAACGTAAGTACCGATGTCCTCGCCGTCCATAACACGCTTCAGATTGCCGAACACATCCATATTGAAGACATATATCGGCAGATTGTTCTCCTTGCACATCGTTGTGGCAGTGAGGTCCATCACCTTCAGCCCACGTGTATAAATCTCGTCGTAAGTTATGTCGCTGAACTTCGTGGCTGTCGGATCCTTTTCAGGGTCAGCGGTATATATGCCGTCAACACGTGTTCCTTTCAACATAACATCGGCTTCAATCTCAATACCACGCAACGACGAACCCGTATCTGTGGTGAAATAAGGAGATCCTGTGCCGGCTGAGAAGATGCAGACATAACCTGCCTCCATGGCTTCGATGGCCTTCCACTTTGTATAGAACTCACCGATAGGTTCCATACGGATGGCCGTCAGCACCTTGGTCTTCACACCATTCGCACCGAGAGCGGAACTCAAAGCGAGCGAATTGATGACTGTTGCACACATTCCCATCTGGTCGCCCTTCACGCGGTCGAAGCCTTTAGACGCTCCGCTGAGACCGCGGAAGATGTTTCCACCCCCAATTACAATGCCGATCTGCACACCCATTTCGTGCACTTCCTTTATCTGTCTTGCATATTCGTCGAGTCTCACAGGATCGATTCCGAAATGCTGATCACCCATCAGGCTCTCGCCGCTGAGCTTCAATAGAATTCTCTTATACTTTGCCATATATAATTCAAATTATGTAATTCACTTCCTTGAAGGCATAACTCCGTTCGCGTCCGGCCTCATCACGCAACACCAGACGGCCGTCATGGCCCACCCTGACAATAGAAGCCATGAAACGTCCGTTGCTGTCCGAATAGGCATGCATGCCCGTGTGGCGATAGAGCGCCTCGTGATAAAGCTGCGCCACACGGTCGTATTCGCCGGCAAGCACCATGGAGTAATAACCTTCGAACGCCTCAAGCGCTTTTTCCAACACAGCGTTTATGTCAGTATCACGGCCTGTTATCTGCCACAGCGACACAGGGTTGGGAGCATCGCTGCGGAATTCACGTTGATTGATATTGACACCCGTGCCGAATATGCAGTCCTTCACAAACTTTCCGCTGAGGGATGTCTCTATGAGCGTACCGCTTATCTTGCGGTCGTGCCAATAGACATCATTTGGCCATTTGAGCGACATTCCGTCTGCCAGAGGGTCGAGAGCGTCTTTCACAGCCAGCGCCTCGGCCATGGATAATACAAACTGATGCGCCACAGGCACACCCTCGGGACGTATCAGTACGGAGAACAACAGATTCTGTCCGTCCTCACTCTCCCACCGGTTGCTGCCCATACCACGGCCCGCAGTCTGGTGTCCGGCCGTTACGGCCACCACATCAGCGTCAGGCAAAGGCTCCAGATTGCGCAGATATGTGTTGGTGGAATCCACCTCGTCAAGTCTTATCGTATATGTCGTCATACGTTTCAGATTATAAGCAACGGATTAAACGCATCCTCTATGTGCTCTATCCGCGGTTCACAGCCTCGCGTACCCACAACCGTTATGATGTCAAAGCGCAGTTCTTCTTCCACTCCGTACATCTTCACATAATTGTCGGCCGCCACACACAGGTTTCTTATCTTCACCGCGTCCACAGCATCCTCGGGCGCCGTGGCACTGTCCGGCAGACGCGTCTTCACTTCAACAAAGACCACAGTCAGGCTGTCGGGAGTCAGGGCTATGATGTCGATGTCGCGTTTGCCCGACCTCCAGTCGCGCTCGCGTATGACGTAACCTTTCTGCCGCAGATATGCAGCCGCCACGTCCTCGCCCCACTTTCCCATCTCGTTGTGTCTTGCCATGTGACGCTGTTTACTCATCACAAAAATACAGCAAAAAGGATGAAGCGCAAAATTATTGGCCACTTATTTTCACACTCCGCACGACAAGCACCGTCCGCCCCGACCAAAGAGCAGACCGGCAACAGCAGCAGGACACAACAATACAATTAGCCTCGCCTCAGACAAAACTTCAAAAAGAATACAAAAAGAAAAATCCGGCACGTGCAGGCAAACCATGCCGGACCGTTAAATCACCCTGAAACAATCTTCTACCAATCAAAATTCTGCCTGCTTTTTCCGGGCCTCGTCATGCTTAGCCCGAATTTTTCTATACTTGTAACAGAAATCTCTCATTTTGCCCTTTCCCATCTTCAGGTCCAAAGGCATACCTCTTTTCTGTTTACGTATGTCTATTTTCAGATTCACATCAATAACAGTGCACTTCTCCACCAGCGGATAAATGTCGTTGTCAAGCCATGTCAGGACAAGTGCATCCTTCAGTCTGTAGACCGGACCTTTCCTTCTTTCGTACTTATAACAGAAGCTATCGTGTATCAATGAATATCCTTTGCCCTTATAAATGAATTTATCGGAATCACCACCCTGTCTCTCATCAAATGCCACAACAGCCACATTGAACCTAACGAAATCCTCGCCTTCCTTGTCGTAGTAGATTCTGTAAAGCATCTTCAGCGGAATATCCTGCCCGGCAATATTGACAGACATTGTATCGTCAACCCAGTAATTAAACCGCAGATCTTCATACGCGGCAGGACTTCCGCCTACATCTGTCCCGCCGGCATCCACCTCATCACCGTCTTCAAACCCATACACATTTCCGGCAATGCCCAACATTACCGCCACAAACCACACCACTACGAGCATCATCACCCGCAACATTCCGTATTGATAAATTCTGTCATGAGTCATAGTCGGATATTATTATATGTTCAAAACCTTCCAGATTATATCATATACCTGCCGCCGGCCCGTTGCACCTTCAGCCGACTGCCCATCACAGAGACACCATACGTCATCAACCTTTCACACAGACCTACCCGGCACAGACCTATACCGGTCTGCGACACAACGTAACATCCCGGATGCAACAGTCCGGAAACGCTGTCCGCAAAAGATGCTGATGTATGCCAAAAGGTAAGTACTGTCTTCATGGCTATCGGATTTTTATTTTGCGCAAGTTATGAAATAAAACCTCTCATGTCAAGCAACAGCGTATTAATTATAGTTAATTGCAGACAACAAAAAATCCGTGTCCGAACACGGACGGAAACAGCCGGGCATACGGTCAAATCCGACATGCTCTGCGATATACGTCAAGCAGAATATTACGTAACACTCATCACACTGCGAAATAACCTGAACGGATCCCTGCTGCACGCTGATTCAGAAAAAAGACCACGAAAAAATCCGCAGACCGTTAACTTAAAAATTAACACCCGGTCTGCGGAATATGTTTATCATCCGGCGCTGCGATGTGCCGTCAGACTATACTATGTCAAAGCGGTTCGGCGTATGCCCGGCAGAGCTTCAAGCCCTCGCGGTCGATGCCGAGCAGCACGATACGTGCTTTAGCGGTATGCCATAAGGCCAGCGGAGTGGCATCCTCGTGATGATAGGCGAACTGTCCGGCGTAGGCATCCTGCAAATCAGGAGAGCCACGATCGATGAGAGGAGCACCGCAAAGCTGCGTGAGATAAGCATAAAGGGCATTGACCGATGTGTCATAAAACACATTGTCGTCATGTCCGTCGTTCCACATCATGAGCTCCGCACCCGTCACTCCGCCGTTCATCACCGTATTGACAGAAAGCTGGAAGCCATCGTCAAGCACGTTTTCATAACCCGTATTGCCCTCGTTGCCCGTTATCTCGTTCCAGTTCCAACACAGAAAATCATTGTTGTCCGTCACTTTCAGAGCCACAGACTCGGTGCGGAATATCTCGCGGTCGGCCTTATAGCCCACGACATACGTGGTATAACTGCCCGGCAGATAGAAACAATGTCCCCACTGCATGGTCATGTGTACGTTGTCCATGAGTTTGAACGAACGGCCGGTCTCCTCCACTTTCCACACTATGGAGTCGTAACTCTCGCGCACGTCGGCCATACTCACACTGCCGTCGCCGTCGGACCTGGCAAACGTCACGCCGAAATTCATCTGTCCGAAGATGTTTTCCGACGTCCGGTCTGCCGTATAAGCTATCTTCACCAGCCCGCTATCCGCCGTGCCGTCACCTCCGTCATCATTACTGTCGTCACTGTCGCTGCATGCCGAAAACAACACAGGCAGCATCATAACTCCGGCACAGACGGCCGTCCTTAATATATCATTCAACCATTTCATACCCACTGTATTTATTGAATCCTGCTTCTTTGCTAAGCTCAAGATAAAGTTTTCCCGCAGTCTTGTCATAATGGAAACGATAATAGATGACTATATTCACACTGTCATCATTGCGTATATACATCTGGCCGCCGTCAGGGAACAGCTCCATGACGCACGACACGGTCATCGTGCACGGCCCGGACCCTATGCACTCATCGCTATTATAAGTGCAATAGAAGAAACTGCCGTATTCCTTCTTTATTATTTCAAGTTCGGAATAATCTTCAGAATCCTGTCCTATCGGACCATTCTCGGTATATACCGAACGCCAGTTTCCGTAAACGGGAACATCGCGCACGAACGTTCCCTCACCCTCGACAATCATCCGGTCACCATCCAGAGAGAACTGCAAAGTACGTGTATCTCCGTCATAATCGAGCACAACACCCTGCGGAATGCGGAACCACCAAAGATCGCGCTTCACCTGATTGCCGCCATCATCAAACCCGTACGTCTTGCATACGCCTGTATCGCTGAAGTCGTAGCTGAAAAATCCGTCCTTGAAATCCTCCGCATACCAGCGTCCGACAGCAGGAAACGACGTGGTGTAAACAAGATTACTCCCCTGGATGGTGAGTTCGGCACCGTCCACATAATAGAAATCGCCTTTTATTCGGCGTCCGTTGTCGAAACTGACATAGAGTTTTCGTTCCGACGTGTACCATTTCAGTGTGCCGCCGTCGTAAGTACCTTTGCCGTCAGCCTCCAACACAAGAGTGCCCGGAGCCGACTGATCGCCGCCATTATCCGAAATCTGCCACGTACCGACAAGTGAGCGATCGTATTCCGGAACAGGATTGCCACCATCGCCACTGCCGTCATCCGACGACGAGCACCCGCACAAAAGCACAGCCGGCAAAAGAAAAACAAGAATTCTCATGAGTAAGTTTACCGGCAGCAATACGCCGGGAAACAAGGAGTTTGATTCTTTTGTTTTCATATTATCAGGTTTGAGTTATTCATTTTCATACAATCTGTCCATCCGCCGGAAACAGCCCGATAAGACATGATACAGGCACCGACGGAACAACAGACGCCCTGCGCGCACTCATCATATCATAAAGACTGCCCGCAGACTGATAGCACAAAGGTAAACAAAATATCACGGAAAAGGAGTTTTAAACATAAAATAACACAATGGAGAGGGTAATTAGATTACTGTGATGTTTATAACTGTTAGATATAAAAATATGACAAAGACAATGCTGATGCATCAGGCACAGACATCAAAAGCAGGAAACGAAACAAGGAACAAACAGCTCAATAGAAATTAAGCAAGAATTGATTTCAACAAAATACAGTGGCTTCAATCCCGAATAAGCGTTGTTTTCTTCTGTTGGAATTAGACTAAACGGGCAACTTTCAGATTGTAACCACATTCTGATTTTTCGGTCAGAGTTTCCTGTTCTACCCCGAAAAATAAGCGCGGATTTGCGGACAGACTCTCCGTCGGGCGCAAATACGCGAATTATGAGAGCCTCACGCAAGTTATTGAACAGCAACAACTTATGTTTGACATCCATTTTTTCGCCTTGCAATAAGCACCATTTCAGCATGCGATATAGCCCATATCAGGGGCTGAAATGCACCAAACCACACCCTGAAACAGGCTTAATCAGACCCTAAAACAGGCTTAATCAGAATGCGGAATGAATTGTTCCAAACTATGTTACAGGGTATATGCCAAAGCCATTCATGCTGAAAGAGGCTTTATAAGACATGATTTAACATTCCTTCACACCTCTTTTGCGAAAAAATTTTGTCAAAAAAAAGTCAAGAAAAATCGTAAGCTGGTCGTCCGGGTTTTATGTAAACTAATGTTGTTCGGAACTTCTGCTGATCCACATAAAACATACCCGAGATTCTGACATTGAATTTTTCATGATGAAAAGAAAAACTTTTCTATTTCACACAACTATTTATCAGCTGAGTAGGACAAATGGCATGAGATGACTATTATGGTTAAAGATTTTCAGAGAAAACGTCCGTACAGCGATTTTTTTGTAGTAACTTAGCAGACAGAAACAAAATCCGCAGCAATGGAAAACGACAACCAGCAGACCAAAGACGAGAAATTCATGCGCATGGCACTGGCCGAAGCACACGAAGCCGGAGATGCCGGGGAGATACCAATCGGCGCAGTGGTGGTGTGTCAGGACAAGATAATAGCACGTGCACACAACCTCACCGAAACCCTTCACGACGTGACGGCACACGCCGAAATGCAGGCCATAACGGCTGCTGCCGACTCGCTCGGCGGCAAATATCTGAAGGGGTGCACGCTGTATGTCACGGTTGAGCCGTGCGTTATGTGCGCCGGTGCGCTGGGATGGTCGCAGATTGAGCGCGTTGTTTACGGCGCAGCCGACGAGAAGCGCGGCTTTTCACGCTTCGCCCCGGGAGCGTTGCATCCCAAGACAACGGTTGTAAGCGGAGTGCTCGAAGAGGAATGCCGGCAGCTGATGCAGGATTTCTTCAAGAATAAAAGATAACAATCATGCGTCGTAACATGCAATAATAATCCGCGATAAAAGGCGGAAAACAATAAATCAACCTCCGTCAGAACGCCACAATTTCAGGCAAATGATAGTAATACCAGGCATCGGCCATGGCTTTTGTAACTGCGGGAAAGTCCTTCTCATATCTTTTCACCAACATCTCAAGCGACAGTTTATCATGTCGGGAACGCTCATTTTCAAACTCGGGGATATAATTATTGGTCCAATAAAAACGCCACACATTAAACATCTCAGCCCTACTAAGAGTTGATAATTCCCTGAAAAGAGAATCAGCATTGTTTTTTTCAAGTAGTAAAGATATAAGATAGCTAAAAGCACTTCCTACAATATAAGAAGGTTTCTTGGCTTCCACATTCTCAAAACCTGTCAATATTCCGACGAACTTATGCATGAATACGTCCGACGGGATATAAAGGTCACCCAATGCGTAAGGCACCCTTTCCTGTCCCCAATACTCAACATCACTTTCCGGACAGAACAATGAGGTGAACAACAAAGAAAAACTCTTTTCATAACAAAACATTGTCAGATCATATCCCGGCGTGTCGTCATAGCGGAATATACGTTCAAAATCCTTCCAGCGAGAAGGGAACGCATTGAAAAACTCCCACTGTCCGCTCTCGGAAGAATTACTTTTCAAATTTTCATAAGCCTTTTTAAGGCGTGCCGTATCCAATGGCCAAAACTGTCTTGAAACAGTCTCCTGTGCATTATAAACATCTTTTACGTTATCATCAACATATATAATCTTAGGTTGATAAATATCAGCCGGACCTATATTATATACTTTGACGCGTTTATGAACATTCAGAGAATCATCATAAAAATACACATGATCCATTACAACAGCTTTCATTCTATCATCCTGTTTTTCAAGCATAACGGTATCACGGACCCACACGTAGAAATTCTGTTTTTGATAATCGTGTGTATAAAACACCACTTTCGAACGGTGATCCGCGCTACACTGACCTATAAGTCTTTGGTCTTTAAGGCATCCTGATTCATCATACAGTGTGAGAATATACTGCTTAACGCCTGTGCCGAACCTGACAGGATAATCTATACAACTTCTGACAACAACTGTACCGATAACATCCTGGTGTTTAAATTTTACCCCGTAACGATAGTCATAATTATAAATATCCTTCTCAAATGGTCGAGTAAGATTCGTAAAGAAGAACTTATCAAGATATTTGTGCTCGATAAATTCTCCACAATTATTAATATTTCTGCTCTTAATGAATACTTCGTTATAATTGTCCGGACCCTTATATAGAAGAGGAGTATTAATATCATGAAATCCTGAAAGATATGTAGAGAATCCGATGGTGTCAGGAGATTTACATGCGGAAAACATCCCAATATCAATGACACGCCCTGAAATATCCATCACAAAAATGAAAGATAAAACAACAATAAGCAACATCTTTCGACAATGAGAACCAAATCTAACCATACTCATCCGTATTGTATAAAAACCGAAAATTTTACATACCTGCATAAAAATAGTAAAATATGCACAATGAAATTATTGCATTTACTTTATTTTTACAAACATTCTATATTGTTTACACAAACGAACATCATATTTAAAATATGGCAAAAATAACGTAACCGACAGACTGCTGCCAGCTCAAAAGAAAAGAGCATTACAAGAAAAATCTGCATTGGACAGACATTAAGAATGAAAGAAATTCATGAATAACGGCCATACAGATGATTTTTTGTAGTAACTTAGCAGACGAAAACAGACATGTCATGACTGTTTACAACGAAAACACCAAACCTTATTATATAAAAACATGAACAAGAGCTACAAACCATTCCTGTCCGCACTTCTTCTGGCATTGGCCTCAACCGCATCGTACGGTCAGGCACTGCCCGTAGGTGGCGCAGCGGAAAACACACCGTCGCACTCGGAATACTTCTCGTGGATAAACAACACGAATGAGGGACCGACGGAGAAACAGACCCAGATAAATCTCGACTTCTTCAAATGGCTGCACGACACATACGGCATGCAGCTCGACATATATGCTTTCGACGCAGGAGCTCTCGATGGTGCGAAGCGCTATGGCAGCACACGCTCGGAACGTTTCAAGCAACAGTTTCCCAACGGTCTGGACGCAATATGCAGCAAGGCGTCGTCGATAGGCACGCAGTTTGGAGTGTGGTGCGGTCCTGACGGATTCGGCAACACACCGGCAGAAGCTGCCGAACGCATGGACGTCATGACCGAACTGGTGAAGAAATACAAGTTCAAGCTATTCAAGATGGACGCCGTGTGCGGACAGTTGCGGCCGGAGATGTATGGCAACTTCGAACAGATGATGAAGGCCATCAGGCAGGAGGATCCGGGATTCATACTGTTGAACCACCGTCTGAACCTCGGACCGGGCGACAAGTATTCAACTACATATCTGATGGGCGGCGAGGAGACATACATCGACGTGTTCATGACAAACGACGTGACTGCACCTCATCACCGTGCAAGGGCATTGAGCAGGAAAGCTCCGGACAACATGACGCGACTGACGGAGGACCACGGTGTGTGTCTGTCATCATGTCTTGACTACTGGGAAGACGACCTGATTCTGCAGGCATTCAACCGCGAACTGATACTGGCACCGCAGATTTACGCCAATCCTTGGCTGCTGAGGGACGACGAGTTTCCCTATCTTGCATACATATACAACCTGCACCGCGACTACCGCGACATTCTGACGAGCGGCACAAAACTGCCTGCCGAACGCTACGGCGACAGTGCGATATCGAGAGGCGACGGCCGTACGCAGTTCATCACACTGCGCAACCTGTCGTGGGAAAAGAAGACCTACCGCATCAGACTCGACTCGGAGGCCGGACTGAAGGATAACGGCCGTAAAGTGAAGGCACGGCTTTATCATCCTTACATATACGACCTTGGCAGCCATGACTACGGCACAGAGCTGGAGGTTGAGGTGATGCCGTTCCGCGTGGCTCTGGTAAAGATAACGACAGACGAGGAGAAAGACAAAGTGGCGCTTAGCGGAATACCCTACCACATCGTAAACGACCGCGCAGGAAACGTGGCCGAAGTGAAGCTGCTCGGCAAACCGGGAGAGAAATACAAAGTGAGAATGGAGCGCGGAGGCGAACTGTTCAGCTCTGCCGAAATCGACGGTGAGCAGACGCGTAAGTTGCTGAAGGGACAGCAGGTGACGCTGACTTTCGACGGACAGAAGCTCAAAATGTCGCCCTACCGCAAACTGGCCGACATGCAGGGATGCGACGTGCCGACCGACGCCGAGGCTCTATACTACGCCACATGCTTCGCCGCCGACAATAACGCACTCGAGGTCCGTTCGCTGAAACGCTCAGGCGAGACGGCCATTCCTCAGGTGAAAGCTGCGCGGGATGCTTTCTTCGACCAAGAGATATTCGGAGCGAGAGAGATATGGGATCGCAATCTCTTTGACGGTGATCCGCAAACAGGATTCTCTATAGCCATGCGCTGGGGCGACATACGTCCGTTCGGCGAATCAGGATTCTGTCTTGACATGGGCGAGAAACAGCAGCTGGACAAACTGGTTATCGAGTCGTTCGACGAATATTCCATCACCCCTCTGAAATCATACGAGGGCGTGGAGGCTTACGTATCGGCCGACCTGAAAAGCTGGAAGCCAATCACTTTCATGGCAGGAAAGAAAATGGAGATAGACCTTAAGGATGCCGGTGACGTGAGGTTTGTGCGTTTCTCACCGTGCCCCATACGTCTGTCGGAGGTTAGCGGATACAAGGATGGAAAGAAAGTGGACAACAGTCGTTGGCGCGCATCAAACCTGTTCCGCCCCTACGGAAGCGCGACATGTCTGGCACAAAAGGCATGGAAGAGCGAGATAACACTCGACGAGATACCTGACGGCGCCTATCTGTGCGTGGCTGTGAACGGTTATCACGGATATGAAGGAGCATGGGCAGGTCTGAAGATAGACGGCGAGTATGTAGGATGTCCCGACCGTGCACCGTCGTTCACGTCGAACACGTGGGAATATAAGAGTGCCGGCAGCGACAAGAACTATACATACTATCTGCCGCTCACCAAGGATATGGCGGGCAGAAAGATTGAGGCCTACGTGCTGGCACTGAACCGCAATATGGATTACAGCAACAGTGACCGACCTGATGACGGCGATAAGAAGGGCACAATAACCGGACAAAGGATAAGTCCGGAGATATGGCTGAGCGCATATCCGATGCCTCTGAAGGAAAAGACTCTGAAAATGGAGATGATAAAGAAGTGACGGGTGACGGACGACAAATCCCGTAAATACGACATATTTATTAAATAAGAATATTGAAAACCGTTCCCTTTTTTCAATCCGACAAGATATATAAAGGATGAAAAGGGGAACGGTTTTTCTGTAAAAGACATATTATACAACTGTTATAAGACTGCACTACCAACAGCAGGTATCAGATACTGCATCTGTCAAAATGAAACATAAAGATGAAGAAAATATCATGAAAAACCGATACTACAAACCTTTTTTAATTATCTTTGCACCAGATAAGTTGCACTTGGGAAATTGAAAGCAGAATTTCTTTCCGCTCGTTTGCCTTATCTTTGCATAAGATAAGCTACACTCGGGAAATTGAAAACAGACTTTCTTTCCACTCATTTGCCTTATCTTTGCATTTTAAACTTTTTATTATAAATCAAAATTAAAGCTTATGTTAAGTGAAAAGCGCAGCAGTATGCTGCATGGCGTGCTGCTAATCACACTGTTCTCATGTGCCGCATTCTACATCGGCGACATGGCGTTTGTAAAAAGTCTGTCGTTCAGTCCGATGATTGTCGGCATTATCCTTGGTATGCTTTATGCCAACAGCCTCCGCAATAATCTGCCGGAGACATGGGTGCCGGGCATACAGTTCTGTTCGAAAAGAATATTGCGCATCGGTATCATACTCTACGGTTTCAGGCTTACGTTCCAGAATGTTGTGGAAGTAGGCATCCCGGCAATATGCATAGATGCTATAATAGTGGCAGTGACAATATGCGGCGGAGTGATGATAGGCCGGCTGATGAAAATGGACCGGGGCATCGCATTGCTGACATCAGTGGGAAGCGGCATCTGCGGAGCGGCAGCCATACTGGGAACAGAGTCGGCCATAAAGGTGAAACCATACAAGACAGCTGTGGCTGTATCAACTGTTGTTATATTCGGAACGATAGCAATGTTCCTTTATCCTATATTGTATCGCAACGGTATCATTGATCTCACACCACAGGAAATGGGAATTTTCACAGGCAGTACGGTTCATGAGGTAGCACACGTAGTAGGTGCAGGAAACGCCATGGGTAAGGAAGTGTCAGACCCTGCGATAATCGTGAAGATGATTCGTGTGATGATGCTTGTACCTGTACTGCTCATAATAAGCTACAGCGTGATGAGAGCAGCCGTAAAGAGCGGCGACGCAAGCGGACGCGGAAAGATATCCATGCCGTGGTTTGCCATTCTGTTCCTCGTTGTGATAGGATTCAACTCTCTCGATCTTCTGCCGGCCGGACTGGTTGATTTCATCAACACATTCGACACATTCCTCCTGACAATGGCTATGACAGCACTCGGTGCAGAGACAAGTATCGACAAATTCCGCAAGGCTGGTGCGAAACCGTTTATACTGGCTTTCATACTGTTTGTATGGCTTATGGGCGGCGGATATGTTCTGGCCAAATATGTGGCACCGCTGCTCGGATAATACAGACAATGCAAATCTGACAGAAGATCAGAAAAAGATGACTTATACATTATACGTATAACTTTTATAAGTATAGGATTTCACCTGCTGCGAAACGGCCCGTTCGGATTTACGAAACGGGCCATTTTAGTATCTGATATAGGCCATATCAGCACTCAATACGGGCCATATCACCGTTCGATACGGGCTCTTTCAGAACGCGATACGGGCCTTATCATTTTTCTAAATTATGATTAATACCTAACCGGAATCAAAAGAGTCTGTACGGCATGCAACGATCTCTGCAAATAAAAAGAACGTGCTGCGAAGATAAAAAGAATGTTCTACGGAAACAAAGAGTAGTTCACAGCTCTTAAAAGATAACGTAACACAGACACCAAAAGACTGCCTGATACACACAATCTGAACGGTCGCTGCAAACAACGGCAAACTTCGAAGCACATGAAAACCAGCTACCGGATACCCGCCAAATGGCCAATGAGTAACACGATGTGTCCCCCGGACAATAAGAAGGAATAAAAACAAAGGCAAGTTCTATACAGGACTTGCCTTTTTTCATATTAATAATATAATGTGTTATTTCACGAGTATCACGAGATATTTGCTTGTTGACCAGAATATCTGCGGATTTGTGATACGGAGAATATACTGCTTGTTGGCGTCTTTCTGCAGTGTGTAGCTGTCTGACGGATGCATGGTAAGAATCTTGGCATACTTTGAATAAAGTTTGATTTCTTTCTCCACGCGTATGTCTATCTTTGTGAAATAGCTCTTGTTGAAGTTTGACTCAAGCACGCGGTCACCGTCGATGATGCGCTGTTCCTTAAGTTCTTTCTTTGTACCGAAAACAAACCACGCGGTGTTGAGCTGTTTGTCCTGTGCCTGAATAGTGGCGCTCTTCTGCGAACTTTCTGTCTGCAGATTGGACACATTGTCATTAAGACTGCTTATTGTCTGGTCGAGTTCGGCTATATGTATGTTCTTTGCGTCAAGCTCTGCACGGAGCTGCTGCAACTGATTGTCTTTCTCTTCGAGTTCGGCTACAAGATTTTCGATGGTCTTCTTCAGATTGTCGCTCTTGACACTGCTTTCACGAAGCTGACGACGGAGTTTGTCAATAAGTGCACGATTCTCCTTCATCGTAGCGGATATGAACTGAACATTCTCCACGAGTTGCTGTCTGCGGTTTGCGCCTTCACCGTCCTTCATCAGACTTACACGGTTCTCTGCTTCATTAATCTCTTTGAATCCGGCTTCAATCTGATTGAATGTTTCCATGATATCATTTATCTCATTATCTTTCTGAGCAATGATTTTCTGCAATGAGTCATTCTGGCTGAAACCTGCGACATCGGCTACTTTGCGGTCATCTTTGCATCCCATGAAGGTGATCAAAGTTAAACCAATTGCTAAAAATAATAACTTTTTCATATCAGTCTGGTTTTATTATATGTGTTCTTTACTTTTTGTCACTGCTGCCTGCCAGCACAATGACGATCTCACCACGTGGTTCGTTGTTTTCGAAATGTTCTTTCACTTCTGCGAGAGTACCTCTGACATAATCCTCATGCAGCTTTGATATCTCACGGCAGACACACACTTCGCGTTCTGCACCGAACACTTCGGCAAACTGTCCCAACGTTTTCAACAACCGGTAAGGCGATTCGTAGAAAATCATTGTACGCTGCTCGTCCTTCAAAGAGTTGAGCATTGTATGACGACCTTTCTTCTGCGGCAGAAAGCCCTCAAAGCAAAACCTGTCACAAGGAAGTCCCGACGCTACAACAGCAGGTATACATGCCGTGGCACCCGGCAGACACTGAACGGTTATACCGGCTTTGACTGCTTCACGCGCCAGAAAAAATCCCGGATCGCTTATACCCGGTGTGCCGGCATCACTCACAAGTGCTACATTCTGACCACCCTTAAGACGTTCGATAACAGACGCCGTAGTGCCATGTTCATTGAATTTATGGTGCGACAGCAAACGGTTCTGTATCTCGAAATGCTTAAGAAGAACTCCTGATGTGCGAGTGTCTTCGGCCAACACGACATCGGCCTCCTTCAGTACACGGATGGCGCGCAACGTCATATCTTCCATATTGCCCACCGGCGTAGGCACTATATACAGTGTTCCCATATTGCAGACAAATATAAGTAAATATTCCTCACTAACAAAAAAAGCCGCCATTTCTTTGCAATTTTTAAAACGTCTTTGTACTTTTGCAATCAACATGACAGAATATTTATCAGGCGAGGCACATCGCCCGGGAAGAATAGAAGTAATATGCGGTTCGATGTTTTCAGGAAAGACAGAAGAACTGATCAGACGTCTGAAACGTGCCAAATTCGCACGCCAGAAAGTGGAGATATTCAAACCAGCAATAGACACACGCTATTCTGACGTAGATGTGGTGAGCCACGACAACACATCCATACAATCAACACCGATAGACTCTTCATCAAGCATATTGCTGCTGGCATCAGACATTGATGTGGTGGGAATAGACGAAGCCCAGTTTCTTGATGAAGGTCTGGTGGACGTATGCAACGAACTGGCCAACCGTGGGACACGTGTCATTATCGCAGGACTGGACATGGACTTCAGGGGGATTCCGTTTGGTCCTATGCCTGCATTATGTGCCATTGCCGACGACGTGACAAAGGTTCATGCCATCTGTGTGAAATGCGGAAACCTCGCTTACATAAGTCACAGAATAGTGGACGGAGACAAACGTGTGATGCTTGGTGAAGAGAGTGAGTACGAACCCCTCTGCCGCGAATGTTATAAGAAAGCCACACAGGGCAAGCTATAAATATGACCGATACCGGCACAACATACAACAACGGCATGTGTATGCCGACACTGATACAACAATCATTCAGCCGTATGCATCTGCATGCAACCTGACAATATTCAAGTGACGAACATACTCAGACTTATTTGTAAGAGTTCATATCTCTTGATTGCCGCGTATCAGACGGCCAATATCATTAAAGATTTGCCGGATCATATCAGAACATAAAGAAAAACAGATGACATAAACCATAAGATTGCCCAGAGGAAAAGAATGTAAAATATGGTGTCGGCACTACTATAATATGTTGTATTTATGTTTTTGATGTAATTACAGCTTCCCGGCATCATAATCATAATGCCGACGGCGACAGCCGGTACTTGCAAAGACGGAAATTAAAAGAATTCTATATCCTTACGGCTAATCTGAAAGAACACATCATTTAAATACACCACCTCTAAATTATATATTTATGCTGGAAGAAAGAATAACTTTCGACAAATTCGTAAGATGGCTGTTAATTGCAATCCTTGTATTTACAGTTCTGTATGCCATCAATTATCTTAGCGGAGCATTATTGCCTTTCATCATCGCATGGCTGTTTGCATATCTGCTTTATCCACTGGTAAGATTCATTCAATATAAAATGAAAGTAAAGGTCAGAGCGCTTGCAATAATCATCGCGCTTCTGATAGTCATCGGAGTAATCGGCGGCATGATATATTTCATCATACCTCCAATGATCGAACAGTTCCAGAAACTTTATGAGGTATTCATGCGATGGCTGCAACAGACAACGCATACCAACGACCTGTCATTAATAGCTAAAAGATGGGTTGTAGAAAACCAATACGAGATTGAGAAGTTCTTCAAAAGCAAGGATTTCAGCGAGCTTCTCAAAAGCGGCATGCCCAAGGTATTCTCTGTTCTCGGCCAGACAGCCAGTGTCATTATAAGCATTGTCGCGTCTTGCATCACACTGCTTTACATGTTCTTCATACTGCTCGACTACGAATATCTCACAACCAACTGGATAAAGATATTCCCCAAAAAGAACCGTCCGTTCTGGCAGGAACTCATGAAAGATGTTGAACGAGAACTGAATAACTATATACGCGGACAGAGTTCTGTAGCTTTATGCATGGGCATTATGTTCTGCATAGGATTCAGCATAATGGATTTTCCCATGGCAATAGGCCTCGGCATTCTCATTGGAATAATGGATCTTGTGCCTTATCTCCATACGTTCGCACTCATCCCTACAGCATTCCTCGCCATGCTCAAGGCAGCTGACACAGGACAGAACTTCTGGTATGTCTTCGGTCTGGCAGTAGGTCTGTTCATCCTTGTGCAGATTATCACCGAAACGATTGTCATACCCAAGATAATGGGAAAGGCCATGGGACTGAACCCCGCAATACTGTTGCTTTCGCTGTCTGTATGGGGTGCGCTTCTCGGATTCATCGGCCTTATTATCGCACTGCCTCTGACCACACTTATCATTGCTTATTGGCAAAGATATGTAACAAAAGAACACGAAATTGATAAAATTCAAGAAAAAACCCCGAAATAATTTGCGTAATTCAAAAAAAAGCAATACCTTTGCACACGCTTTTGAGATACAAGTTATTTCAGAACACAGGGAGATCCGCTAGCTCAGCAGGTAGAGCACAACACTTTTAATGTTGGGGTCTTGGGTTCGAGCCCCAAGCGGATCACCAAAGAATCAGAGAGTTACACCAAAGTAACTCTCTTTTTTTATGCCTTAAACGCGCCGGTTTACATGGTTCAGTTAAACCGAGAGTTAAACCAAGAATGGATTTTCCGGATCAGTTTTCCAAAATATTCTTGGCGTATCAGCCTTTCCCTTCAGCTCCCACTAGAAAGTTCGAAGCATTTATGCCCTCATGCCCTCACTGCAAACATAACAAGCTAACTATAAACCATTTATACGCCAATGGTAAAAATACTTGCTCTCACTCATACCCTCATGCCCTCACTACATTTTCAAGGAAAATTTCACATAGCATACTGTTTATCAATCATATACTCTCTTTTTTATAAACTATTCCAGCTTGACACAAAGTAGAGCATTCCAAGTCTTTTTCAATGAAAAAGCACCATAAAAGATTTGTACCTCCAAGGAAGGACGGCTTACGATGCATCGGCAGAGATAAAAAACACCCCTGCCCTGATGTGGATTTTCATTCTGAACGTATGGAAGTTCATATACATACACATAAGAATGAACATAATGTATGTATGGCCTGCACATACATCAGATTCGCCACTAAAAGATTTTATATGTATCCTCAGACCTTTCCTACCTTATGATTAAGGGTTTTCTTCCCGTGTGTTTTATCTCCGCAAG
>ERZ780167.522-NODE-522-length-39309-cov-4.366256_pt1 | contig 39309 bp, 30 predicted proteins | sample MGYA00510982_ERZ780167 | MGnify/ENA primary metagenome ERZ780167 (study PRJEB29588, sample SAMEA2146107) | human gut metagenome | biome: human gut; feature: human-associated habitat; material: faeces | place: Denmark | collected 2008/2010 ... | reverse complement strand
TCCCCCTCTTATGGAATTCTATAATTCGATTTCTTAAGGCATACCAATAATCAGTAGTATAAGGATTGTCTTCAGTTTCCCTCCTTTTCTTGGCTGCTTTTACAACTGTTGCTTTAGCTGTTCCTGACTTATTAACAAAATTAATAAATTCAGTTAGTGTAATTTTAATATTTCCCATAATTATTTAATTACTCGTTTTTTAGTTATTTTAATGATATTTGTATCAAGCCTTTCTTTTGTTGTTACAACACTTCAAGTTTATGATAAAATAAATTTATTTTTTCACAAGTTAAGAGAAATCCTGCTATAGTATGTCGTTCCTCAATAGTAGTATGAATGAATTTTATAGTAAAAGTTGTAATAATGCAATTCATCATATCTATTCGTATTTGTGTATAGTGAGCATACTGTTTTTGATGTTCTCTTCGGAAAATAATATTTCTTTATTACTATTTACCCTTATAGAGTTGATGCGTCTCAGCTGGTTGCGCAGCACGTTCGAAAATTTGCAGCTGCGCATAGCTTTATTGGAGGTAAAATATTTAAAACCAAGATTCTGTAACATCTGAAAAGCTGATATCTGGTATATATGGTCTTCTTTGAATGAGAGATTCATTATATATATTAATTTAGTCTCTATATGGTACTTTTGATTGTTTAATTTCCACATCGCTAAATCCCATGTGGTCAAGATACATCCTCAATGATTGGATTGCTCGATTCATGTCGTTGTTAGGTCCAATCCAAATCTCTTTTAAGGCCGATTTAGGAAGATATTGCTCAACGTATGGTACAATCAAATTATTTTTAAGTCTGTATTTTATAATTTCATTTGCAGGGAAGAACCAACGGACCTCTTGCTCATACTCATAAGCTGGATTTTTACCAAGAACCCAAAGTAAAATATAGACGCTTAACATATTTGCCGAACAATCAAAAATTTTTGATAATATATTTTCGCCTTTAGAATTCTTCCACCAATCTTTTGGCAAGTCTTTCCATTTTAAAATTTCACTTTTTAGTTTCTTTTTTAAGAAATCATTTGCATATATACATTTTGATAAACCAATAGTCGTTTTGAGGATTGTAGTATCAAATCCGAGGGCTAAGCCATATCCATTTTTTCCATACATTCTCCACATTGGCAAACAATCAATGGCCGATGAAAATGATATTATGTGTATTTTATCTTTTGCTTGTTCTCTTATTGTTTGTTCTGATTCATCGAGAGGTATATCTAAAACTTCATGAGCCAATTCAATTCCAGTATTCAATTCTTCTGGATCGTTCATATAGCAACAATTGGTAGCCCATAAGCAAATCTCTTTACCTGGTAGAGGGTTATTCTTCACAATGATACCTCCAAATAAAGCATCGATGCTTGTGTAGTGGTATAATATTGTAGCATCAGACTCAATATATCCTAATATTGGATTTACTGTTTTTAAACTATAATCTTTTGTAGTATCAATTTTCATATTTTACTCGTTTTTTACCTGTGAGGAGTTGTTGCATAAGACCGTGTTTCTGTTGGCGGAGTATATCAAGCTTTTGTTGGGCCAATTCTATTTCACGGTCAGCGGTGTTTAGTACTTTATAAATAGTGATTTGCTCTTTTATTACGGGTATGTTTATTCTTAATTTCATAACTTCCTTTTTTGAAAGATTGAAACGGGTTGAACCTTGTGCTAATATGTTCATGTAATGCCTGAAGTGTTCTGTCCTAAATAAATATGCAGCGAAAAATGGACTTAATGTTGAGAAATCTTTTAATCTGTATCCAAAACAAAAGCTATTTAGATATGTATTATCTAAATGTTCTAAGAGAACAGAAGCCATTCCTACTTCATCTGGAGTTTCGGAAGATACGGTAAAAAAAATATCTCCATATTTAACCATGTTTTGTTGATCTTCAGGATTGATTTTAACACATTGCAAGTTATTCACATCTATTTTTTCATTTGAAAAAACGTTGATGTATGGGATGAATTTTGCGTTTCCTTGTTCAAAATCATCTTTATTTTTTCCTGAAAGTCCATTATAAGTGTTTCCCATTTCTCCCAATTTTATTTTTTTCCAAGGAATATTAAATCCTGGCAAACGTTTCTTTCCAGTGAGCAGTTGTTGCATTAGTCCTTTTTTTCGCAATTCAAGTTTTTCTATGAGTTGCGATTGCTTTTCAATGGCTTTGTCCCACGTGCTTAAAACTTCTGCTATCTTTTGTTGCTCGGGGAATGGAGGTACAATGATTTTAAAGTTTTCAAAATCTTTTTTTGAGACTTCAAGGAAGGTGCTGCCTACTCCCAATTGAACAATGCGATGTTTATTTAATGTAATATAATAAAATAGCCAATCAACGTTAATGCCTTTAATAGGTTTGATATTTTTAAAACCTTGATTTGTTGATGTTTCTTTTATTGTTATAGCGGCATTACCTATTGTTGCACGCGTACAAACAAGGATGCTGCCGGGTGGTAATAACGTAGCTGAACTATTTTTTAAGCCAAGCGGAGTTATTCTTTGATTTGTATCACCAATAAATCGTGTTTTAAGTTTGGTAATATCAGAAGGTGTACACCATAAAATATTGCCATTCCAATAATTGGGCTCATTTGTATTTGGAGTTCCGCCTGAATATATTTCCCCGAGTTTTTTTAGTTGTAGAATTTCCCATTCATTAGGAATAATTCCTAATGGTGTTACTTTTCCTTGTGGTATGTTATTGGTTGTCATTTTCATATTGTGAAACTTTATTATCATTTTTATCGGCAATGACTTTTAGTGTATTACCAACGATATGTGCGATGTCTATTGCATTGTCAAGATCTTTTTGATCATTCGGATTGTTTGTTGCTTTAATAATGTTGCCAATAAGGTCAACCAATTTATTATAATTATCCAACTTGTTATTCATTTTCAGTATAGTGGTTAAATTAGACAGGATTGTCGCTTTCTATGAAAGCATTTAAGAAACGGCCTATCACATTTACAATGTCTGATTCATCTTGGTCTGATAAAGATTCAAGATATGAACATTCTTTGTTGTATAAGCTATGGTAATATAAATATCCGTTTGTCAAGGAAACATCAATCTTATAAACAAACTGTTGTATAATCAGTCTGATTGCAATTATTCTTGTTGCCGTTGTAACAGCTGTGGACTTAGTTACAGTCATTGTTGACGTGTATGTATTGCTGTCTGCATTAAATCCGAATTTAGCGACATTTGGCTTCCATATAAAAGACGAGAATATTGAATAAAACTCTGAAAGCTCAGTATCAATGCGGTTGAGTAAAGGCTGGTACACGTTGTTGAGGACATTATCCAAAAACTCATCTGTCAGTGCCGGCTTGTTAAGCTTATCACGATATTTCAGCTTAAGGTTCTTTTTCCAGTCATCAGCTTCATCTATGCTTTCACCGTGTGCCGCTTTTATACTTATGAGCAGCGCACGTTCCAGACATTTTGACATATATGTAATAAATGGGTCAAGCTGTTCAGCTTCGGCATGGGCACCGACTGATGGAGTAGGGCCTACGACAACATCGCACCTGTTTAAAGCAGTAAGATAATTTGACTTATCATTGCTCTTGACAACGAGCATCGGATAACCGTGACGAGTAAGAATGTAGTTTACAAGCAGACGGGAGATGCGTCCGTTGCCGTCTTCAAACGGATGGATGCGTATGTAGCGGTAGTGGAACACCGACGCAAGTTCTATAGGAGACATATTGCCTTGTTGCTCCGCTTCATTATACCAACTGACGAGATCGTTCATCAGAGCAGGAGTCTCTTCGGGTGACGCATATTCAAAACGCTCACCTGTCTGTGTGATAACCGAATTGGGGCGTGTCTTATAAATGCCGGCGTGGATTATGTAAGATGTGGGTGTACCATCATGCTGTTGGCTGTACACCGTGTAATCCTCGCGCAGCAGCGTATTATGAAGCTGGCGTATGAACGTTTCGGTCAGCGGCTTGTTCCTGTCGCCGGCTTCTTCCTGTATCATCTTGAGACAGACATTGTGCGCCTTCATCTCTTCAAGATCTTTCATGTTGGCTTCGTCCACCACCTTGCCGAAAAACAACAGAAGCTCGGTCTGACCATATGTCAGCGTGTTGCCTTCGATGTGGTTAGAGTTGTAGTTGAACTCCAGCATGAATTTCCGGTCTAGCCTGTTTCTGTCTTCCGGTTTTAGCGGCTGCAAAGCCGTCCATTCTTTATATAATTGTTCAAGATATGTCATAATTATAGTTGCAAATTTTGTTTGTAAATATTATGGGCTTTATTGTCATCATCCCATGTATATTCAACGTTTATGATATCTGGCGTTGATTCTGATATCATAAATGGTATCTCAAAATGTTCACCAGGATTTAACAATTCAAAAGGAATACTTGCCATTCCGGTCAGGCTGATTCCTCTGAAGTTCCGAATGTCGGTTATACAAATATTATGTGCAGAAGCTAAACCTTCATTAGAAATTACAAGTTTTCGCATTTGTCTGTTTTCTCTTATTACAGTGCCAGATATTTTTGCACATTTCTTCTTTAAATTTTCTTCATCAATTTTTAGTATTTGGTATTGATTCAATATTAAGTTCTGCTTTTTTATTTTCCTGTCATATATGATAAAGGTAAAAGCAGACAATAATAATGCACATATTGAAATAATCAAACTTGCTAATTCCATAATCTATAAAAATATTTAATATCCAAGCTCCTTTAAATATCCTTTCATCTTAGCCTGTACCTCAGCCAACTCCGCTTCGAGTGCGTCAATCTCTTTCTGCACGGCAGGGATATCTACTTCGGCTTCTTCCTCAAATGTGTCGACATATCGCGGTATGTTGAGGTTGTAGTCGTTCTCTTGTATGTCGGCTGGTGTTGCCACGAAAGCGTATTTGTCTTCAACAACTCCCGGCTTGAATTGTCCTGAAGCAAATTGGCGATATACAGACACAATGTGATCAATATCTTCAGGGCGCAGTTTGTTCTGGTTTTTCCCATCCTCATATTCACGGCTGGCGTCGATAAACAGCACATTGTCAGTTTGTTTGCCTTTGTTGAAAATAGCAATGGCAGCAGGAATGCCTGTTCCGAAAAACAGATTGGCAGGAAGACCTATAACGGCTTCAAGCAGATTTTCGTCTATAACGTGTTTGCGTATTTTCCCCTCACTCGCACCGCGGAATAACACTCCGTGAGGAATGACGACACCAACTTTGCCACTGCCTTCTTGAGCGACCTCTATCATGTGTGAGATGAAAGCCCAGTCGCCTTTGCTCTTTGGAGGTATGCCTCGCCAAAAACGGTTATATGGGTCACTTGCTGCTTCGTCAGCTCCCCATTTGTCCAAAGAGAATGGGGGATTGGCTACTACTGTGTCGAACTTCATCAGTTGGTCGTTCTCTTTCAATTTTGGATTGCGCAAGGTGTCGCCCCATCTTATTACAGCGTTGTCGAAGCCGTGCAAGAACATGTTCATCATGGCTAAGGCCCAAGTGCTTCCGTTCACCTCCTGTCCGTAAAGGGAGAAGTTGCTGTTTCCTACTTCCTTTCCGGCCTTAATGAGCAATGAGCCTGAACCGCAAGTTGGGTCACAGATGCGTGCGCCCGGTTTGCTCTTTGTCAGCTTTGCCAATAATGTTGAAACTTCAGCAGGTGTGAAAAATTCTCCAGCTTTTTTCCCTGCTTCGCTGGCAAAGTTTGAAATCAAATACATATATGCGTCGCCAATAATGTCGTTATTCTCAAGATGCGTTTCGTCGAGATTTAACTCGTTGAAATCAATCAACAGATTTTTCAGACGTGCGTTCTTTTCCTTAGGTTCACCGAGGTTTGCACTGTTGAAGCTGATGTTTCTGAAAATGCTGCTTCCGTCTTCACTGCTCATCTTCTCATGGTTAGCATCTTCAAGATCAGCCAGGGCTATATCGATAAGCTCACCTATGTTGTCATCAGATCTATGTTGGTATAGGTAATCGAACGAACTTTGTTCAGGTACGACGAAACGTTCATGGCGCATGGCACGCGAAGCTCTTTCGTGGTCACCTTCATATTTGTCGATATATTCGGCATATTTGCTTTTATAGACATCACTGACATACTTTAAAAATAGCATTGTCAGAATGTAATCTTTATATTGGCTAGGGTCAATGAGTCCACGAAATGTATCGCACGCTTTCCATACTACCCTGTTAATTTGTACTTGATCAATCTTAATCGCTTCCATATATTTCAAATTGTTTTATTCATTAATAATTGCTTAATTATAAGCTCTTTTCGTTTTATTATTGTTTCCTGCAGATGTTTTTCCCTTTGTGACAGTTCGTCAATTTTCACTATTAATGTTTGTGTATGAAGTTCAGGGATGTTAATCTCCAATTCATCTACATTTTGTTTGCGGATTAGAGGCGTAGCGCTTCCGGTTTGAAATGTCTTAAAATAATTCTTTGTTGCAGGTTGCCGTAAAAACCAGCAAAGATACTCCGGTAAAACTTTATCAGATTTTACGCGTATTACGAAAAACGACGTTGATGCAACGGCATCTTCTTCCTGGTTATATGTTAAACAGAGATAATTAGTTCCCTTACAGGCAAAAAGTATGTCATTATTCTGCAGTAAATTCTTTTGTGCTTTTGGAGTCAGGAAAACTCGTGATGCGTATTTGGTAACAATTGAATCGCTACAGTCTTTTGTCTGCAAATATATAATGTCGCCGTTCGGATCGGTTCTTTCGTATATTCCGGAAAAGATATTGGCTATATCTTTGAGCTTTAGTTTCTTTTGAGCTTCCATCGGTATTCGTTTTTTGCAAATATATGGTTTTTTTTTCAAACAACCAAGAAAACAGATGTTTTTTTTGATAGTATGGAGTTTACTAAATGCAAGTGTGTCTGTTTTATACCTTAATATAATAATATTATATTTAGAAATAGGTAAAAGTGTTTTATGTTGGATATCTTGTTTCTGGGGGGTATTTGTGGAAAATGTGGGGGTAGTAGAAATGTGTCTGGATAATTTGGTCCGTGTGTCGGGGAATATACAACAAAAAAACAGGAAAGCAAAATGCTTTCCTGTCTTCGGTGGGCCATCCAGGGCTTGAACCTGGGACCTCCAGATTATGAGTCTGTTGCTCTAACCAACTGAGCTAAAAGCCCTCTTAAACCTTGCGGTGTTAAGTTTTCGTGTGCAAAGGTATAGCTATTTATTCAAATAACCAAATATTTTTTGCAAAATATGCTTTAAATGACGAAGAAAAGTTGTTTTGCGGTAAAATATTCGTTAAAAAACCATGATTGTGGGCATCTCGTTGATACAATTCAGCGAATTATGTTAACTTTGCAGAATGTAAAATTAACGGACTCATAATGAGGCTTACGGGTCTTGACGGGTCTGTGATGTTCAAGTCGGATTATAATATCAATTCATTATTTATACGTCTTAAATGAGTAACGAATTTAACCCATTATTCACCAATCAGCCCGGGCTGACGGATAATGAAGTGGAAAAGAGCCGTTCGGCGCATGGCGAGAATGTGCTTACACCCCCGGAGAGGACACCCTTGTGGAAACTTTATCTTGAAAAATACAAGGATCCGATAATCAAAATCTTACTTTTTGCAGCTGTTATCTCGCTCGGTCTTGCCGTAATCGAGAACAACTACATTGAGTCTATCGGCATTATCCTTGCCATAATCCTTGCCACCACCATCGGCTTTTACTTCGAGATGGACGCAGCCAAGAAGTTTAATGTGCTTACGGCTCTCGGCGAGGAGTCGCCCGTAAAGGTGCGCCGCAACGGCAAGGTGGTGCAGGTGGCACGCAAGGACATTGTCGTGGGCGACATTGTTATAATAGAAGTCGGCGACGAGATACCTGCCGACGGAAACCTTATTGAGTCGACCGATCTGCAGATAGATGAGTCGTCGCTCACCGGCGAGCCTATAATAACAAAGCATGCCGACCCCGACAAGAACGACAAGGAGGCCACTTATCCCTCGTCGAAGGTGCTGCGCAGCACTATGGTGATGAACGGCCGCGGCGTGTATCAGGTTACTGAGGTGGGCGATGCCACGGAAATAGGCAAGGTGGCACGCAGCAGTACCGAGATGACATCGGTTAAAACCCCTCTGAACATGCAGCTCGACAAGCTTGCCAAGATGATAAGCAAGTTTGGTGTGGGCATATCAGTGGCAGCATTTGTGATATTCCTCGGCCGCGACATACTGACCGATCCGCACAACCTGTGGCATTCGGACAACTATCTCGGCATGGTGAAGGTGGTGCTCGAATACTTCATGATGGCCGTTACGCTCATCGTGATGTCTGTGCCCGAGGGTATGCCTATGGCCGTTACGCTCAGCTTGGCTCTCAACATGCGCCGCATGCTCAAGAACAACAACCTTGTGCGCAAGCTGCATGCCTGCGAGACAATGGGCGCCGTTACGGTGATATGCACCGACAAGACGGGTACGCTGACGCAAAACAAGATGCAGGTGGCCGACATGGCAATGTATGCCGACGACGCAGCCCTGTTTAACGAAGCAATAGCATACAACACAACCGCACATCTCGATGAAGAAGGCGGCAAGGGCATTGGTAACCCTACAGAAGTGGCCCTGCTGCTGTGGCTCGAGAATAACAAGACTGACTATAAGGCATTGCGCCAGGCAGACAACATAGAGCATCAGCTGCCGTTCTCTACCGAACGTAAGTATATGGCAACCATAGTTAAACGCGGCTCTGAGCGAGTGCTCTTCGTGAAGGGTGCGCCCGAGATTGTTGCCAAGTTCTGCGACATAGACGACGCGCGCCGCAACGAGATACGCGAGCGCCTTACGGGATATCAGAACCAGGCCATGCGTACATTGGCGTTTGCATATAAGGTGCTCGGCAACGGCGACGACATCGACACTGCCAAGCTGACGCCCGATGCTCACCTTACGTTCCAGGCCGTGGCAGCCATAAGCGACCCGATACGTCCCGACGTGCCCGCAGCCGTGAAGGAATGTATCGACGCAGGTATAACCGTTAAGATAGTAACCGGCGACACATCGGCCACAGCTATCGAGATAGCCCGCCAGATAGGCATCTGGGATGCCGATACGCCTGCCGAGGCTCAGATAACAGGTCCCGACTTTGCCGCTTTGAGCGACGATGAGGCTTTCAACCGCGTTATGAAGCTGAAAGTGATGAGCCGTGCAAGGCCGACCGACAAGCAGCGCCTTGTGAACCTGCTGCAGAAGCACGACGCCGTGGTGGCCGTTACAGGCGACGGAACCAACGATGCCCCTGCGCTCAACCACGCCCATGTGGGCCTGTCGCTCGGTTCGGGAACGTCGGTTGCCAAGGAGGCCAGCGACATGACGCTGATAGACGACTCGTTCCGCAGTATTGTCAACGCCGTTATGTGGGGCCGCTCGCTCTACCGCAACATACAGCGCTTCCTGTTCTTCCAGCTCGTAGTAAACGTTACGGCTCTGCTGCTCGTGCTTTGCGGCTCAGTGATAGGAACAGAGATGCCGCTCACCGTCACACAGATATTGTGGGTGAACATCATAATGGATACCTTTGCCGCACTGGCTCTGGCATCTCTGCCGCCGTCGGAGGAGGTGATGAAGGAGAAACCGCGCAAGCGCACCGACTTTATCATCACACGCGGCATGGCCAAGGGCATCGTGTTCTGCGGCCTGGCATTCTTTGCCGTGCTGTTCGCATTGCTCTTGCACAGTCTGTCTAGCGGTGCCGACCTTCATATACATGAACTCTCGATATTCTTCACCACGTTCGTCATGCTGCAGTTCTGGAATCTGTTCAACGCCAAGTCGTTCGGCTCTAACCATTCGGCGTTCCATGACTTCAAGCACGACAACGGTCTGCTGCTCGTCCTGCTGTTCATCCTTGCGGGCCAGTGGCTCATCGTAACCTTCGGCGGCAAGATGTTCCGCACGGAACCGCTGTCGGCCATGGAATGGATAACCATAATCGGCGCAACATCCATAGTAATGTGGGTAGGTGAGATATGGCGCGGAATAAAGAGGCTGAGATGCAAGAAATAAAGAACATAATATTCGACTTCGGCGGCGTGCTTGTCAATCTTGACAAGCATCGCTGCATCGAGGCTTTCGACAAGATTGGAGCACACGAGATAGTAAGGTACGTTGACGAGTGCCGTCAGGAAGACCTGTTTCACGACCTTGAGGTGGGCAACACCGGCGTTGAGGAGTTCTGCAACGAGGTGAGACGCATCTGCACCGGCTGCAATGCTGGCGATGCAGACATCTGCGAGGCATGGAATGCGCTGCTGACAGGCATACCCCGCCAGCGGCTCGAGAAACTGGCAAGCCTCAGGGGGCGCTACCGCATGGTGCTGCTGAGCAACACCAACCCCATACACTGGCAGAAGGCCCTAGACGGCATGTTCAGGAATGACGGCATGGACGTTGACGACTATTTTGAGAAGACATATCTGTCGTACCGCATGCACATGCTGAAGCCCGACCCGCAGATATTCGGCAAGGTGCTCATGGACTCGGGTATGGCGGCCTACGAGACACTGTTTATCGACGACTCGCCCGTAAACTGTGCTGCTGCCAGCCAGCTGGGCATGATGAGCCTTAACCTTACGGGCGACGAATGGCTCGACCGTGTGTGAAATAATAACCGTAAAGTAGCTATGAGAACTATATTTACAGATACCGACAGCGCTGAGATGGCGCCCTGCGTGGCCACCATCGGATTTTTCGACGGCGTTCACCGCGGACACCGGTATCTCATAAAGTCTGTAACCGACTGCGCGGCGGCCAGCCCTGAACTGCAGTCGACGGTGATAACCTTCGACCGACATCCGCGCCAGGTGCTCAACATGGAGTTTCAGCCCAAGCTGCTGTCTACGCTCGACGAGAAGCTGGCACTGCTGTCAAAGACCGGTGCCGACAACTGCGTAGTGCTCCACTTCGACCGCGAAATGGCTGCCATGACGGCCTACGACTTTATGCGCGACGTGCTGCGCGACCGCCTGAACGTAAGAAAACTCATCATGGGCTACGACAACCGCTTCGGCCACAGCCGCACCGAAGGCTTTGACGACTATGTGGGCTACGGCCGCGAGATAGGCATCGAGGTGGTGCGCGGCAATGCTTTCGTGCTCAACGGCGTCAGCGTAAGCTCCTCGGTTATACGCACATTCCTTTCCGGAGGCGAGGCCGACATGGCTGCCATGTGCCTTGGCTATCCTTACTTCTTTTCAGGTAAGGTGAAGGGCGGCTACCGTGAGGGGCGCAAACTGGGTTTTCCTACGGCCAACATTGAGGTGGACGATGCGCAGAAGCTGATACCCGAGCATGGCGTTTATGCCGTGAAAGTAAGGGTGGAGGGCTGCGACGGTCTGCTCAACGGCATGATGAACATCGGCACACGGCCAACCTTTGACGGCCATGAAACCACGCTCGAGGTTAACATCTTCGACTTTGAGGAAGATATCTACGGCCGGCAGGTAGACGTGCTGTTCTATCACCGCCTGCGCGACGAGCAGAAGTTCTGCTCAATAAAAAAGCTCGTAGACCAGCTGTGGCTCGACCGCGAAGCTGCCGAAAAGATACTCGAAAGGGTGTGATTGCTAAGTGCGATGCGCCCATTCGCACATATTTTTCCTGTTAAAACATAGTTTTATCACATAAATTCAAGAAATGAAGAAAGCATTATTATATCTGTTTGCATTCATCTGCATACAGTATTTCGTGTCGTGGGCGGTGTTTGCCGTGTGGCTTCTCGCTGCCGGCCATTCCTCGTCAGACGTGCTCGCCGTGCTTAACGGTCAGAAGCTTGAGCTGATAACCGCCCCCATGCAGATACTTTCGTGCGCCGTTTACAGTGCCCTCACGCTTGCGCTGTTTGTCTGGCGCAAGTGGGCCGTGCTCTCGCCTGCCTATCTGCGTTCAGGCAAGTGGGGCATATTCTTCTGGAGCGGCATAGCCTCGCTCGGCACTCTGCTGCCTTCGGTGTGGCTTCAGAGCCTTATGCCTGACTTGGCCAACACGTCAGAAGAAACATTCCGCCAGCTCATGAGCAGCCGGTATGGCTATTTTGTGCTCTGCCTGCTGGTTCCGTTTGTTGAGGAGACCGTGTTCCGCGGCGCCATCCTCAAGTCGCTTCTCGGCAGCTTCTCGCGTCCGTGGGTGGCCATATTGATATCAGCCGCCGTGTTTGCCGTCATCCATCTAAATCCTGCCCAGATGCCCCATGCCTTCCTCATTGGTCTGTTGCTCGGCTGGATGTATTACCGCACGGGGAGCATCCTGCCCGGTGTGGCTGTCCATTGGGTCAACAACACCGTGGTGTATGTCTTGTGCACGCTGTTCCCGCATATAGCCTCGATGAGCAGTCTCGACGGACTTTTCGGCGGCAATCAGAAGAGTGTGGTGCTGTCGCTGATATTCTCTATGTTCATATTCCTGCCCGCCATTTATCAGCTCAACATGCGGATGAAAAAGTAAAGAAAACTGATAATTTCCGTACGTTTAAAGCCTTAGTAATATAGCGTTATTATAAGATACAACCGGCTCTTGTCTCGCTTTGGACAAGAGCCGGTTTTTTGTCAATAAGCCTGTTCGTGTAACCTTGTTATTATAACCCATTAATTTTAATGGATATTTTTGGATTTTTGATGTTGTTTTTTCGGTAATCTAAACTTTTTGCTTTACTGACGATTTGTATTGAATATGGTTATTTGTTGTAATGATTTATAATAAATAATGCATATTTATCGATAAAACGTAATATTTTGTATAAAGTAATGTAATAAATTGATGAAAGTGTTATTATGTTGCACAAGATGTTGTAAATTTGCATTGAAGATCATGCAAAAAGAAAACATTAACGTGAAAAGATAATCATAATGACACCAACAATGATTAGATTTACGAAGATGCACGGAGCCGGGAATGATTATATTTATGTTAATACGTTGCTGTATAATATTCCTTCTCCTGTTGAGGCTGCCATAAAGTGGAGTTCGCGCCATAAGGGCATAGGTAGCGACGGACTGGTGCTGATAGGGCGTCCTGTGTCTGCCGATGCCGATTTTTCCATGCGCATATTCAATGCCGACGGTTCTGAAGCAATGATGTGCGGCAATGCCTCAAGATGCATTGGAAAGTATCTTTATGAAAAAGGCATGACGTCGAGTCGTACTATACGCCTCGAAACTCTTTCGGGAATAAAGACTCTGAAGCTGCATGTCTGCGGACAGAAGGTTGACAGCGTAACCGTAGACATGCTTGAGCCGCGCTTTGATGTGGCCGGACAGTTTGTGCCTAGGACAGACGCCGAGGCGGGAGGCATGCTTGAAGCCGGCGGCAAACTCTTTAAAGGCATGTTTGTGTCGATGGGTAATCCGCATTTCGTGATATTCACTGACGCTGAAGGCCTTGCCGACGTAGAGACCTACGGGCGCTTGCTGGAGCATCACGAGGCTTTCCCTGCACGCTGTAATATAGAGTTTGCTCATCTCGTTGAGAAAGACACACTGCGTACAAGGGTGTGGGAGCGAGGAAGCGGCATAACGATGGCATGCGGCACCGGGGCATGTGCCACGGCTGTTGCGGCGGCAAAGCTCGGAGTGGCAGGCTGCAGCAGTAAGGTCGTGATGGACGGAGGCACGCTCGAAATTGAATGGCGAGAAACTGACAATCATGTTTATCTTACTGGCGGTGCCGAATTTGTGTTTGACGGTGAGATACCGCTTCCCTGATAAGGTTGCGGATATAAGCATAAATCAGATTAGGTGAGTTTTTTAAAGACAAAAGATTGTATCAGGAATTTTTAGAAACAGGCAGAGGCCGGAATTAGGAACAGTCACAACATAGAAAAGAAAATAACTTAAACATCAATAAAAATAAATATGGCATTAATAAACGAACATTATCTAAAACTGACAAAAAACTATCTGTTTGCCGACATTGCGAAAAAGGTGAATGCCTTTAAGGTGTCGCATCAGAAGGCCAACGTGATAAGCCTTGGCATCGGCGACGTTACGCGTCCGCTGTGTCCTGCTGTTATCAAGGCCATGCACAAGGCCGTTGACGAGATGAGCACCAGGGAAGGCTTTCACGGATACGGTCCTGAACAGGGATACATGTTCCTGCGTGAGGCTATCGTGAAGAACGACTATCTTTCGCGCGGCATACATATCGACCCGAGTGAGGTGTTCGTCAACGACGGTGCAAAGAGCGACACGGGCAACATTGGCGAACTGGTGCGCTGGGACAACAACTTCGGCGTTACCGATCCGGTATATCCCGTATATGTCGACTCTAACGTGATGTGCGGCAGGGCTGGCGCGCTTGTTGACGGCAAGTGGAGCAACGTTACCTACATACCATGCACGGAAGAGAACAACTTTGTGCCACAGATACCCGACCAGCGTGTCGACATAATATACCTGTGTTATCCGAACAACCCTACGGGAACAGTTATAACGAAGGAAGAACTGCGCAAGTGGGTGAACTATGCGCTGAAAAACGACACTCTGATATTCTATGACGCTGCATACGAGGCTTATATTCAGGACGACGACATTCCCCATTCAATCTATGAGATAAAAGGAGCGCGCAAGGTTGCGATAGAGTTCAGAAGTTTCTCGAAGACGGCAGGATTCACAGGCGTTAGATGCGGCTATACGGTTGTGCCCAAGGAACTTACGGCTGCCAGCATAGACGGCAAGGAGCGCTATCCGCTGAATCCGATGTGGTATCGCAGGCAGTGCACCAAGTTTAACGGCACAAGCTATATAAGCCAGCGCGCAGCCGAGGCTATATATACCCCCGAAGGCAAGGAGCAGGTAAGGGAGACTATAAAATACTATATGGACAACGCCAAGATAATGCGTGAGACGCTGACATCTTTAGGACTGAAGGTGTATGGCGGCGTAAACGCTCCGTATCTCTGGGTGAAGACTCCGGGCAACATTGACAGCTGGAAGTTCTTTGAGCAGATGCTCTATGGAGCGCAGGTGGTATGCACGCCGGGCGTAGGCTTCGGTCCGAGCGGCGAAGGCTTCGTAAGGCTTACGGCCTTCGGTGAGCGTGAAGACTGCAAGGAGGCCATGCGGCGCATAAGTCTGTGGATGCAGAAGTAGAATGCGGCAGGGCGCCGGGCCGTAAGGTTTCTGCTTGACGGGCGTAAGTACACACCGGGCGACGTGGCGTCATTGACATGTGGGTGAGTGGTGGCGTGTGGCGCATGCTATGCCAATTTAAGTCTGCGAAAGACTTACTTTGTATTATAAATTGCGCTATGAATGTAAAAAAAGCAACATTTATCTCATAAAAAGGTGTCATAATGAAATTTAGCATTATCTTTGCATATGTTTTCAGATAAAGAATAGGCATAAGTATAATAAATAAAACTTTTTAACAATGACAAACTTAAGATTTCAGGTTGTTGAAGAGGCTTTCAAGAAAAAGCCGCTGGAAGTAATGGTTCCGCTGGAACGCCCGTCAGAATACTTCGGCAAGTATGTCTTCAATAGGGCAAAGATGTATAAGTACCTGCCTGCAGATGTATATGACAAGCTCATTGATGTCATTGACAACGGTTCGCGACTCGACCGCTCTATAGCCGATGCAGTGGCTGCCGGCATGAAGCAGTGGGCCGAGGAGAACGGCGTTACACACTACACTCACTGGTTTCAGCCGCTTACAGAAGGCACTGCCGAGAAGCACGACGCCTTCATAGAGCACGATGGCAAGGGCGGCATGATAGAGGAGTTCTCGGGCAAGCTGCTCGTACAGCAGGAGCCTGACGCAAGCTCGTTCCCCAACGGCGGTATCAGAAACACCTTCGAGGCACGCGGATATTCAGCCTGGGATCCCACATCACCCGTGTTCATCATGGACGACACGTTGTGTATTCCTACTATCTTCATCTCTTACACCGGCGAGGCTCTCGACTACAAGGCTCCGCTGCTGCGTGCCCTTCACGCTGTGAACACTGCCGCAACTGAGGTTTGTCATTATTTCGATCAGAGAGTAAAAAAGGTTACATGCAACCTTGGATGGGAGCAGGAGTATTTCCTCGTTGACGAGGGACTCTACAGCGCACGTCCTGACCTGATGCTTACAGGACGCACCTTGATGGGCCACGACTCTGCCAAGAACCAGCAGATGGACGACCACTACTTTGGCACCATCCCCGACCGCGTACAGGCCTTCATGAAAGACCTTGAGGTGCAGGCTCTCGAACTGTCGATCCCCTGTAAGACACGCCATAACGAGGTTGCCCCCAACCAGTTTGAGATAGCTCCTATATTCGAGGAGACCAACCTGGCCATCGACCACAACATGCTGCTCATGTCGCTCATGAAGAAAGTGGCACGCAAGCACGGCTTCCGAGTACTGCTGCATGAGAAACCCTTCGCAGGCATCAACGGTTCGGGCAAGCACAACAACTGGAGCTTGTCTACCGACACCGGCGTGCTGCTGCATGCACCGGGCAAGACTCCTGAAGACAACCTGCGCTTCGTTACCTTCATCGTTGAGACTCTCATGGGCGTATACAGACACAACGGACTGCTCAAGGCTTCTATCATGAGCGCAACCAACGCCCATCGTCTGGGAGCCAACGAGGCACCTCCGGCAATCATATCTTCGTTCCTCGGCAAGCAGCTGTCAGAACTGCTCGACCATATAGAGAACAGCAACAGCAAGGACCTGTTCAACGTGGCAGGCAAGCAGGGCATGACGCTCGACATACCTGAGATACCCGAACTGCTCATAGACAACACCGACCGCAACCGTACAAGTCCGTTTGCCTTTACAGGTAACCGCTTCGAGTTCCGTGCCGTGGGCAGCGAGGCCAATTGTGCTTCGGCCATGATAGCCCTCAACACAGCTGTGGCTGAGGCTCTGACCGACTTCAAGAAGCGCGTTGACGCCCTCATCGAGAAGGGACAAGACCAGACAAGCGCCATCATCGACGTGCTGCGTGAGGACATCAAGACCTGCAAGCCCATACGCTTCGACGGAAACGGATATTCTGACGAGTGGGTTGAGGAGGCAAAGCGCCGCGGACTCGACTGCGAGACAAGCTGTCCGCTTATCTTCGACAACTACCTGAGCAAGGAGTCGATAAAGATGTTTGAAGACATGAACGTGATGAGCGAGAAAGAGCTTGCTGCCCGCAACGAGGTTAAATGGGACACCTACACCAAGCGCATACAGATTGAGGCACGTGTAATGGGCGATCTGTCGATGAACCACATCATACCTGTGGCAACCCACTATCAGAGCCAGCTGGCCAAGAACGTTCAGAACATGCTGCAGATATTCTCTAAGGAGAAGGTTGAGAAACTCTGCTCGCGCAACATCAAGATTATTGAGGAGATTGCCGAGCGCACGCAGATAATAGAGAACGGCGTTGACGAGCTTATCAACGCGCGCAAGGTGGCCAACAAGATTGAGAGCGAGCGTGAGAAAGCCATAGCATATCACGACACGGTGGCTCCAAAGATGGAGGAGATACGCTACCACATAGACAAGCTCGAGCTTATCGTTGCCGACGAGCTCTGGACTCTGCCTAAGTATCGTGAGCTGCTCTTCATAAGATAATAGCCAGACATTATCAATATAAAGACTGACGGCAGTGGGGCTGATGTGCCCCGTGTGTGCCGCCGAACATATAATTTTAACGTGACAATCTATTTCTTTTATTGATTGTTTTAAGTTAACTGACGGGAAGTCTCTGTGAAGAGGCCTCCCGTTTTATTTTGTGTCTTATCATGTTTTCCGCCCTGCTCATGGGCTTTGTTGCGTGGTAAAAACTTATGACAAAAATATTTTCCGTTCTGGAAAATGAAAATATAACGGATGTTAATTTTATTGGATAAAAATGTTGCATGGTTAACATACATTTACTTTTATCATACTATTAAAGGAATAAAAGCATGTTTTTTTGAGTCTGAAAGCATGCTTTACGGACGAAAAACGGGCATGTTTTGCAGCCTAAGTGGCCCACTTTTGCACCGTAAACGGCATAGTAATATTTTTTAACCATTGCAGTTTTCTCTCTTCTTGGGCATAAAGTGCTGATAATAAGGAAGATGACAAAACAGCAATGTTTTTCGTGTTTTTTGCGCCAAACTATGGCTTTGCCACGGGCATCGCTGTTCTGAGAGCGTCAAACGGACGGAATTTATCCGATTATTTTACAAAACGGCATTCCGGGCAGCATGGCCTTTTGCTGCCGCCGGGTGCATCGGCTCTGTCCCGGCGTCATGCATACGAGTGCATTCCGCCGAGAAAATAGTTCACGCCGAAGTATGTCATCAGTATTGTGGCAAAGGCCGCCACCATAAACACGTGCCACGGCATGGGCCTGCGCATCATCGGGAGCGACGTCCCGTGTGCAGCCGCGGCATACACCATGAAGGTTATCAGCGCCCACACCTCCTTGGCGTCCCAGCTCCAGTAGGTGCCCCACGACACGTTGGCCCACACCGCGCCTACGAATATACCCACGGCCAGGGCTGCCATGGCTGGATAGTAGAACAGCTGCGACAGGGCGCGCAGGGCTGCAAGCTGAGCGGCGAGCCCCTCTGCACGACTGCCCCTCATGGCGCGCAGCAGCAGGGCCGTGATGCCGCAGATGAAGGTGAGCGAGAGCAGGGCGAAGGCCGTCATTATCACCGATACGTGGATGCTGAGCAGGGGCGACTGCAGCACCGGCATGATGTGGGTTATTTGCGGATCCATCTGGCTTATGTGCGACACGAGCAGGAAGAAGCCCGACATGATGAAGCCGAAGGTGAGCACTATGGCGAAACGGCGGCACAGCAGCAGCGACGCAGCCATGATTATCCATGCCATGAGCAGCATCGTCTCGTAGCCGTTTGCCATGGGTGCGGTGCCCCTTATCAGCCAGCGCAGAGCCACGCAGAGAGTGAGCGCCGCGAAAGAAAGCAGCATGACAGCTACTGCAGTCTTCATTAGCATGCTGCCGTGCAAGGTGCGCCTTGTGGGGCGTGTCATAAGCCAGAGGACGGCAAACAGCGTGGCGAAGCCCATGCCGAGATTGAGCATGAAGAGGATGGTGGCAAAGGGCACGGCGTTATACAGCCGTTCGGCCCGCGTCTGCATGCCCGAAGGCAGCGAGCTGCCGCCGTTTTTGTGCTGATAGCGCAGCATCTTGTCGGCAATGTTGCCCACAGAAGCCATGTTGCCTGCCAGTGCCTCCTGATATATCAGCGAAAATACGTTCTGCATATACTGTCTGTCGGCCGGGGCTACGGCAGAGTCGGGCATGATGTCTGTTGGGGCATACCATGTGGTGTTGCCGTTGACGGTATACGGAAACACCTTCAGCAGCTTGCCGCGCCGCAGGTCCATCACTAGCTGTATGCGCGCGTCTACGTCGGCCACCTGGCGGTGAAACTCGTCGTCGTGCCCGTTGTAGTATTCGTTCAGGTAGGGGCCAATGATGTATCCGCCCATCATGTCGTTGAAGAAGGTGTTTATGGCGCATTGGCGGGGCAGCTGCAGCCTGTCGCGCAGGGCGCCGCCCTTCAGTCGGAGCAGCGGCTCGCGGCTCCACTCGTCGGGCCACATCACGAAGCCCATCAGCACCTGTTCTGCCGTGTAGCCGCCGTAGCTTGCGCTGCCGCACAGTTTCTTTGTGAAGTCTATGGCGAGAGTCTGCAGCGGGCATGCGCGGTTGTTGTAGAGAACATACAGCCGTCCGAACTTGTCGGCCGTCTCCTTGGGCAGTGTCGTTGCGCCGTGAGCCATGAACGTAGTGGCGGCAAGCAGCGCAAAGGTCATCATTCCCTTTTTCACTATGTCGCTGCGCAGCAGGCGGCGGTAAGGCCCCTTGGGGTCGATGAGCATCCATATCATGGCAATAAAGAGCAGGGCGTAGCCGCAGTAGGTTACGGGTATGCCCCACGGGTCGCGGTTGACCGAGAGCACGCTGCCGCGCATGTCGGGGTCGTAAGACATCTGATAGAGCCTTACAGACTTGTAGCTGAATATGTTGTTCATCGAAACAAGTGCCTCTGTGGTCTTGTCGCCGTCGGTAACGGTGAGCCTTGTTACATAGTCGGCCGCGGCTTTTGTGCCGTCGTGATAGTGTATGTCGAACGACTTCAGCCTTAACTTGAACGGCAGCGTGTGCCGTATGTCGCCGTCTTTCGTGCTGACCACATACGTGTCGGTTGTCTCACCGAGCCGTAGTCTGACCGTGCCTTGCGATGCCGACACGTGGGTGAGCAGGGCGCCGAGCAGTATCACGACGAACGAGCCGTGGAGCAGCAGCACCGACGCGCGCCTTATGCGCCTCTTTACGATATATGTCACGCCCGCTGCCGCCAGCAGTGCCCACATGGCGGTAAACCACCATGAGCCGTATATGGCGTCGGCAACATAGTCGCTGCCCATGTATTTCTCTGTTATCGTGGCCGCAGCCATTATCGTTATGATGCTCACGTAAAGAGCAAGGAGGGAACGGGAAAGGGTCATGTATTTTTAGGAGTTAAAGGAGTTAGAAGTAGTTATCGCCAACAAGTTGGCTAGGAGTTAAAGTCAATAGCCTTGTTGCTTCTTATCAACCACTACGTATTTGGATTTTTCACTTTTGTAAGACGGGAGTTTAGAGTTGTTAAAGGAGTTAAAGTCAATAGCATTGCTCTTTAGGAGTCAAGGCAAAAATATTTATGGAATTACTTATTCATAATATTCAAAAGGAGTAAAGCCACAAGACATATGACTTTAACTCCTTTAACTACAAAAAATCATATCGCCTGCAGGAACTTCACCACGGCGTCGCGGTCGGCTTTGCTGAGGTTGTAGAACTTTGCTGCCGAGGCGTATGCGTCGCTCTCCTTGCTGTAGGCATGCCACATTATGGCCTCTATCTCGTTGCGTGCGCGGCAGTCGTGCAGACGGTCTTGCGCACCGGTGTTAATCAGCGACAGACCGCGGCCCCACAGCGGTGTGGTGCGGCACCATGAGCCGTGAATGTCGTTGATCATGTGCAGACGGTGCTGCACAAAGTCAGAGTAAGGATAAATCTTCTGGCGCGGATACTTAGGCAGCGGCTTGCCCTTTATCACGTCGGGCGTCCAGTAGTTGTCGTCGCCCGTTGTCCACGACGGACGGTGGCATGTTGCGCAGCCCATCTCCATAAACAGCTTCTTGCCGCGCTGCACATCAGGGTCGTTAAGGTTGCGGGCGCGAGGTATGGCCAGTCCGCGGTGCCACACCATGAAGGCGTAGAAGTTGTCGTTGCTCATCTCCGGCTCAAAGTTGTGCCATTGGTTGTCAAACTGGTTGGTGCTTGGCGACAGCAGATTTCTCACGGCGTCGGCAATGCCGCTGTCAGTTCCGTCGGCATAATACGGCGACGTAGGGTCGCTCTTTATCGCAGCTATCACGTCCTGGTTCTTCGACATTGCCAAGGCCCATGCGTCGGTGGTGTAGAGCTTCGGGCGGTCAGGACGGCTCACGTTCGGAATGTTCCACATGGCGTTGGCTCCGGCGCCGTCCTGCAGGCTGGCACGTGTCAGCGCATAGGTGTAGCGCTTTATCATCCCCGTGACGGGAGTGCCGTCGGCCAGCGCGCCCGGCGATGTCCAGTTGGTGTAGTAGGCCGTAGATGCCCAGTCGTTGGCGGCCTTGTCCCACATGGCAGGGTTGAGCTCTATGTATTTTGCCTCCTCCTGATACTGCTTCTTGAGCGAGTCCTCGGGTATGGCGTCAATGAGTCCCGTGCCCATTATGCCTATCGTCGACTCCAGGCGCACGGCAATGTTGGTAGGCTTCGGGTCGGTGTTGAACGCATCCTGCGAAATGGTCACTTCGGGATATATGAGCTGATATTTCTCGCCGTCGGGAAACTCCGTTGCCGACAGTCCGCTCGGCATCGTGCCTTCCACGGTTTTCCATGTCATGCTGATTTTGTCCTCGTCAACGGGCGGAAGAAACGGCGATACGGCCTGTGTCTGCGGCATGCCAGTCACCTCGCTGATGTAGGGGCCGTCGTTGCTGTTGGCTCCGTCTTCGGGATGATATATCACGAGCAGGTAGCCGTTGCCGAAGCCAGCCTTATATGACTCCTGCCTCTTGCCGTGGCCGTAGCCCGGATGGCAGTCGATGCACGACTTTCTGACCGATGCCGGTCCGAGACCGTTGAACGGCGGAGTGCTCGTGTTGAAGTTGCGCTCAAAGAGCACCTCGCCGAGATGAAACTCACTTAGCAGTCCCATTTCGTCTACTATAGGTGCGTCGTCTTCATAGCAGCCCGCGCCTACATTTTCGGTAGTGCCGAGCTTGCCGCCCGGATACCATTCGTCGGCCGAGAAGTTGCCCACATCCTGTCCCACATACTCAATGTCGCCCGTGTTCTCCGGCAGACGCTCATCGTCAGTGCAGGCCTGAAACGACAGGCAGGCACACGCCGCGAGAGCGGCAACATGACAGTTTCTGATATTTATAAATTTCATAATATGCTGTTTTAAGATTATTTTGTCTTTGCTTTCTTTATCGGTTCTGCGATTGCTTTTGTCTTTCAGGCGTAAAGTTACGCCACGCAGACCGTGTGACGGCTTGCCGTGGCATAACTTCTAATAACCTTTAAAAAGTATTGTCAGTTGGCTGCAATCCATGTTGATGCTGCCGTCAGGCTTGCGTCGAGCGCTTCTATGGCAGCTATGGCGTCGGCCACACACTGAGCTTTGGGATTGTCAACAAAGGCAGTGCCGCTGTTCTGGCATGCCGTAAGTTTATCGAGAGAGTTCTTTATGTTTGTCTCAACTGTGGCGGCAAGTTCCGGGTTATACTTTTTCAAGTACGCCATGATCGACTTGCTTTCGTTGCGGTTGCCCTCAACGCCGCCGTATATGCTGTTCTCTATGCTTATGATGTTGTCGTAGAAGTCATAGAAGGAGCGCTTGCTGTAGGGCGACTCAATGTAGTTGGGGTCTTCGCCGCTGTAGGCAAGTCCCATCTTCTGTGAATACACTTCCTTTGCAATATTCTCGCATCCGCTCAGCAGGATGGTGCTTGCCACCTCGCGCCACATGGCATAAGTGCTTCCGGCCTGACCGGCGTTGAGCATGTTTGTGCCGTAAGAGTTGTTGCCGCTGCCCACGGTGCAAGGCAGTTCACACTCGTCTACGACACGTGTGCGCTGCTCTTCGGGTGCGTCGGCGTTCCATGATACGTTGAGCTGATAGCAGCGGTCGCGCAGGTCGCCGGCAACGGCTGTGGCATAAATCAGTTCTTCAAGACCTGTAACGTTTGTTGCCACCTTAACAAAATCCGGGTCGTCTTCAACGCCGCGCAGCTTCTCTATCTTGCGGTTGGCGCCGTCGCGGAAGATGATAAACTCAATGCCGTGGAATCCCAGCAGCTCCTGTCCCAGCTTGTTGGCTGCATAGGATATGCCGTCTTCGCCGTCCATGTTGGCCACTTTGTCGGTGTTCTTTAGCTCAGTGGCCAGTCCTTCCAGGTCGAGCGGCCATGTGTCGATGTGCGGGTCGATGCCGAAGTCGGTTGCTGCGCCGAACAGGAATGCCTCGCTCTTTTCCCAATAGGCGCGCGCACTCAGGAATGTGGCGCAGATGTTGTCAATCTCTGTCTGCGTAACCGAGTTCGGGTCTGTCTTAAACTTTTCCTTCACGGCATACAGCTGTTCGTAAAGGCTGTTTGTCTCTGCTGCCAGACTTCCGTATGTTGAATATACAACGTCGTTTACATACACGCCTGCCGCCTCTTTCAGGAAGGCTTCTTTCTCTGTCAACGCACTGCCGTCGTCGATGTCGTCATCGTCGCTGCATGACGAAAAACCAAACATTACTGCTGCTCCGAGCATGAGTGCAAGGGGCAATTTAAAGATTTTTTCCATAGCTTACTTTGTTTTTATATTAATACTTGTATCGTTTCTTCTATACATTCAGGGTGTCCGGCTTCGTCGTCTTACAGGAAGAATCCCTGATATGCCACACCTATCGACACCGAAGGCTCGTCGTTGTATTTTGATTTGAGGAATCTCTTTGAGTATTCGCCCTTCACGACAATCTGTGGAACGGGGTAGTAGTTGAGGCCTACGGCCATGCGGTTGCGGTCGGTATATTCGTAGTCGGCCTGGTCGGCGGCAGGAATGTATGAGTCGTAGTACTCATATCTGCCAAAGGCATACAGCTTTTGGTTCTTGTTTCTGAGTTTGGGTATTTGTGAGAAAATGTCATATCCGGCCTCGATGCCTGCCGCTACGGCATTCTTGCCCACGGGCGACTTCTTATAAGGCGCGCCGCTCGACACGAGGTTACGCTTTATGGCGCTTATCTTCGATGCGTCGCTCACATATCCGTAGTCGGCGTTGCCTCTTACAATCCAGTTGTGGCCCGAGTAAGTAAAGTCGAAAGCTCCGATATATACGTTGCCCTTAACCTTGTCGTTGGCCTTGCCTTCGCCTTCCATGTCGTGCGGATAGGTGTTGTGCATCGACTGTCCGTAGTATCCGCTAAGACCGATGCGCAGGCCCGGAATTGTGTAGTTGTCGATGCGTGCGGCAAAGCCATACTTGTTGGCCACCTTAAATTCGAATGGCGAACCGGCACCGTTCTGCACCCAGTTGTCGCGGTCGAACATGAAGGCGTCGAGTCCGGCGATGAACTGCAGCTCATAACGGAAGTCTCCCGAGCGGCCCCAGAAGCTGATGCCTGTGTCGTGCCATGTGCATGGAAGAATGGTAGATTCGCCTTCGGGGCGGTAGACTGTAAAGAAGTTTAGCGGCTCATGATGGGCGTTGGTAAGGCCTACGGGCACAACTATATGTCCGATACGGATATTTGCCCAGCGTGCGAACGACTTCTGAATCCAGAACTGCTCCAGCTCCACCTCGCCGCCTTTCTCGGTTTCCTGTTCCCATTCGCCGGCCTCTTCAAACTCTTTCTCAACGGCACCGCCTGCTCCGCCGTGCTCAAACTCAATCTCGCTCGACATGCTCCAGCCCTTTCCGAAGTCGTAGCTTATGTATATCACGGCATGCGGAATGTCGAAGCGTCCGTGGCTCGGATCGTTCTTATACTGGCTTGCGTTAGAATAACGATAAACGTTGTCGCTGTAGAAGTTGCGCGTCAGTGCCACCTCGCCATATCCGCCGATGCTCAGGCGGTTGCCCTTGGCGTGCTGATACACGCTGTCGGCAGCCGAATGTTGTGCCTGCATCTGTGCGGAAGTGAACAGAATGGCTGCGGCACATGTCAGAAAAGTTTTTCCCGTTAAGTTCATTTATGTCTTATTTTTTGATTTTTCGATGCAAAGGTAATGGCTTGTAAAAATGTTTACAATACTTAAAAATCGGTAAAATAAGATTAAATGAATGTGTGTCTCTAATCACCAAAAAGGGTGATGGCCGGCCTGTTTTCATGCCTTGCACGGCACGATGAGCCATGTTTGGCAGCGTTAAGTGTGCTGGGGTGTGAAAACAGAGCGCCGCATATACCTATTTGCAGGTATATGCGGCGCTAATAATAAATGGGTATGCTGTCAGCCTTGCTATGGCTTTGGCATTGCTTGTCAGAGCATTACAGCTGTTTTTCGAGCCATGCAATGATGCCGTCGCAGGCATCTTCGATAAGGTCGAGAGCCAGCTCGAAGTCGGCATCGCCTCCGTAATATGGGTCGGGCACGGTGTCGTATTGCGGATGACGGGTCATGAAGTCGGCCGTACACATTATCTTCTTGCGGTCGTCGTCGTTGCGTGCCACGCGGTTAAGGTCGGCCACGTTCTGATGATCCATCGCGAAAACATAGTCGAAGCGGCTGAAGTCGGCAGGCTTAATCTGCCTTGCCCTGCTGCTCAGGTCGTATCCGCGGCTTGCCCCGTGGCTTCTCATGCGACGGTCGGGCAGCTGCCCTTCGTGCCATGAACCGATGCCGGCAGAGTCTACCTCAATGCGTCCTGCCAGGCGCTTGTTGTCTTCGAGCTTATATTTCAGTATTGCCTCGGCAGCCGGAGAGCGGCATATATTGCCGAGACACACAAAGAGAAGAGACTTCTTGTCAACTGGTTTCATAATCAGAAAATAATCTTTGTTGTTGTATAGTGATGAAGATGAGCCGCGCGTGGCTTATTTGTCAACCACCGGGCGGCGCTTTACCACTGCCGGATTGCCTGCCGCGAGCGAGTCGTCGGGTATGTCTTTAGTAACCACGCTGCCGGCAGCAATGATGCATCGTTTGCCTATCGTTACGCCCGGACACACGATAACACTGCCGCAGAGCCATGTGTCCTCGCCTATGGTTACAGGATAAGCCGTCTCTATCGTACCGCGGCGCGGCACGTAGTCCATCGGATGCTGCGGCGTGTATATCTGGCAGTTGGGGCCTATAAGCACGTTGTCGCCTATGGTAATGCGGCCTCCGTCGAGCATCACGCAGTTGTAGTTTACGAACACGTTGCGCCCCATGGTTATGCCGTTGCCGTGGTCGCAGTGGAACGGCGGGCACACCACGCTGTCCTCCGGTATGCCGGGTATGAGGTCTTCAATCATCTCACGGTAGCAGTCGTCTGTTATGGTGACTGTCTGCAGCCTGGCACACAGCTTCTTTGCGTGGTCAAGACTCTTGAATATCTCCGGGTCGGAGAAGTTGTAGAGCTGGCTGCTGCGCATTTTCTCAAATTCGGTCATGTGTCTTGTTGATATTTTGTTATAATGGAATATTCACTTTCTTGCCGTCCTTCTTTACTATAACGGCCGGATTGCCCACCACGGTGCAGTTGTCGGGCACATCCTTATATATAACTGTGGCGGCGCCAATCCTGACGTTGTTGCCAATCTTTACCTTGCCGAAAACCATCGAACCCGTGTATATGCTCACGTTGTCGCCTATGGTGGGGCGTCCGTCCTTGCCGTTGCCGAGCGTAACGAGGTGCAGACAATAGAAGTTGCGGCCTATGCTGTCGGCGTTGAGATAGGTTGAATATGAATGCTCTAGATGGCATCCTTCGCCTATCGACGGGCATGTTATGTGGAGCGACTTGTCCTCGGGCATGAGCCACTTGATGAACACGGAGCGGTATTCGCCAAGGCGATAATAAAACAAGTTGCGGAACACCTTCTGCCGTGTGCACACCTTAATAAAGGTGAGTATGCCGCCCTTGCCTTCTCCGTAAGACTCAAGGTCGGCGTCAATGGTCTTCCTGAAGCGCAGATATAGCAGTATGTGCGGCAACATTCTCAACGTTGAGGCCGAGAGCAGGGCGCATTGTGTGTAAGGGTTCATGATGTTTCAGGTTGATGTTTTTATAACTTTTTATGCCGTCATGCCGGCTTATTTGTATGCCTGCATTGCAGACGCGGGGCTATTTTCGTCCGAAGTCGGCCGGAATGTCTCCCCATTTGCGCGTGTCCCACTGGATGAGTTCCGTGCGGAACGTGTGCGTGCGCAGCCAGTTTTCGGCTCTTGCTATGACGTTATACAGCTGTGCGGTCTTGGCCGTGCGCTCCAGTTTTGTCTTGCATTGCATCTTCCTTACCCATGTTATAGCAGTGAAGCTGTCGCTGTATATAGTCTTCTTGATGCCTTTCTGCTCCATAAGCGCCAGTGCATGCACGATGGCAAGGAATTCGCCAATGTTGTTCGTTCCGAACACCGGACCGTAATGAAACACCACAGCACCCGTAGTAAGGTCGATGCCCCTGTACTCCATCTGTCCCGGATTGCCGCTGCACGCCGCGTCAACAGCCCATGCGTCAGCCTTAACTTCCATAGGAAGAGGCAGTACTGTGTCATTACGATAATCTGGAGGATTGCAATTTGTTAATTCATAATTCATAATTCACAATTCATAATTGGGAAAACATCATTGCAATTCATAATTCACAATTCATAATAGAGAAAACTATCATCGCAATTCATAATTGGGGTGACAATTATTCTGTTCATCATTAAGCGGATTGAACATAGATATTCATAAATTTGTGAATAAGAATTATATAGAGCAGATTTTTCCTTACTGAAAAAGGAAGTTATTTTGTGATAATCATATTTATAATTCTAAATTCTCAATTCTTAATTCTAACTGTATCGCTGTTCTCTTTTGATTTCTTCACTATTGAGGTCAGTATCTTAAGCAATTCAACGCAATCAGCGAGCATGCTTTCTGCCTGAGAAGATGAAATGTAGTCAGAATCACGCAGCAGCTCTATCCAATATTCTGTTTCACTTGCTTCTTTCAGTGCTACATTCAGTTTCGTTATGAAGTCGGGACGAGTCTGGGCTCTCAATGCCTCACGGACATTGGCACCTATACTCGTTCCGCTCCTCAACAATTGCTTGCCGATAATGTAATTGCCGTCACGACTGCACAAGTATTTATACAGCCTTACGCAGCGCAAGCTGAAAGCATAGCTTTTCTGCACAACGACATTATCGTCTTTACTTCTCAATGATTAGATATAAATCAATCGTCATTACTCACAAACCCAATTATGTATCAGGTTTAATTGCTCACCAACTCAACATCGGATAATTTTTGAAAAGATACTTTTTCTCAACCAACCCAATTATGAATTATGAATTGTGAATTATGAATTAAAAAGAACTACATTCGTTCCGGCATTTCGATTCCGAGCAGGCGCATGCCGTTCTTCAGAGTCTTGGCCACGTTCTTGGCGATGAGCAGGCGCAGAGCCTTCTCGTCGTCAGTGTCGGCACCGAGGATGCTGAAGTCATGATAGAACTGGTTGAACTCCTTGGTCAGCTCGTAGCAGTAGTTGGCTATGCCGCTCGGGCTGTAGTCGATGCCGGCCTGGCGCACGGCAGCCTCATATTCGTTCATCTTCTGTATCAGTTCTGTCTCCTTGACGCTCAGGTTTACGTTGCCGCTGAATGCCTCGGGCACTGCTATGCCCTGAGCCTCGGCCTTGCGCAGGATGCTGCGTATGCGGGCGTAAGTGTACTGAATGAACGGACCTGTGTTGCCGTTGAAGTCGATTGACTCTTCAGGATTGAACAGCATGTTCTTGCGGGCGTCAACCTTCAGGATGAAGTATTTGAGCGCACCCATACCAACCATGCGCGAAACCTCGGCACGCTCCTCGTCGCTCATGTCGGCAAACTTGCCCAGCTCTTCGCTTGTGCGGCGTGCGTCGTCTATCATCGCTGCTATCAGGTCGTCGGCGTCAACCACCGTTCCCTCGCGGCTCTTCATCTTGCCGTTAGGCAGTTCTACCATACCGTAAGAGAAGTGGACAAGCTCCTTGCCCCACTTGAAGCCGAGGCGGTCGAGCAATATTGACAGCACCTGGAAGTGATAGTTCTGCTCGTTGCCCACAACATATATCATCTTGTCTATTGGGTAGTCGTTGAAGCGCATCTCTGCCGTACCGATGTCCTGAGTCATATACACCGATGTGCCGTCAGAGCGGAGCAGCAGCTTCTGGTCGAGGCCCTCGTCAGAGAGGTCGGCCCATACGCTGTTGTCGTCCTTGCGGAAGAAGAGTCCCTTCTCGAGTCCTTCCTCCACCTTTGCCTTTCCCTTCAGATAAGTCTGCGACTCATAGTATATCTTGTCGAAGCCTACGCCCAGAGCCTTGTAAGTCTCGTCGAATCCGGCGTAAACCCATGAGTTCATCTTCTCCCACAGTGCGCGCACCTCGGGGTCGTTGGCTTCCCATTTCACGAGCATGTCGTGAGCCTCCTTTATCAGCGGAGCCTCGTCCTTGGCCTTCTTCTCTGCCTCTTCGTCGGTCATGCCCTCAGCCTTAAACTTAGCCTCAAGCTCCTTAACCTCCTCGCGGTAGTGCTTGTCGAAGGCCACATAGTAGTCGCCAATCAGGTGGTCGCCCTTCTTGCCGCTTGTCTCGGGTGTCTCGCCGTTGCCCCATTTCAGCCATGCCAGCATCGACTTGCAGATGTGTATTCCGCGGTCGTTCACGATGTTGGTCTTCACCACGCGGTTGCCGTTGGCCTCCATTATCTTTGCGAGGCTCCAGCCCAGCAGGTTGTTGCGCACGTGTCCCAGGTGGAGCGGCTTGTTGGTGTTGGGCGATGAGTATTCTATCATCACCAGCGGAGCGTCGGCTCCTGCCTTGCGCTCGCCGTAGTGCTCGTCGGCGCTGATGGCGTTGAGCAGCTTGATCCACGACTGCTGTGCCAGCACGAGGTTAAGAAATCCCTTGACCACGTTGAAGCGCTCAACGTGCTCGCAGTTTTCAACAAGCCAGTTGCCAATGGCCTCGGCCGTAGCTTCGGGCTTCTGTCTTGATATCTTTAAGAACGGAAAAACCACCAGGGTAAGGCTACCCTCAAACTCGCGTTTTGTCTTCTGCAGCTGAACCATGTTCTCTGTGATGTCGGCTCCGTAAAGCTCCTTCACGGCCTTTATCACGCTGCTGCTAATCTCACCTGCTATATTCATTTCTTTAGTTTGTTATTTCTCTTTCATCTTTTTGCTTTGCAAAGGTAAGCAATTTGTTTGAAAATAAGAACTATACGCGGCATGAACAATAAAAAATAAGGGCAAACCGTTTGCCGCGTGAGCCGAAATCTGCCGCACGGCATACAAAATACGCTCTGATGTTGCCGCCGGCCATGGCGTTCGGGCGTCAGGGCGCAGGCCGGTTATGCGCCTGTGGTTATGCTGCGGCTTGATGTGATATGTAAAATAATTTTACCGTTCGCCGTCCGTTTGACGCTCTCAGAGCAGCGGTGCTCTCCGCTGCAGCGTGGTTTTTCCGTAAAAATAGCGAAAAATGAATGTTTTGTGTAATGTGTTGATATGCCGTGATTTACGCCGGTTGCGTGCCGCCTTGCGGTTTTCTGCTTGCCGTTATACGGCTGTTTGCGCTGCAAAAGGTGCCCTTTTACAGTGCGAAAACATGCCTTTTGCATGCTGAAAGGCATGCTTTTGGCTGCCGAAATCATAAGTTTCGGCGGCTAAAAACTGCCGGAAAGTAAAGAAAGGTTAATTTGTTGCATGGTATAACGTATGCCTGTTAACATACATTATACTTTGTTTTTCTGGATTGAAAAATAATTTTGTCCTGACTTTTTACCGTTTCCCGTATGCCTTAATCTCCGCTCATGGCATGCAGGATTGCCCATATAACACTTTCTGTGAGTCATATTTCCAACGCGTGTCATGGCCATTGGCATACCGTGAAGCCATATCGTGGCGGATGGTATGGCTTAAAACTCCTCACAGTCGAGACACTCTCTTATTATGTCCATGTCGAAGCCGCGGCCCATGGCAAACCTTATCAGTTTGGCGTTAAGCTCATATTCGCTTGCCGCCTTTATCGTCTTGCGCTTGCTCTGCAGCAGGGGGCGCAGCACGGCGATGTATTCTTCGGCGTCAACCTCACCGAGCGCGCCTGATATTATGTCGCGCGGTATACGCTTCATCATCAGCGCCTGTTCCACCTTTCGGCGTCCCCATTTGTTGTATCGTATCTTGTCGCGCACGAAGAAGCGGCAGTAGCGCTCCTCGTCGATATACTTTTCGTCAACAAGCCGCTGCATTATGCGTTCCTGCATGTCGTCGGGCAGCTGCCAGCGCGCCATCTTCTCGCTCATCTCGTGGCGGCAGTGCTCTGCTGCGGCGCACATGGCCGACAGCTTGAAGAATGCCTCCTGTTCTGTTATCTGTTTCATCTCTTTGTCATGTTGTGCCGGCACTGCCGGCTATGTGTATGTTGCCGTGTTGTCTGTTTGCGCTATTTTGCCGCTACGCCTTTACGCCCTTTGCCATGCGTTGCTTGCCGTACATGTCGCTTCGCAGCTCTACTGCCGTCATGCCTTCGGCCCGCATCATATGGCAAGTGTCGTCGGCATATATCGGGTTAATCTCAAAATACAGCCGTCCGCCCTTGCTAAGCGTCTGCACCGCAAGGCGCGTTATGGCGCGGTAGAACAGCAGCGGGTCGGCGTCGGGCACGAATAGGGCCGTGTGAGGCTCATGTTCCAGCACGTTGACGGCCATGTCCTTCTTCTCTTTTTCGCAGATATATGGCGGATTGCTCACTATCACGTCCCATTCGCCTTCAGGCTTTGCGTTGAGCGCATCCTGCTTTACGAAGTTTACGTTGGCGCCAAGTTGCTTTGCGTTCTCGCGTGCCACATCGAGCGCATCGGCTGAGATGTCCCACGCCGTAACCTTACTTTCCGGCATGTCGAGCTGCAGCGTTATGGCTATGCAGCCGCTTCCCGTACCGATGTCGAGCACCTTCGGGCTGGCCGAAGCCTTGCTGTCGGCTGTTATCCACGCGCAAAGCTCCTCGGTCTCGGGGCGGGGTATGAGCACACCGGGGCGGACACTGAACCAGCGCCCGCAGAATTCGGCGCGCCCGAGCACATACTGCACAGGCTCGCCTTTCATAAGACGCCCGAATATCTTGTTCAGTTCTGCAGTCTTTTCTGCCGTCATCTCTTCAACGGCTCCGCACAGGATGTCGGCCTTCGACAGTCCGAAGCAGACATCTAGCACATAGTCGGTAATGGCACGCGCCTCACCGTTGCCATACAGCGGTTCGAGCGTGCGCCACAGTTCACGGTATGTCATTCTTCATTCTCCTTTCCTTCATCTTTGCGTGCGCGCTTTTTCTTCGGCAGTCGTCCGCTCTTGCGCAGCGCCTCCGATATTATCCATTGCAGCTGTCCGTTGGTGGAACGGAACTCGTCGGCAGCCCATTTCTCTATGGCTGCCATCGTCTCTGAGTCCACACGCAGGACAAAGCTCTTGGTGTTGTTGTCTTTCTTCATCTTCTATGTTTGCGGGTTTGCGTCCGGCGGCCTTACGGCTTGCTGCCGTTTATGCCCGTATTGTGTCTTTATCTTTGTTCAGCGAAGCCCTGTATTCGGGCGAGCGGTAGTACAGATAATAGCTCATGTAAGAATGAAACACTTTGTATATGAGCAGAATCAGCAGTGAGAACCAGTCGTTCATCTTCTTTATCATCACAGAAATCATGCCTTCATAGCCGTTGGAAATCAGCGATACAATCATTATAGTGACGGCAAATCCTGCCAGACAGGTGATTATGCCTGCCGTGATAAACAGCCATCTGCTGCGCAGATAGAGTCTGTTGGACCATGAGCCGAGTACAATCTCACGTTTCAGCGGCTTTCCGCGCAGCCATGTGAAATATGCCCCATAGCCTAAGATGCCTATGGCTATAAGACTCATAATAATCAAGACTATCGGCTCCGGCATTCCTTCAATGGCTATACATGCAAGGGTGAACAGCACAACGAGCAGCCCTATGCCGATATGTATTTTGCCATAAAGCCTTGCGCTGCAGCTGTATTTCGTTATGCTTATGCTGCTTAGATATTGTTTAATCATGTTTCATTCCTCTTTGTTTGCCGTATAATCAATATCAGTCGACCTTCTTCCGCGATGCTTCGGGTGAGCGGTAATATTCGTAGAAGTCGACGTATGACTTCAGAACTTTATACAAAACCAGGATAAACATCCAACCGAAAGTGGCCAGTTCTTCAGATAATCTCTGGATGGTAAGTCCGTCTATGCCGTCGTCTATGAATGTTAGTAGCGCCGTGAAGACAAATATCAGCAGAAAGCCTGCCGCAATGCCAACCGGCATATACAGTTGTCTGTAGCGCAGGTACATGCGGTTGCTGAAGCCTCCAAGCGTAACCGTGTCGCTTATGGCACCCTTGCGGAATGCCCAGCGGTAGATGCCCGTGCCCACCATCAGTAGGAGTACGATGTATGAAAGTATCGTTGTGCCGTTATACCAGCAGTCAATCTTCCAGCAGCGCAGCAGCCAAAGGGCTGTCAGCGGCAGGCCGAGACATACATTGACCTTGCCCGACAGCTTTGGCGAACGGTTGAATTCCATTTGTTGTTTCTTGCTTTTCTTCTTTAGCATGGGATGGGTGTTGTGGGAGATATGGAACTTATGGGAGCTATGCCGTCGGCATGACAGCGCGCTCCCAATTATGAATTCTTAATTGTGAATTATGAATTACATCAGTGGTTCAGCGTTCCGGTGTTGATGACGGGCTGTGCCGTATCGTCGCCGCAGAGCACAACGAGCAGATTGCTCACCATGGCTGCCTTCTTCTCCTCGTCGAGTTCAACAATCTCTTCGTCCGAAAGCTTGTCGAGAGCCATCTTCACCATCGACACGGCACCCTCCACAATCTTCTCGCGTGCGGCAATAACTGCCGTGGCCTGCTGGCGGCGCAGCATCACAGCCGCAATCTCGGGAGCATAGGCCAGATAGTTGATGCGGGCCTCAATTACCTCAATACCTGCCATTGCAAGGCGCTCGTCAATCTTGGCTTCAAGTTCCTTGTTTATCTCGTCGCTGCCGTCGCGCAGAGTCAGTTCGCCGTTGTCCTGCTCTCCGTCGTCGTAGGCATACTGTCCGGCCACCTGTCGCAGGGCGGCGTCAGCTTGTATGCGCACAAACTTCTCGAAAGCGTTCATTATGTTGGCAGTCTTTGCACTTGCAGCGGCAGCGTCGCCGGCAGCCTTCGACTCAGCCATGGTCTGCGCGTCAATCTCGAACATTGCCTTGTATGTATCTTTCAGTTTCCACACCAGTACCATGCCGATCATCACCGGGTTGCCCGTCTTGTCGTTCACCTTTATTGGTTCGGCGTCGAGGTTGCGTGCGCGCATCGACAGCTTTTTGGTGGTGATAAACGGATTAATCCAGTGGTAACCGGGAGTGTTGAACGTGCCGCGGTACTTTCCGAAGAACATCATCACGCGCGCCTCGCCCGGCTCAACCTTTACGAAACCGCAGCTGACGATGATATTGACAATAAACAGTATGCCGCCTGCCACGCCTGAAGCTATGGCCGTGGCGCCACTGAATATCGTGGGCGAAAGAGCAATCAGACCTACCGACGCAATGTAGAGAAACAGGTTGAGAACGAGCATGCCGATGCCGTTGAGTGTCATACCTTTGAAAATGAATTCCTTGTTTTCCATAAATAAGGTGTTTTTGGGGTTATAAATAAGAGTTTATTATGATATCAAAATGATATTACAAAGATAAGCGTTTTTGGTCTTATGTCGTATAGGAAGAACCGTATTTTTAAGATTTTTTTATAAACCTGCAGTGCCTCAGGAGTGAAGTAAAGGAAGAATCTTGCGCCGGTAAATTTCTGTTTCTCGTTCACTTGAAGTATATTTGCAGCATGGAACAGACTGAAAAAGACAAAATGTATATGCGCCGGTGCCTTCAACTGGCACGCTGCGGACGGCTTACGGCAAGGCCAAACCCTATGGTGGGGGCCGTTATTGTGAGCGAAGACGGCCGCATAATAGGCGAGGGATATCATATAAGATGCGGCGAAGGCCACGCCGAAGTGAACGCCTTTGCGTCGGTGAAGCCGCAGGATGGGGCACTGCTCAGCAAGTCGACCATGTATGTGAGCCTCGAGCCATGTTCTCATTACGGCCGCACGCCGCCGTGCGCCGACCTCATTGTGAGCAAGGGCGTAAGGCGCGTGGTGGTAGGATGCGTAGACCCCTTTGCCAAGGTGAAGGGCCGCGGCATACAGAAGTTGCGCGACGCAGGCATAGAGGTTACGGTGGGCGTGCTTGAGAAAGAATGTCTTGAGCTGAACAGCCGTTTCATGACGTTCAACACTCACAGCCGTCCTTATGTGACGCTGAAATGGTGTCAGACGGCAAACGGGTTTATCGACGACAACTTCAGGCCTGTGGCATTGTCAACGCCGTTCACCAAGATGCTCGTGCATAAGCTCAGGGCGGAGAACGACGCCATACTCGTGGGCCGTGTTACGGCGGAGCGCGACAAGCCGCAGCTTAACGTAAGACTGTGGGCGGGACGTGACCCGATGCGCATAGTAATCGACCGCAACAGGCCGTTTGTGCCCGAAGCCGACTTCAGCAAGCCCATTGTGCCGCAGCTGATGAAATGGCTTTACGGCAAGGGAATTCAGTCGCTGCTGGTTGAAGGCGGAGCAGAAACCCACCGGAGTTTCCTCGCCGAGGACGGATGCTGGGACGAACTGCGCGTAGAAATATCGCCGCGCACCGTAGGCGGAGGCACTGCCGCACCGCACATTCCTGCCTCGGCAGAGCTGGTAGACCGCAAGGAATATGACGGAAATATAATACTTACATACAGGCATGTTTAGAGCCTGTTTCTGATATGTGGTCTTTTACAAGCTAAAAGGCCACGTATTGTATTCTGAAAGGTGTCCTTTTGCATGATGAAAGGATACCTTTCAGAATTTGTTTGAAATCAACCGAAATGAGAAGTGCACACCATGCGGAAATCAACTCTAATCAGGAGAAGGCCTGCTTGAAGTCAACCTAAGTCAGGAAAGTACAAAAACATGGTGCAGAAGCGGTGTGTGATGAGTTGAAAAAACAACTCGTCACATCGTATGTCTCTGTATATCAAGTTGATATGTCGAGATGTGACGAGTGACGAGTTTTTTGAAAAAACTTTTTTATGTTTAACCCCTATTTTTCTGTTTGGTCCAAATCAGTCATTAAGTTTCGGCCGTATCGCTGTTTCGTCCTGAACGGATGAAAGCATAGGTTTGCTTGTATAGTTAGACCTTATGCGGCTTAATGGCCGATTGGAAATTAGTTTTAGTGGCCTCGGTCGGCATTGTTCTTGTTGTGATGTTCCTGCCTGGGCGGCCGCCTTAATGCGGCTTCGTCTGCCTTATGCAGCCGTTGTCTTGCACGGCATGCATCAGAATGTCATTCTCAGGGCAGCATATACGTTGCGTCCCGGAGCGTTGATGCCCGATGAGAACACGCGGTACTGGGTGTCGAGGATGTTCTCAACGCCGGCCTGCAGCGTCAGACTCTTGTTAAGGTTGTAGCTGCCCTTTACGTTGAGGGTGAACCATGCCGGCATGCCTTCGCCGTCGGCACCTTTCACGGTGGCGTAGTCGATGTTGTCCTCGCCGTCCATGTTGTAGTCGTCAACCGACTTCTTGCCGTTGTAGAGGGCGTACATGTCGAAGCGTCCCTTGCCGTCAGCGGTCAGCAATGCGGCACCTACGCGTCCGTAGATTGGCGGAATGTGGTCGAGCGGCTGCTTCTTTTCGCCGCTCAGAATGCGGCCGTAGGTATAGTTGAACGAGGCATAAAGCTCGGTCTGTCTTGTCGGTGTGGCGGTCAGGCTCGACGAAAAGCCCCACAATACGGCCGTCTTGGCGTTGGTGTATGTGTATACGTCGCACATCTCGCCCTGATATTCCATCTGGCTTTCGCCCATGAATGTGCCGCGCGCCGTGGTTATGGCGTCGAAGTAATAGGTGCCGTATACAACGTTCTCCCATGTCAGCACATTGTCGATATGCTTTGTTATGTTGAGGTCAACCGACACGGTCTTCTCCGGTCTGATGTCCTTGTTGGGTATTGTAACGGTGCTTACCTTAGAGTCGAACACCTTAGATGTGTTGTCGATGTTGGGCACGCGGTAAGCAGTCGATGCAGAGAGGGCTATTTTCCATGTCTTTGTGGGCAGCCAGTTCATGCCTATCGCCGCGCTGTATGTAAGATTGTTCTTGCGCTGACTGTCGCCGCCGAAGAAGGGGAACTCGTCAACGTTGAGCACGCTCGAATAAGTGGTGGCATAGCCGAGGCGCACTCCGTCGTGCATGCTCCACTTCGGACTGATGTTCCACACGTGTGTGGCAAATGCCTCGATGGTGTGCATGCTGTTGCTGCCGTCGGGATAGCGTGTGGTGTTGTATGATGTTTCGCCTGTCAGCACGTTCTCTGTATTGGCGGTAGACTTGAGGAAGCTCAGCGTTCCGTCTATTCCGAGGTGCAGCTTGTGGTTGTCCATAAATTTAATCCAGTCGGTGTTGAGCGACACGATGTTCACGTTCTCCCAGTTGTTGTAAAGCTCCTCCTTCTGAAACTTTCGGTCGTGGCGGCTCTCCTTCACGTTCTGATATGCAACGGCCATGTGCACTCTGTCGGCTCCGAGCTGGTTGCGTCCGTCGTAATGGTAAGCAGCGAGGAGTCGGAACTGAGGTCCGTAGTACCACTCAGCAAACTTGGGGCGCAGCTCGCCGTCCTTCACCTCCGTTACACTCAGACGGTCGTAGCGGTTGAAGTTGTTGGTGTTAGACAGCTGAAAATTAATCATGTGCTGGCTGTTGGCGTTGGGCTTGTAGAGCAGCTTCTGCATGAAGTCATACTGAAGGTAGCCCGAGCGCTTCTGCAGCTGCGGCTTGTCGTTATACAGCATTATGTCGTTCTTGCCGTCCTGCGGCTGTACGTATATGTTGCTCTCAATGTAGCTGTCGTCGTCTGGCAGGAAGGGGTTGCGCGTTGTTCCGGCGCGCAGGTCGCCGAAGTTGCTGAACGTGAACGACGTGAGCGATGCAAACTTCTCCGTTCCGTAGTTGAAGTCAACGTGCGCAGTGCCTTCCTGATTTGCGCTGCCGTATCTCAGTACGGCGTGTCCCTCGCTTGTGTGTGTCTGTCCGTCGGCGGCAAGGGTAGGCGAGAGCGTGTTGAAAGTGATTGTTCCGCCAAGGGCGTCAGAGCCGTAGTTGAGCGACGACGGACCGAAAAGCACCTCCATGTTCTTCAGCGCAAACTGGTCAACGGTGAGGCAGTTCTGCAGATGTCCGCTTCTATATATAAGGTTGTTCATCCTTATGCCGTCGACAACGAGCAGTATTCTCGATGCCTCAAATCCTCTTAGAATAGGACTTCCGCCGCCCTGCTGGCTCTTCTGCACGAGCACCTGTCCCGTTTCGCTGAGCAGGTCGGCAGTCGACTGCCTGTTGGCATAGTCGATAAAGCTCTTCGGCACGCTCACAACGTGCTGCGGAGTGTTGATTTTGCGTGTCTGCTCTCTGTTTACAGACACAACAACCTCCTGCAGGTTGACAGAGCGGAATGTGTTGACGCTGTCGGCCGTGTTTGCCTTAGCCTTTGTCGTGCAGCCTGTAATGATGCACGCAACCGCAATAATAGTCTTCTTCATGTCGGTGATTAATTTCTTAAATTGCTGTTATCCTGTAATATTATAATTGTAAACGATGTTGCTGTTTTCGCTACTAATGGATTTTATCTTTATGGAGCAATGTTTCAGACAAAATAAAACCGTTATCTGATGTAACGGTCCTATCTGATTAAATAATAATGCTTATTTGTATTGTTAATACTCTTCGTCTTCGTAGTCGTAAAATGGTTTTCCTGGCTCTGATGGAAGCTGGTTCATATCGCCAATACTGCTTCCGCTAAGGATGTTCTCCGACTCTATCTGTAACACTTGAATTGAGGGTGAAACGTATTCTTTTTTCATCTTCATAAT
>ERZ780167.516-NODE-516-length-39804-cov-4.529699_pt1 | contig 39804 bp, 66 predicted proteins | sample MGYA00510982_ERZ780167 | MGnify/ENA primary metagenome ERZ780167 (study PRJEB29588, sample SAMEA2146107) | human gut metagenome | biome: human gut; feature: human-associated habitat; material: faeces | place: Denmark | collected 2008/2010 ... | reverse complement strand
GGCGGAGATGACCTATGCCCCATCCACAGAGGCAACCGCAGGGCAGGACGACTTTATTGATAAGGCTCCCATGTTTGACTGGGTGCATGTGAACTACGTCCGCGACGACGACGGAACCGCAAGACCGATTGCCATCGAGGGCATGAGCGACTACAAGACAACTGGCGCGGTTGACGTGGGCGCGATGCAGATGAGCTTCTACGTGAAGGTGGTTGACAATGCGGACAGCATTGAATACTACGTGTCCGATACTCAGCACGAAGGCTACACCCCTTGGTGCGAGTGTGTGAAGGCGGACGGAACGGTACTGCCGTGGTGCATTGGAAGCGCCTATCTATCCGGCATTGCGAGCGACAAGCTGCTGCGAAGCCAGCCGAACCTGATGATTGAGCTGTGGCAGAGCCACAACAACATGATTACGAACTATCAAAAAAAGGGCGCGGGTTACTGGGGTGCGGGCGCGGCGCGTAACTCTTTCGCTATCCTGATGCAGTATATCAAGACAGCGAACAAGAGCAGCCAAGCCACATGGGCTGGATGCACCAATTATAGCTATCAGTATCCGGCGGCGGTGGAAAGCGCTGAAGCGATTTCCTACTTCCCGCTGACCAAGGCGCAGGCTGCAAACCTGATTGTGGGCAGTACAGTATCCATCGGTTACGGCTATGAAAGCAACGGAGCCGTAGGAACTGACCGCAACAACGCAAACATGTACAAGTATGTGCAGCAGGCGCGGATCACCAAGATTGAAGACTTGGACGATACGAACGCTGCGGTTTATCTGGATACCGACGCTACCTTTACCACCGCGAAAGTCAGCATCACTGACACGCTGCAATCCCCTGTTTATCTGTCCACTTACCCTTGGGCAAGCGGTACAACCGACAAAGTGATCGGCAAGTATGACGGAAGCTGGCTATCCAACACAAACGGCAAAACACCGTACCGCATCCAAGGCCGCGAGTACAACTTGGGCTGCTACGAGATTGCGTCCGACCTTGTGCTGGACTGCAAGGAAACCGGCTATGAGGTGCTGCTTGCCCCGAAGGGGGCGGCGCATTCCAACGCAGACGCCACCATTCGTTCTACCTATACCAAGATCGGCACGATGCCCGTTGCCTCCGGCGACCAGCAGGTTGGCGACATTGATGTGAACCCGACCACGGGCGCATTGTATATCACTGCTTATGGCGGTTCCGCTACGCAGGGTATGGGCGACCGATGCTACGGCGCTTCTGGTCAGACCGGAACCCGCGAATATTTGCAGCGCGGTGATCTCTGGAGTGGGTCGAATGCTGGCTCTTCTTACTTGAATTGCTGGAACTGGCTCGGCAGGACGAATTGGAACTACGGCGCGGGAGATCAGACTGGCGGGGAATGCTCCCCGTTTAAGAGAAACAACAATGGCGCAATCGGCGACATTTAGCCCCATATTTCGTGCGACGGCATCGCACTCGGTGCGACACACCGACCTGCCTGAATGGCGAATTTCTCTTATTAAGGCGCTTACAACTATAAAGGAGTAACGTGTGCGGAGCGAGAGCCAACCCACACGCGGGAGAATAGGTAAACCGAAATCCCGGACAGAGAAAATCGAATGCACAGAATACATCTATGGCAATACCGCACAGAAAAGTAGGCGCGATACTGCCAGAAGTGATATAATAAGACCATGGATAAACAGATGACAATGTCTGCGCTTAGTGATGAGTTGGCGCAGGTACGGACAAAGAAGAAAGAATTTCTAGCCCAGATCGAGCGGATCGTCCCGTGGAAGGAATGGCTTACGCTGATCCAGCCGTGCTATTACAAAGGAGAGCGCGGCAATAAACCCTATCCACTGGAGACCATGCTGCGGTTGTATCTGCTGCAAAATCTGTATGACCTGAGTGATGAAGCAACAGCGGCGGAGGCAATCGACAGCCGGGCATTTTCAGATTTCTGCGGCGTTGATTCCAGCAATCAGGTGCCGAACGGAGATACCATTGGCCGCTTTCGGAACCTGCTGGTGAAGAATGGACTGCAGGAGAAACTGTTTGCACAAGTTGTTACCGCGCTCACTGAACAGGGCCTTATCCTGAAAAAGGGAACGATCGTAGATTCCACCATTATTTCCGCGCCGTCTTCCACCAAGAACAAGGAGAAAAAGCGGGATCCGGATGCACATCAGGTCAAGAAGGGCAACACATGGCACTTTGGCTATAAAGCCCATGTTGGGGTGGATAAGGACAGCGGACTGGTACACACAGTGGAGGCGACACCAGCCAATGTCCATGATGTGACGCAGACTTCATCCCTGCTGACCGGTGAGGAAGATGTCGTTTACGGCGACAGTGGCTATCTTGGAGCCGGGAACCGTGAGGACGCGATCGTTCGGAACAAATCCGGACGCAAGATCAAATACAAAATTAACCGACGTCCATCTCAATTAAAAAAGCTGAGCAAGAGCGGCCAGTATGCCGCAAAGAAAGTAGAACACGCAAAGTCTTCTGTTCGGGCAAAAGTAGAGCACGTATTCGGTGTCGTCAAGAAACAGCTGCAATTTCGAAAAACGCGATACCGAGGGCTCGAAAAGCAGCGAGCCAAATTCAATATCATGTTCGCATTGGCGAATCTGCTTCTGGCTGACAGGCCCTGCCTGGCGGCTTGAAGTTGTGCGCTCTCGCGAAGAAATGCGCCGGGAAGCCTATGGTTTCCTGCCTGATGGGTGATTCGACAGCGCTTGCCTCTGCAATTGTGCGGTGCTGCCCTATATAATAATTTGGAACGCAGGAAAGACGTCAGCATCCCTGTTTATCAGTGTATCTGCGACCGATGGAAGCGCGGCGATACCGTCAGGCTGCTGGCAAGGGAAACCGGGCGAAGCGTCCATGAGGTAAAGCGGCTGGTGGCAGACCATCAAACCCACCTGCTTTACGACGGCGTGGAACGCATCATCGACCGAATGCATCAGAGTATCTTGCACCAAGACCTGAGTTTGCCTCCCATTGTTTACCATGAGAAGGCAGACCCATCCAGCCACAAAATGCGGACGATTGGCGTTGAGAGCATCGAGCAGCAGCTATACGACGAGGTTGCCGACTATGCACTGCAGCCTCTGAAGAAGCGGATTGGAACATACCAGATCGCCTGCTTGAAAGGAAAAGGCGGCGCGATGGGAAACCGTGCGCTTCGCCGCTGGATGAGAGACAAGCGGGTGCGCTGGGCAGTTCAGGCGGACGTGAAGAAATGCTATGAAAGCATTGACAGGAAGAAGCTGATGGGCTTTCTCCGCCACGTCGTCAAGGGTTCGCCCCGCGTACTCTGGCTGATTGAGACACTGATCGGCACGCACCGTCATGGTCTGAACATTGGGTGCAAGCTATCGCAGGACTTGGTGAATATTTACCTGTCCGTTCTCTACCACCAGTTGACCGAACAGGTTGCCGTGGTGCAGAAGCGCAGAGGCGAAACCAAGAAGCATATGGCGGTGTGCCATGCCCTGTTCCAGATGGATGATATTCTTTTATTATGTACATCCAAACGAGATGCGAAACTTGCGGTAAAGGCTCTGCTTGAGAAATCGGCAGAGCTTGGCATTACCATCAAGCCCAGCTGGCGGATGTACGAGCTGAACGATCCTTCTGTCCGAGGTGAAGGAAAGACCTTTGTAGACATTATCGGCGTTCGGTTTTACAGACATCGCAGATCACTCCGCCGACGTGTTTACATCAGAGCGCGGCGAGGGTTGGCAAAGGTACAGCGGCTGATCCGAATGCACAAGCGCGTTTCCGGCTCGCTGGCCAAGCGAGTGATCTCCCATATCGGGTGCCTGTTATGGACAGAGCATTTTCGGTTATGGAGAAAATACAAAGTAACAAAGACATTGCGAGTATGCAAGGAGGTAATTTCCAATGAAAGCAAGATTCTTTACACGGCAGGACGCCGTTAAGATTATCTCCATGGATGGCAAGGTGTACATCTTTTTGTGCCTGAACGAGGAAGTCAAGAAGGAGACCTACACCGACAGCATGGTGACAGACGGCAAGCCTGTGACGCAGACGGTATATGAGTACGACTATGCGGAGATTATTGAGGACGAGGGTATCCTTGACCTGAACGACGTGGCGGCGAACCCGGAAAACTATCTGGGCTACACGCCCCATGTGGAGGAGCCGGATAGCCTTGAAAGGCACCGCGCAGACATTGACTATATTGCGATGGAAGTTGGGGTGGAACTGTAATGGCAATGAGCAAGAACTATCTCAAGGTAAAGCGGTATTACGACAAGGGGCTTTGGGACAAAGAGCGTGTGAAAGCTGCTGTGGGCAAGTGGATCACGGCGGACGAGTATGAGAAGATTACGGGAGAAAAGTACGAGCAATAAGGAGCGGATATTATGATTCAGGATTTAATTCACAACGGAGATTTCAAAGCAGGATCGGCAAACTGGAATTCTGCTTCCAGTTATCCTGAAAACACAATCAAATTTTACAAAAGTGAATACTTAAATTATGTTACACTTACCATTCGAAGCACTGGAGATCCGGGAGAATGTTATATCTCACAATCGCTAAGTCTTACTCCAAATAAGAAATACAGTCTGTGTTTTGAAGGAAGAAGGACTTCAAATGTTGATTTTGGATACAAATCAGCGTATGTGGTCAAATGCTTTCCAGTCCTTCTCTAAAAGCAAAAGTTACAAGTTATTGGTCAGATCGTATTATTTATGAATTTACGGTTCCAGATTCTTCAGCGCTGTCTGAAGAGGCAACTATTTACTTTGTTGCAGGTTCTGCCGGCGGTTCTGTTTGGCTTCAAAATATTGAATTGCTTGATGAAATTGCTGATAGAACCGGAGAATTTTCTGTACTAAAATATATTGAGACCAACGAAAAAGCAAGAATTTTTAAGACTCCCAATCCAAAGGACAATAATAATTATGGTACCATAAAAGCAGGATGCTTATTTGTTTATAAGGGTATCGAAGAAAATATGGTTGTTATTTGTTACGGAAATAAACATGGTGAATCAATTGATGCCTATATTCGTAAAACTGATTGTCATAGCAGCGATATAGATATGGAAGCGGCTCCTCAATACCGTATGTATACAATTGCCGAATCACTTCAAGGCGTAGATGGAACACTTCTTGGACTTGGTGGAGAATATTGCGAAAACTTTATTCATTGGCTCGTCGGTGCTACTAATGATACTAAATATCTTTCATCCTGTATTTATATGAAGAGTGAAAAATGCGGGCCAGCGTTGAAATACTATATAGATAATGGTGCTGCAGGGTCGTTATTGGACGGCACCACTCGCGCAGGTATTCAACAGGGCGATCTTGTATATTACGATGTTGAAAATTACGGAACAGATCAAATGACAGCTGCTCATGTTGGATTTGTTATTGGATTAAAGAAAGGCGACAATAACACCTTTTATAGCATTGAGGGTAATGTTGGAAGTGCTGCAAAGATAGAAAAATGTACTGGAAATTGTACAACCGGCAAAGTAGATAAGCACAAAAGAACAGTAAGTATTTTGGTTAGACCTTTTGGTAATGGATAAGTTTACAAATCAATTTATAAAGTATTGCAAGCCCGTATTAAACCATCAATATTTATCAAAAAAAATCGTGTACTTTTCTTTTAAGTTATTCAGACTCGAATAGTCATTCTTTCTGAATGATGTCAAGTAGCTTAGAGCTTCCAAATTTGTTTTATGCAGTTCCAGAAAATCAAATTCATCCAAAAGCATTTTGGATTCGTCTAACTCCCAGCATACAACCGGATTGACCAATGGCGAAGTTTCGGCTTTTCCATTGGTTCCCGTGTTGTATTGCATATAATAATACAAATTACCATCTCTGGTATCATTCTGAATTTGATAATTCTCATACCACATGGCGTTCATTTGCCACTTCAGAGCGCCTACGGTTTCAAAGCAAACACAGAAATAATAATCATTTTCTTTTTCAATCGTCAACCAAACATAGCCAGTTGAACTATCATCAACTAACCATTGTTCTTCCGGCGCTGCAATAACAGGAGTGTCTTCTGAAATATAGAATGATTTCGTTTCTGCAACAATAAGAAGCTCGTTATTAGATTGTCGTATGCCTGCAATCAAACGCAATTCTTTTGATGAGACATTTGAGATTGTAGCAAAATAAAGATTTGGGTTAATCCAATTCGTTTCTTGATCTATAACCCAGTCTTCTTTATATGCGTTCGGCAAATAAATACGACCTTCTTCTGAAAAAGAAGTTGCGGACTGACCAAGTATTATGAAGCAAATAAGGATGAATAAAATCTTTTTCATAACCATCCTCCTAATTTTTTTTCATCATCAGTATAACATTCTTTTTCAGGAAAGAAAGAGAAGAATATCTTTTTTACAGTTTTAACAGACGAGGTGGCTGAGTTGACGATCAAAGTAAAACTTACAGACGAACGAAATGCTGCTTTCTATTCCGTGGCGGTTGGCTCTGTTGTAGAGCTTGAGCTGGAGGAATATTTGCGCGGCGTGGTTGCCGCTGAAATTGGCAACGCTTCTCTGGAAGCATGCAAAGCACAGGCGGTGGCCTCCCGAACGACTTCATATCCCTATTACTCTGCCGGGAAAGTCATCTCTGACTCTTCCAGAAGTGCACAGTGTTTCAATGCGGAGCGGGCGCACTCGACCAAATACCCGAATGCCTTTCAGGCGGTCAGCGAAACCGCAGACGAAGTGTTGAAGTATGACGGCAAGGTGATCGTTCCCTGCTCCTTCTCCTCCAGCAACGGCGGAAGAACGACTTCCAGTCAGGAACGCTGGGGCGGTGCAAGAGCATGGCTGATTGCGCAGAAGGACGAATGGGATTATGCTGTGACGCACGGCAGGAAAACAGGACACGGCGTAGGGATGAGCCAAGCCGGTGCAAAGTATGCGGCGACTATTGGCAAGAGCTACACCGAGATTCTTTCTTTTTATTACCCAAACACGACACTACAAAAAGGGGTTGATCGCATGGCATATGCGACAGTGAAAGCCAGTTATCTGGTGGCGAAATTTAAGCTCATGGCGCTGCCGTGGTGTTCCCCGAAGAAACCATGGAAGTATGTGGCAGGCGGCGCGAGCGAAGGCGCTGTTGACTGCTCCGGCGCGTTTACCTATTGGTACGGCAAAGCCGGCAGCTTTATGTACCACGGCAGCAATACCATGTGGCGCAAGTACACGACCGCCAAGGGCAAGATCGGCGACATTGATCTTGTGCCTGGAATGGCGGTATTCAAGATGCGTCAGGACGGTAAGGAACCTGACCAGTACAAAGGGGACGGCCTTGGAAACTTCTACCACACCGGGTGCTATATCGGCGATGGCAAGGTGATTGAGGCACAGAGCGTAAAGACCGGCGTTGTAACCAGCTGTATTTCAAGCTGGGGCTATGCCGCTCGGATGAAGTACACAGAGTATGACCTGAGCGAAGGCGGAGAGTATCCGGCAACAGGAACGGTTGTAACCGCCGGAGGGCATTTGAATATGCGTTCAGAGCCCGGCAGAAGCGGCGCTATTCTGGCGAAGATTCCGAACGGAACCGCCCTTACTATTACCGGGAAGAACGGCGATTGGTATGCGGCGACCTATGCCGGAAGAAGCGGATATGTTTCAGCCCAGTATATTTCCCTGTCCGGTGGTATCTACCTTCTATCCGGCAAAACAAGCTCGGCAGAGGCGAAGGACAAGATCATCGCCTACGCGAAGGAGCTTGGCGTAACCCTGACAGTGACAGGCGGTGATGACTGATGCTGGACGCCGCCATGGAACATATACTGAAGTACTGGATCGGCTGGGCGTGCGGAATCCTTGCCAGCATGGTCGCAGTGCTTTGGCGGCGGTTTACGAAGTTCAAGAAAGAAAACAAAGGGATGCACAACGGACTGTTATCGCTCCTTCGGGACAGGATCAATCAGGCATGTCGCTTTCATCTGAGGAACAAGCACATTACAGCACGGGATCGCGAGGTGTTGGACGCCATGTTTCAGAGCTATTTTGACATGGGCGGGAACGGCGTGATCAAACATCTGAAGGAAGAGATCGACGCGCTGCCCACATGGATTGAAAACATTCACTAAGGATGTGACAGCGGATGGAAAAGAAAACGAACGACGACCATGCGTTTGTCAAATGGTATGTGCAGCACAGCAAAAAGCTGTCCTCCGCCAGTCTGGTACAGTGGGTGATTGTGGAGGTAGCGGTGTTCCTTCTGGTTTTCTTTTACGACGTGGACAGCTACAAAGCGTCGCTGCTGGAGCATGTCATTCAATGGTCGGCGACCATTACCGTCGCGTCTGTCGGAGGCTACATGCTGAACTCGGCTGTGGAAAAAGCCTGCCGACAGAAACTAAAAACAATCGTCAGCTCTGCTGGCGAGGAAACGAGTGATACTTACGATACGGAAGACGAGATTGCCGGATATGGCTAATTCAAAAATGAATAAGGCAAAGTGAGGTGAGAGGATGACTTACTTGGATGCTGCGAAGGGATACATTGCGGACGTTCCTGAGATCGTGTTTTACCGATGCGATCAAAAGGTGTTTCATTTCAACGAGCTGACGTCTTTCAACTTTGAAACAAAGAACGACCCAATCGTCATTCGGTGCGGACACAGCAGACATCCCGTGGCTTTTATCGACGCGCTGAAGGAAATGAATATGGAGTTCGAGAGCGCCGCTATTACAAGCGACTTATTTGCCATGAGCGCCAGCAGGGTAACGCAAAAGGCTGAGTTCAGCTCTCTGGAATCCAAACGGTATACAGTAAACCAAAACAACCAAATCATTCTCCCGTTTCTGGTCAAGGACAAATCGGTTTCCATTTACAGACTAACGCAAGCACAGGCTCCCGCGCCGGGAGCTTTTTCTTATGAGGTGAAGGATTCTCAAACGATCCTTACATTCGACCCAAGCGACTTTGGCGAGGACGATGATGTGCGCGTGGCGTACAAACGCATTATCCAAGACGCAGAAGTTATGACGACCACCACCCGCCTGAAGGCTGTTACCGGCTCTGTTACCGTTCACTGGCCTGTGTATTCCGGGGCCAAAGACCAAAGGCAATCCGTTATGAAGGGTTATTTACATATGCTGATTTATCGGGTAAAGCTGACGGAACCGGCAGCCATCAACACCAGTTACAAGACGGCGGCTACGCCTCACGTTTCCATGATGGCGCTTGATCCAAAACGTTTGGATGGAAAGCTATGCCAGTTCATATATGAGCCAAACGCCAATAGTGCGGGTGATTTGAAGCCGGGGCACTGGCCTGTGTTTGAAAAGGACGAAGAGAACAGTCTCTGGGTAACGGTGGCAGACCGCGCAGAGCTGATGGGAACCAACTACGTTCCTATCTTTGATTTGGCGAATGGAGACTTGGGCGTAACCCTTCCGGGTGACAAAGACAAGTATCAGCTCAGCGACGGCGTGATTGCCATCGTGTGTATGCTGATGCCGCATGAGAGCGACAATGACGACAAACTGACAGACGGTGAAACCGAACAGCTGAATCAGGAATTGGGCATCTGATGGGTGCCTAAAAATTGAGGGGCTATCATGGAAAGTGTAATCCATGGTAGCCCCGTTTTTTTGTTGTGCAAACCCAATGACACTTGGCAATTGATTGGACAACGAGTCTTGAAAATGTGGTTAAAAAAGCAAGATGTATTATCGTCAGTATGTTTATTCATTTGGATTTATTTGTATGTTGTCTTGCTGGTTCATACCCGGAGTGTCACTGGTTCGAATCCAGTCGGAGCCACCATTACGAAACCCTTGAGAATCAACGTTCTCAAGGGTTTTTATTTTTATGCATCGCTGTGTATACATGGATGTTTGCGTCAAATGTCCGAAAACGCGTCCAAAATTGGGAGGTTGTATTGCCGGTAAAACCCTTATGACGCAATAGGTTCGGCACTTGTTGTATCTTTCACTTTGCCGTCCGAAAACAGCAGACTTTCCAGTGTTTCTGTGGCCTTGAGAAGGTTTTGTTTTGACGGATCGACGTAGCGATTCATGGTAATCTGGATGTCGCCATGGCCTGCCAACGCTTGGATGGTTTTTGGATCCGCTCCTGTACTGGCAATCAGTGTTAGGAAGGTATGACGAAAAACGTGCGCAGATGCTCCGTGAAGGTCTATCTTCTTAGAGATAGATTGCCACATACGATTGTACATCGTGTGGCTGAGCGGAGATTCCTTATCTGCTTTCGCAGATACAACGAACCCAACTTGCTCTGAATTTTCTTTCAAGATTGTTTCTAACGCAGAGGTTATCGGGATCGTTCGAATACCGTTTTCCGACTTTGTGGTAGTGATAATCGGAGTATTTTGAGCGAGTGTGACATTACGAGTTACATTGATTGTCTTCTTTTCCCAATCAATGTCCTCCCAGCGTAAGCCCAGAACCTCTCCTCTTCTCATACCAGTATACATCATGAGACCAAGTAGTGTCCGTTGGCGAACGTCCAACCGATACAAATTGGCTGCAATATCTTGAAAGTCTTCAAGTTGCAAAGCGTGAACAACTTTTACCTTCTCAGATGGGATAGATAGTTTTCGACTTGTTGCCGGATTGTTATCCACCAATTTGTCTTCCATCGCGTCTTTATACAAGCTGCTAAGGAACACCTTCATCTCTGTCAAATATTTTTTCGAGAGATAAGCTCGTTCATCCAAAAAGGCTTGAATATCTGTAACCGTTATTTCGTCAAGCCTTTTATCTCCGAGCCCAGGAATAATATGATCCTTAGCCATTGTTGCATAAAATTTTATTGATGTTGGTTTTAGTTTCTTGGCCTTAAACACATAAAGCCACTCGTTCAAGTAATTTTTTAATAACGGAGCTTTTCCATGTTGCTGCTGTTGCGCGGGCTCTGCCGCTTCGGAATGTTTGACAAACTCCCAGATGCGCCCACTTTTGACATAGGTGGATACTATTTTATCGTTCAGTTCATCAAGGGACGCCGCTTGCAGTTTGACATATTTAGGTTTTTCTCCTTTGAGAGAAACAAGAACGCGGGTGTTTTGGTACGCCATGAAATCTTCCCCTTCCATTGACGACCCTACACCTGCTTCAAAGCTGGCAACCAAAGCAGCCTCAACTTTTGAGAGGTTGAAGATGATGTTGTCCAGCTCGTAAACCACATTTGTTGGAATTATTCCGTTGTCAAGGTTCGGTGCGGCTGCAAAAGATTGATAACCCTTTATAGCCATTTGTACATCTGCATTATAACATCCGTTATTTTGTGGGTCAATTTTTCTTAGCGTAGTCTCCGTAATTGTATCACCCCGTTACAAATTGATAAAAATAAAGGGAGCTTGCCCGGCTCCCTGTTCAGTTTTAAGGTTTCACTTCTCTTCGGGATTGAGAGAATAGCTCATATACATTTTTAGATAATCTCTCATTTTTCGTGCGAAGATGCGAGAATAGATATTGACAATGAATCCAAAGAACGACAAATCATACTCTTCTTGCAACGTCATTTGCCTCCTTCCAAGGAGTTTGAGCCATTTCTTCTTTCGTCGGTTCATGTTTCCAGCATCGCCACGTTTTGCCATAGTCATCTTCATTTTCATCCATCAACGGGTTCGCGCCAAATTTACAGCCAGTCGGCGATTTGTGGTGCCGGTGAAAACAATTTACATATTCGCTTGCTTGGCGAAATGTGATTGGTTTAATTACCATAAACTCAGCTTAGAACCTCCGTTCTGCTCACAGTATCAACACGCAGTTTTCTGGCTCAGCGTAGCTTCAAGCTGTTCAATGTACTCAGCCTCGTCTTCCATCAGTTTCCGAACGCAAAGATCATAATCGTGATACGGACACTGGCCACACCAACGACCTTCGTAACAATTGCGGGCGAAAAACTTTATCTCTTCAGGGGTTGTTTCCATTACGGTTTTTCCCTCCTCCCCACGGGGCTGTGTCACGTTCTTGTTTAGTCGGGTAACTATCCCAGAAGCGTATTTGATCTCCTTTCTGGAAATAGCTCTGTGGTTTACTTAAAATACAGGAAACCGAATTACCAAGAAGGCTATTTGCATCCACATATCCTGCGAATATTTGAGACGTGCCATTATTCAGTGGAAGGTATTCCACCCAAACAGGAACATACCCCTGCTGGTCTCTAGGCATTCTGCATGCTTCTTCTGGTGTTATAATTTTGCTCATTGCCCTGCTCCTTATGAATACGTTGGAAGCTCCATCCATGCAATCACATAGCGATAACGATGATGCGCCCAGCTTTTTCTGGTTGGGTTTTTACCGCCGCGAAAGCTATCTGTATCAACCAGAATCACATCATTATCCCTATACCCCGGATGAAAGGCAGTGAGATATTTTCCTGCCTTCTTCGGAGGATCCCGCTCCGCGTCATGCCAAACCGGATCCAGCAAATTGATCTTGCCCATGTCCAACCCTCATTGGCAAAGCGCCTGATAGATAACGGAACCACGAGACGGCATCTCGCTCAGGAGGATGACATTGTCGCTGGAGGTATAGTAATTCATACCGTTGGTATCAGTGAGCGTAATGGTATCGCTATCGTCGTAGTCTCTCCACGACCTGACTTCGACCAGAATGGATTGGCTGGCGGTGAGCTTAATCACCGCAGCCTTATAGGAATAGGTATCAAAAAAGGGCCCGATATTGTTGCCAAAGAGGTCTGCCGAGGCGGTTTGCGGAGTCAGCCACACTGTAAGCACAGCCAGAATTCCAAGGGCAACAATAACAATAAAAGTCCGCACATACTTTTTCATACCGTCTCGCCATCCTTTACGCAGAGATTGTCTTTCTTGAAATAAACGTCGATATAGGTTTCGCCTTTATCTCCGTTGTAAGTTACCTCAAAGTAAACACCGCTCGCTTTATCTGTTGAGAGCATGGTCTTCCAATTCTGAAGCGTCTTGCAAAACCAAACGATGTAGAAATCGTCCGGCGAAAAAAGAGGTGCTCTTGGAAGCAAAACATCCGCATATTTGCTGAGGCCGATGGCAATATGTTTGTTAGAATAGTCACAGGCAAGCGTCTTTGCCCGTGCGAACACTTCGCTGTTTGTCATTGCTTATTCTCCCTTCAGAACTTCATAGGTTACGCGCAACACAGAGCCATCGACAAAAGTAAACTCATCGGTTCTGGTTGATTCCTTGTCCAGCATCATTTCTTGCTTTACATGCTGGACAACTGCATGAGTTGCTTCTTTCGTAACCTCTGATTTGTTCTGCCACCTGTCTTTCTTTTTATTCAGTGTCCCGGCATAGATACCGAAAACGCCGCAACCGACATGATACTCAGCCATCTTTTTCTTCAACCTCCATATAGGTCAATTCACAGATTTCGTGCCTACGTCATAGCTAATGACATAAGGTCGAAGTTCTTTGGGAGCGGGGATGTTATAAAGAAAGCAGGTTTCAGCGATGATGGGTTTAAGGAAGCATAGAGCTTCGGCATAAGAGTAACCATTATCCTGAATGGCTTTAACAAGCTCCTTAATAGAGGACTCCTTGAACCTCGCTGCGCGGCAGATACGAGAAAACCGTTTGCGTGTCATAAACTATCACTCCCCGATAATGGAGCGAATCTGTTCGCACACATGGTCGTTCGACTTCATGGCAGTCTCTGCGACAAGTGCCTGCTTGTTGGCGTACTCGGCAATTTCCCGGAACTGCTGTACTGACTGTTGAAGCTCTTCGTTAATGGCGCAGAGCTTGCAATGGGTTTGATGAAAAACACCAAGAGCTGCTTCGCGCTGGGCATTTAGAGAATCTACATCATGCCCGATGCGAGCCATCGCGCCCTGCAAAACATCCTGCGTGGTCTGCACAGGCTGCTTCTTCTTAAAAATCTTCATATATATACCTCTATTTGATCGTCATCATACCAAGGCCAGTCGGCTTCAAGACCTGCGGACTCCTCAACAGGAATATTCTTGATTATTTTTTGCGAATCTGCCAGGGCACCAGAAAATGCATCGAAAGTTTTTTGATAGGATTTATAGCGTTTGTGGGCCATATCAATGAGCGCACCAATCCATTCTTCTGAATATCCCGCTTCACGGCAGACCTTCACAAAGCGTTTTCTGGTCATGCCGGAATCTCACCGTCCAAGCAGCAAGAAGCATAGGTGCTGGCGGTATACGTAAAGAGAACGTTGGGATATTTCTTTACCGCATCCATAAAATCGCCGGTGGCGTTATCGTTGTCCGAATCTCCATGGCTAAAGAGGATGCAGTACACTTCTTCCTCCGTCAGACGGAATTGGGTAGACAACATCATAATGCTCTTGTCAGTCCATCCCCGAATCGGGGAAGCATTCTTGACACGGGAGCGGAAGTTTCTGGTGTTCGCCGTAACGCCAGCGCAGGTATCTGCGTCATCGTACCAGTCCAACCGGTATAGCTCTGAAAACATACCGACAATCAGCGGAGACTCCGGGCGTTCCCACCGCATCCCGGAATTGCGCGTGATGACCTGAAGCGCAGTCGCTGTGTTGAAAGCATGATCAAACAGGCTTCCGTCATAGCGCATAGATAACTGGTGAAAAGAATATGGGGCAGCAAGGAAGCCTTTTCCAATCAGCCAGTCCTTTACATCCTGTGTGACACGGGTTGTCCCAACAGGAAACATATGCTCAAGCGCCGCAAGGCGTTCTTCGTATGTCATAGCTTTTCTCCTTTATCTCCAAACATATATCGCTTGCCATCCAGATGAACGGATTTCATTTGCTCTGCTGTCGGTTGCTTGCTCCACGCGACCCAGTCTTTACCATAAGTTTTGGTAGAAAACCAAAGATCCAAGCCATAAACCGCCAGATCTTCATCCGGTGTAAAGTGATCCAAGACGGCAGCCCAGATCGTTCCTTCCTTGTCCTGTACCCAGATCGGCTTGACATTCCCCTCCTCGCAGGAGATGCGCCTCACCTCATCCAAAGAAAGCATGGTTGCCATACACAAGCGTTTGATGAAATCAACAAGCAGATTCTTTTGCCGGGAAAGCTCATCGATGGCAGTTTTTGCAAGAGCAAGTTCCTGCTTCAGAGCCTTTTTCTTCATAAGGCTTCCTCCTGATGATTGGGCGGGAAGCGATTTAGAAACAGCGCAACCGCCAGAACCCCAAGAAGAATCAGAACAAAATCTCTCATTGTTTTTCCTCCAACTGAATGATGTCATGATACATAAACCGCACGTCATCCATCATGTCGTCAATGTGGAAGTGACCGCAATACCACTTCTTCCATGGCTTTATCTTGGCGTTTTTGCGGTAATCAGCAATCTCATCCATCCACTGTTCCATGGTGGTGTCTTCCTCCAGACCGCTGAACTGATTGAGCAGCGCATGATTCGGGCGGTACTGCAAAGGACAGGTATGGGACATAATCAGAATGTCAGAGTGATAGTCGTCAACCAGATCGCAGTAAAGACTGCCCGCTCTTGCGCGTTCTCCGTAAGACAGCTGCTCGTCCGGGAACCAGTATGTATGCCGCGAGCTTAGTTCCATATCCAAACGATATTGCTTGTCGATGGAATAAGCACCGCAGATAATGAAGGTGTTATGACCGGCGAAGCGATAATACCCATATTCCTTTGGAAACAGAAGCGAAGGGAAATCCTTATAATACCGGAACTCGCCCTCTATATCTTTCTCATGAAGAAGGACATACCGAAGATCTGGATTGTTTCGATTGATTCTGCGGTCGTGATTGCCGCGAAGAAGGACAAAGCGAATAGGCATTTGTTCCAATCGATTCATATCCTGCAGCGTTCTCCAGTCATCATCCGGGAAGAAATGCACGCCATGATCGCCCAGGACAATCATCACGTCCTGCTTCGTGGTGTGATTATCTTCGCAGAACGCTTTGACTTTTGCATAATCCAGATGATAGGAATTGAAATCCCCGTGCTTGTCGCCTGTAATATAAACCGCCATGATTATTCCTTTCTGTCAACCGGAATCCAGTTAGTAACGACAATTGTTTTCTCGTGGCATTCCTTAACAACCTCATAGGGCTGTTCGTAGAATTCGTTTTCCTGACGCTCTGTAAGGCCGCGCTCCCAATCAATAATGAAAAAGCGCCCTTTTACCTCGAAAACAGTGGACATACTTCTCGTCCATCTGCCTTCGCTCCCTTCTTCTTCACAAACAATCTTGCCGATTTCTCCATAAGCCATTGCTGCCAGTTCGTTCCACTCGAACTCTTCTCCGGCATCATACAGTTCAAGGAATTCTTCGCTCGTCCATAGTTTAAGTGCCATAGGCTCAACCCTTTCTATTCATAAAAACATATAAAGAATCGTCAACAGGCTGACGCCAGTGACAAACACTGGCCCATACCACCAATGAAATACTGCGCCAAACACGGAACAGAAAATAGCAAAAAGGAGATCCGTCGCAGCGAACAGTACAAGATCGACCATCAGGATAACAACGATGGTCAGTGGAAAATTAGTTTTCTTTTTCATATCGATCCAAATATCCATGCTGGATAAGCCAGCAGATTCCAACCGCAACAGAATCAGATTCATCATCAAAAGCATAATCCTGTTTGCCAACATAATGCTCCAGAGCCTCGGCTACCTCTTCCTTGGTTGCTTTCTGGTTTCCCGTCAGCACCTGTTTGATAACCGTAGGAGGAATTTCCTCAAAGACCTTCTGGTAATGCCAAGCATACAGGTCGGCAACGCCAACCATTTTGAAAATGACCTCTGTTTCGGCAGCGTGTTTATGGAAGCCGCGTTCCCGGACAAAAACAAGTTCCATGTCGGAATCCATGTAGGAGCGCAGTTCCTGTGCGTTTTCGGCAAGACGTTGACCATGCGGCTTCTTACCGCCTTTATAATTCTTGTTATCCACAACCGACTTGCGAATGAGCTGTACCGTCCGGGTTTCAGGATCGCAGTGAAGGATAGAGAAGCCGGGACGGTTCATGCTCAGATCCGCACAGAATAATTTGACCTAGGTTTTCTCTGCCATCAGTACTCACCGCTTTCTATCTTCTGAATGGCGTGGTCGAGATACCAACGAGCCTTCTTGAGATCCTGAAGGCGGTCGTCTTTATGTCCTGCTCTGGAACAATACTTGAGAGTATTACCAATACAGAACGCATACCCAAGCCCAACAGCGTCGATATAATCAATGCTCTCGATCTTGCCGAAGGTATAATGAGAAGGGTGGTTCACCGCATCGTTTTCTACGACAAGCGGTGCAGGAATCGTCGTGCCAACAAACGGGCTTTCAGATTGATTCGTCGTAAAACTATCCATAGGATTACTTTCCCGTGCTGCCAAATCCGCCATTTCGTTTCTCCTTCGTCATGTCTCCGTAAGTGATGCCATAAGGCAGGAAGATGCCCTGCATGATTTTCTGTCCGGCTTTGATATCCAGCGGCTTATCGACCGTCAGGCCGACCATGATGTGCCCCTCATTGTCAGAATGGTAGTAATCCTCATCCACCACACCGATGGTATTCAGCAACCTTGTGCCATACTTGAAACCAAGACCGGACTTCGGTGTAAGCAGAAGAACCCAGCCACGATCCATCTTGCAGCGAATCCCAGTCGGGAATTTGAACACATGCCCCGGCTCAAAGTGCATATCCATCGGCATGAAGAAATCATAACCGGCAGAGCCTTCGGTTGCGCGTTCTGGAAGATGGATGCTGTTGTAGTGCTCCAACAGAAAGTCGCTTCTATTGATGCTTCCAATGGTATCAAGGTGCTGGCGCAAGTACGGATCGGACTCCATCCAATCCTTGATGAAAGTGCCATAGCCGACTTTATCGAACTTTGCAATACAGTTCATACCTAACCTCCTTGTGTTTTGCTATAGTTAATTGGGGCGAATTTGTTTAGAATGTTCCGGGTAAAAATAAAAAAGCAGGAGTTATTTAACAGGCAGAGAAATACTACATAAACCAACTTGTCAGGAGGGTTGTTTATGGTGCGATATACCCAAGAACAAAAAGAAGAAGCGCTGAAACGGGTGCAAGAGCTGGGCGTTGCAAAGGCGAGTGAAGAGCTGCACATCAGCACCCAGACACTTTACAAGTGGCGCAATGAAATACTGATAAAGATCAAAGAAGATCTGCGCAATGAAACGGACAAAGCCAAACCGTCAGAAGCTCACGACGAATTGGATCACAAGGCGGTAAAAGAACTGATTGATCCTACTGTAGAATTGAAGGCCAGAATAGAAGCGCTGGAGGCTGAGAACGCTGTACTGCGGGAACGCAATGAAAAAATGCGAAACCTGCTGGAAAGCATGCTGAAAGCCATTACAAACGCATAAAGAAAAAGGGTTGCCTCTTGCAAAAAGAGACAACCCAATTTTTCATTTACAGGAACCGCCAGTTCTTGGTTAGCGCAACCATCGTATCATAAGGGCAATCCGTGTGAGAACGGCAGCGAATCCAGATGCGGCTGTCACGAATGAACACCATCACACGGTAGACGACGTTGGTCTCATAGCCCATGCTACCATTGGTGCCGATAAAAACAGCGCGGCACTCCAAGCACTCACCGGACGGCTTGAGCCATTCAAGCATTTTGCTTTTCCTCCTTGGACTTTTTCTCCTTCCGGCGCTTCTCATCTTCCTCTTCCCGTTCTCTGAGACGGCGGTTCGCCTGAAGAGCAGCGTGGGTAGCAACCTGAGCGGCAACAGTACAGGCTGCATTGGCAGCGATAATAGCAGCGTTAATCATAAACATTACTCCTTTACTTGACAATTAGTTTCAAGCTCGGCCATAGCCGTTCTTGCGAGACTACAGGACATCACGCAGGGCTATTTGCTTTCTTACAAGTCTGCTTTGATACATAGGATTGGCACTCTGCAATTTGAGCACACATCACATTTGACATTCCAAGACGAGTTGTACTGCATCTCGACTCATCACCGCCGAGCAAATAGTGATAAATGCAGTTCTCACAGATTCCATTTCTGTAAGGATATTGGGCGTACTGTCCTTTGGGTTTCATACTTATACCTCTCACTTCTTCTTTGCATTCCGACTCTCATTGATATCTGCTTTCCACTTTTCAAACAGGCGCGGCGTGTATTGCATCCACCGGACGTTGGGCAACTGCACCGTCAAATCATCGCCAGCGCGGTCGGACTTGTTCAGCCGTGGGTGGAAAGTGTTGATCCAGTAGATTTCATACAGGTACATATCCGCGACGGTTTTATAAACGCTGTACTCAATCTTGGTGACCTGATTGATGTCGATGAGAATATAGTATTTCTTTTTGAAGAAGTGACCGCGAAGGCGATCACACAGCGGCTGAGAAGTTCTGCCGACATAGACGATCTCATCACCATAATAGATACGATAGACCAGATGTTCACCCTTGCCAGCCTTGCGAACTTCCCGCTTTTTAATGATGCGCATAAGGCTCCTCCCAGAGGACAAGTTTCTTTTGCTCCAGACTGGCAGGAATGTCAATGATGCGCTGGTTTGCAGAGCCTTTGAAGACCAGCTGCTTATCTGCCTGCTCCTGTTGGAAAGGGCCATCCACCAGCACATCGCAAAGAATCAGAATTTTGCGGTACTGCTCGCTCGAAAAAGCCAGAGCCATAACATCTTCAAAGGTATAGCCTGTGTATATCCAGACATCCTTCCCAAATCTTTTGGCGGCGGTTGCCAACCGTATAGAGGCTTCAACATTTTGCGGAGCCAGCGGCTCACCGCCAAGCAAAGTCAAGCCATGAATAAAAGAGTGATCGAGAAGGCTTTGAACCTTCTCAATCGCTTCGGGTGTAAGAGGTGTGCCGTAGTCATAATTCCATGCCTCACTGTTGAAGCATCCCGGACACTGATGAGGACACCCTGAAAGAAAGACGGACACCCGGACGCCGGGGCCATCGGCAATGGCGGATTTAATCACGCCTGCGCAGTTGCTCATTCAATTTGTTCAACCTTTCCAACATGTTTCACACGCATCTCGGTTTCCTCCTGCTTTCCTTTGTTGAAAGCCGTTTTATAATCTCCGCTGAGATAACCGGTAACCCGGCGAAGCTGCTGGATATGACGACTGCCACAAGCAGGACAGGAGCTATTAAACTCACCTGTAAAACCGCAGTCCAGACAGGTATCGTTTGGAACGTTGATTGCGAAGTAAGGAATATCCTTGTCCATCGCGTAGTTCACAATGGTTTCCAATGCAGGAATGTTATGCTGAACAGAACTCGGAAGCTCAACATAGGTGATACAGCCTGCGTTGGAATAACCCGTAAGCTGGGATTCAATATCAATCTTCTCGAAGATATCAATGTCCTTCCAGACTGGAACGTGCATGGAGTTCGTGAAGAAATCATGGTCGCTTACGTTTGGGATGGATCCGTACTTCTTTTGGAATTGCTTCATGGCGGTAAAGCACAGGTTTTCAGCCGGAGAATAGTACACGCCAAAGTTAAGATGATACTTTTGCTTGAACTCGTCGCAGCGCTGGCGGAACAAGCCTTCAATCCGCTTGGCAAGTTCCATCCCTTCCGTCGTGGTATGGTCAGCGCCAATCAGGATTTGAAGTGCCTCCGCCAAGCCAAGCTGACCAATGGCAAGTGTGCCGTGCTTAAGAGCAGAACGGATTCCTTCCTCCGGGTTATAGCCAGCCATGATACGATTCTCATACATAAAACGGGCGGATGCGGGGCTTTGACGGCAAATATACTCAAAGCGTTCCAGAAGTTGTTCCTTTGCTTCATGAATCTTTTGATCCAGCAGTTCCATAAACTCCTGAACAATCCTCTCAGCATCTCCATCCATCCAAACGGTTGTGCCTTGCGGCCAGCAAGGCTTCAGCTTTTGTTTCACCTCTGCTGCAAGCGTTGGGAGAATAATGGTGACCGGGCAAATATTCCCTCGGCCATCCTTCAGCTGTCCAAAGCCATTGATATCCCAGCCGTTTGCTGTGCGGCAGCCCATCGTACTGAAGTAAGTGCGCGGATCGTTTGGGTCATAACCCGCATTACCGCTCCAATCGCAATTCGCATAGTTGGGATACAAACGCTTTGCGGTTGATTCCAGCGCCAGCAAGAACAGATCATAGTTCGGATCGCCCGGCCTACGATTAACGCCGGCCTTACACTGGAAGATAGAGCATGGGAAAATAGGTGTGCGGTGCAGCTTGCCAACGCCAGCAATGGAACCTGTCAGCAATGCACGAATGACCATTCTTCCTTCCGGCAAAGTACAAGTGCCAAAGTTGATAGAGGTAAACGGAAGCTGGTTGCCAGACCTTGACTGAAGGGTGTTCAAATTATGGAACATGCCTTCGACAGCTTGCTTCAACTCACGCTCCGTCATATCCATGGCATACTTATACTCATCTTGATACTGTTGATAAACCCAATCTGTAATGGCTTTTTCCTTGGGATCAAAGGCATAACCGTGATTGAGATTCCATGCCATTTCTCTTTCATCCAGACCGCCAATGTATTTCATACCATCCAAATAGTGCTTGTAGAAAGACTTTCGGACGTAAGGAACCATTGTCCAATCCAGATGCGTAGCGCTGACACCGCCAAACTCCTGAAGGCTTTGAAGCTGCGCGACAACTGCGACAAGTTGAAAGGCTGTATTGACACTCCCTGCAGGGCGAATATCCGTCTGCCGTGTGTTAAATCCATTTGCCAGAAGGTCATCATAAGGAATGCTCATGCAGTTATGATCTCCAATGGGATAGGAAGAAAGATCGTGAGTGTAGATTTCGTTATTGAGATGATTCCTGCGAGCCATATCGGACATACAGAAATTGAGAGCGTACTGGCGCATCATCTCGTTTGTAGCCTCTCCGACACGCCCACCGAAGGAGCGCTCATCCACGTTTGCGTTTTGATTCTGAACGTCCAATGCCTCAATCTTTGGCTTCAATGATGCGAGGAACTCGTGGGTATTATTGCGAATTGCCTCGCGCTTATAGCGATAACGAACATATTCCTTGGCAACGTCTTTTCTATCAGACGCCATCAGGCAGGACTCCACAAGATCCTGAATTTCTTCTACCGACTTATCCTCTTCGATAGCAGAAATGCGCTCTGCAATATGAGCTGCAAGCGCACGGTCTACAGAAACCGTTCGTTCCATCGCCGAGCAGATTGAGTTAACAATCTTGCTGCCATCGAATGAAACCACAGTCTCGTCTCTTTTGATTACGTTTTTCATGGGAATCTCCTTTATTACTTCAAGTCAATTTCCTCAAGCTGTGCCCTCATCTCAAGCACATAGAGATATTCGCCCATTGCTTTTGCCTGACGCTTCAGCAGTTCAAGCGGGCAGTCCGGTTGGAAATCCAGCGTACCAGCCTCATACTTGATAATCATCAGGTGCAGGCGCTGGTAGCGCTCCTTGGTCTGATAATACTCAGCACGGAAGCGATCTTTGTAATTATCGCTAAGCATCAGGTCTACGGTATTTTTTAGTGGCATCCTTCATCACCTCCTTTTATGCGTCGCTGGCTTTGAAGTTATAGACAGGCTGCATAATACGATCAATGCTGACAGTATCTCCAATAGCAGAGACGATCTGTTCCATCGGTTTATAAGCCATGGGCGATTCATCCTTGGTGGCTTCGCAGACGGACGTAGTATAGATACCGTGCATAGACTCCTGAAACGCCTGCATGTCTACTTTGGCTTTAGCTTCTGAGCGGGACATAATGCGTCCCGCGCCGTGAGGAGCAGAATAATTCCAATACGGATTTCCCTTTCCTGTACACAGGAGTGTGCCATCACGCATATTCATGGGGATAACCAGCCGTTCACTGGAGAGCGCAGAGACAGCTCCTTTACGAAGGACATGCTGCCCATCAGGGAGTCTGGTGATATAATTATGTTTGGTATCAATGATGTCATCATAAACATCATCCGGCCAACCCATGTAGTCAGCAATAATAAATGCAATACGCTTGCGGTTTCGTTCAGCATATGCCTGACAGATTTTCATGTCATCAAGATAATCCTGCATAAGCCGTCCGCTGAGATGAGCTACCTGCTTAGGCAACTTTTGTACAGGATGAGCCTTGAGGTAGGCTTCGATCTCCTGTTGACGGCCTTGCCGTTTCAATTCATCAACCGCTTTTTGACGTGCCTCATCCCATTTACTGCACTGCTTATGGGCTTCGTTTTGATAATACTCTGCCACCTGCTTGCCAAGATAACGACTTCCTGTGTGAATCAGGAGCCAGTATTCTCCTGTAACATCCCAGTCAATCTCAATGAAATGATTGCCTCCGCCAAGCGTACCCAAGGAAAGCGCCGCTCTATCCAGATCCACATGATCTTTGCAATGAAGTTTATCCAGCTCGGTTTGATCTCTGCGAATAGCAAGGATGCTGCTGCGGGAATGAACCTCAAAACCGCTTGGGACACGCTTGCGGATAACAGAATCCAGCTTGGAAAAGTCCGGATGCTTATCCAGTTTGAGATGCGCCGCAAGCACACCGCAGCCGATATCAACGCCGACAAAGTTTGGAATAACCGCGTTGGAAATTGTCATGGTCGTTCCGATAGTACAGCCTGCCCCGGCGTGGCAATCAGGCATGATGGCAAGGTTTTCGCCGGCCAGACTTTCAAGATTGCACATCTCAATGATTTGGCTCATGGTTGCGTCATCAATGCCGGCGTTTGTCATTACCTTGGCAGTATTGTATTTGCCGCTTACTGTAAACATATATTTCTCCTTTTAGTTATCCCACAGGGGTTCATCAAAATAAGAACAGATATAAAGCCCGCAGTCGCACACACCCTTCTCTTCAAAGGCAAGGCATGGGCACTTATTATCTTTGGTGTTCTTCTCTTTATTGAGGCAGTAACCGCCGTTGGATTTAATATGCTTCTTCAAATTGCGAACAAACTCTTCGTCCGGGTTGAGGATATAACCGTCCTTCATAGGAACCTCCTTACGCTTTATAGTAGATCCAGAGGCAAACGCCATATGCAAGCAGCCAGAGAAACGGAACCAAATTCGGATCAATCATTTTGACCCACCTCGCGGATAGCCTTGCCTTCGCAGAAATCGCGGAACTCCTTAAAACAAGTCTCGCAAAATTCATACTTTTTTGTAAAATGGTACAAAGAGCCGGGATCGCTAACGACTGTCCGTACCTCTTTCGTCCATTTGATTTGCTTTTTGCAGCGGTCACAAACATGAAGGATCATTGCAGGGTCTCGCTCATTTCCTGCGGCTTCTCATTCTTCATAAGGAAGAGCATCATCTGTCTGGCACAGCAACCGCACAGATCGAAGTTCTTTGTTTTACGTGTACCAAAAGAAACGGCTGGTGTGATCTCCGCATAAACCAAATCCATTTCGCCTTGGATCTTCTTGCCGCAGACATCACAGAGTTGGATGGTCATTTTGATTGCCTTCTTTCTTTATCAGCTTTTCGAGCATGTCGGCGGCTTTCCGCTTTACATAGTCGTTGCAGCCGACTAATTCCTCGATACACATGCAAGGGCAACCCTCGCACGTCGCCCCCCGCGCAAAGCCTCAGCGCGGTCACCAGTTCCTCGGCGTTCAGCTCCGGCTTCGGCTTTTCCTCCGCATACTTGCACACCTCCGGGTGCTCGCTCGTCGGGCATGTGTCACCGCCATACGGACACTTGCTATTGGCGCAGGCATAATCACGCTCGAAATACCATTTGCATTTCATTCAGCATCCTCCTCAGAATCGGTCATTTCGTGCCATCCCCAGTCAACACAATCAAAGATAACTTCGCGAGCCTGTTCTTCAATTTCAGAATCCGTTGCGTTGTCATCAACCTCGAACTCTTCTTCGATGGCACATCCCGCGAAACCAGTCTCCAAATGCGCCCTGATCTTTCTCATCTTTCATGCCTCCATCAATTCTCTACCCGATAAAAGAACTCACGGTTCAGGTACGGAACCTGTGCTTCCAGTTGAGAGATCATGCTCTCCACACATTCCCGAAGCTCCGGGGCTGCGTTAGAGTTCTTATCCCGCTGCTTAACGATGTGCGCGAACTCTGTACAGTTACAGCGCACAAGGAAGTTGGAAGGGATACTGAGCGGCAGGAGACCGCGTGTTACATCCCGGTTCTTCTCCATGCTTTCCAGCACATAGCCGCCGGGTGCGCGGACAAAAGCGTTGCCATGCTCATCCACAAAGTGTTCCGGCATGTCGATCTTCATAGCGGCAAGCGCTTCATCCATGGTGAGAATCTTCCCCTGATACCAGTCTGACTTTTCGATGCCGTAGTTGGCAAGGCGCGTGGAGGAACGAATGATGCGGTTATCAAACCGGGCGGCGTGAGAATCGAAATCATCCTGCGCTCCTCTGTGAATTCCTTCGACTGAAAAAGCGAAGTCAAGGAAGCGCCCCATCGTGATGTGATGGGGAGCCCATTTGAACAGCTTGTCCAGCAAATCGTACAGCTCAAGGTTAGGTTCCTTGATTCTCATGCCCCATCGGTCGAAGTGTTCGGCATAGAGCTGCTTGATGTGTTCTTCCCGTTCACGAGTCCATGAACGCTTGGACATATACAGCGTATCAATGGCGTTCCATAGACCAGAAATCTCATTCAGATAAACCTTCATCTTCGTCCTCCTCAACATCATCTTCATCGTCATCGTCTGCCGAGCCGTAAGGTACGACAGGCGGAGTACGCTCAACCCCAGTATCAGAACCGCCACCGTAAGACAACCGCTGCTGGAGGGTGGCTACACGGATATGCGAGGCAATAACAGTGCCTTCGTCCAGCAAGAGGAAAGACTTGATGGTCTTTCCATGGGTTGCGTCAATGTACTTCTTGAGTTTCTTTGCGTTATCCTGATAGCGTTTGGCGGTGGCGGAACCGTTCTGGATAATCGCCAGAACATGGTTCACGCACACACAATCGCCAAGACCGACATGAGCAAATCGAATTTCAGCCATTGTTTTTACTCCTTCCACTTGAGCAGGAAAAGCGGATCGACACACTTAAAGGAGATACCCTTTTCGTAATTACGGAAGACAATGCCTTCACGCAGCGTCGGATACAGCTGCGAATCGCCGTGAGCATACGCCTCAATCTCTTGAATGGTATCCGGCAGGCGATAGTTGGCTTCTACCAGCGGCACCCACTTAAGACCATACGGACGAAGAATTTCTTCAGCTTCAAGGCTGTCAATCTTGCCGCGTTTCTCCGTAATCAAGTTGAAGCAATAGAGATCCGGCTTATCGACATGATACTTGTTGCCCTGAACGCTGGGCGCAACGCACTCGCCCTGAATACAAACCCATTCGCTGCCATCCTTACAGTCATCCAGCAGCTTGCGAAGCACATCCCTGATATGGTAACGGTTGACGACCGACCAGTAAGAAGAAGAATCTTCACGGAAAAGGCGCAGATTGCGGGAGCAAACGCCGAAGTCGTACTCAGTGCGCAGGCCGAAGAGCTTTTTGTACTTGCGGAGGAAGAACGTGCCGGACTGCCCATCCACCTTCTCATGTGCTTCAAAGGTGATGTCTTTGCGGTTCAGCATGAAGGGCATGGACTGGATTCGGGTTTCATCCGTCTTGGCAATGAAGTCCGGGAAAGACTTGCGCTTAATGGAATTACCCCAAATCTGCTGAGCAAGACCAGCCGTGACCGGGCAGCGGAACATCCACTGACGGAACTTGGAAACCTTCTTTTTGGAGTTCGGCTCGGCATCATCCTGCTGAACTTCTTCCTGCGGTTCATACTTGGTGATATGAAGCAGCTCCGTCACGTCATCACCAATGGCGTAGTTTCCATTCGGCAGGTGCGACATGGGCAGGCACAAGCCCTGCGAGACAACCCCCGCCATCTTCATTGTCTTAATGCGGAAATTACACTTGCGAAGGAACTCAAACTCCGGCACTTCCGGCAGCACGGAATCCACCTCGCAATAAACGCAAAGGTCGCCTTCCCTAAACTGGTCATAACGGACGATGACCTGCCAGCCAAGCACAACCGCCAGACCAATCTGGTCTCGGCCTTCGATGGGATGGATCGCTTCAATCTTCTGGACACTTGCAAGTTTTCTCATAGATATTTCCTTTCTTTATTAGAGCTTTGTATAAGCGTTCAGCCACAGGTCATAAACGCCGGGCTTTGGCTTGGGTTTACCGTCAACATATTGATAGGCGGGTTTCTTTTGCCATGTCTCAAGGCGAAATACATCGCCTACTTGAAGAGGTTGTTTCTTATAGGTGGCTTTGAGAATTTTCATCATTCCAGTAGAGCCGGTAGCAAGGTTATAAAGCGAGACCTTTGGAGAGTATTTCGTATCCACATCCACCACAGCGAAGCAATCCTTAGCTTCCGGGAAGATATGGAAAGGCGTGCCAAAATGCTGAATCTCAAAAGGAATCAACACATTGGCTGGCAGTTCCTTCTCCGGCATTTCCTCTTCCATGCCTCGAAGAACATCCATCCGTTTTTCAACATTTTCAGGCTTCAGGGTTTTGGTGATTCTGTATTTGCCTTTCTGAAACTCTTTGAAAAGATCAAGGAGTTTCCCGGCTGTACCAAACTCCGAGAAGTAATCGCTCATAATCAGGACTTGGATTACGGCAACATTCAGCGCACCTTTGACGTTGCACAGATCGTAGAGCAGATCCACAAACGTCAGATAAAACCCGTCGCTCAAACCGTACAACGCTTCTGCGTCCTTGAGGCCAACATCTTTAATAGAGGACAGGGCGTCTGAAATTTCGTGATTCGTCTTGTCGATATAATAGGCTCGATTGTCCTGGCGGAATTTTGGGTGGGTAATTTTAATACCGTAGTTCTTGGCCATGCTCTTACCCGTTGCAATATCCTCATCATTTGCCGCCGTCATCAGATACGCCGCCACAAACTCTTCCGGATAATAGTAGCGGTAATAACCGCACAGATAGGACAGGAGCGAATAACCAACCGCGTGATTGTAACCAAAGCTGTATGCGCTTGCGTCCTCAATAACCTGCAAAAACTCTTTAGCTTCCTGTTCGGCTTCAGGTCTTGTTTTTTCTGAGCGGTCACAGTAGCCATTCAGAATTTCCGGCATAGCTGCGTCTACTTTATCCTTCTGCTTTTTCGTGATGGCACGGCGAACGGTATCAGCGTAGGAGGCCGACAAGCCGCACACCTGCTGCAGAAAAGCAATAGTCTGTTCTTGGTACACCAGATAGCCAAGAGAGTTGCCGAGAACTTCATCAATCTGACGTGTCGGATTCTTATGCACCTTACGTGCCAACAGGTCGTTGCGATACGACGCGCCGGAGGGGCGAATGGCTGCGGTAACCATCGTAATATCATTGATACTCTTAGGTTTGAACCGCGCCAATGATTCAGCGGCAAACTCAGATTCAAACTGAAAGATGGCAGACTGATCTTCGCTGATGCTTTTCCACACAGCCTGATCTTCAAAGTTGATCTCGTGCATACGCGGATATTTCAATCCGGCCAGCTGGCAGCAACGGCTGATAACTTCGACCGTTTTTAGAATCAGCAGGTCATACTTAACCAGCATGACATCGTGCGCTTCGTCCATGTTGATGAACAGGCAGCGCTCACCATCTTTATTGAACACGCCCCAATGATCGTCCAGCGTTTCACAGGCAATGACCATTCCGGCAGGATGAACGCTTTGGGAAACCTTTGTGCCTACCATACCCTCGGCATAATAGAAAAGGTCTGGATACTTTTCCTTTGCTTTATCAGGGTCAGCCTTGAAAGCCGCCTTGATAGTAGTCAGCTTATTGGGATGGTATGGATTATCCAAGGCGAATTTGTTTTTGGTCTTATTGAACCTGCCGTGCTTATCCATCTTCTCTGGATGATGCCGACGTTCCCAACGGATAGCAAGACCGCCGCCGCAATCATCAATGAAAGCGAGATCGGCGATGGTGCCATAGGAAGCCACGCGAGCGCAGTATGCGCTGCCAAACTTTTTTACGATGTAATCAAAGATTCTTGGGCGGTCTGCGTCGATACAGTCCACATCAATATCGCCCAGCTCAATGCGGTTTTCGTTGCAGAAGCGAGAAAAAACCGTATGGTAAGTTACAGGGTTCATATCAATGATGTCGGTCACATAAGCTACGCGAGAGCCGCCAACCGAACCGCGATTAGGGCCGATAGGAATATCGTTATTGCGGCACCACGAAATAATCTCCGACATGGAGAGCATGAAGCCGGACATATTTGTCTTGTGGAACGCTTCAAACTCTTCCTCGATATCCTTACGGAACGTTTCTTCCTGCTCGCGTGGAATTACGCCGGCAGCAAGTTTTTCGTCCAACATTCTCCATGTGATCTCATGGAGTTTTTCCTCGTCTGCTTCCCGCGAACCACAGGAAATTGGATACTTGGGAGACTGGTCGAGAACAAAGTCTTCCACGCTGTCTGCCATATGGTTGGTATTCTCAATGGCTTCCATATACGCCCAGCGCGGTATGGCGTTCTGTTTTTCATAAGCCGCTACCAATTCGTCATAGGTCTTCCAAGTAAGATCCATGTCTTCTTCGCCTTCGTAATACTGATCCTTATAGTCCATCAGTACAGAACGGCATTCGGCTTTATACGGCGACGCGCTATGGGTATCCGTTCCTGCAATGAGCGGTTTTCCCAAGCGCTCTGCAAGCTCGAACAGATAGCGGTTATACTCGATCTGCTCTGGGATATTGTGATGCTGAATCTCAAAGTAGTCATAGGCTTTGGCAAGCCTCAGATACTTTTCATGGCTATGCGGGAGTCTCCGCAGCGGAGAAGCAATACAGGCACTGATTTTGATAATGTTTGGGCTGATAGCCAGAAACTCATCAAAGGTGATGCGGGGATTGTAGTGCGTATGATCGGGTCTGGTTGCAAGCTCAATCAGCTTATTCAGTTCCAGTACTCCGTCATAGTTTTTAGCAAGAAGCACGGTGTGATAGTTATCCCTGATCTTTTCCTCCAAGGTTTCAGTCAGATAAATCTCAACGCCGTGAATGAACTTGATTCCTTTTTGTTGGCAATATAGCTTTTTACTTACCCATCCAGACGGTTTGCCATGCTCCGTCGAAGCGATAGCTTTCATTCCCTGCGCGACAGCGAGATCAACATATTCGGAATATTTTGTGCAGCTATCCAGCAGCGAATCATCTGAATGAAGATGATATACGGTATAAGCCATAACGTATTCTCCTTAACGCTCAAAGCAAAGGAGAGGGAAGTCGCGGCTCTCACGAACTTCCCTCTGAGCTTTGCATAGAGTTACAGCACATCTTCTATGCTTTCAATGAGCTGATCGCAGACGCCGTGCTTCAGGCACTCTTCAGCATTGATCCACCAATCGTCCTTCAAATGTGCGCCGTAGGCACGGGAAGAAATGTGAGTACGCTCCAGAATAAACTGTTTGGTTCTTTCCAGCTGACGCTTGTAATCATCCACCTGATCGAAGAGCTTCTGGCTATCTCCTTGGAAACCGGCAGAACCCTGATGCAGCATGGTGCGGGCGTTCTTTGTCATGAAGCGTTTCTTGCCGGCAATGAAAATATCAGCGGCGGCAGAGGCGCACACGCCCATATTGACGGTGTAGATCGGCGTAGCGGAAGCATCAATCAAATCAATGAAGCTCCATTCCATATCGAACGAACCGCCATAGTTAAACAGATAGATCCAGATAGGCTTGCGCTGCGCGGCAGGGACGCCATGATCTTCCATGTTCCAGAGCAGGATTTGCTTTTCCCATTCCAGTGTGTTATCGTCCACCGCGATATCAAACCAGATTCGGCGATCCTTGGCGAGTTTATAAAGATTGACGACTGCCAGATCCGGCAGCTTGGCATTAAACGGGTCGTCCAGCATATCAAAGAGGGCGTTACTGATTTCAGCTTCTTTTCTTGATTCCATAGTTACCTCACTTGTTTCAAAGCAATACGGTTGATACAGTGTATGGGGCTTTAACGGGGTTGCCTGCGTCGTCCCATGGCTCATCTGCCACCTGCGCCACCAGAGAACGATGACAGGTCTTGAGTTCACAGAAGGCAAAGCGCGGATGGTTCTTGCTGCGGAAATGCTCCATGCAATGCTTGAATCCACTCTCATGCTTACAGCGGAGATCGCACTGAAGGTCGTGACCGATGACAATCACCTTGGTGTTTTCGCAGGCGCGGGTAAGAACCTTACGGAGCGAGAACGTGTCAAAATTCTGCGCCTCGTCCACGATGAGAACGGTATTGCTGTTTCCGCCGATGTTGGAACCGCGCAGGTAAGAATCTGTGATGGCGGTTACAAAGGCGAGACCTTGCTTGTCGTATGCCATAGACGTATTGCGAATGGCCTGTTCCGGCATTTCGTTTGCGGTGATGAGCGCCTGATAAAGCGCTTCAAAATACACGCTGCTCTTTTCGGTGATGGTGCCGGGCAGGTAGCCCTGCGAATCAGAGATCGGATGCATGACATACACGATGTCGTCGTACAAACCATACTTACACAGGAGAACTGCGGTGCTTACCGCAACAGTTGTCTTACCGGAACCCGCAGCGGCGTCCACGAAGATGATGTCATTATCCGAAGACCAGATGGCATTGGCGAATTGAAGCTGATCCTCATCCAGCTGGAGACCAAAGAACGGATGATGATCCAAATTCTGCGGGGCATTTGAGAAGTCGAGCTGTCTTCCTTTTTTCGTAGCCATTTATTCTTCCTCGTTTTTCTTATTTCCAAAGAGAACTGCGTCTCTTGCGGGACAGGAATCAAACACGGAACATACATACCGGCAAAAAAAACTGCTGGAGGATATGATCCAGTCCCGGCACGCTTCGATTTCATGGATGGTATCAACAATCCATTGCCGCGTCTTGTTGTACATGTCCATATCGAAGTATTCCGAGATGAAATTCTGCTCGCGGAACATATTGAAGATCAGTTTTTCAGGATAGACGCCGTATTTTTGCTTGACGAACATGGCGTAGGTGTACAGCTGCATCCTGAAGGTTTCATATTCTTTTTTCATGGAGTTTTTGGACTTGGATTTATGGTCGATAACAACGATTCCGCCTGTTTTCTTGTTGCGAAGCGTCAAATCCGCAATGCCAACGAGGATATAACCGTCGATTTCGATCTCAAACTTCTCTTCGACGGTCAGAATTTCATAATCGTCGCCAAAACCATCGAAGTTTTCAAAATATTGGAGCCCCTGATCGTAATATTTCTGCGGCATCCCTCGTGGAAACGGTGGGAACGCATTGACTACCTCATTGTCGTATCGTTCCTGATACTCTTCGGCCAAAGCGAAGTCTGGAATCTGACCTTTTGCCCATTCTTCAAGGAGCTTATGACAAAACGTGCCGTAATCAGAGAAGCCGTTGCCTTCTTTCTCGGCATGATCCAGATAAATCAGCTTGAACATCATGCCGCAATGATGAAAGGCTTCCAGCTTAGAGAACGACCACTTCATTCCGTCTGGAATCCTACACATACCATTCTCCTTTCGCATTTACACCCTTAATTGGGGCGATTTTCTCCGATTCGTTCCGGGTAAAATAGGAAAGAAAGGTATAAAAATAGAGATGCCTGAACTTTCAAGCATCTCTTCGTGCGATTTTCTATTTACAGCCGACTTACTTCGCGTTTGAACTCGTCTGTTGTATCCACAATATGATATGGAGCATATTCCCCGTAAGCTGACGGGCGACTGATGGTCACTACTTGGATCTTTTGCCCGGCAAACTGAGTATTGATCTCCTTCTTTAGTGCGACAACAGAAGGGCCCTGTTTCATTTTAATTGCAACACACCCAATAGCATCAACATTCTTCGCAACCACGTAGCACACTGCTCATCGCCTCCTTAAACTCTTCTTCGTTCCGTATGCTGCCTTGCTCATAAAACAAGCGCAATTTTTGTCCCAATTCCAATGGATAAGACTTCTTGTAGATATATTTATGCAACCAGTTATTTAGTTGACGGTCAAAGTAGGTATTATATTGAATCTCAATCGGATAATAAAAATTATCCATTTGAAAATACACATGAACGCCGCGATAACCATCATCCTTTGCCTTTCCTGATGACATATCCACTATTCGCAAGCGCGGTACAGCAGTCGCGCTTAGAACTGGATCGTAGCTATCACACAAAGAACGAAAGCCCAGCAAATCATCAAACACTTTGGCAGCAGGACGATTCGGATAATACCTGTCATACTTATAAGCGGCGGATTGCAGGGATTTCACGCGGTAGTCTAATGACAAATCGCTCAACAATTCCTGCTCATCATACCAATCAGAAGCTCGTTCCACTTCCAACAATATATCCTGTTTTGGAAAGTGGCCAATGCTTTTCTTAAGAGAAAGACCCAGCTCGCTTTTGAAAGAAAGTCTGGCAAGCATATCCATAGACAATCCATCTTGCCTCAAGAAATCACACATGCCACCACCTCCTCCGTCTTATTATATCACGCTTCCGGGATTTCGTCATCTGCCAATTTACGCAGCATACCGTTACCGTTCGCATCAAAGCCTATGTTCAGCCAGCCAATCTCTTGCACACGGCGAAGCGTCTGAGCGAGGCAGCGGCCTTTTGGGGTAATATAAGACCCATAAATACTAGAACAATGGTCAAGAAATCCTTTGTCAGTGAGCACATACACCATCGCCAGAGCAAAAGGATTGTCGCACAGGTCGTACCAATATGTCTCGTAATCCTTTTGCATCTCACGTTTGCCTTTACAGGCAGGACAAACCTTGATGCCGCGAACGCCCGGTGCAATCTGTATCCACCCGGAACCGTGACACAGATGACACTTGGCGGATGGTGCCGAAAGGTTATCGCAGCGGGCGATAACAGTTTCCAGCAGATCCAGAATAGCATTATAAGCATCCTCAGATCGGCCATTGCTCCAAATACCAAGCGATTCCAGCAATTTCTGATCGCTGTATGACTGCGCATTAAGCATAACTGACTTCCTTTCCTTCGACACAGAGTTCTTTGAATACCGGGAAACGAATAGAGAGCTTGCCGTCCGCATCGTTGGTTTCTTCAAAGTATTGAATCGTGGCAACCCTGCCGATATAAGCGTCTGGATCAGCCCAGATAGCGGCGCGGTCGGCATCGCTGAGACCGGAACCTACGCCAACAGGATTTCCTTTATAATCCACAACCAGAGAACCCAGTGTGCCGGCGAATTTGCCATTACCTTCTTCCACGCCGATGATGCGCAGATCGCAATCGTTCATCACCTTGACCTTCAGGAGCTGATTGGTGCGGGTAAACTGATAGGTAGCGTCGAGCAGGTTGAGCATGACGCCTTCGTGCTGCAAGGCTCGCTGATGATTGAGCTGGGTTTGAATTTGGGATACGTCGTTGCCCATATACTCCACAGGAACCACACGGATACTGGGGCTATGAGCGATCTCACCCAATACATCCAGTCTTTGACGGCGCATGTAGTAAGGCATCTCGCACTGCTGCGACTGGAAGGCATCCAGCTCCAGCGTGTCAAAGACATTATAGGTAATACCCTGTTTATGGGCTTTTGTGGAACGAATGATTTGCGTGGTGCGCTTATACTGTTCTTTGGAAGGAATGGAATCTCGATCCGTTACCAGCAATTCCCCGTCGAACACGAAGTCCTTAGAATAGACGGCGCGGATGTTCGCAAGGGCGGATTCTACCTCATCCAACCCAGTGATAGGCTGGCCTTGGCGGGAGAAGAGACGAACGTTATCTTTCGTTACCATTGCGATACAGCGAATGCCGTCCAGTTTTTCGGTGATGGCAAAGGATTTTCCGGAAACCGCATCAGGATGGTCAAAATATTTGTTTGCCAGCATACAGGAGAACGTGGGAATATACGGCTGCAGGAGCGTTTCGTTGACGGTCTTGGCAGAAACGCCAAGACGAATGGATTTCGTTACCATGCCGGAGATCAGCTCCCGAAAGGGTTCATTCTCCTGAATAAACGCTTGCACATTGGCAATTGTTTGGTCAGTAACGCTGGGTTGATCCTTGAGGTAATCAAGAAGATCAAAAAGATCCGTAAATGTACGCTCTGGATTAAGCGTCAGCGGTTTTGCCAGCGACTTTTCGCCAATGCCAAAGACAATATATGGATTGAGCAGGTAATTCAGCGCACGAGACACCTGAATACCATAAGTCAGAATGCAATAGCGAATGGTACTCTTCTTTGCTTTGCCTTTGGCGGCGGCAATTTCAGAAAAAGCATGGTCAATCTTCATAAAGAGCTGATCTTTCGGGCTTTCCGGGTCGATCTCGCCATAGCGGCGACTATTCATATTGATTTCACCTCTTCGTTTTTGATCGCAGACTTCTTATCACTATCTGCGCAACATACAGTCAGGCGTTCCGCATTTTGGATAGAAGTCTGCACTTCATCATCGGTCATAGAAGCCACATTGACTACAAACGCAGGCATTAAAGCCTTCATATCAAGCATTGGTCTCGCTCCTTGCCATCTTTGCGCCTTCTTCCAGCAGCTCCCATGTTTCTTGAACTGGCATCGCCAATCGAGAACGAATGGCGTCGTCGATTTTCGGAGATTTACAAAGAGCGATCATCATTTCATATTGATTCAGCAGGATCCGGCAAAGATATTTTCCAATCATCAGAGAAGCGCTGTCCGACATAAAACTCCTCCTTGTTTTCTCAATCCCACAATGTAAAAAGGACGGACGCCAGCTCCTTGAAGGCTTTATTGAGCATGGTCTGTGTCTTCTTGGTATACTTTTCATCCGCGATGTCGTTTGTATCTTCTACGCGAGATAGCACCGCTTCAAACTGATCCGCAATGCTGTTAATCTTTGCGATATAGGCATTGTAATAATCATCGCAGGTTGGCATCTGGCCTTCCGGAAGATTGAGAAGCTCTTTCATCACAGGATAGGTATGCGTGGTAGCGGCAAACTCCCGCAGCATCGCAGGAATGAGCTCCAGCAGATAGGAATCCATATCCCACAGGTCGCCGGAGCAGAAGCCAAGGTTAGCACGCTGCTTCTTCATTTTTTGTTTACTGTTGCGGCCACACAAACGATAGCGAGTATTAACGCCAAGGTTATTGTTCTTCATTTTCATCCTCCTTGACAGCATAATGCTGGTTGTACCATTGGTAAAGCGCCTTCTTATCGGCAAGGCCAAAGAGTTCCATAGTATACGGTTTGCCGATTCGGTAAAAATCAAGGTCATAGTTCTCATTGAAAACACACAGGTAAGTGGTATGTGGAAGATCCTCTTCAGCATCGACCGCGTCCCAGAAAGCATCCGTGATAGGATACTTCTGCCGGAAATTCTCTGTCTTATGCGGTTCGTGAGCTTCATATTCTTTGACAAAGACAAGCGCTTCCTGAACAGTAGGGAAAGCACCGAGAATTTCGTTAGTAATCATCTCTCCATTTGGAATAACGAGCGTATGAAGAACGAAAAACATCTCCTGTTTTCTCATGCTTTCGCCTCGCAGATATCCCGGTAACGATACGCCACTTTGTTTTCCGCGTAGTAAACGTTATAATCGTTCTGCTCGATATACCACCAGAGTTTCTTATGCCCCAGTTTCGGGTAGTTTTCCAGATAGTGCTCCGGCTCGTAATGATTGTTTACCAACTGGCGGAACGAAAGCTCGTCAATATCCGGAGAGCGATGCACTGTATCAGCAATATCCATCAGGGTGCGAATGGAATATTCCCCGGTGACGACGAAGACAACGCGGACAATTTCATTCCCCATCCGATAAACGCGAGACAAATCGGTAACTGTATGGCAATGATACACTACCCGCTTACAACGGTCGAAGGGGAATTCGACATCGTCTGGCAGATAACTGGTATGCATTTCAATATCTACGTCTGAAAACTCTCGGAAGAGACGCGTGTACCAATCCTCATGCAGATTGAACTGATAGAGCGGATCACCGCCGCCAGACAGGGAAAGAATATTGCAGCCATGAGCGTCGAAGGCTTTGCGAGCCATGGAAAGACCATGCAGCGTCGTTTTTGGAATATGCAGGTTGTTGTTCTTGACAATGCAATATGGGCAGTTGTAGTGGCACCCGAAGTTTGTGATGATGCTGAGATATTTATCCATCTTATTTCTTTCCTTTCATCCACTTGATAAAGCCTTGACAAACAGCCATCTTGATGCGATCCACATTCTGTCGGGTACAACCGACTTCTTCTGCAACCTCTCTACCATTCAGCCCACGCAGAGACAGGCGTATGACCTGCTGACGCATTGGATTTTCCTGAAGGAGATACGTATCAAAATCTATAGACAGGCAAAGGGTTTCCTCACCGATCATATTATCAGCGCAGAGATCCGCCATGAGATAATCCATGACGGAATCATCATCGTTTCCGCAGGTCTGATCCAGCGATACCATCTCTGGCTGGCGCTTATTGCGAACTTCCTGATAGAACAGGTTCTTCATACTGACGCAAGCCAGTGTAGAAAAGGCGGTGCCTATCGCCGGGTCATACTTTTGCGCCGCCCGGCACAAGCCCATGCAGCAGATCTGTTTGACATCCTCAAGCGGAAAGACGCGGCAGGTTTTGTACAGATCCCACGCCATTTTATAAGCGAGGTTGATATTCTCTTCCGCAAAAACCCGCTGTGCTTCAGTCAGTGGTATCATTTTTACTTTCATAAATTTCTACCTCAATATCCTGATGAGCATTCGCCCATGTTTCCAGAAGCGGCTTGACGCCATCCGGTTCAAGACCGCCGCAGCCACAGCCCAACATCGGAAAGGCAACGGAAGTAATGCCTTGCTCTTTTGCGTGGACGCTCATCCAATGAAGCCCGGCAATAATATTCTGAAGATATGCCATATCTCTCCAATGGCGTTTGGTAGGAAAGTTCAGAATCCAAAGCCCGTTTTGATACTTGTACAAATGCAGATGACCGATCCTCACATTTCGCGCTTGACAACCGATTTGATATTCCCGAAACATGGCTGGATAGCGGTGCTTGAACTCTGCCGCCAATCCTTTTCCCATGACGCCAGCGCAATTAACCGGATTGACAAGCGTCTGCATTTTGCTATCAAAAATACTGCCTTGAACATAGTGAAACATGTTATTCCTCCTGCATACGAGGCAACCCAATAGCCTCAAAATAAAAGACAACAGGATGCGGTGATGGCGTTACGACGCCGAAGCTGACCGCATTGCGATAGGTAACGCTGTCCCGCTGAAGAACCTCCGGCATACGCTCAATCGCCTTGCGAAACTTCTCCATGGTGTAGGAAGACTTATAGTTATTACAGCTTCGGCATGCTGGAAGAAGATTAGAAAGAGCGTTCAGGTCTTTCCCTACAGCGCGGTAAGCGTTATAAAACTCCATAGGGATAGCGTGATCTACCTGCATTTGAGAAATCTCAATGGGCTTCCCGCAGTAGGCACAGCGCCCTTGTGTTTTCTGCCACACTTCCTTGCGTTGGGTGGCCGTCAGCCTTCTTCTTAGTCCCACAGCATCACCGACTTCCGCTTGTTCACGATTTCCAGCGCCGACTTAGGCCACCTGGTTTCAGCATCCCAACCGGGCACCTCATTTTCCATGCGATAACAAGGAATGAATTGATTGTCCATCATCAACTCCGGAGTAGCCCAAGTAGAGGCGAGGAAGGTGTAGTTATCAAAGACCGGTTTGCCTTCATCCCAGATACAGCCACCCGTATATTCCCAATCTCCTTGAAGTCCTGCCGCAGCATAGGACGGATTGTATTCACGAATCAGCTCTGCCGCTTTATCCCAATCGAATACCATGGTCGGGTTGTTACGATTCAAATATCCCATGGCAAATGCCAGACTAGTTTCCATGATAAAATCCTCCTTCATATCAGAACGGGCTCTGTGGTTCTGCCTGTTTGATTCCATATTCCTCAAGAGAATTGGCATGAACAGGCGGTTGCTTCAATCCTTTTTTGTCCCAGCTATACACGCTGAGATCACCAACGTTTGCCTGATAAATGCGGCGGCTGTCTGCGCAGTAGCAGCACTCAATCGGGCACAGTCTTCCGCCGTCACGGTTCTTAATAATTCTTAGGTCTGGGCGCTCCACAACAATGGCGGTGTCGGCCAGATTCACAATCTGCGAATTACCGCCAACGTCATCCTTCTGGAGCTTTTCTCCAATCTTGGTTTTTCTGGGATGCGCCACAATCAAAACATGTACGTTATAGCGAGTGGCAAACTTCTTAAGCGCATTGATGAACTGGCCTTGCGCTCTGGTCTCTTCCTGTACATCGCTGAGGCTGGTCATCATATTGTCTACCAGAAACAGCTCACAGCCATAGCGGCGAACCGCCATCGTGAAAACCTCTATAATGGACTCTGCCTGATTGCTCTCAAAAATTTCGTTGTTATCGAACAGGAAAAACTTACCGCGATACCAGTCCATGATGCGCCGCTGCACATCCCACGGCACAAATGGAACCTGCTTGCCTTTGACAGGATCGTATTTCAAAGTAATCCAATCAGAGCCAGCCGCCTGCAGGTTAATCCATGCCTGAAAGCGTTCCTTGCGAAGCTCGCCGGAGTAAGCACAAACACTTTTGCTTTGCTCCACACCGTTCAAAAGAAGCTGACCGCACAGCGTAGACTTGCCATCACCGGCTTTGCCAGTAAAAATCGTAACGCCGCCCGGAATCAAGCCGCCAATCACCTCATCCAGCATAGGAATCATGGTTTTGATACGAGGGATTGTAGTTTCATCCACCGGTTCAACTTCACCCAGATCCAGAATACCTTTCAGGGGGATAGACTCTGCCGAATTGGCAATGTCCGCAAGCTCAAACGCGCCGCAGTAATACAGAATTTCGTTGGCATCCTTGCAGGTTCCGCCATCCGGCTTCTCC
>ERZ780167.513-NODE-513-length-39908-cov-7.162823_pt1 | contig 39908 bp, 33 predicted proteins | sample MGYA00510982_ERZ780167 | MGnify/ENA primary metagenome ERZ780167 (study PRJEB29588, sample SAMEA2146107) | human gut metagenome | biome: human gut; feature: human-associated habitat; material: faeces | place: Denmark | collected 2008/2010 ... | reverse complement strand
GTTTTTTTCGGGTTTTGCCTCTCACATTCGTTCCCGGGCGGCAAAACCCGCAGAGTGCAAAAACCTTCGGTTTTTATCCGTTTTGACGTACACGCCGTCAAAGCCGGAATAAATCTAAGGGGCTGCGGCCCCTTAACAACCCTGTGGTTTTTTGATAAAGTGAAAGAGCGGTTTATGCCGCTCTTTTTTATCGTTTTCTAATTTTTTATTTATATATTTCCCGTTGGCTTTTCTTTTCTCTTTGCTTCTTTCTCTTTTCTTTTCTCGAAAAGAAAAGAGAAAGAAGGGGAAGTAAAGCAAGTTATATCAATTCCCCTTTATGCGCTTTTTGAGATCCTTGAACACCTTTGAAAGCTCGGGGTCGAACCGCATGTCGTCCTCGATCTTGTTGCAGGCTGAGATAATGGTGGAATAGTTCCTGCCGCCGAACTGCTCGCCTATAGCCTTCAGGGAAAGGTCGGTCATTTCCCGGGAGAGGTACATGGCAACCTGGCGGGGATATGTGACGTCAGCCGTGCGGCGGGAGGAGGTCATGGCGTCAACGGATACGCTGTAGAAATCCGCCACCACCTGCTGCACCATGGGCACGGTCACGCGCCGCTCCTGCACGTCCTCGATTATGTCCTTCAATGCGGAATCCGCCATGGAAAGGGTAATGGGGGTGCCGAGGAGCTTTGAGAAGGCCACCACCCGGGTGAAGGCGCCTTCCAGCTGGCGTATGTTGGCGTTGGCCTTTGTGGCGATGAGGGAAAGCACCCGTGGGTCGATGATTATATTCTCCTGATCCGCCTTTTTTTGCAGTATTGCCATGCGGGTCTCGTAGTCCGGGGACTGTATGTCGGTTATGAGGCCGCCCTCAAAGCGGCTCCTCAGGCGCTCCTCAAGGGCGGGTATCTCCTTGGGGGGCTTATCGGAGGATATGACTATCTGCCTGCCGCTGGTGTGAAGGGTATTGAAGGTGTTAAAGAACTCCTCCTGGGTGGTGTTCTTGCCGGCGATGAACTGCACATCGTCTATCATGAGCACGTCCACATTGCGGTACTTGTTGCGGAACTGGGCGTTGGTGTTGTCCTGAATGGACTGTATCAGCTCGTTGGTAAAAGTCTCGCTGGTGACGTAGGTTATGCGGGCGGAGGGGTTGTCCTCCTTTATTTTGTTGCCAATGGCGTGCATAAGGTGGGTCTTGCCAAGGCCAACGTCACCGTAAATGTAGAGAGGGTTAAATGCCTTCGCCGGCTGGGCCGCCACAGCCTTTGCCGCGGCGTAGGCTATATTGTTGCTGCCGCCTATTACGAAGGTATCGAAGGTGAAGCGGGGGTCCAGCAGGGACTCGCTGCGGCGCTTTTTTTCCGCCATGAGCTTCTCGTACTTGGGGCGCTCGTCGCCGCATATGAACATGGGCCGGAGGTTCACGCCTGAGGCGTGGGACAGGGCGTCAGCTATCTGGTCGGAATAAAGGCTCTTGAGGGTGTCCAGAGTCACCTCGTTCATGGATTGCAGTATCAGCATATCGCTGAGTATGCAAACGGGCTCCAGGCCGGATATCCACAGGCTGTAGCTCATTTCGGTCATTCCTTCTTTTATTTCGGGCTGCGCCTTTTCCCAAATAAGCTTGCAATCTAATAATTCGTCCATGATTTCCCCCGAAAACAAATAATTGATAACAACACGTTGATAAATTTGTCAACGTGTTGATAAGTACGTTGATAAACCCCCTAAAGACAGCAAAAAGCCGTGTGCCGGCTTTTTTATAGAGAAAAATATACCGTTAAGGGGAACGCGGGCAGGCCGCAGCACCCTTGCGCCTATCAATAATATCAAATCCCGCGTGGTTTATCAATATACCAAAAATACCAAATTTTTACCCTTTGTGATAACGGGGGGCGCGAATACACAATATGTTGTGTAGCGCCAGAATAATTATTTTTAATGCCCCGAATATTCAAAAAAGCGGCCTTTTTCCTTGACAGATGGGACATATTTCTTATATAATCTAAAACTGACGGTTTGCGTAATGGCCTGGGCGCCATAGGCGTTCCGGCTTAATATGCCACTGCTGTGGTATAAATACCTTAAAACGGAAAGAGGTGCAAAAGATGCTCCAGACTTATCAGCCCAAGAAGAGGCAGCGCAAGAAGGTTCACGGCTTCCGCTCTCGCATGTCCACTAAGAACGGCCGCAACGTGCTGGCCCGCAGGAGGCTCAAGGGCAGGAAAAGGCTGTCCGCGTAATAAATACGCTTTGACAAGTGTCACGGCAAGCTGAGCTTGCCGTGAGTTTTTTCTCGACGACACGATCCTTCGGATCCACTGCTAAGGACGCACAAGGGTGAAACGCTGTTTTTCTTTGAAACGGAATAAGACCTTCCGGTATGTCTACCGCAAGGGCAAGTCGGTGCCCTCCAGAATGCTTGTCATGATATACAATAAGTCAAAGACGGGCATGGTAAAGGTGGGCTTTTCCGTAAGCAAACGGATAGGCAACAGCGTCACCCGCAACCGCATCAAGCGCAGGCTCAGGGAAGCCTTTCGTCCCTTTATACCCGACATAACGCCGGGCTATGACATTATCTTCATTGCGCGGGACGCGGTTAAAGAAGCCGATTTCGGCCACATTTCAGCCACGATGCAAAACATGCTAACAAAATCCGGCCTTATGGGCAACAATAAGAATGCCGATAAGGCGGCCAGGGTACGGCAATGATAAAGGAAAGGGTGCAGCGCCTGATGGAGAGCCTCATAATAGGCTACCAGAGGGCCATATCCCCGAGATTCCCCCCATGCTGCCGTTACCGGCCTACCTGCTCCGCCTACGCCCTTGAGGCTATACGGGTGCACGGCCCATGGAAGGGCCTGGGCCTGGCTCTATGGCGGGTGCTGAGGTGCAACCCATTCTCCAAGGGGGGGGTAGATCCCGTACCGCCCAAGAAGATGGAGTATAAGGGCAAATAACTACTATTTTACGAAAGCGAGGAAATTCGATGCAAGGCGATTTCTTTTTGACTACATGGTTCCTGGAAGCTATGAAATGGGTATACTCCAACGTAAACAGCGTATTTTTAACTATACTCATCTGCACAGTGGTGCTCAGAGGCATCACCATATTCTCCGATATAGCCACCCGTAAATCCCAGGCCAAGATGAACGGCATTCAGCCGGAGCTGGCAAAAATACAGAAAAAATACGCCAATGACCCCCAGAAGGCCCAGATGATGAGCCAAAAGCTCATGAAGGAGAGGGGCGTCTCCATGTGGGGAAGCTGCCTGCCGCTGCTCATAACCATGCCGCTGTTTTTCTGCTTTATAGCCGCCTTCCGCTTCTGGGGCTATGAGGAAACAATAAAGCTGCTGGTTTCTGACAATGCCGAGGAGCTCCTCAGGAGCTTCAAGTTCCTCTGGGTAAACAACATATGGCAGCCCGACAACGGCCTTTCCCCCGTCATACAGGAGGGCAGCAAATTCCTTGCCAACGTAAAGGATCTGGATAGGCTGCTCTATTTGCAGAATAACCCGGAGGTATGGGAAAAGCTGGTACAGCTTGGAATAGCGGTGAACGAGGGCGGCGCCTTCCGCTTCCTCAACACCCAGGCCGCCATCGACGCCTACAACGCCGCCGTGCAGCCTCTTCTGCAGGTATATGCCGGCCATAACAACGGCTGGTTCATACTGCCCCTGATAGCCGGCGGCACCCAGTTCCTTGCCAACTGGATAATGCAGAAGGGTCAGCCCGCCCAGGATCCCAACAATCCAGCCGCCTCCACCAATAAGATGATGATGTGGCTGTTCCCGCTCATGTCGCTGTGGTTCTGCCTCAGCTACAACGCGGCCTTCGCCATATACTGGATACTCACCAGCGTATTCATGGTGCTGGTGAACCTTGTACTGAATAAGAAGTTCCCCCGGGCCGCCGTTACCCAGGAAGGAGGTAAGAGGTAATGCCAAGGACAATCGAAGCCTCCGGCCGTTCAATCGATGAAGCCATCTTCAAAGGCCTGAAGGAGCTGGAGATCTCCATAGACGAGGTGGAGATAGACATAATACAGCATGAAAGCAAGGGCATACTGGGCATAGGAGCCAAGCCCGCCATAGTAAAGCTCATAGAGAGGGAGCCTGAGGATATATCGCTGCCCGAATATCTCCGGCCCGAATATAGGGAGAGGGAACGCCGGGAGCGCCGTGACCGCAGGGAGCCGAGGCAGGACAATCGGGACAGGCGCGGCCGCCGGGACCGTGGGCCGCGCGAGGATAGGGAAGAAGGCAGCAGTGAGGCTCCCGTAGCAGAGTGGATCGCCAAGGAGGACGAGGCATCCGAAATAGCGGCTCAGGCCGTATGCGAGAAGCCCGCCGAGAGCCGGGAACGCAGGGACAGGCGGGGCCGCAGCCGCCGCGACCGTGACAACCGTCCCCGCTATCAGGCCAAGGAGCCCCCGGAGGGCTTCACCGAGGAAGCGGCGGAGGGCAATCAGGCGGCGGATTTCGTGAAAGGCCTGCTGGAGCGCATGCACGTGGACGGTACAGTGCTGGCAAACGTAGGCGAGGATGGCGTCCGCCTGTACATCGATAAGTCCACCATGGGCATGATCATAGGCCACAGGGGAGAGACTCTGGACGCCATGCAGTACCTGACCAGCCTTGCGGTGAACCGCAACCGCAAGCAGGACGGCTACACCCGCATATCCATAGATACCGAGGGATACCGGGAGAAGCGGGAGGAGACCCTTGCCCGCCTTGCAAAGCGGATAGCCAATCAGGTAAAGGCCACCGGCCGTCCCCGCACCCTTGAGCCCATGAACCCCTACGAGCGCCGGGTGCTCCACGCCACACTCCAGAACAACCCCTACGTGGCAACCCGCAGCGAGGGCGAGGAGCCCAACCGCAGAGTGGTGATATATCCTAAAAATATGGACGAATAAAAGATAACAGTAAAAGGACGGCAGAAGCCGTCCTTTTACTATGCCCGCTTTCTATTTTCTATTATGTTCCCGTTGGGCTTTTCTTTTCTCTTTGCTTCTTTACTCTTTTCTTTTCTCCTGAAAAGAAAAGAGTAAGAAGAGGTAAATAAAATTACCGTCACTTCCCCACGCAGAACCTGGAGAATATCCTGTCCACCACGTCTGCGTCCACGCTCTTTCCGGTTATCTCGCCCAAGGCGATGAGCGCCGAGCGAAGGTCGGTGGCGATGCAGTCCGCCTCCTCTGTTTGGAGGGCGGAGGAGAGCGCTGCGGAGCATTCCCTAAGGGCTGCGATATGGCGGCTGTTTGTGACGAGGGCGCTTTCGCACTCCGGCGCGATAAGCTCTGCTATGCGGTCTATGAGCGCGCCTACCCCCTCGCCCGTGACCGCGCTCACGCCTATGGCCTCTACGCCGTACTCCCCTGCAAGGGCAAAGGCGGCGGCGCCGTCTGAAAGGTCGCTTTTGCATACCACAGCAAGCTTGCGGCCGGGGGAGGCCAGCAGCCGCCGCTCCTCGTGGGACACCGCATCTCCGCCGTCCATGGCGATGAGCAGCAGGTCGGCCCTGTCCACTATATCCCTTGCCCGGGATATGCCTATGCTTTCCGCGGCGGAGTCCGCCTCCCGCAGGCCCGCCGTGTCGAAAAGGCGGGCGGTTATGCCGTTTATGAGCAGAGTCCCCTCCAGTATGTCCCGGGTGGTTCCAGCCTCCGGGGTAACTATGGCCCGATCCTCGCCCAGCATGGCGTTGAAAAGGGAGCTTTTGCCGGCGTTGGGCCTGCCCATTATGGCTATGCGCGCCCCCTCCCGCACCATTCGGGAGGCCATACCGCCGGATATGAGGGAATCTATCTCCGCCCTTGCGGCACGTATACCCTCGGGGAGGGCAGAGAATACATCCTCCTCCAATTCCTCCGGGTAGTCTATGGCCGCGTCTATGCCGGAGAGCAGGTCAAGTATTTCTTCCTCCACCTTTTCTATGCGGCGGGATAGGGAGCCCTGAAGCTGTTCCAGCGCCGAGGCGGCCCCCCGGCTGGAGGAGGCGTTGATAAGGTCCATTACCGCCTCCGACCTGGCCAGATCCAGCTTGCCGTTGATAAATGCCCGCCGGGTGAACTCCCCGGGGCCTGCGGGGCGGAGGGGCAGCTCGGAAAGCCGGGAAAGCACCCGCCTCGATACGGCGTAGCCTCCGTGAATGTACAGCTCAGCCATGTCCTCGCCGGTGTAGCTTTTAGGCCCCTGAAAATAAACCGCCATAGCGTCGTCCAGGGCAGAGCCGTCCGCGGCGATAATGCTGCCATGGGCAACGTACCGGTGCTCTGTTTTGCCGGAAAATACCGCGCGAAGGGCGCAGAGCGTATCGGGGCCGCTTATGCGTATCACAGCTATCGCCCCGCCTACGGGGGTGGAAAGTGCGTAAATGGTGTCTGTCATGGTTCTCTCCTAAATATGCGGATAAACATCACACATATATTATACTATAAACATCGGGAAATAAAAATATTTCCCACACGCCCATTTTCTGCTATAATGTAGCTTGGAAGAAAATCAGAGGTAAATAACGCATGAACACATATTTGGGCGGAATATACGACGTGGCGGTGCTGGGCGCCGGTCACGCGGGCTGCGAGGCGGCATTGGCCTGCGCCCGCATGGGCCTGAGGACCCTCTGCCTTACCATGAACCTGGACAGCGTAGCCCTTATGGCCTGCAACCCGGCCATAGGCGGCACCTCAAAGGGGCACCTTGTGCGGGAGCTGGATGCGCTGGGGGGAGAGATGGGGGCCGCGGCGGACGATACCTTTATACAGATACGCATGCTGAACACGGGCAAGGGCCCGGCGGTGCATTCACTCCGCGCCCAGATGGACAAGCGCCGGTATCACGAGCGCATGAAGCGGGCCCTGGAGCGGGAGCCGCTGCTTGACCTGCGCATGGGCGAATGCGAGAGGATACTGCTGGAGAAGGGCAGAGTTTCCGGCATCATCGCCGGGGGCGGCATAGAGTACCGCTGCCGGGGAATAGTCGTGGCTACAGGAGTGTACCTAAAGAGCCGCATATTGATAGGCGACTACGTTACGGAATCGGGGCCTTCGGGTATGCTCAGGGCAAATTTCCTCTCGTCGTGCCTTACGGATATGGGCTTTAAGCTCCGCCGCTTCAAGACGGGTACTCCGCCCAGAGTAAACAGGCGCAGCCTTGATTTTGAAAGGATGGAGCCCCAATACGGCGACGTGCCCTCACCCCGGTTCTCATTTATGAGCGGGAAGGGGGAAAGGCCGCAGCAGCCCTGCTATCTCACCTATACCAACCCCCACACCCACGAGATAATACTGAACAATATCCACAGGAGCAGCATGTATTCCGGCCTTGTGACGGGCACAGGCACAAGGTACTGCCCCAGCATAGAGGATAAGATAAAGCGGTTTGCGGACAAGGACAGGCATCAGCTTTTCATAGAGCCGGAGGGGCTTTCCACAGAGGAGATGTACGTGCAGGGCATGAGCACCAGCCTTCCCTACGACGTGCAGGTGGAAATGCTGCGCACCATACCCGGCCTGGAGCGGTCGGAAATAATGCGGGCGGGGTACGCCATAGAGTACGACTGCATAGACCCCAACACGCTGGACACTACCCTTGGCAGCAAGGATATACCGGGGCTGTACTTTGCGGGGCAGATAAACGGAAGCTCCGGCTATGAGGAGGCCGCTGCCCAGGGCATTTACGCCGGCATAAACTGCGGGCTGTACCTCAAGGGGGAGGAGCCGCTCATACTCTCCAGGGGAGACGCATATATTGGTGTACTGGTGGACGACCTTGCCACAAAGGGCACCAACGAGCCATACAGGATGATGACCTCAAGGGCGGAATACCGGCTGCTGCTGCGGCAGGACAACGCGGATCTGCGCCTTACCGAAAAGGCCCGCAGAACCGGGCTGATATCCGAGGAGCGGTACGCGAAGCTCATGGAAAAGGAAAGCCACATGGCAAAGGCCATGGCCGCCCTGAACAAGACGGCCCACCCCAGCCGGGAATTGACGGCGCTGCTGGAGGCAAAGGACGGGGGAGGGCTCAAGAGCGGCGCAAAGCTCATGGACGTGCTGCGCCGGGAGGGCATAAGCTATACGGAGCTTATGCGGGTATCCGGGCTTCCGGAAATTTCAGAGGAGGCCCGGGAGCAGGTGGAGATATCCGCCCATTACGAGGGCTATATAGACAAACAAAAGAAGCAGGTTGAGCGGCTGCAGCAGCAGGAGGGCATGCTCATACCCGACGGGGTGGATTTTGCCCATATGGAGGGTCTGCGCCTTGAGGCCAGGCAGAAGCTTTCCGCCATACGCCCAAAAAATATAGGCCAGGCCAGCCGCATAAGCGGCGTATCCCCGGCGGATATAGGTGTGCTGCTGATACAGCTCAAGCTCCTGGAGGAAAAATAGATGGATATACAGACCGTAATAAAGGCCATGCCTGCGGCGGGGCTGAATGAGGCGCAGGCGGAAAAGCTCTGCCGCTATTATGAGATGCTCATGGACTGGAACAGCCGCATGAACCTTACCGCCATAACCGGGGAGGATGAGGTGCTTAAAAAGCACTTTGCAGACAGCCTGCTGCCGCTGGAGCTTATTCCGGAGGGGGCAAACCTTATAGACGTGGGCACCGGCGCGGGCTTCCCGGGGCTGCCCATAGCCATCGCCCGGCCCGACGTGAGGGTGACGCTGCTGGACTCCCTCAATAAGCGCATAGGCTTCCTCAGGGAGGTGTGCAAAGAGCTGGATATAAATGCGGACTGCATACACGATAGGGCAGAGGATGGGGGCAGGAACCCAGCCCTTAGGGAGAAGTTCGATATAGCCGTATCAAGGGCGGTAGCCAGGGTGTCCCCCCTCGCGGAGTACACCGTTCCGTTCCTGAAGGTGGGCGGCAGGTCGCTCATGTACAAGGGCCCCCAGGCCGCCGCGGAGCTGAAGGAGGGCGAAAGGGCGCTGGAGCTTTTATGCTGCACAGGCGAGATAAGGTCATACCCGGCGGAGTGGGGAGAGCGCAGCGTGATAATCCTCACAAAGCAGAAGCCCACTGCCAAAGCTTACCCGAGAAAGGCCGGAACGGCGGAGAAGAAGCCCTTATAAGGGCTTTCGCAGAAATGGTTGACACCATTTCTGCGAGTCTTTCTCGGGTTTTGCCTCTCGCATACGCTCCCGGGCGGCAAAACCCGCAAAGTACGAAAACCTCCGGTTTTCATCCGTTTTGACGTACACGCCGTCAAAGCCGGAATAAAATTAAGGGGCTGCGGCCCCTTAATAACCCCGTGGCTTTTCGATATATCGAAAAACAGGAAATAGGAGAAATAAAGATGTCCTTTGAATTTACCCTTCGTCCCCGGACTACAGAAAGCCAGCGCAGGCTGCTGGAGATACCCGTTGAAAAGATAGTGCCAAACCCCAACCAGCCCAGGGTGACCTTCGACGACGATACTATAGCCGAGCTTGCCCAGAGCATAAGCCAGGTAGGCCTCATACAGCCGCTGGTGGTGAGAAGGAGCGGCTCCGGATATGAGCTGGTAGCCGGCGAACGCCGCCTGCGGGCCTGCAAGTCTCTGGGAATGGAGACCGTCACCTGCATAGTAGAGGACTCAATGCAGGAGGAATCCTCCGCCATGGTGGCACTCATAGAAAACCTTCAGCGGGAGGACCTGCACTACATGGAGGAGGCACAGTGCTACTATGCCCTGCTCAATAACTACAACCTCACCCAGGAGGAGCTTGCAAAACGACTTGGCAGGAGCCAGTCCTCCATAGCAAACAAGCTGCGGCTTTTGCGGCTCTCGCCCGATGTGGTGTCCGCCATTCGTGAAAACGGCCTTTCAGAGCGCCATGCCCGGGCGGTGCTCAAGCTAAAGGACGAGGAGGTACAGCTGGCCGTCATAAAGCGCACGGCGGAAAAGAACCTCTCGGTCAAGGACACCGAGCGGCTGGTGGAGAAGACCCTGGATAAGATGTACGACGAAAAGCGCCCCGGCGCGGCCCCCCGCCCTGCCATAATACGCCAGGTGCGGGACTACCGTCTGTTTATGAACACCGTCAATTCGGCTATCGCCGTGCTGCGGGAATCCGGCATGAACGTGGAGGTGGAGCAGGAGGATCTTCAAAACGGGGTGGATATACACATAAGGATAACTAACGAATAAGGCAAACAAAGCAAAAGGAACGGCAAAACCGTTCCTTTATTTATGCCCTAAAGCCTGTTTTGTTGTTTTCCGTTGGAATTTCCGCTGTTTCAAAGGTTCTTTTTTTATTTAAGGTTGGCTTTTCTTTTCTCTTTGCTTCTTTCTCACCATCAGTTGACAAAGGCACACAAGGTTTTAGGAGCCAAACAGCACGGCATAACTGCGTCGTCCTCATTTGAAATACAACCAGTATTTCCGCACTCGTCCTCCTTGTTCTGCCATACTTTTTGGCTTCTAAAACTCAAAGACCCTAAAGAGCTTGTTTTGAGGGCGATCCAAGGCCGAGGAGCGCAGTACTACTGGATGTAATACAAGCGACGAGAACGCAGGAGCACCCCAAAACAAGCCTTTAGGGCTTGTGCGCTCTTGTCAACTGATGGTGTCTTTTCTCCTGAAAAGAAAAGAGAAAGAAGAAGTAAAGAAGGAAAACGTCTTAATTTCCCGAAAACAGCCTTACGGGGAGGATGAGGTAGTAATATTCGTCGCCGGTTTCGGGCTTTACCACGCAGGGGCTTATATTGGTGTTCATATCCAGGCAGACGTATTCGTCGTCCAGCACCTTCAGCACGTCGCTGAAGTACTTGGCGTTGAAGGCGATGTCTATGTCGCTGCCCATGCGGTCTATATTGACTATTTCCTTGCTGGCGCCTATCTCGCTGTTGGCGGTGATGGTCACCTGACCGTCCTCAAAGGAGAACTTTACGTGGTTCTTCTTGCTCTCCCGCGCCATGAGGGATACACGCTCTATGCTGTCCAGCAGCTCGGTGCGGTTCACCCGCACATGGGTGGTGTGGTTGTCCGGCAGTATCTGGCGGTAGCGTATGAACTCGCCGTCCATAAGGCGGGTGATTATGCGGGTATGGCCCATGTCTATCATGACGTGGGTGGCAGAGAATACCATGTTGATCATCTCGTCGCTGTCGTCCAGTATGCGGCTTATCTCCAGCAGGCCCCGGGCGGGAATGACCGCGTTTTTGGCGGCGCCGGATACCGTTACGGCTTCGGTGCGCATGGCCAGACGGTATCCGTCCAGAGCTACCATGCTCATCTTGCCGTCGGCAAGCTCTATGAGCACTCCGCGGAGTATGGGCTTGGAATCGTCCTGTGCCGTTGCGAATATGCACTGGCGTATCATGTTCTTTAAAGCCGCCTTGGATATGGCGATAGAGAACTCCCGGTTGACGTCGGGCATGGAGATGTAATCCTTGGCGTTTTCCACCTGCATGGTGGTGGTGGCCCGGCCGCTCTCTATGAGCAGAGTGTTCTTATCGGCGGAAAGCAGGGTCTCCTCTGCGGGCAGCCTGCGGACAAGCTCCGAAAACAGCCGCCCGGGCAGCACACAGGCTCCCTGCTTTTGGATATCTGCGTTAAGCGTAGCTTCTATCTGGAGCGAAAGGTCTGTACACCTTAGCAGCAGCGTATCGCCTATGGCTTCGGCATATATGCCCTCGAGTATGCCTACCGAGGACCTTACTCCCAGCGCCTTTGAGACCGTAGCCACGGCGGCGTTGAGCTCAGCCGTATCAACTGTAAAGCGCATATGCGTCCCTCCCTGGAATGGATGATATCATTTATATTATATTTATTATACTATATTTCAACGGCGGCGCAAATATTTTTGTGAGGCGCGGCAATATGTATTTTACGCATATTTATACATTTCTGCAATGCTTTCTTCTTATTATAATAATAACCATTGAAAAATCCCTGATTTTATGTTAAAATTAATAAGTAAAATTTTGTATTACAGGCGTGCAAAACAGATGGAAATTAACCGCTTGCGCTTAAACCAGTACCGCAGCTATGCTGCACTCGATCTGCGGCCCGGCCCCGGCATAAACGCCATAGTGGGAGACAACGCAGAGGGGAAGACCAACAGTGTCGAGGCGGTTTTTCTTTGCGCCTTCGGAAGGTCCCACAGGACCTCCCGGGACGCCGAGCTTATTATGCGGGGCTGCGCCGGCGGATACGTGGGGGCGGAGCTTACCAACAATACGGGCTCCCATCTTATAGAGATAAAGCTTCGGGACGGGGAGCGCAAAAAGATATTCATAGACCGGCAGATGGCCTCCCGCTCAGGGGAGCTAATGGGAATGCTGAATGTTGTGATGTTCGCCCCGGAGGACCTTTCCATAGTAAAAGAAGGCCCGGCGGAGCGGCGGCGCTTCATGGATATGGAGCTTTCCCAGACCCACCCCGCCTATTATTACAGCCTGCAAAGGTACAACTCGGCGCTGAAGCAGCGGAACGCCCTTTTAAAGGAGCCTGACAGGATAGGCCCCGGCATGCTGGAGACCTGGGACGAGCAGCTCTCGGCGCTGGGCGAGGAAATCGTAATGGACAGGTGCGAATTCATAGACGGCCTTTCCACAATAGCCTACGACCTGCATAAAAGCATCACGGGGGGCAGGGAGAGGCTGGAGATAGTGTACGAGCCGGACATAGACCCGGAGGACCCGGAGGGCATTTACGGCGCCATGCTGAAGGCGCTGGACAGGAGCAGGGCGGAGGATCTCCGCCGGGGCTTTACCACCGCAGGCCCCCACCGGGACGATATAGGCATAGCCCTGTCCGGCATAGACGTGCGCACCTTCGGCTCCCAGGGCCAGAAGCGCACCGCGGCGCTGTCACTTAAGCTTTCGGAGCTCGCCTTTATAAGGGAAATAAAGGAGGAAGCCCCGGTGCTCATACTGGACGACGTGCTCTCTGAGCTGGACGAGGGCCGGCAGCAGCTTTTGATGGAAAGCATGAAGGACTGCCAGTGCTTTCTGACCTGCACCAGCCTTGAGGGCTTAAAGCGGGCGGGCCTGGGAAATATGAAGGTGTTCCGCTGCAAGGGCGGCGAGATGCGCCCGGAATGATTCCGGGGGCGAAAACCGGAGGAATATATGTATCTGCATATAGGCGGGGATAAGGTAGTGGACGATGAGGAAATACTCCTTATATTGCCCCGTGAAACAGTAATGCATTCATACGACAACCGCCGCTTCATGGAGACCGCCATAGGCTCCGGCCGCGTGGACGACGTATCCGGCGGCGAGCGGGACACATACATAATCACCGCCGTCCCCGAGGGAATAAGGGTATACGCCTCGGCGGTAGGGGCAGCTACAATAGCTAAGAGATAATTTACAGAAGGGCATAAACCATGGAACAGAACAACCACACAAACTACAACGCAAACGAAATACAGGTCCTTGAGGGATTGGAGGCGGTAAAGCGCCGCCCCGGCATGTATATAGGTTCTACGGACGTGCGGGGACTGCACCATCTGGTCAAAGAGCTGGTGGATAACGCCATAGACGAGGCGATGGGCGGCTACTGCACCCATATAGAGGTAACAATACACCCCGACAATTCCGTATCCGTCCGGGATAACGGCCGCGGCATACCCGTGGGCTACCATGAGAAGATGCACAAGTCCGCGCTGGAGGTGGCACTTACCGTGCTGCACGCGGGGGGCAAGTTCGGCGGCAGCGGCTATAAGGTGTCCGGCGGACTTCACGGCGTGGGCCTGTCCGTGGTAAACGCCCTTTCCAGGAGGCTTACGGCGGAGGTCCGCCGGGACGGCATAATATACCGCCAGGAATACGTAAACGGCGACCCGGTGACGGGAGTAGAGCAGGTGGGCACGTATGGCGATGACACGGGCTCCGGCACTACCATAACCTTCCTCGCCAACGACCAGATATTCGACACCCTTGATTACAACTACGATACCCTGCGGGGCCGGATGAGGGAGCTTGCGTTTTTGAACAAGGGCGTAGCCATAACCGTCACGGATGAGCGCACAGACCCCGTACAGAGCAAAAAATACTGCTATGAGGGCGGCATAATCTCCTTCGTGGAGCACCTGAACAAGAGCAAGGACGTGCTCCATGAGGACGTTATGTACTTCGAGGGCAGTAAGGACGATCCCGCCAGGCAGCAGGTGGCCTCCGTTGAGGTGGCCATGCAGTACAACACCGACTACAACGAGAGCGTGTTTACCTTTGCCAACAACATAAACACCGCAGAGGGCGGCACCCACCTTCAGGGCTTCCGCAGCGCCCTTGCCCGCAGCATAAACGACTACGCCCGCAAGTATAAGCTGCTCAAGGACAACGAAGCGAACCTCTCCGGCGACGACGTCCGGGAAGGGCTTACCGCCATAGTCAGCGTAAAGCTGGTGGAGCCCCAGTTCGAGGGCCAGACAAAGACAAAGCTGGGCAATTCCTATATGAAATCCCTTGTGGACAACGTGGTGGGCAACGGGCTTGGCTTTTACCTTGAGGAGCACCCCCAGACCGCAAGGCTGATAATAGATAAGTGCATAACCGCATCCAGGGCGAGGGAGGCCGCAAGAAGGGCCAGGGACCTTACCAGAAAAAAGACCGGCCTGGAGAACATATCCCTCCCCGGCAAGCTTGCGGACTGCAACAGCAACGAGCCGGAAAAGTGCGAGATATTCCTTGTGGAGGGCGACTCCGCAGGCGGCTCCGCCAAGATGGGCCGCAATCCCGAATTTCAGGCAATACTGCCCCTTCGCGGCAAGATACTCAACGTGGAAAAGACCCGCTTGGATAAAATGCTTGCCAACAACGAGATACGCTCCATGATAACCGCCTTCGGCACAGGCATAGACACCGAGTTCGACGAGAGCAAGCTCCGCTACCACAAGATAGTCTGCATGACGGATGCGGACGTGGACGGCGCGCATATACGCATACTGCTTTTGACCTTCTTCTACAGGCACATGCGGCCTCTGATAGAGCACGGCCACATTTACGCCGCCCAGCCGCCCCTTTATAGAATTACAAGGGGCAAGAACATATGGTATGCCTATGACGACGAGCAGCTGGGAAGGATACTCAACGAGATAGGCCGGGACCCCAAGCCGCTTATCAACCGCTATAAGGGCCTTGGTGAGATGAACCCGGATCAGCTGTGGGAGACCACCATGGACCCGGACAACCGCATGATGTACCGGGTACACCTTGAGGACGCCATACGGGCGGACGAGATATTCTCCACCTTAATGGGCGACAAGGTAGAGCCCCGCAAGGAGTTCATAGAGCAGAACAGCAAGCTGGTAGTGGATCTGGACGTATAAAGGAGCAATAAATGGACGACATCACCAACAACCCCCGCATAACGCCGCTTGATATAGAGCAGGAGATGAAGAAATCCTTCATTTCCTACGCCATGGCGGTAATAATAAACCGCGCCCTGCCCGATGTGCGGGACGGCCTCAAGCCGGTACACCGGCGCATACTGTACTCTATGGGAGAGCAGGGCTTCACCCCGGATAAGCCCTTCCATAAGTCCGCCCGCATAGTGGGCGACGTGCTGGGCAAATACCACCCCCACGGGGACAGCTCGGTCTACGACGCCATGGTGCGCCTTGCACAGGACTTCAACACCCGCTACCTGCTGGTGGAGGGCCAGGGCAACTTCGGCAGCGTGGACGGGGACGGCGCGGCGGCAATGCGCTACACCGAGGCACGGCTTTCCAAAATGAGCCTTGAGATGCTTGCGGATATAGACAAAAATACCGTGGACTTCATGCCCAACTTCGACGAGACGCTGGTGCAGCCCACGGTGCTGCCCAGCCGCTTCCCCAATCTGCTGGTAAACGGCAGCAACGGCATAGCCGTAGGCATGGCCACAAACGTGCCGCCCCATAACCTCGGGGAGGTCATAGACGCATACGTGGCCCTCATAGACAACAGGGACATATCCATCGAGGAGCTTATGGCATACCTGCCGGGGCCGGATTTCCCAACGGGAGCCACCATAATGGGCACCGCGGGCATAAGGCAGGCATACAGGACGGGCAGGGGCAAGATACTGGTACGGGCAAAGACCGAGATAGAGCCAATGGCCAACGGCAAGAGCCGCATAGTGGTAACGGAGCTGCCCTATCAGGTGAACAAGGCCCGATTGGTGGAAAAGATAGCGGAGCTGGTGCATGAAAAGCGGGTGGAGGGCATAACCGCCCTTCGGGACGAGAGCAACCGCAACGGCATGAAGGTGGTAATAGAGATAAAAAAGGACGTGAACGCCAACGTCGTTTTAAATCAGCTCTATAAGCACACCCAGCTTCAGGATACCTTCGGCGTGATAATGCTGGCTCTTGTTGATGGGGAGCCAAAGGTGCTCAACATAAAGGAGATGCTGTACCACTACCTCAGGTTCCAGGAGGAAGTGGTGACCCGCCGCACAAAGCACGATCTGGAAAAGGCCAAAGAGCGGCTTCATATATTGGAGGGCCTGCTCATAGCCATGGCCAATATAGACGAGGTCGTGGATATAATCAAGACCTCCAAGACCCAGCCCGAGGCCAAGGAACGGCTGAACGTCCGCTTCGGATTGACGGATAAGCAGAGCCAGGCCATACTGGATATGCGCTTAGGCCGCCTTACAGGGCTGGAGCACGACAAGATACAGGCGGAGAGGGACGGCCTTGTGGAGACCATCGCCTATTACGAGAGCGTCCTTGCGGACGAAAACAAGCTGCTGGGCATAATCCGGGAGGAAATACTGGAGGTCCGCCGCAAGTACGCCGACCCCAGAAGGACCGAAATAGCCCAGATAACAGAGGATATAGAGCTGGACGACATAATACAGCCCGAGGAGATGACGGTAACCCTTACCCACTTCGGCTTCGCAAAGCGCACCAGCATGGATACCTATAAGGCCCAGAACCGGGGCGGCAGGGGCATAACCGGCCAGACCACCCGGGAGGAGGATTTCGTTGAGCACCTGTTCGGCTGCAGCACCCACGACGAGATAATGTTCTTCACCAACATGGGCCGGGTGTTCCGCATGAAGTGCTACCGGATACCCGAGGCGGGCCGCACCGCCAAGGGCACCGCCATAGTAAACCTGCTGAACCTTAAAGAGGGCGAGAAGGTGACCACGCTGTTCCCACTGTGGGAGGAGGGAAAATACCTGAACCTCATCACCAAGGCGGGCATAATCAAGAAGACACCCATAGAGGAGTTCGACAATATCCGAAAGGGCGGAATGATCGCCCAGAACCTCAGGGAGGGGGACGAGCTTATTGCCGCTATAATGACGGACGGCAGCGACGAGATAATAGTGGGCACCAAAAAGGGCAAGAGCATACGCTTCAGCGAGGAGGACGTGCGCCCCATGGGCAGAAGCGCCACCGGCGTAAAGGCCATAACGCTGGAGGAAAACGACAGCGTGGTGGGGGCCGAGAAGGTTCGCCCCGGCGCCTCCATACTCTCCATATCCGAAAACGGCATGGGCAAGCGCACCCCGGAGGAGGACTACCGCACCCAGACCCGGGGCGGCAAGGGTATAATAGCCATGGCCCTCACCGAAAAAACCGGCGATCTGGTCTGCATGAAGGCGGTAGGAGCCTCCGATATAGAGGAGGACGTAATGATAATAAGCTCCGAAGGCACCATAATAAGGCTGCCCGTGGAGCAGATATCCGAGATATCCCGCAATACCCAGGGAGTGCGCCTTATGCGCACCGAGGACAGGGTGGCCTCCGTTGCCATAGTTCCCCACGTGGAGCCTGACGGGGAGTAATAAAAAAGAGGGGACGGCAAGCTGTCCCCTTTATATGTCTGTAAAGGAACATGGTATATGCCGCTTATACGCCTCGCACAGCTTTTCGCCGCCGCGGGACATACCCTCTACGGAGTAGGGGGCATGGTGCGCAACCCGCTTCTGGGCCTGCCGGTCACGGATAACGACGTTACCTCCTCCATGACGCCGGGGGAGGTAATGGCCATGTGCCGGGATAAGGGCATAAAGTATCTGGACATAGGCGCGGCCTTCGGAATGGTGGAGCTGCACTATATGGGCGGGGTATTCCAGCACACCACCTTCAGGCGGGATACATACCCAACAGGCGGCGGGCACCGGCCCCGGGCGGTAAGCTACTCCGTGGACATAAACGAGGACGCCTTCCGCCGGGACTTTACTGTGAACGCCATATATAAAAATATACTGACAGGCAGGATCACCGACCCTACCGGCGGCATGCAGGACCTTAAAAACAGGCTGCTCAGAGCTACCTCAAAGGATCCCGCCGTCATAATGGGAGACGACGCCCTTCGCATAATGCGCATGGCGCGCTTTGCCTCGGAGCTGGGCTTTGAGGTGGAGCGGGGCACATTGGAGGCCGCAAGGGCCTGCGCGGCGGGGCTTGCGGACATATCTCCGGAGCGCATACGGGAGGAGCTGGACAGGATACTGCTCTCCGACGCGAAATACGGCATTCCCGGGGGGCCGTACAGGGGCCTTGTGATGCTGGACGAGCTGAGGGCCATAGACGTGATAATGCCGGAGCTCGCGAAGGGGCGGGGCATAGCCCAGAAGCCCCAGTACCACAAGTACGACGTGCTTCACCACTGCTTTCACGCGGTGGACTGCATAGAGCCAAGCCTTACCCTGCGCCTTGCCGCTCTGCTCCACGACGTGGGCAAGCCGGCGGCGCTTCAGGCCACGGGCTGCATGTACACCCACGACAGGCTGGGCGCGGATATTGCCCGGGGAATACTGGAAAGGCTGAGGTACCCCTCCGCCGTCATACGGGACGTTACGGCGCTTATACGCAACCACATGTTTGACCTTCGTACCGAGGCAAAGGAGAATACCATACGGCTATGGCTTCAGGAGATGGGTATAGAGCGCTCGCGCCAGCTCATAGCTCTCCGCCGGGCGGACGTTCACGGCAGCGGAAGGATAGAGGGGCCGGTGGAGTCCGCGGACAGGTGGGAGCGCATACTGGAAAGCATGATAGCGGCGGGGGCGCCCTTTGAAGAGCGGCAGCTTGCCGTCACAGGGGCGGACATAGCCGGTTACCTTGGCATACCCCCTTCTCCCAGGATAGGGTACATAAAGGCGGGGCTTTTGAGGCACTGCGCAAAACGCCCGGAGGACAATAATAAAACCGCGCTGCTTCGGCTCAGCCGGGATTTGGTAAACAATTCGTGACAGTTTTGCCCTTTTGCCCTATATACACTTGCAATACCCATGGGAAAAATGTAAAATAGGTTGATTAGGTATGAAAATTATAAGGGTATGTATGCACATACGGCAACCCTGACCCTGAACGGAGGATATAAGTGGCTATTTCGCTGGAAGTTAAAAAATTCGTAAACACCGAATACGTAGGCAAATTTGCGGAGATCGAGCTGCCCATAGCCCAGCCCGAAGACGAGGAGCCCCCAAGGAAGGCCAGAAAGAAGCCGGACAAGAAGGATAAGAAGGAAAAAAAGGCTTCCTTTATTCGCAAAAGGGCGGATTATGACGGCGATGACGACGATTATGACGATATAGACAGCGAGATCGAGGCGGAGCTGGACGCGGAGGAAGAAGAGGAGCGCAGAAAGTCCCGCAGGGGAGGCCTGTTCGGCAGGAGGCGCGCCGACGATCTTGACGACGAGCTGGACGACGAGCTGGACGACGAGCTTGACGAGGAAGAGGACGAGGCCGCCAAGGCTCTGGCCCGCCGTAAGGCAGCCGCTCAGGAAGCCCGCCGCGTAGCCGCCATGTTTGACGATGCTCCCAAGGCATCCCGTGCTTCCCAGCCCGTAGAGGCAGAGGAAGAAGAATATCAGGAGCCGGAGCCTGAAGGCCCCCGGACAGAGCGCGCTCGGATACACTACATCGAAGAGGGCAACGGGGAGCCGCTGATACTCGTACACAGCGTAGGCCAGTCCTTCTATACCTGGCGCAACATGTTTTCCCGCCTCAGCCTTAATTACCGGGTGATAGCCATAGACCTGCTGGGTCACGGCTATTCCTCCAGGCCTGAGAACTTCAACTATACCGTTGAGGAGCAGGCCATGACGCTGGGCCTGTTCATGGACGCAATAGGCGTGCAGTCCGCCCACATAATGGCATTTTCCATGGGTTCCGCCTACGCGCTGCGCTTTGCGCTGGACAACCCGGAGCGGGTAGGCAAGATGATGCTCATAGCTCCCGGTGGCATTTCCCCCGAGATGCCGCTGGCCATAAAGCTCATGGACAGCAGCATACTGGGCGGCGTGGCCTCCATGCTCTACGGCATGCGCACGGTGGAAAAGGTGCTTTCCGAGTGCTATTTCGACCTTGCCCAGATGATGAGCCCCGAGGTAGTGGGCGAATACTACAAGACCATATCCGACCGTGAGTCCCGCTGGGCGCTGCGGGCCTCCTTCCACAACTTTGACGATGAGAGCGTGGTATCCAGGCTCCGCTCCCTTGAGGCCCCCGTGCTGATGCTTCAGGGCAGCGAGGATAAGTGGCGTCAGGGGGACGACTCCGAGCTGTACCACACAGCGATGCCCTACGCCGGCTTTGCCACCATGCGCAACGCGGGCCACCTGCTCCATGAGGAAAAGGCGGAAAAGGTCATCGCGGCGATTCTCGAGTATATTCCGGCCATACAGCCGGAGGGGTAAACATAAAAATACCGCCCACGCATTGACATACGCAGGCGATACGGGTATAATACTTATAGGGTAAGACCGAAACGGTCAGCCACATTGAAGCATCTATTCCCTAATGGGAACTACCGCCTTGTTGCAGCAGGGCGGTTATTTTTTTATGGTGATTGTCACCGATTTGAACTCACGCAGTAATGCGAAAAGCAAAATCAGGAATTTCATCATATTACACACCTCCTTTCGGATGGTGTGCTGACCGCCGATTGCCCTATGTATTATACTTGTAGATATTATAATGCTCATGCAGAAATTTGTCTATCGCATCCCCGCTTTTTTATTCACCATTCCTTCATAGCATTATCCGCTCTTTTATGATACAATAACCATGGCTATATGCCGATATATATAAAAAGAGGAAAACGAATTGAGAAAGAGACGGCTCGGGTCGATACTGATAAGCGCCGCGCTTATCGTCATATTGGCCGTATTTTTGATAAACCTGAAGGAAGGCAGCTCAAGGGCCCCGGCGGACGCCGTTGCGCTGAGCGAGATAATGATATCCAACAAAGGCTCCGTGCCGGACAACCTGGGCGGCTACCCCGACTATATAGAGCTGCACAACGGCTCAACGGAAAAGGCGGACATATCCGGCTATGGCCTGTCCGACAGCCTGCTGGAGGGCGCAAAGTATGTGTTCCCCGCAGGTACGGTGCTGGAGCCCGGCGCTTATGTGGTGGTATGGTGCGGCGGCGAGGCGGAGGACGGCATGCATGCCCCCTTCAAGCTCAGCGCGGGTGAGGAGGCGGTGCTGTTCGACGCTTCGGGAAGGCCCCTTGATACGGCTGTGCTCAACTCGGTGGACTCCGGAATGGTGCTGCGCCGGGAGGGCGAAGTATGGACACAGGCAAAGCCCTGCCCCGGCTACCCCAAGACAGAGGAGGGCATGGCGGAGTATGAGAAAAGCCTTAAGGAGACGGAGGATATAGGCCTCTACATCAACGAGTTCATGGCCAGCAACGCTACCACTATCTGCGACAGCTTCGGCAGCTATTCCGACTGGATAGAGCTATACAATTCAACGGATACGGACATGGACATATCCGGCTTCGGCATATCGGATAACCTGTCCCAGCCCATGAAGTACAGGTTCCCGGATGGGACCACCATAGCCGCCAAGGGCTATCTGGTGGTATTCTGCTCCGGAAACGAGGGAATGCAGAACGGGGAGCTGCACGCGCCCTTCGGCCTTCGCTCCTATGGGGAGGACGTGGTGATTGCCAACAGGGCCGGAAGGATAATCGACAGCTATTCCTTCAAGAATCAGGAGACTGACGTTTCCGTGGCGCGCATACCCGACGGCGCCGGCGAGTTCCAGTCCAATTCCCAGCCCAGCCCCGGCTACCCAAACACCGGCGCGGGCTACTCCGCCTTTGACGCCGCCAACAGGCTGCCCCTTGGGGGGGTATACATAAGCGAGTTCGGCGGCTCCACGGGCAGCGTGGCCACGGACTGGGTGGAAATATACAACTCTACGGGCAGCGCCGTGAATCTGGGGGGCTACGGCATTTCCAACAACCCGAAGAACCCCGCAAAGTGGGTATTTCCGGATATATCCATAGAGCCGGGCGAATACCTGCTGCTTTACGCTACCGGCAGCGCCGACAAGGCGCAAAAAAAAAATCTCAAGCTTAATTTCTGCATAAGCTCCACAGGCGAGGCGCTGTTTTTTTTCGACCCCAACGGAAAGCTCATAGACAAGCTCTCCGCAGGGCGCATGAAGTCCGGCCAGAGCTACGGCAGGGACGGCTCGGACAACCGCTTTTACTATGCGGAGCCTACCCCCGGCGCCCAGAACGGCAAGGGGTATGAGGGCATAACCCAGCTCCCGGCCTTCAGCGTCACTCCCGGCATATACGATAATGCCGTCACAGTGGCCATTACCGCGGGGGAGGGGGAGACCATACGCTACACCACCGACTGTACCACTCCAAACGCAAGCTCAGAGGTGTACAGCGGCGAGCTTTCCATCAGCAAAAACTCCGTCATACGAGCCGCAGCCTTCAGGGACGGGTATCTCTCGGGGGACGTGGCTACCGCAACCTATCTTTTCAGGAGCGACGGCGTGAACCATGCCCTGCCGGTGGTGACGCTGGTAACAGATCCGGACAATCTCTGGAACAGCAAGACCGGCATATACGCTACCGGCGACCAGTTTGACCCGGACGCCGCCTCCTACGCGGACACCCTGAAATCCGCCACCTACTATCAGGCAAAGTTCGCCACCGAGGAGCAGGTGGATACCATATGGGAAAAGCCCGCGGCGTTTTCGCTCTTTGACGATAACGGGAAGCAGGTTTTTACCCAGAACGTGGGCATAAGGATAGCAGGCAGCTTTGGGCGGGGCAGGGCCCAGAAGGGCTTTAACGTAATAGCCCGCAAGGAATACGGCAAGGGCTCCATGGAGTACCCCTTCTTCGAGAACCGCCCCTATACGGAATACAAGGCGGTGGTGCTGCGGGCCGGCGCGCAGGATCAGAACCGCAGCAAGATAAGGGACGAGCTGGCCAGCGGGCTTTTAGAGGGAACTGACATAAATATACTCTATCAGGCCTACCGCCCTACGGTGCTTTACCTCAACGGCGAATACTGGGGCGTGTACTTCATGAAGGAAAAGCGCAACCGCTTCTTCGTGGCCCAGCATGAAAACACGGAAAACAACGTGGACTTGGCCATAGGCAAGGGCTTCAAGCAGCGCACCTACGGCGACAACTCGGACTGGGTGAGCCTTTACGAATACGCCACCAGCCACGACCTTTCCGCAAGCGACGCCTACAACTACGTGGCGGAGCGAATGGACGTGGACAGCTTCCGGGATTACATGATAGCCGAGATATACAACGGCAACACGGACACCTACAATTTCCAGTATTACCGCCTCAAGGGCGGCAAGTGGAAGTTCATATTCTACGACTTCTGCTGGGGCTTCCAGAGCCCAGGCCACGAGACGCTGGCCTTCCGCATGGGCAAGACGCCCAGCGACGTATGCTCTGCAAAGCTGTTTGCCGCCATGCTCCAGAACAAGGGCTGGAGGGACAGCTTCTGCCGCCGCTTCGGGGAGCTTCTCAACACCGCCTTTGCCCCGGAGCGGGTGAGTGCGCTCATAGAAGAGCTTTACGGCTATGTGGAGCCGGAGATAAAGCGGGAGCGGGAAAAGTTCAATAAGGATACGTTTATGGGAGTGAAGCAGCCCAATACAAACCTGGGAACCTACGAGGGCTTCCAGAGCGAGATAAGCAAGCTGAAGGATTTCGCCCAGAGGCGGCCCGAGGAGCTGAAGCGGCAGCTTCAAAGCAACCTGGGCCTCAGCGATTCCTACATGAAGGAGGTGTTCGGCTAAAATGGAAAAGGCCAGAAGGCCAGCGCGGCCGAAAAAGCGGCCAGTACAGTACCGCCACGAGCTGAAATACTACATCAACCGGGGAGACTACGAGATACTCTCAAGAAGGCTGCGCTCCTGCATACAGCAGGACGAGAACGCCCAAAGAAACGGCGGCGAGTACTTTATAAGGAGCTTATATTTCGATAGCCCCTTTGACGACGCCCTATGGGAAAAGCTGGCAGGCGTCAACGACCGGGACAAGTTCCGCATAAGGGCGTACAACGGCTGCGACGACGTCATCAAGCTCGAGTGCAAGCACAAGGAGGGAAGCTTTATAGCAAAGCAGTCGGTGCGGCTCAGCAGGGCCGAGTGCGACAGCCTTATCGGCGGGGACTACGCCTTTCTCCTCTCCCGCAAAGAGCCCTTCGCCCGGCGCATGTTTGTGGAGTTTGCCACCAAGGGCCTGCGCCCCCGCGTAATAGTTGACTATACACGGGAGGCCTACGTTTACCCCGTTGAGGACGTTCGCATAACCTTCGATAAGGATATACGCACCGCATACAGGGGGACGAGCCTTTTCGACATGACACAGCCCACCTATCCCGTCATAACCGACGGCGACCTTGTGCTGGAGGTAAAGTTCAACAACTACCTGCCCAGCTATATAAGGGAGCTTTTGCAGATAGATTCCCACACGCGCAGTGCCGTGAGCAAGTACTGCATATGCAGAAAGTTTGAGTTTTAGGAGGACCACATGATAAGCTTTTCCGACCTTTTCACCATCACAATGAACCCCATTCAGGTAATACTGACCCTGATAGTTGGCCTGCTCATGGGCCTTTACGTATGGTTCATATATAAAAAGACCTTCAGCGGGGTCATGTATTCCCGCACCTACGGCATGACGCTGGTAATGATGACCATAGTTACGGCGCTGATGCTGATGCTCATCAACAACAGCCTGACCCTCAGCCTTGGCATGGTGGGCGCGCTGTCCATAGTCCGCTACCGCACCGCCATAAAGGACCCGCTGGACACCGCCTTTATCTTCTGGGCGGTGGGCGAGGGCATCGCCGTGGGCACCAAGTTCTATGACGTGGCGGTCATAGCGGGCATAATGATAGGCATATTCGTGCTGCTGATCTCAGGCTCAAGGGGCAAGGGCGGCGCTCAGAGCTACCTCCTTATAATCCACTACAGCGAGGCGGCGGCAGACGCCATACGCAAGATGACCAAGCAGCTTCCCGGCGCCCGGCTCAAGAGCAAGGTAGTGCGCCCCGGCAGCATAGAGCTTACCATGGAGCTGCGCCTCAAGGAGAACGAGACGGGCTTCGTAGAGAAGTTCACCCGGGTGGAGGGCGTGTACGATGCAAGCCTTATCACTCATCAGGGGGACATAGTGGCGTAGCCCCCTCTTTTGAAATTGAAAGGGAGAGATCATGCTCAAGCGGTTTGCGTCCTACTACAAGCCCCATAGAAGGCTTTTCTATATAGACATGTTTTGCGCGCTGATAATATCGGCGTGCAATATGTTTTATCCCATAATAGCCAAGGATATAATAAACGTCTATGTGCCGGAGAGGGATATGCGGCGGCTGGTGCTGTGGTGCTGCGTGCTGCTGGGCATATATCTGCTCAAGGCCGTTATGAAGTTCATAGTGGATTACTGGGGGCATATCGTAGGCGTGCGGATACAGGCGGATATGCGCCGGGAGATGTTCGGCCACCTGGAAAAGCTGCCCATAAGCTTTTTCGATGAAAACAAGAGCGGCGTGCTCATGAGCCGCATGACCAACGACCTTCAGGAGATATCCGAGCTTGCCCATCACGGGCCGGAGGATATATTCCTCTCGGTGGTGATGCTCATAGGGGCGGTGGCGTGGCTCTCGACCATATGCCCGCCGCTAGCGCTGATACTGCTCGTTATGCTGCCCTGCACCGTGTTCATAACCACAAGGGCGCGCCTTGGGCTGAACAGGGCATCCCAGGAGACACGGGTAAAGATGGGCGAGATAAACGCCAATGTGGGCACCGCCATATCAGGAGTAAGGGTATCCCGGGCCTACACCGGAGAGGATCACGAGCTGAAGCTCTTTGACGTGCTCAACCGCCAGCTCACAGGCATACGGAGCAAGTATTACAGGGCCATGGCCTGGTTCTTTACAGAGGCGGAGCTGCTGATGGATCTCACATACCTTGCCATACTCTTCTTCGGCGGATTGTTCTTCTTTAAGGGCAGCATAAACGCCGGCGAATACACCGCCTTTTTGCTCATGGTGTCCAACTTCTTTACTCCCGTGCGAAAGATGGTCAACATGTTCGAGCAGCTTCAGGCGGGTACGACGGGCTTTAAGCGGTTTACGGAAATTATGGACGAGCCCCCGGAGGAGGACGCCCCAGACGCCATAGACGCAGGCAGGCTGGTGGGGGACATCGCCTTTGAGGACGTATCCTTCCGGTATAAAAACAGCGACGCCAAGGGGGCGGAGAAGGTGATAAAGCACCTGAACCTCCGCATACCCGCAGGGGAGACGGTGGCTCTGGTCGGCCCCTCCGGCGGCGGCAAGACCACCCTCTGTAACCTCATACCGCGGTTTTACGACCCGGAGGGGGGCCACATAACCATAGACGGCACCGACATAAGGGATTTCACAAGGGTATCCCTCCGGCGCAACGTGGGAATAGTGGCCCAGGACGTGTTCCTCTTTGACGGCAGCATAGCGGACAACATACGCTACGGCAACCTTGACGCCACGGAGGAGGAGGTCATAGAGGCTGCAAGGAAGGCCCGCATTCACGACTACGTCATGACCCTTGAGGAGGGCTACGACACCCAGGTGGGCGAGCGGGGCGTGAAGCTCTCCGGCGGCCAGAAGCAGCGCATATCCATAGCCCGGGTGTTTTTAAAGGATCCCGGCATACTCATACTGGACGAGGCCACATCGGCTCTTGATAACCAGACCGAAATGGAGATACAGCAGGAGCTGTTTGAGCTTGCCAAGGGGCGCACCTGCATAATCGTGGCACACAGGCTTTCCACCATAAAGAGCGCAAACGAGATAGTGGTGCTCACGCCCTCCGGCATAGCCGAGCGGGGCAGCCACAGGGAGCTCATGGCCCTTGGCGGCATATACGCCAACCTCTATAATTATCAGATAATAGACCTATAAAGGAACGAACAAGGTATGAAGATTACGGTCATAGGCTGCGGCCGCTGGGGCTCATTCATAGCATGGTATCTCGACAAAACGGGACACGACGTAAGCCTTTACGGACGGGAAGGCTCGCCCCACATGAAACAGTTCAGGGAGAGCCGCACCAACGGTATAGTGACGCTGCCCCAAAGCATACGGCTCATATCCGCCATGGAGGAGGCCGCAAAGGCGGAGCTGATAGTGGTATCCGTGGGAGCCCAGTCCTTTAGGGAAGTGGCTGCGGACATAGCGGCGCATGGCTATAGGGGCGACCTTGTGCTGTGCATGAAGGGCATAGAGCAGGGCAGCGGCAAAAGGCTTTCGGAGATCGCCCTGGAATACCTGCCGAAGAGCGGCGTCGCCGTATGGATAGGCCCGGGCCACGTTCAGGAGTTCGTGGCGGGAATACCCAACTGTATGGTGATAGACGGCACCTCGGAGGAGCTGAAGGAGCGTCTGGTGACACAGTTCAGCTCCAGCCTCATACGCTTCTATTACGGCCGGGATCTCATAGGCAACGAGGTAGGGGCCGCCGCAAAGAACGTCATAGGCATAGCGGCGGGAATACTGGACGGCATGGGCCTCACCAACCTTAAGGGGGCGCTCATGGCGCGGGGCACCCGGGAGGTTGCCCGGCTCATAGTGGCTATGGGGGGGATAGAGCATTCCGCCTACGGCCTCTGCCACTTGGGGGACTATCAGGCCACTGTGTTTTCCCAGTTCAGCCATAACCGCGCCTTCGGCGAGGCCTTCGTAAAGGGGGAAAACTACGGGAAGCTTGCCGAGGGATACTATACCGTGGAGGCGCTCATGGAGCTTTCGAAAAAGTACGGGGTGGATATGCCCATATCCCGCGCCGTGCATAAAGTGCTGTACGACGGCGCAAACCCCAGAGACGAGCTCACCGCCCTGTTCATGCGGAGCCTTAAAAAGGAGTTTTAGATGTACATAGACACCCATGCCCACCTGACGGACGGCGCCTTTGACCATGACAGGCAGGAGCTTATAAAGGGTCTTGCCGCCGGGGGTATAGGCAAAGTAATAGAGATATCCTGCGACCCGAAGGATTTCCCGGTCTCCGCGGCCCTTGCGGAGCAAAACCCCGGCATATACCTCGCCTTCGGCATTCACCCCGAATTCGCGGAGACATATACGGAGGGCGATATGGCCGCATTGGGCGAATACCTGAAGCATCCCAAGTGCGTTGCGCTGGGGGAGACGGGGCTGGACTACTACTGGAAGCCCTACAACAGGGAAAAACAGCTTGAGCTGTTCCGCCGCCAGCTTGATATGGCCATAGAGCGGGACATGCCGGTTTCCATGCATATCCGGGAGGCATACGGGGACTGCATGGAGGTGCTGGAAAGCTACGGGGGAAGGATAAAAGGAGTGATGCACTGCTTTTCCGGCAGCGCCGAGATTGCGGAGCGCTGCGCAGGGCTGGGGCTGTACATAGCCTTCGGCGGTGCGCTTACCTTTAAAAACAACAAAAAGGGCCCCCCCGCCACTCCCATTGACAGGCTTCTCACCGAAACCGATTGTCCCTACATGGCCCCGGAGCCCCACCGGGGAGAGCGCAACGACCCCGGGTATATACCCCTCATCTGCGGTAAAATGGCCGAGATAAAGGGAGTAAGCGAGGGTGAGATGGAAAGAGCGGCGGAGGAAAACGCAGAGCGGCTGTTCGGCCTATAATGGGGAGCTTTCTGAAAAAAGCGGGGCATTGCAAAATTGCCATAAAAATAACAGTTGACAAAAACCGCTTATCCATGTTATGATTCCGAAAAATAATATATCCGGGCAGGGCAAACGGCCCATGCAAAAGGGAAAGGAGAGCACTTATGATAAACACCGCTATTACCATGTACGGCATGATGATGTGCTGCTCCATGTCCCTCGGGCATGGAGAGCGCTTGCGTTGCCTGCAATAAAGCCTTTTGTACTTAAAGGGCGGTGTTTTGATTTATAGGCCGTAAGCGCAGAGCTTGCGGCTTTTTTAATGCAATACTTCGGATTGGAGAAAAAGATGGAAGCACGTGAAATGATAGCCATAAGGGGCCTTACAAAGACCTTCGGCACCGGATCGGACGCCGTGACCGCCCTCAGGGATATAGACCTTTCCGTAAGGGCGGGGGAGATATTCGGCATAATCGGCCTCTCCGGCGCGGGCAAGAGTACGCTGGTACGCTGTATGAACTACCTTGAACACCCCACGGAGGGCAGCGTAACGGTGGACGGAAAAAAGCTGGGCGCGCTGAACAAGAAAGAGCTGCTCAACGCCAGAAGGGGCATAGGAATGATATTCCAGCAGTTCAACCTGCTCATGCAAAAGACCGCCCTCGATAACATCTGCTTCCCATTGGAGATAGCGGGGGTAAGCAGAAAGGACGCCATAGACCGGGCAAGGGAGCTTCTGAAGCTGGTGGATCTTGAGGACAGGGAAAAGGCCTATCCCGCCCAGCTATCCGGCGGGCAGAAGCAGAGGGTGGCCATAGCCCGGGCCCTTGCGCCCAGCCCGAAGGTGCTGCTTTGCGACGAGGCCACCTCCGCGCTCGACCCCACCACCACCCGCTCCATACTCTCGCTCCTCAAGGAGATAAACCGCACCATGGGCATAACCATAGTGGTAATAACCCACGAGATGAGCGTTATAGAGGAGATATGCGACAGGGTGGCCATAATCGACCACAGCCAGATAGCCGAGGTGGGCGAGGTATCCGACATATTCATGAACCCAAAGACGGAGATAGCGAAAAGGCTGCTGTACGCCAGCGGCCGCCTGGGCGAGGAGGTGCTGGGAGAAAGGTGCCTGCGCATCATATTCGACGGAACCCAGACCTCCAGCCCGGTAATATGCGACATGGTGCTGGAGTGTGGCGCGCCGGTAAACATACTCTTTGCGGACACAAAGACCATAGAGGGCAAGATGCACGGCTACACCCTCATACAGCTCCCGGAAAACCGGGAGCTTGGAGATAAGATGAAGAAGTACCTCGATCTCCACGGGGTACAGTACCTTGAGGAGGCATACCATGTTTGATCCGCAGCTTGTGAAACTCTTTGGCGACGGCATACTGGAGACCTTATACATGACCCTCGTATCCACCGCCATATCCTACCTGCTGGGCCTGCCCATAGGCGTACTGCTGACCACCTCCGCCCCCGACGGCATAAGCCCACGGCCGGTGCTGTACAGGACGCTGGACGTGGTGGTGAACATACTCCGCTCCGTGCCCTTTCTGATACTCATGGTGTGCGTGCTGGGCCTCACCCGTTTCTTAGTCGGCACCACCATAGGCTCCACGGCGGTAATACCCCCGCTGGTCATAGCGGCGGCGCCATATGTGGGCCGCATGGTGGAGGGGTCGCTCAAGGAGGTGGACCACGGCGTAATAGAGGCGGCTCAAAGCATGGGCGCGTCGGTGTTCCAGATAATCACCCGGGTGCTGCTGCCCGAGAGCACGCCCTCGCTGCTCAACGGCGCGGCGATAGTTACCACCACCATACTTTCCTACTCCGCCATGGCGGGCGCGCTGGGGGGCGGCGGCCTTGGGGCCATAGCCATCAACTACGGCTACCACCGCTTCCAGCCTGACATGATGTGGATCGCCGTAGTGCTGCTGGTGCTGCTGGTGCAGCTCATTCAGCTCATCGGCGACAGGCTGGTAGTGAAGTCGGATAAGAGAAGAAGATAGATAATTGAGCCGTCAGGCTTGATATATAAAAATTTTTATAATTTTTCAGGAGGAAAACAAAATGAAAAAGCTGATCGCAATCGTACTGACCCTTGTACTGGCGCTGTCCTTCGCGGCCTGCGCCCAGCCTGAGGCGGCCCCTGCCGAGACCGCAGCCCCCGAAACGACCGAGAGCGCCGCTCCCTCCGAGCTTGTAAAGGTCAAGGTAGGCGCTTCCGTCACCCCCCATGCGGAGATACTCAATGCTGTAAAGGATGAGCTCAAGGCGGCGGGCTATGACCTTGAGGTGGTAGAGTTCACCGATTATGTGCTGCCCAACACCGCACTGGAGCAGGGGGATCTGGACGCCAATTACTTCCAGCATACCCCTTACCTCGAAAACTTCAACGAGGAGAACGGCACCCATCTGGCAGCCGTGGGCAAAATACACTACGAGCCCTTCGGCATCTACGCAGGCAAGACCTCTGACCTCTCCGCTATCCCCGAGGGCGGCTCCATCGCCATACCCAACGACGGCACAAACGAAGCCCGCGCGCTGCTGCTCCTGGAGGCTCAGGGTCTTATCAAGCTCAAGGAGGGCATCACCTTCACCGCTACCGTGCTGGATATAGCCGAGAACCCCAAGAATCTCAGCATCAAGGAGATTGAGGCAGCCCAGCTGGCCCGCTCCCTTCAGGACGTGGACGCGGCGGTCATAAACGGCAACTACGCCATTCAGGCAGGCCTCAAGGTAAAGGACGCCCTGGCCATAGAGGATAAGGACTCCATCGCCGCCGATACCTACGCAAACGTTCTGGTAGTAAAGGAAGGCCATGAGAACGACGAAGCCACAAAGGCGTTGCTTGCCGCCCTCCAGAGCGACACCGCCAAGAAGTTCATGGAGGAAAAGTACGAGGGCGCTGTCATAGCCGCCTTCTAAGGCATACAGCCATATAAATTTATTGGAGCCCCGGCAGGGGCTCTTTTTTTTGGTTATAATAAACGATAATATATTATTTAAGGTGTTATTTTTAATGACGCAGGAATTGCACCGGTACCGTATAAAAAATGGCGGCGCGGTGGCAAAAGCGGCGCAAATAGGGCATAAAGGCCGAAGGATTTACTTTTTAAAATAATAAAGAAACAAGATTGACAAAATCTATACAAAAGTTTATTATTTTAATGCAGGAATAACTGCATAAAATAAGTAAGGGAGAAGGAAAAGAATGGATAATCTGCTGCATTTTGTTCAGACGGTGAACAGCTATCTTTCGGACTATATTCTGGTGATACTTCTTATCGGCGTAGGCCTTTGGTACTCCATCAAGACCAACTTCGTTCAGGTGCGCTGCTTCGGCGAGGGCATGAAGAAGGTATTCGGCAACCTCAAGCTCAACGGCGAAAAGCATGAGAGCGGCATGAGCTCCTTCCAGGCTCTCGCCACGGCTATCGCCGCCCAGGTCGGCACGGGCAACATCGTGGGCGCCTCCGGCGCGATACTCACCGGCGGCCCCGGCGCGATATTCTGGATGTGGGTAATAGCCTTCTTCGGCATGGCGACGATATACGCGGAAGCCGTGCTGGCGCAGAAGACCCGCATAAAGGGCGAGGACGGCCAGATAAAGGGCGGCCCCGTCTACTACATAACCACGGCCTTTAAGGGCGGCTTCGGCAAGTTCCTCGCTGGCTTCTTCGCCATAGCCATAATACTTGCGCTGGGCTTCTTCGGCTGCATGGTGCAGTCCAACTCCATAGGCTCCACCTGCTCCACCGCCTTCGGCATACCCAGCTGGGTAATGGGCGCCGTGCTGGTGGCTATCTGCGGCTTCATATTCCTCGGCGGCGTGCAGCGCCTTGCCTCCGTCACCGAGAAGATAGTGCCCATAATGGCGGCCATATTCCTCGTAGGCGGCCTTGCGATACTCATAGCGCGCATCAAGTACGTCCCCGCCACCTTCGGCATGATATTCAAGTATGCCTTTAAGCCCCAGGCCATAATCGGCGGCGGCTTCGGCGCGGCGCTGAAGATCGCCCTCAGCCAGGGCGCAAAGCGCGGCCTGTTCTCCAATGAAGCCGGTATGGGCTCCACCCCCCACGCACACGCCCTCGCCAACGTAGCGGAGCCCCACGATCAGGGCTGCGTAGCCATGATAGGCGTGTTCATCGATACCTTCGTGGTGCTGACCCTCAACTCCCTGGTGATAATCTCCACCATGTACACCCCCGACGGCGTGCTGGCTAACGGCTATATGGGCGCTGTTGTGGATACCATAGGCAAGGCAAATCTGGCCCAGACCGCCTTCGGCACCGTGTTCGGCGCCGGCTTCGGCAATATGTTCGTGGCTATCTGCCTGTTCTTCTTCGCCTTCTCCACAATACTGGGCTGGAACCTCTTCGGCAAGATCAATATGCAGTACCTCTTCGGCGATAAGTCCTATAAGATCTACACCGTGATAGCGCTGGTGTTCATCTTCCTCGGCACCCTCGCCTCCAACGACCTGGTCTGGGAGCTTTCCGACATGTTCAATCAGCTCATGGTCATCCCCAACGTCATAGCCCTCTTCGCCCTCACAAAGATGGTCCAGGGCTGCACCAAGGGGCTCAAGAAGTAGGAAACAGAATAAGAGAGCAAAAAAAGAGCCCTGCGGGGCTCTTTTTGAGACTGTTGAAAAACCCAGGGGTTGATAAGGGGCCGCAGCCCCTTATGTTTAATCCGGCTCTGACGACATGTGCGTCAGAACGGATGAAAACCCAGAGGTTTTCGTACTTTGCGGATTTTGCCGCCCGGGAGCGAATGCGAGAGGCAAAACCCGTAAAACTCAAAAAAGTGGCGTTCAGCCACTTTTTTGACACTCTGAGAGAAGGCCGATAGGCCTTCTCTTTTTGCTGTGCTTTACGCAGGAATGAGCAGCGTTTCGCCGGCGATGATAAGATCCGGATTGGCAATGTTGTTTAGACGCACAAGCTCCTCCACCGTGGTGTTAAACCGCCGGGCTATGGAAGAAAGGGTATCGCCGGGCCTGATGACGTATGTCATAACGCCGCCGGAAAGGTAGGGCTTGAGCTGCGCCCAGGTACGCCTGCCCGCTATGCCGTCAGGAGAAAGACCCTTTGCCCTCTGGAAGGCCACCAGTGCGTTGTGGGTACGCGTGCCAAATACGCCGTCTATGGCGCCGGGATCGAAGCCGGCGTTGTACAGGGCGGTTTGCAGTATTACCACCAGCATACCCCTGTCGCCGCGCCTGAGGTATACGTTGTCGTAATTGATGAAGGGGGCTATGGCCAGCCATGTATCCCTGTTGGCCACGCCGGTTTCCGGCAGCCGTGCCGAGCGCTGGAAGGCACGCAGGGCCGCCTGGGTCTTTGTGCCGAAAAGACTGTCTATGGTACCTGGGGAGTTGCCGGAAGCCTCCAACGCCTGCTGGAGAATCCTTACCATATTGCCCCTGCTGCCCCTGCGCAGCACATCAGGGTCGCTCTCAAGGGCGAAGGGTTGTAAAAATTCCCATGTCCGCGGGCCGATTATGCCGTCCTGCCTGAGCCCGAGCACCCGCTGGAACTGTTTCACCGCGCGCTCTGTGTTGGAACCGAATATGCCGTCTGCTCTGCCGGGGGCATACCCCGCACGGATGAGGGCGGTCTGGGCGGTACGCACGTTGTTGCCGGTGTCACCACGTTGTAATATTCTCATTTTTGCACCTCGCTGATCTCGCGCGTTTTCCGCGCTTTATACTGCCAATGTATGCGCGAGGGGCGGTAAGTGTGCTCACACCAGCTGGAACAGGTAAAATTTAAGATAATCAGTCTCTGGTACGTTCATAAGCGTAGGGTGGTCCGGAGACTGCCTCCGGGCTTCTATGAGCTTCAGGGAAACGTCTGCGTCCCGCGCTGCGGACTGCACCATCTTAATGAACAGCTCGTTATCCATAAAATGCGAGCAGGAGCAGGTGGCAAGATAGCCGCCCCGGGGCAGCAGCTTCATTGCGCGGAAGTTGATCTCCTTATAGCCGCGTTCTGCCCCCTTTATCGCCTTGCGGCTTTTGGTGAACGCGGGGGGATCCAGTATGACGAAGTCATAATCCGCGTGCTTATTGCAAAGTTCAGGCAGAAGGTCGAATACATCTGCCACGATGAAATCCATCTTGTCAATAAGGCCGTTGCGCCTTGCGTTAAGCCTTGCCATCTCTATGGCGGTATCGGATACGTCCACGGCGGTTACGCGATCAGCGCCGCCCAATGCTGCATTCAGGGCGAAGGAACCGGTGTGTGTAAAGCAGTCCAGCACCTTTTTGCCTGCGGCTATCTTGGCCACGGCCTGACGGTTGTATTTCTGATCAAGGAAAAAGCCGGTCTTTTGCCCGTTCTCCACATCTACCTCGTACTGTATGCCGTTTTCGGTTATCCCGGTGATAGGGGAGGGAGGCTGGGGCAGATAATCAGCCAAGTACCAGCCCTTGCCTCTATCCAGGCCCTCGAGCTCACGGATAGCTGCGTCGTTGCGCTCGAATATGCCGGCAACGTTTACGCCTTCCTGTGCGAGCTGCTTTACGAGCTGGCGGTATACGGTATCCTTTACCCTTTCCATACCTATGGAGAGAACCTGAGAGACGAGGATGTTTTCATAGCGGTCTACGGTAAGGCCGGGCAGCCCGTCCGCCTCGCCGAATACCAGGCGGCAGCAGTGATAGTCAGTAGGGCCCATTACGGTCCTTCTGTATGCGAGGGCGTACTGTATCCTGCGGGCAAAAAACTCATCTCCGAAGGTCTCGTTTGCGTTTGAGGAAAGGAGGCGTATACGTATTTTGCTCTTGTAGCTTATAAAGCCGGTGCCGAGATAAGATCCCTTTTCAGAAAATACGTCTACAAGAGAGCCGTTTTCGGGCTCGCCTTCAAGATTAAGCACCTCGGCGTCATATACCCATGGGTGGCCCAGACGGAGGGAGTTTTCTGCTTTTTTTGTTATGGTAGCCGCGGGGAAGTTTCTTGCCTGTTTCATAATAAACGGAAGCAATCCTTTTCTGTTTTATCTTACATATAATATCATAAAAACTGCCCGCGTACAAAGCTGTATGCGGGCTGAATGTTTTCTTAACGTGGAAAGAGGGAATTACAAGGGCAGAATGCGTCCTGCGCCATTTTCAAGGGCCCTGTCGAAAATCAGTTTGGCTACCGCCATATCGAATACGGATATGCCGATGTTAGAGCAGACAATGATCTCGTCCTTGCTGGTCCGGCCCTCTTTAAGTCCTGCGATTATCTCGCCGGTCTCGCATACGATGTGAGGCAGTCCCTCGGGGAAATAGCCCATGGAGGCAAAGAGCTCATGCTCGTCTATGCTGTCCACGATATACTTGTCGGCGTCCCGCTGTATGCTCGCTTCCCAGAAGCTGTTCAGATCCATTGGGAATATGGTCTGACCCGGGCGTATCCAGTCCTTTCTTACGATGTTGTAGGTCTCACGGGTGATCTTTGTTGCGGAACACAGGGCTTCGCAATTGTCCACTACCTCCTTGGGATCCGCAGCCTTAATGAGCTGGATATGGGAGGGGACTTCGGCGCCGACATTGTCTATGAGCTTATCCATCATGGGGGCGTAAGAGTCGTAGATGTATATCTTCTTAAGCTTCTTCAGGGTCTTTACTATGAAGCGGACGTGGCCCTGACCCTGTACGCCGCAGCCGAACATGCCGAAGGATTCCGCATCGGGGCACAGGGCTTCCGCAGCGACTGCGGTAACGGCAGGAGTACGCATTGCGGTGACCCATGCGCCGTCCATTATGGCCATGGGATATCCGGTGATGAGCTCGTTGAGCACAAGAACGGAAGAGGTCTGAGGCAGGCCCCAGTCCTTGGGATTGCGGGGGTAGCACTCTATCCACTTGCAACCCATCGCCATCTGGCCGGGGACATAGGCGGGCATAGCGTGGTAGAATACGTCATCGTGAGGGTGTACACCTATCTTGGCGGGCATTTCGTATTCTTTTTTGCCGTGTGCGATAAATGTCTTGCGTACGGCTGCTATTGTGTCCTCCACAGTGGGGCCGTTCTCCATGCACTCGGCCTTGGTCAGGTACAGCGTTTCGCTGCCGATCTTCACATGCTGTTCGATCCTCTTCTTTTCTGCGAGCAGTTCCGGGGTGTAAGCCATTTTATTTTCCTCCTGTATTAATATGTGAGAGATTTTATAATGATCCTGTTAAAACTCTCACAAAAATAATCGCGATTAGTTATTGGACGAAATAAAGCCGGTTAAGCCCGGCGCTATTTTGGATAGATTTGGCTATTTCAGCCGGAAATAATCCATGATCTTGACAAGAGTAGCCATGAAATCGTCATGGTAACTCTTTGAAAGCTTCTCCGAAGGTTCCTTCTGCAATAGCTCCTTGAGGTATCCGAGAAAAAGGTGTATGGAGAAGCTGTTGAGAAACTTTGCGTCTTCCGCCGTGAACCATCCCTCGTCTACGCAGCGGGATATCATGAGATAGTCCCTGTTGTTGAAGCTGCCTTCGCTGAATATGTTGGCGATAGAGGGGGAGAGACCGGAAAGATCCTCGGGGAATATGGCGTAATAGTTCTTGATAATATCGTTCAGCATGCGGCTGTGGCGGCCGAAAAACAGGTTATCGAAGATTGGGCCGTTTGCGAAAGCGTGGCGGGAGAAGCAATCCCATACCGCTACGTGGGTCTGGTATGTAGTCTCGGATTTGGCGTAACACACCGCAACGTCGGCCAGATACGCGGTAAGGTAGCGCAGTGAGGCGTACGTCACCAGCTCGTCAAGATCCTTGAAGTATCGGTAGATGTTGGCGCTGTTGCAGCGCATATCCCGCGCAAGGCGGCGAATGCTCAAGGCTTCACGGCCTTCGGTCGATATTATACGGTAGGTCTCCTCAATGAAACGCCTTTGGGTAAGATCCTCTCGCATGAGGGCCCCTCCTTGATTTAGATTATAATCGCGATTATTTGCTGAGTCAATATGTTATGTAATTAACACTATAATACTTTATTATGGCGGAAATAGCAATAACGCAAAGGGATAATAACAATTTTTGCTTGCAATGTTCCGCGCAATGTGTTAAAGTGTCTCTATTAGAAAAACAAGTGTATTCAAAATAAACACAAAAAGAGGAGAGTGTTTTTATGAAAGTGGCGTTATTGGGCTATGGGAACGTGGGCGGCGGTGCTTACGACATAATATGCGAAATGAAGGGTGGCCTGGCTGTAAAGCACATTCTTGCCCGCAGCATAAGGCCCGGCATGGAAGCCGTCATGACCACCGACTTTAAGGATATATTAAACGACGAAGAGATTGACATAGTGGCTGAAACAATAGGCGGACTGCATCCGGCCTATGAATATGTGACGGAAGCTTTGAAGGCTAAAAAGCACGTAGTCAGCGCCAACAAGCAGCTCATATGCCACTACTATAGCGAGCTTATGGCGTTGGCAGGGGAAAACGGCGTGCAGCTTCGGTTCACCTCCTCGGCAGGGGGCGGTGTACCCTGGCTTTTCAATCTCATACGTGCCAAGCGATGTGATGAGATAACCGAGATATCCGGCATTATGAACGGTACCACCAATTTTATACTATACTCCATGACAGAAAAAGGACTGCCATTTGGCGCGGCGCTTTCAGAGGCTCAGCGGCTGGGCTATGCCGAAGCAGAGCCTTCCGCGGATATCGACGGCAATGACGCCCAGCGCAAGTGCGCCATATCCGCTTCAGTTGCCTTTGAGGGGGCGGTGGCGGAGGACAGCGTGGACGTGTTCGGCATACGGCATATAACGGATAAGGATATAAGAGCTTTTAAAAAGATGGGCAGGGTCTGCAAGCTAATGGTAAAGGCGAAGAAGCATAAAGACGGCATAAGCGCATACGTGGAGCCTGCGCTGCTGCCGCTCTCGGCTCCCGAAAGCAGCGTGACCATGAATTTTAACATGACTACGCTCGTGGGCAAAAACATAGGCAGGCTGAGCCTTATGGGCCAGGGGGCAGGGAAATACCCCACCGGCAGCTCGCTGGTGCAGGATATGCTGGACATAAAGTGCAACGCAATAGGCCCGTGCGCGCCGAAGAAAGCCATACGTGCGGATAATTCGCTGGAAAGGCACAGCTACTATCTCCGTACCTCGGCCATCACTGCGGAACTGCGGCAGCTCGGACAGATGGTAAACGGCGAGTACATCATAACCGAGCCCCTGACTGTTTCCGAGATGCACGCGATGGCGAAGAGGCTTCAGAAGAGCGGCCCGGATATGTTTTTCGCAGGCATCGAATAACGAATGAAAATTCACAGGAGAATTGTATGATAAAGGTTTGCAAATTCGGCGGCTCATCGCTGGCCTCAGGAGAACAGTTTAAGAAGGTCAAATATAGTTAAAGGCGACGAAACGCGTTGCGTGGTAGTGGTATCCGCCCCTGGAAGGCGGTTCGAAGGGGACAGCAAGATAACTGATCTTTTGTATCTTTGCCATGCCCACCTGAAGTACGGCGTGAGCTATGAGAGCATATTTGAGCTCATAGAGCAGAGGTACTGTGAGATAAGGTCATACTGCGGCTTGTCCTGTGACCTGGATTCGGAGTTTGAACTGATACGTTCCAAAATGTGTAAGCGCATGAACGTGGACTACCTCGTGCGCAAGGTGGATATACCGCTCTACATCAAGAACACCAACGACCCGGAGGCTGCCGGTACTCTTATTCGCGAGAGCTTTCCAAACGACCTTGAGGATGACGATAGCAGCACAAGATTTATAACCGGCATATCCGGCCGCAAACACTTCACCATAATCACGCTGCATAAAGTGGGTAGCCCTATGGTGCTGCGGCGATCAGGTGCGCAAGGGCGCGGCCACAAACGCTGTACAGATAGCCGAACTGCTCATATAAATTTCGCCCAAGTGACTTTGTCACTTGGGCGATTCTGTAGAAAAAAACCGGGGTTGATAAGGGGCCGCGGCCCCTTATGCTTAATCCGGCTCTGACGACATGTGCGTCAGAACGGATGAAAACCCAAAGGGTTTCGTACTTTGCGGGTTTTGCCGCCCGGGAGCGAATGCGAGAGGCAAAACCCGTAAAACTCAAAAAAGTG
>ERZ780167.511-NODE-511-length-39979-cov-6.641268_pt1 | contig 39979 bp, 39 predicted proteins | sample MGYA00510982_ERZ780167 | MGnify/ENA primary metagenome ERZ780167 (study PRJEB29588, sample SAMEA2146107) | human gut metagenome | biome: human gut; feature: human-associated habitat; material: faeces | place: Denmark | collected 2008/2010 ... | reverse complement strand
AGAAAACTATTTGGAAAACCATCATCCAGACGCTGGTCACCATCCTGACCGCCATCGGAACCACGCTGGGCGTCACCAGCTGTATGATGTAGCCCTGCGCTGCATGCTGACAACACAGACACTAAATGAAACACCCGCCGCCTCAGAGAAGAATGAGGGGCGGGTGGTTTGATTAAAGTAAACAGATTTTCATGCGTTTTTACTATTCAACTACTTAGAACGGCAAGCCATATCCTTGATCTTCTTCTTGTACCCATCTATTATCTTGCTCCACAAAAGCGATATCCTTTATTTTGCCACGATATTTGGCAAAGGTCTTTATATTTTCTATTTCCTGCCTGCGACTACGACTCATGACAAGATATTCCTCTTCCTGGTCGATACCCAGGAAACGGCGTCCCAGCAGGTTGGCGGCGATGCCCGTCGTACTGCTCCCCGTAAAGGGGTCGAGCACCCACGCACCAGGGCGTGTAGAAGCCAGAATGATGCGCGACAAGACGGCCAGCGGTTTTTGGCAGGGATGCTTGCCGCACGATTTCTCCCACGGCGCAATGGCAGGCAGGCACCACACGTCGCCCATCTGCTTGCCGTCGTTGATGCGCTTCATCAGCTCATAATTGTAGTAATGGGGTACCTTGGCCGATTTTCTTGCCCAAACGATGTATTCGGCCGAATAGGTAAAGTAACGGCAAGAAATGTTGGGCGGCGGGTTGGTCTTGGCCCACGTAACAACGTTCAGAATTTTGAATCCCAGCTCCGTCAGGCGGCTGGCCACGGAAAAGATGTTGTGATACGTTCCGCTCACCCAGATGGTGCCGTCCTTCTTCAGCTTGTCGCGGCAGGCGGCCAGCCAGGTGCGGTTGAAGGCGTCGATGCTTTCGGGCGTGCCTCCCTTGTCCCAGTCACCTTTGTCCACACACACCACTTTGCCGCTCTGCACGCTGATGCCGCCATTGGACAGGAAATAGGGCGGGTCGGCAAATATCATGTCGAACTTGAACTCAAACTGTTTCAGAAGTTCGACACAATCACCGTGCAGGAGGGTGAAGGCGCGGTCGGGGGAACGGAAGAAAGGGGTAATCATTGTTTTTCTGGTACAGGCAACCCTAATTTGGCCAAAGGAATATAATTAAAATAGTATTGGCATCTCACACTAATAATATAGTCTAAAACATCTTTATACTTGGGAGCTTTAAACCATTCATCCAAAATATAAACATATTCCACCTCTATATTCAATTGTGACAATAATTTTTGATATTGTTTTTTCTTGAAATCGCAAGTTTGCAACTTCTCGTCTACACTTCCGCCTACATTCTGAGTTTTTACCTCAATGATAAAAAGAGTATTATTGACAATTACATAAATGCAATTGTCAGGCAATAGCTTGGAAGAGATATGTTTTGTCCAGTCAACGCCATTTTCTGACAAGAAATTATAGAATCCATGTTTCTTAAATATTCGGGCCACTAAATCCCCCTCATAATACACATAAGAATCCATAACTGTATATCCTTCTTGCGAAGCCAGAAAAGTAGCTAAGTCAACCTTTCCTTCATAGATCAACCCTGTAATGGTATTTCCACCCCCGGTGCCGTCTTTTTTCATTTTATAGCATTTAAAAAGTCATTTATTGTCGTAAGGTTATACACACTCGGTATTGCGTAAAAAGCTTCTTCCAGCTTGCTACGTGCCGAATTCCAACCTACCCCGTCGGTAATCCAAACAAACTCGTAATTATCAAATTGATTGATTTTAGGAGCGAGTTCAGAATATGCGCGTGCCACTTCATTAAGTTTCGAGCCACCGCCACTATAAAAGTTTACTTCAATCAGATAAGTTTTGGCTTCGGTCTCTATCACAAAATCAAAACGCTTGCGATCTTCGCCCAAACATTTCATTTCTTCAAATTCAGTAGAGTAAACTTCCCGACGAAACTCAATGCCTTTTTCTTGGAAGATTTCGGCTACCTTATTTCCCATAATGTCGCCGCTACGGTTCTTACGTGCGTTGGTATCAAGTCCTGTCTCTACTCCAAAAACATAATCAACCAAATTGGTAACATGCTTGTCTTGGAGCACTTGTTTCAGGCCTGTATCTTCCAAATATTCGATAACCCCTTCGGGAGTCTTGAAAAAGTTCTCAATCAGTTGTATCTGTCCATTACGGGCAATTGCTTTTTTCTTATCGCTTGCCCGAACAGCGATCAAAATGTCAAGCACACTGAACACTTTGGGATTTTCATCCCAAAGACGACGCACCGCCTCCTCCATATTGTCCTTACCCACCAGATAATTCAGTTGGTTGAGCTTAATGGAAATGGCATCGACATTGGCCGCAATCTTCTTAAAATCAGAAAAGAAACTTAATGGAGCGTTTGTCTCGATGAGTTGCGACATGAACGTCTTAAATTCTTCTTCGGTATGCGCCTTGCTCATATTCATTCAATTTTAAATCAACATTGTTCAGTAATTTGGAGTGCGATGCCATCGTTTCTGAGTAATTCCGTATAAGCAATTCTGTCAACTTACCACGTTTTTCGGGATTGGCGTTGACCGAACGCGAAGCATATACACGTTCAACGAAGTAGTCTTTGTATAAATCGTCAAAGAAAGTATCTTCCGGATTGCGTCCTCTGCAATCGGAATTGCTAAGCATCATCAAACATTTTTTGTCAGACAACCTATCAAAATATTTTTTCAAACGTATCTGTTCATCGTCATTGAAAGCCTCTTTTGCATAAGAATTAAAACTCGAAGTTGCATCCAGCGGGCGATAAGGCGGGTCAAAATAAACAAAAGTATCTTTTGACACATATTGCTCCGTCTGTTCAAAATCACCGTTGATGATGTCAACATTTTGCAATAATTCACTATCTGCATATATCGTTTCCGCATCACAAATCGTAGGATTCTTATATCTGCCGAAAGGTACATTAAATTCACCTTTTGAGTTTACCCGATAAAGTCCGTTGAAACAAGTACGGTTCAAAAACATAAGCAACACAGTATTGTCAACATCCGACATTTCTCCCTGATTGAATCTTTTACGCACAGACAAGAAAAACTCTTTTCTTTTTTCTTCCTCTTGAATGCCTAAATATTCGCGTTCAATCAAAGACAAGCTTTGTATTAATGCTTCTGGAGCTTTCTTAATCGTCTTATACGCTTTTATTAAGTCTGGATTAACATCATTAATGACTGCCCGCTTGATATTATTGAAACGTTGAAGCATATAGAAAAGCATGGCACCTCCTCCAATAAAAGGCTCAATATAGGTCACATCCTCTATCAACATGAACTTTTGGGGTAAAAGCTCTTCAAATGTAGAAATGAGTTGTCCTTTCCCCCCCACCCATTTGATAAAAGGTTTTGCCTTTGCTTTCTTTGAATTATATGGTTGCTTCAGTATAAGCATAAATGGATACTTTAATAATCAAACGACAAATATACTCCTTTTTTCAGATTTCTGCCCGTCGGTGGGAAAAATTCAGGCCATTTTCCGTTATTTTCCACAAAAACATGATATCTTTAGGAATCCTCATTCCCACGTTATAAATGATCTTGATTTCACCACGCCTGCTATCTCGCGAAAATCAAAAAACACCTCATCAGCCTCCTCCAATTAGTCTTGAACAGCCTTGTATCTTGGTTGATTGTCGGTTGGGCTTGTACTGCCCTATTCAGTTGCACAAAAGCGATATGGCTGGCTACAATGGCAAACGGAAGAACAATCTGAAATTCACCCCCAACTTGTGGGTGAATTATAATCTGCTCATTATGAGATGAATAAAGAATATTCACATATCGAATATTCATTTCCGCCAAACCTTTAAATCCAGGTCATTTTGTCTATAAATCGGTACTTGTGATTTTTAATTCCTTTCCAACGGCTTCCACATGAAGCGTAACAATTTCCTTTGCCAACAAACTATAATGCCATGACAGATGACAATTACAGTTAACTAAAAATGAAAAGACGAACGGAATGGGCATCGCAGCCCCACACACAAAAAAAGAACGCCTCCCGATTCTTGCAATCAAGAGGCGTCTCTACACAAAAGCTGTGTACTCGAAGCGGGAGTACAAAGTACAAAATGCCATGAAATAAGATAAAATAAAATACAATTATAAATCAATAAGTTACATATTATCAACACCTTATAAAGTTGCATTGAAATTGCATGAAATTTTATTGAAGTCGCATAAAAGCCGCACGAAAATTTTTCATGCAACATTATTTCGTTATCTTTGTAGTGCAATTAAAAATATAAAACTATGGCAAAGATTGACGATGTAAAGTTATCAAAGGTACGCAGTGACGGAAAAGCTGAAATAATTTTCCGCTTGTATGTAACAAAGACATTCAGCCCACAATTCAGAAGTGGCTTATTTATCAACCCTGACAGATTTATTCAACCTGATAGAACCTACCGAGACAAGGACGGCAAAGAACGTGTTAGGGGGCATTTGGCAGATTATGAGATAAGCATCCCAAGAAAAGGGAGAATGAATTTGCCCGAAGTTAAGGAACTGACAGAGATAAACAGCAAATTTTCTTCTTTACAAACCCGACTAATTAAGATTTGTGATACAACAGCAGAAAAACACAAAGAGTTACTAAATCGTGAATGGGTAGAAGAAGCCCTAAGAGTGGTAAACAAATACAATATTCCTGATGACGATATTTCATTTGACAAAATAGTTAATCAGTTAGAAGAAGAAAAGAAACAGGAAGAAGAAGCAGCAAGCCAAGCAAACAAGCGTTCTTTTTTCGACCACATTACAGACTTTCGTGATAATGCCAAAAAGAAAGTGAACGGAAAGCGAGAGGGCGACAAGTCAGACGTATGGAAAAAGAATTTCGATGTCCTTGTTCGTGCGCTTCGCAGATATGAAATGTTTGTCCGGTTGTCTGATAAGGAGAGAAAGAACTTCACTTTAGACATTGACACGATAAGCAGCGAAACATTAAGCGACATAGAAAGCTATTTGAGAAACGAACATTCCCTACTCGAAGAATACCCTAAAATCTTTGAAAAGATACCTGCTTCAACAGATAGCAGAAGAAGCCCGAAGCCGCAACCCCGAGGAAACAATACCATTTGCGCCCTGTTTAATAAGCTGAAAGCGTTCTTTAATTGGCTGAATGAAAAGAATATCACTGCAAACAATCCGTTCAAAGGTTATGAGGGTGTAGTTTCCGAAAAATACGGTACGCCCTACTATATCACACTGGAAGAACGTAATCACATTGCAGACTTCGATTTATCCAAGTATCCTAATTTATCGGTACAAAGAGATATTTTTATTTTTCAATGTTGTATCGGATGCCGTTTTTCTGATTTACTCAAACTCACACAGAGCAACGTGATTAATGGCGCAGTAGAATACATTCCACACAAAACCAAAGGAGAGCGTCAGAACGTAGTACGTGTTCCGCTGAATGGCCGAGCATCCGCTTTGATGGAGAAATACAAGGGCGTGGATAGCAAAGGGCATTTATTTCCGTTTATTGCAGCGCAAAATTATAATGATAGTATCAAAGAAATATTCAGGTTATGCGGTATCACCCGAGCCGTCACGGTCATAAACAGCATTACAGGAAAAGAAGAACAAAGACCTATTAACGAGGTTGCATCCTCACACATGGCACGCAGGACTTTTGTAGGTAATCTTTATAAAAAAGTAAAAGACCCAAGTCTTATTTCTTCGATGTCAGGTCATGCCGAGGGAAGCAAGGCTTTCAACAGATACAGAGAGATTGACGATGAAGTAAAAAAAGCAACAGTTTCATTAATTGATTAATAGAATATGGAAACAATAAAAAGGATAAAAGAAAAAAGAATAAAAAAAGAGCTTGAATTGCTAAATGGCATTCTAAGGAAATTACAAAATGGGGAGAATATTAATTTACATGCAATTGAGAGATGCTTAGATAACATTCAACAATCTGACAAAAACCTCGCAGTAAGAGGACTACCCGAACCGAAAATCCCTCAAAACCTATTAGATGAGAGAGAAAAGAAGATAGGGGAAATTTATATTAAATTGGCTGAAATAGACAGCGAAGAAATAATCCCCAAACCACAATACAGCAAAGAATTATTAGATTTATTCAACGGTCATGAAGAATTAATAAATAAATTAATCGGGAAAAGTGATGATGAAAAAGCACAATTAATAAGAGAATGGAATAAGGGAAAGGACGGAAAACCATTAATAAAAAATTTCAAAGACAGACTAAGAAAAGAATTTGCAACACAGCTTAAAAAAGCAGGGCTTATAAGTGAAAGCATTGAAAATTTCAGAAAAAAACTAAGTTAAGCGAGGACAGTTCCTCGCTTTTTTTATGCTCAATCCCCACTAAATAATCTATTATGCAACCTTTTTAACCAGCAAATTAACCTTATTAACCACAGCATTTGACGCTATTGCAGAACAGCCTACCTTTACAATATCCGAGAGGATAAAGCCGTATTCTCATATTCGGAAGTGGTAAATTACAAGCCGTCGGCAAAGCTATGTGAGACCACATTTTACACAAAATATCACACGATATGAACTTACAAAATTTAATTAATTCGGGGACAAATGTAGCAGTTACAATCAGTCTATTAGATTTGAGAGAATGGGCGTTAGAATTAATGAACGAAAGCAAACAGGAAAAAGAAGAAGCCATTTCAGACAATTATTTGTCAGTTGGTGAAGTTATTGATAAGTTGAGAGTAAACGCTTCGACCTTATGGCGCTGGGACAAGTCCGGCTATCTGAAAAAACTCAAAGTAGGTGGGAAAGTTCGCTACCGTGAAAGTGATGTCATTAAACTAATGGAGGGCTAAGGTATGGAAGAAATGAAAAAGGCAGCCGAAGCCGCCCCATCACTAATTGACATTGACAAAGATAGTGATTTGCGCACACAATACAAAATTGTATATCAGTCTTTTAAGGAGCGACCTAAAACGATGTTGGACGTATCACTGGAAACAGGCATATTAAGAGCCAACATTTGCAGATATGTAGCCGACATGGAGGACAAAGGTATTATTCAGTTACTATACAAAACCGATGACGAGCATACCAAGTTCACAGCAGGCTATTATACTACTGATAAATCCCTATTTCGTGAAAAGGATGATAAACAGCTTAAATTATGGGAGGATGAGTAAATGGGAGGTTTTAATATACGTGATACGCTTGCAGCGGAACAAGCCAAGTTCAAAGACGAGATAACAGAAGATAGGTATAAATACAAAAATTATGTACTGGATTTATCGCAACCAATCAATGAGCCGAAATTCCTGTTTTCAATCGGAGGCGTACCGACTATTCCACTGGCTGAACTGATAGGAATTAAGGGACGTGCTAAGATGGGGAAAAGTCAGTTTGAATACTTACTTATTGCGGTAATGCTTGCAGGGTTAAGCCGAGGTAGTATCAAACCGTTACAGGCTAATTACAAAGTGTTATTGTTTGATACGGAACAATCCCAAGCAAGTCTAAAGAAATGCTGTCAGAGGGCTTTAAAATACGCTGATTTACCGATAGATAAAAACGATGTACGGTTTATTCCGTTCTTCATGCGACCGCTATCAATAGACGAGCGTAAACAGGCCATTGAAAACGCAGTCCGAGAGGAACGCCCCGACATTATCTTTATTGATGGTGTACGTGATTTATTGCAGGACTTCAATAGTTTGGAGCAAAGCGGCAATTTAATTCAGTGGTTGCTTCACCTTACAGCAGAATACGGATGCACTATTTTTTCAGTTCTTCACCAAAACAAAGCAAAGGACGATGGCAATATGAGGGGGCATTTAGGGACGGAACTCTTAAACAAGCTGACAGACTGCTTCGAGGTATCAAAGAAAGATGGAAAGTTTATTGTTTCCTGTACTGATAGCAGAAACGTACAATGTCCTGACTTCGCTTTTTCTATTGACGCAAACGGAGAGTTTAGGGACGAGGTTCTTCCGGATGATAACAAGTCATTCGCACGTGTGGAAGAAATTAAAAAGATTTTACGCACGTGTTACAAGGCTAAATCTGAAATGACATACACGGAACTAACCAAGTCTTATGCGATGGAAGCAGCCGTTTCAGAACGAACAGCACAGCGAGCCATTAAGGAAGCTAAGGACAATGATTTTCTAAATGTCAAAGGAGACTATTATACAATCAGAGAACAAACACCGACAGCAACCGACACCGACACACACCTATAAATAGGTGTGTCGGTATGTCGGTACTGACAATGACGGTTATTTGTCGGTACTTGTCGGCTTGTCGGTTTACCAATTAGTAACACAAACACAATTCTTTTTGATATGGAACATAAATACAGCTTACAGAAATATACAGGACGGAACAGCCGCCACACGTGCCCCAAATGCGGACGGGCACACTGCTTTACTCTTTATGTAGATTTGAATAATCGACCTATTGCGCCGGACGTAGGGAGGTGTGAACACCGTAATTCATGCGGATATGAAAAGACGCCTAAAATGTACTTCGAAGAGCATCCTGATGAACGCAGGGCGTTTGTAGAAGTAATGCCTCAGCCAAAAGAAGAAGTCAAGACTGATTATATCCCTTTTTCTTTGATACAGCGAAGCGAAAGCGTAAACAACACTCTGATGGACTACCTGAAACAATATTTCACTCTGGGAGATTTGCAGAAAATAGTAACGGGCTATCATTTAGGAAGCACGAGCAAGCGGGAAGTTATCTTTCCACAAATAGACAAAAACGGGAAATGTAGAACCGGAAAAGTTATGCAATACGGAACAGACGGACACCGTATCAAAGGAAAAACAGATGCCGTGGACTGGCTTCACGCCCGACTGATGAAAAAGCAGGGCAAAGCAGCATCCGACTTTCATCTTAAACAATGTCTGTTTGGTGAGCATCTTCTTTCAAAGCGACCTGATGATATTGTATGCCTTGTAGAAAGTGAAAAATCAGCCGTTATTTGTTCTTTGGTTTTCCCGCAGTTTGTATGGCTTTCGTGCGGTGGTTTATACGGATTGAATAAAGACCGATGCCAGTCACTCGCAGGGCGAAACGTGATAGTTTATGCTGATGCCAACGCAACCGAGGAATGGAGCAGGAAAATAAGTCTTTTGTCTTATTGCAAAAGTATAAAACTATCTGAATGGGCAAAGGATGAGGCAAAGGACAGCAAAAGAGATATTGCAGACTTGATAATGGCGGAGCGAAAACCGTTAGAACAGCCTACTACAATAAAAGATGTCATGCGATGGATGCAGGAACTCGAGATAGAAAAAGAGCGTATCACGTTTAATGTTTGACGGTATGGAAGTAGAAACAATTCATGGGCAGATAGTAGCAAAAGCCAACCATTATTTAAGTGTTCCGGCTAAATGTGGAGAAAAACGCATAATTAAAGATGATGTTATACGGACGTATGAGCGTAATTTCCTGAAACAATGCAGGATTTATAAGAACAGACGTATTTCAGGGCGTTTCAGGTTGTTTGTGCGTGTGTTTCATAGTTCCGTGCGCTTCGACCTTGACAACAGCCTAAAAACGCTTTTAGATTGCTTGCAGATGGTGGAAGCCATAACAGACGATAAACTTTGCTTTCAGATAGAAGCAGAAAAGAAAATCGACAAGTATCACCCGAGAGTAGAATTTGCAATATTAGAAGTAAACGAACAAAAAAAATTATTTTAAGATGAAAACAAGAACGGAGGGCGTAGCACAGACCACGCTAAAAGAAAAAGAAATTATCAAAGTAGATGCAGACGGTCACACTATTTTAGATTTGACACGTTTACACGAAGTAAGCGACACCGATTTTTTGAAATGTCGGAACGTAGGAGAATACACTTTAGCATTTATTATCAAATTCAGAAAAAGTCTAAGCTGGATTGAATTGCTTACTAAAAAGTAGTTTGTTATTTCATTGATTTTTAGTAAATTAGTATCAAAAATAGAAAGAAATAGATATGGCACGACCAAAAGGAACACCCAAAACCGGAGGGAGAGTAAAAGGAACTCCAAACAAGGTTACTTACTCTCTCAAAGAGTGGATAACTTCACTCATAGACAAGCAACGCACGCAAATAGAACAGGACTTGCAGGAACTCGAGCCTAAAGAACGCTTGCAGATGATTGAAAAGCTGATGCAGTACGTTATTCCCAAGCAAGCAGCCCAACAGGTAAAACTTGACTTCGATAGTCTTACTGATGCGCAACTGGAACAACTTGTAAACGAAATGACAAAGGAGGTATAAAATGAAAATCAGAGTAACAAGGCAGGAACGTATAACACTATTGAGGTGGTTAAGCAGTGGCGAGATTAACACGGCTGATATGCCTCAACTAAATGACGAGATACAGGAAAAAGATTTGTGGGTAGAAGCCTTAAAATCACTTACAGACCAATATGAACGAGAGGATAAGGAGAAAGGAGGTAATAAATGAAAATCCCAATTAATCGGCAAATGAAAGTTATCCTGTTAAGATGGTTACAACAGGGCTACATGAATACAGACGATTTGCCGGACTTGAATAAGAGCCGTGATAATTGGTTTCTTGATTTGATGAAACAGGCAGACGCAGAAGCGAGATACACCGCAGACGATTTGAAATGCGTACCGCCCGAACTACTGGCAGAATTAGCGCAGTACATTCAGGATGCAGAAAAGCAGAGAACACAAACTAAGTAATATTAATTTTCAAACACAAAATAACATGGAAAAGATTTTAATTAGCAACGACAGCAACAAAGCGGTAAGAATGATTAATGAGTTACAAGAAAAATGTAACAAGGCAAACAAGGCTATTCCTTTCCTGTTTAAGGCAAACGATATAGAACTTACTCCGGACACGTTCCGGATGGCTATCTTCTCACCCCGCCAAATTGAAAAAGTGTACCACGACACACTAAACGAGAAAATCAAGGGCTTTCCACAAGTTATCCAAGTAACGGCACGAAATGAAGCTGAATTTGCGATAGAAAACATATTAGACGAATTGGGCAAACTTGAATTTAGCTATCAGGAAAAACCGTTTATCTCTTTGTCCGGCACTTCATGTAAGGTAAACGAGGAAGCCATTAAGGAAAGCTGCAAACGCTACATTACAGACGCAAAAGAGATAGAAGTTTACAACAACGTAAAACAGGCAGCGGATGCGCTGAATCTATTGTTTGATGGTGATATTCCGGTTACATGGTGGGGCATATTCCAAGCTAAAGACGGAAAGTTTGCAGTAAATGAAAATCTAAACTTTGAATATTTTTTAAACAAGAAATGACTATGACACGGACAGAACAGAAAAAGGAACTGATAGAAGTCTTACAGGATGCACCTGTAAAGATGGCAGAGCGTTTTAAACGTGACTTTGAAAGAATGGCTTTTGATAGTGATTCAGACTTTAATAATTGGATAGATGATGTATGCTTGGAGATAGACCATGCAGACCACAAGGAAAGCAGATTTCAATCTACAATAAGCCAAGCAATGAGAGAGCGAGCAGAACAGCAGCGGCAGCGAGAGCCACAAAGCAGCGTCATTTACGGCTTAGATGAAAACCAATACCAAGAACAGAGAATAAAAGGTTTACCCAAAAATCGCTAAATCGTGGATAATTCGTATCTTTGTAGTGAAATGCCATAACGGTATTTTTAATTGCAACTAAGGGCAGTTTGTCAAGTGTGACAGCTGCCTTTTTTCGCATAAAAGAGGGTGTAGCCTGAGCGAAGTCGCATAATAGTCGCATAAAACAGATAAAAGAAAAACGCTAATCACTCATTATCAAGCAATTAGCGTTATTTTCTGTACTCGAAGCGGGACTTGAACCCGCACAGCCGCAATGGCCAAGGGATTTTAAGTCCCTCGTGTCTACCGATTCCACCATTCGAGCATCCTTTGGAGCGGAAAACGAGACTCGAACTCGCGACCCCAACCTTGGCAAGGTTGTGCTCTACCAACTGAGCTATTTCCGCAAACTGTGTCCGAAAAAGGACGGGTGCAAAGATAAGCAGTTTCCGCTGGACGGCCAAACTTTTCAGACACATTTTTTTTACCACGACAAACTCAACGACCCAGCAGGGCTTTCTCGGCCTGCTCCATCGTGGAGAAGTTGAAACCCTCTACCACCTGGCGCATCAGCTGGGCGATGCGGTCGTTGCACAGGTTGCCGATGCTGCCCTCGTGGGTGTGGTGCACTTCCTTGCAGGGGGTGAAGCGGCCGGCCTCGATGTCGAGACCCACCTTCTTGTAGGCGTCGCGGAAGGGCATGCCTTCGCGGGCCAGGCGGTTGACTTCCTCGACGCTGAAGATGAGCGAATAGCGGTCGTCGTCGAGGATGTGTTCGTTCACCTTGACCGCGTTCATGATGTAGGTGGTCATCTGCAGGCAGTCTTTCAGCTCCTGGAAGGCGGGCAGGAAGACTTCCTTGATGATCTGCAGGTCGCGGAAGTAGCCCGAGGGCAGGTTGTTGGCAATCATCATGATCTGCTGGGGCAGCGACTGGATTTTGTTGCACTTGGCGCGGGTCAGCTCGAAGACGTCGGGGTTCTTCTTGTGGGGCATGATGCTGGAGCCGGTGGTGCACTCGTCGGGCAGCTTGATGAAGCCGAAGTTCTGGCTGTTGAACAGGCAGGCGTCGAAGGCCAGCTTGGAGAGGGTGCCGGCGATGGTGGCCAGGGCGAAGGCCACGTTGCGCTCCATCTTGCCGCGGCCCATCTGGGCGTAGACGACGTTGTAGTTCATGGAGTCGAAGCCCAGCAGGCGGGTGGTCATCGAGCGGTCGAGGGGGAACGACGAGCCGTAGCCGGCGGCGGAGCCGAGGGGATTGCGGTTGCACATGCGGAAGGCGGCCTGCAGGAACATCATGTCGTCCACGAGGCTCTCGGCATAGGCGCCGAACCACAGGCCGAAGGACGAGGGCATGGCGATCTGCAGATGGGTGTAGCCGGGCATGAGGACGCCCTTGTAGCGCTCGCTCTGGCGGATGAGCACGTCGAAGAGCTGCTCGACGGCCTCGGCGATGTCCTTGATCTGCTCGCGGGTGAAGAGCTTGAGGTCGAGCAGCACCTGGTCGTTGCGCGAGCGGCCGCTGTGTATCTTCTTGCCCACGTCGCCCAGCTTGCGGGTGAGCATGAGCTCTACCTGCGAATGGACGTCCTCGACGCCGTCTTCGATGACGAACTCGCCCCGCTCGGCCAGGGCGTAGATCTGCTTCAGCTCGGCCAGGAGCTGCTCCAGCTCGGCGGCGGTGAGCAGGCCGATGCTCTGGAGCATGGTGATGTGGGCCATGGAGCCCAGCACGTCGTGCTTGGCCAGGTAGAGGTCCATTTCGCGGTCGCGCCCCACGGTGAAGCGCTCGATATCCTTGTTTACTTGTACTGATTTTTCCCAAAGTTTCTGTGCCATGTCACTATTTCCTCCACACAAATTGTTTTCAATCGTTATTCATATTGTATCAGGGCCAGCATGTCGGCCATCTTTTCCAGTCCTTCCTGCAGGGGCTTCTGCACCATCGCCTTCATGAAGGGGTTGAGCTCCATGCCGATGGTGAGCTTCATCTTGCACTCGGCCTCGCCCGTGGGCACGATCTGGATCCAGAGGTTGAAGGGCAGCGGCGAGGTGGTGGTGCCAAACTTGATGCACTTCTCGGGCTCGCGCTCCACAATCTCCAGGGTGATGGTCCCCACGGGAGGCACTTCGACACTGAGGCTGTCTGCCGTGAACGACAGGTTCTTCACCTTGTCTTCGGGCAGGCGGTCCTTGATTTTCTCCAGATTGCTCAAATCGGACAATTTGCCGTAAACGGCGCTTTGGGAGGCGGGAATCACCTTCACTCCACTCTCAAATTTCGTCATAATCTACTCAGTTCTTTTTTAAGGCAAAAAAGAACTACCCGGGCAGGAGCTGTCCGAACAGTTCTTTTCTTACTATGGATTTACAAATCAAGATTCTTACTTTCCGGCGGCGTCCCAGTGTGCAGGGTCTTTTCTCCATTCGTCGAGCGTGGGGATGTCCTGCTCTTCGATATAACCCGTACGCACGGCCACGTCGAGAACGGCTTCGTAGTTGGTGAGCGTCACCAGGGGCACCTTGGCGTCCTTGAAGGCTTTCTCGGCAATGGGGAAGCCGTAGGTGTAGGAGGCTACCATGCCGATCACCTCGCAACCGTCGCGGCGGATGGCCTCAACGGCCTTCAGGCTGCTGCCGCCCGTCGAAATGAGGTCCTCGACCACCACTACCTTCATGCCCGGACGGAGCTCGCCTTCGATGAGGTTCTCCAGACCGTGGTCTTTCGGGGTGGAGCGGACATATACAAACGGCAGGTTCAGCGCATCGGCCACCAGCGCGCCCTGAGGGATGGCTCCCGTGGCTACACCGGCAATGGCGTCGACCTGCCCGAAACGTTCGAGAATCAGTCGTGTTATTTCAATCTTTACAAAATTGCGGAGAGAAGGATAAGAAAGCGTCTTGCGGTTATCACAATAGAAAGGCGATTTCCAGCCCGAAGCCCAGGTGAAGGGATTGGCCGGTTGAATCTTTACTGCTTTAATTTTCAATAACTTCTCTGCGAACAACTTTTCTAAATTTCTCATAGCGGATTATTGTTTATAATCAAATATGGTACAAAAGTACGGAAACAGAATGAAAATAGAAAAGGAATGCTCGATATTTTTTTTCACGCCTCATTCATTTTCATCGGAGAGGTCGATGCAGCGACCGATGTCGTCCATCGAAAAGCCGCGCCCCAGGGCGAAGCGGACGAGCTTGGCGCGGGCTTCGTAGTCGTTGCGCGCGCGGAGGGTCTTCCGCTTCGAGGCAAGCAGGGCACGCAGGGACGAGAGGTAGGCGTCGGCGTCGACCACCTCGTCGAGCAGGGGGGCGTAGACCGACTCAGGGATGCGCTTGAGGCGCAGGGACTGGCCGATCTTGACCTTGCCCCAACCGGCGAAAAGGGACTTGTCGCGGATGAAGGCGCGGCAGTAGCGCTCGTCGTCGACGAAACGCTCTTCTTCCAGACGGGCCACGATGCGGGCGGCCGCCTCGGCGGACAGCCCCCAGCGGAGGGCTTTCTCGCCAACTTCGGCCCGGCAATGCTCGGCCGACGAACACCAGGCCGCCAGGCGGCTCAGGGCTTCCTGTTCACTGATGGCTGCTTTCATGATTTTTCTGCGATAACGAAACGGGGGTTCTGCGAAAGGTCTTTTTCCACACGGACGTGGGTGTAGCCCAGGGACTGGAGCATGTCTGCCGTCTGGGGGCCATAGGCGCGGTTGATCTCAAAATAGAGCCGTCCGCCGCCGGCCAGCAGCTGCCGTCCCAGCGAGGCGATGCGGCGGTAGAAGCGCAGGGGGTCGTCGTCGGGCACAAAGAGGGCCAGCGAGGGTTCCCAGCGGAGGACGTTGGGCTCCATGTCGCGCCGCTCGGAGTCGGTGACGTAGGGCGGGTTGCTGACGATGACGTCGTAGCGGTCTGCGCCGTCGGGCTCGCAGGTGAGGACGTCGCGCTGCTCGAAGCGCACATCGGCCTCCAGCCGGCGGGCGTTGGAGCGGGCCACCTCGAGGGCGGGGGCCGACACGTCCCAGGCGGTGACCTGCGCGCGGGGCAGGTCTTTGGCCAGCGTGACGGCGATGCAGCCGCTGCCTGTGCCCACATCGAGTACCCGCGCGCCGGCAGGCACCTCGCGAAGCATCCGCTCGACCAGCTCTTCCGTCTCGGGGCGGGGTATCAGCACCGCAGGGGTCACGCAGAAGTCCCTGCCCAGGAAGCGCGCCCGACCCTCGATGTACTGCAGGGGCTCAAAATTGCAGAGCCGCGTCAGAATGTCGTCCAGTTCCTGTTCGTTTTTTGAAGATAAAGCTATATCTTTGCCCAGGTAATAGTCGGCCGACGACTGCCCCAGCAGGTCGCAGCACACGATGCGCGACAGGGCCGCCGCCTCGCCTGCCTCGTAGCAGGCCGCCAGGCGGGAACGGATGGAAGCGATGGTCACTATGCTCATATAGTCAAAAAAATGAAAAGTTTGTACAAACGGGGATAATGTCGTGCAAAAGTAGGCATTCTCCCCCAAAAACGAAGAATATGGAAGACGAAAAATACATGCGCCGATGCATCCAGCTGGCGCGAAACGGACTCTGCAACGCCGCTCCCAACCCCATGGTGGGGGCGGTCATCGTACACGACGGACGCATCATCGGCGAGGGCTACCACGTGCGCTGCGGGCAGGCCCACGCCGAGGTGAACGCCGTCCGCTCCGTCCGCGAGCCGGCCCTGCTGAAGGAGGCCACCCTCTACGTCAGCCTGGAACCTTGTGCCCACTACGGCAAGACGCCGCCCTGCGCCGACATGATTGTGGAGAAGCAGATACCACGTATCGTCGTCGGGTGTCAGGACCCCTTTGCCAAGGTGGCGGGACGAGGCATCCAGAAGCTGCGCGACGCGGGCCGCGAGGTGGTGGTGGGCGTGCTCGAAGACGAGTGCCGCGCCCTGATCCGACGCTTCATCACCTTCCACACCCGCCGGCGCCCCTACATCACGCTGAAGTGGGCCGAGTCGGCCGACGGCTTCATCGACCGCCTGCGGACGGACGGACACCCCACCGTGCTCTCCAGCCCCCTGACGGCCATGCTGGTACACAAGATGAGGGCCGAGCATGCGGCCATCCTCGTGGGCACCGACACCGCCCGCCTGGACAACCCCAGCCTCAACGTGCGCCACTGGTACGGGCCGGCTCCCGTCCGCGTCACCATCGACCGCCACCATCGCCTGCCGCAAGACCTGCACCTGCTGGACGGCACCATCCCCACGCTGGTCTACGGCGACGAGCCGCTCGAAGAGATGTTGCTCGACCTGTACAACCGCCAGTTGCAATCGCTTCTGGTAGAAGGAGGAAGCCGCCTGCACCAGTCGTTCATCGACGCAGGCCTGTGGGACGAAATCATCGTGGAAGAAGCTCCCCTGCGGCTGGGCGAAGGAGTTGCCGCTCCCGTCGTCGGGCCTCACACGCCCTACCGGCGGGAATGCCATTTCGAGCGCTTCTACCGGCATTACCTGTCGGCAGAACAAGCCTTCTGATACACCTGCAAATAGGCTCATTTTATCGACAAAAAGCGCCGTATTATCTATAATTTTATATAAAACTTACCTGCAAAGGCATTTTTGAATAAAATTGTTCCTATTTTTGCAGCTTGTAAATAAACAACATAAAAGCAACATAGTAGCCAATTAGCAACAAATGAGACTGAAGTTTTTATCTATCATTGTAAGTTTTCTCATCGTGTCCGTCGCCGTCAGTTCGTGCCTGAACTCGGACAACAACTACGAATTCAGCACCGACGCCACGATACACGCTTTCCAGCTCGACACCATCTATGGCAAGACTTACAAGTTTGAAATAGACCAGATACAGCGCATCATCTACAACCGCGACTCCCTCCCCATGAGCGCGGACACCATCATCGACAGCATCCAGATCAAGACATTCACCACGACCAGCGGCATCGTCATGTCGGGCACACCCGACACGCTGCTCAATACGGACAACTACCAGAACCTGCTGCCTGCCATGAACGCTTCGCCCGGCATGACCTTTACCGTGCTGGCCGCCGACGGCGTCACCAAGCGGCAGTACCACCTGGTGATCAACGTACATCGCGAAGACCCCGACTCGCTGGTGTGGAAGAAGATGGACGCCATCCCCTCCTTCAACGCCGCCACAGGCCAGCTGAAGGCAGTGACGCTGGACAAATATCTCCTGGTATATACAGGCCTGCAGACGGCCTACCGCACCTCGACCGTGCCCACTGAATACGGCTGGGAAGCCTTGACGACCGACCTGCCGACCAACGCCGTGACGGCCTCCCTCACCAACCATCAGGACACCCTGCTGGTCAACACCGACGACGGGGCTGTCTATGCCTCGACCGACGGCATCGGATGGAGCCGGCGGGAAGCCTTGAGCGGACAGGTGGTCAGCCTGCTGGCCAGCTTCCCCGCCAACCCGACAAGCGCCACGCCCGCCACGCTGAACGCCATCGTGAAGGATGCGGCTGACGGCAAGAGCTACTTCGCCACGACCAACAGCACCCTGTCGGCCTGGACGCTGGGCGAAGAGGTGCCCGAAGGATTTCCCTCGGCTCCCTATACAGCCTGCATGAGCCTGACGTCCAACGGACTGAACAAGGCTTTCCTCGTGGGTAGCGGGGAAGAAGGCAGCGAGCAGACCGTCCCCTGGTCGTCCATGCTCGGAACGGGATGGGTGGACCTCAGCACGACTTCCGATACCCATTGTCCCGCCCTGTCGCATCCCTACATCATGTACTACGGCGACGCCCTCTACATCTTCGGCGGACAGCTGGAGAGCTTCTACAAGTCGGCCACGGGCGGCATCGCCTGGGAGAAGCCCGAAGAGAAATTCCTGTTCCCCGCAGAGTTTGCCCTGAAGGGGACATCCTATACCGCTACCGTAGACCAGAACAACTACATCTGGATCGTATGGGGAGGCGCGGGTCACGAGGTGTGGCGCGGCTGCCTCAACCAACTGAAAAAGTACTAACACCGACTCTATTGATATGACGTATAAAGAACAAATCGACCTTGACAGAATACCGCGGCACGTAGCCATCATCATGGACGGCAACGGACGATGGGCCAAGCAACGCGGACAGGAACGCAGCTTCGGACACCAGGCCGGCGCCGAGACGGTACATGTCATCGCCGAAGAGGCAGCCCGCCTGGGCATCCGATACCTGACGCTCTACACCTTCTCTACCGAGAACTGGAACCGTCCCGAAACGGAAATCGCCGCCCTCATGAGCCTGCTCTTCGACTCCATCGAGGAAGAGACCTTCATGAAAAACAACATCCGCTTCCGCGTGATAGGCGACACGGCCAAGCTGCCTGCCAACGTGCAGACACGCCTCAACGCCTGCATCGAGCATACCTCTGCCAACACGGGCATGTGCCTGGTGCTGGCCTTGAGCTACTCCTCGCGCTGGGAACTGACCGAAGCCACCCGACAGATAGCCCGAAAGGTGCAGGCGGGACTCCTGACGCCCGAGCAGATAGACGACCATACCATCGACGAGCATCTGGCCACGAGCTTCATGCCCGACCCCGACCTGCTGATACGCACGGGTGGCGAACTCCGCCTGAGCAACTACCTGTTGTGGCAATGTGCCTACTCGGAGCTATACTTCTGCGACACCTACTGGCCCGACTTCAAGGAAGAGGAGCTGTGCCGCGCCATCTGCGACTATCAGAAACGCGAACGCCGTTTCGGCAAGACCAGTGAACAAATCAGTTGAACCACCTGACAGACAGACGCTCAACGTTGAAATAAAGGAACCTGTAATATTATTAATATATATAGTGAATAGAATGCAGCATCGTATCTTCTCCATATTGGTAGGAGCACTCCTCATCCTCGGCTGCCTGCCGGTAGCAGCGCAGGACAACAACACGGAAAAACCCGTTGTCCTCTACACCAGCACGCCCAAGAAGTATGAAATAGCAGACATCCGCGTAGAGGGTGCCGACAATTACGAAGACTATGTCATCATCAACCTGTCCGGACTTTCGAAAGGACAAGTCATCTCCATCCCCGGCGAGGAAATCAGCCAGGCGTGCAAGCGCTACTGGCGCCACGGACTCTTCTCGGACGTCGCCATCACGTGGGACAAGGTGGAGGGCGACAAGGCCTGGATCACCATCCACGTCAAGATGCGCCCGCGCGTGTCTGAAATCCGCTTCCATGGCGTCAAGAAGTCTGAACGCGAAGACCTCGAAGCCAAAATCGGCATGATCAAGGGAAATCAGATCACCCCGAACCAGATAGACCGCGCCAAGACGCTGATACAGCGATACTTCGACGACAAGGGATTCAAGAACGCCGAGGTCATCATCAACCAGAAGGATGACAAGAACAACGAAAACCAGGTCATCGTCGACATCGAAATCGACAAGAAGGAGAAGGTGAAGGTGCACAAGATCACCATCGAAGGCAACAAGGCCCTCACGGCCAAGAAGCTGAAGCGCGTGATGAAGAAGACCAACGAGAAGGGCAAGCTGCTCAACCTCTTCCGCACGAAGAAGTTCGTGGAGGAGAACTACGAGGCCGACAAGCAGCTCATCATCGACAAGTATAACGAGCTGGGCTACCGCGACGCCATGATCGTGGCCGACAGCGTGACGCCCTACGACGAAAAGACAGTCGACGTCTACCTGCAGATCGAAGAAGGACAGAAGTACTACCTGCGCAACGTGACGTGGGTGGGCAACACGCTCTATCCGTCCGAGCAGCTGAACTACCTGCTCCGCATGAAGAAGGGCGACGTCTACAACCAGAAGCTGCTCGAAGAACGTACCTCGACCGACGACGACGCCATCGGCAACCTGTACTACAACAACGGTTACCTTTTCTATAGCCTCGACCCCGTGGAGGTGAACATCGTGGGCGACTCCATCGACCTCGAAATGCGTATCTACGAAGGCCGTCAGGCTACCATCAACAAGATTATCATCAGCGGCAACGACCGTGTGTATGAAAACGTGGTGCGCCGCGAACTCCGTACCCGCCCGGGCGACCTCTTCAGCCGCGAAGAGCTGATGCGTTCGCTCCGTGAAATCCAGCAGATGGGACACTTCGACCCCGAACAGCTCCAGCCCGACATCAAGCCGCACCCCGAAGACGGTACGGTGGACATCGGCTATCCGCTCGTGTCCAAGGCCAACGACCAGGTGGAATTCTCCGCCGGCTGGGGACAGACGGGTATCATCGGAAAGCTGAGCCTGAAGTTCACCAACTTCTCGCTGGCCAACCTCCTGCATCCGGGCGAGAACTACCGAGGCATCCTGCCGCAGGGCGACGGCCAGACGCTGACCATCAGCGGACAGACCAACGCCAAATACTACCAGTCGTACAGCGTTTCCTTCTACGACCCGTGGTTTGGCGGCAAGCGCCCGAACGCCTTCTCCGTGTCGGCCTTCTACTCCCGCCAGACGGACATCAGCAGCCAGTACTACAACGATGCCTACTACAACAGCTACTACAACAGCCTCTATAGCGGCATGTACGGCTACGGCCTCTACAACTATGGCAACTACACCAACTACGAAAACTACTACGACCCCGACAAGTCGGTACAGATGTATGGTGTGGCCATGATGTTCGGTAAGCGTCTGAAGTGGCCCGACGACTTCTTCCAGTTCACCGCCGAGCTGTCCTACCAGCGCTACGTGCTGAGAGACTGGCAGTACTTCCCCGTGACCAACGGCAAGTGCAACGACCTGAGTCTGAACCTGACCTTGTCGCGCAGCTCCATCGACAACCCCATCTATCCGCGCCAGGGTTCCGAGTTCTCGCTCTCCGTACAGTTCACCCCGCCCTACTCTTCGTTCGACGGCGTGGACTACAGCAAGTACAACCTGAACAGCCAGGACGACATCAACAAGATGCACAAGTGGGTGGAATATCACAAGTGGAAATTCAAATCGAAAGTATACATCCCGTTGATGGACCCCTACAACGTGAAGCGCACCCCCGTGCTCATGGGCCGCGTGGAGTTTGGTATCCTGGGCCACTACAACAAGTATAAGAAGTCGCCCTTCGGCACCTTCGAAGTGGGTGGTGACGGCATGACCGGCTACTCCTACTACGCAACCGAGACCATCGCCCTGCGTGGTTACGAAAACGGCTCACTGGCTTCCTACGGCAACGAAGGCTATGCCTACACACGCCTCGGCCTTGAGTTGCGTTACCCGCTGATGCTCGAGACAAGTACCAGCATCTACGCCCTGACCTTCGTCGAGGCCGGTAACGCATGGCAGGAAGTGAGCGACTTCAACCCCTTCGAGCTGAAGCGTTCGGCCGGTGTCGGTGTCCGCATCTTCCTCCCGATGGTAGGTATGATGGGTATCGACTGGGCATACGGTTTCGACAAGGTACGCGGTTCGAGCTCCTACGGCGGAAGCCAGTTCCACTTCATCCTGGGACAAGAATTCTAAACCATGTTTCACCAAAACCGAATAATCATGAAAAAGAATGTTTTAACAACCTTATTGCTGCTGGCTGTATTCAGCCTGGCGGCACACGCGCAGAAGTTCGCCCTGATCGACATGGAATATATCCTGAAGAACATCCCTGCCTACGAACAGGCCAACCAGCAGCTGGAGCAGGCCAGCAAACAATGGCAGGCCCAAATAGAGAAAGCCGGTCAGGAAGCCAAGAACCTGTATGAAAGCTATCAGGCCTCGGCCAAGAACCTGAGCGACGCCCAACGCACCCAGAAGGAAAACGAAATAGTAGAGAAGGAAAAGTCGCTGGCCGAACTCCGCCGCAAGTACTTCGGCCCCGAAGGCGAACTCTACAAGAAACGCGAAGCGCTGGTAGGCCCCATTCAGGACCAGATTTACAACGCCGTCAAGGAGATTGCCACACAGAAAGGATATGCCGTCGTGACCGACCGCGCATCGGCCACCAGCATCATTTTTGCCTCGCCCAGCATCGATATCAGCAACGAAGTGCTGGCAAGGTTAGGATATTCCAATTAAAATCAATACATTTGCAAACAAGAGAAGTAGAACAAGAATAAACAAATCATTTAAAAATAAACATTATGCTTAAGAAAATCGCACTCATTGTAGTTATGTTCATCCTTCCGCTGGGAATGATGGCACAATCCAAGTTCGGCCACATGAACTCACAGGAAATCATTACCGTGATGCCTGAATTCACCAAAGCCCAGACCGACCTGGACGCCCTTTCAAAACAATATCGTGAAGAAATGCAACGCTCCGAAGAAGAGTTCAACAGAAAATACCAGGAACTGCTCCAGCAGCAGGACTCTCTGCCCAAGAACATCCTCGAAAGACGCCAGAAGGAAGTGCAGGACATGGCACAGCGCCAGCAGCAGTTCCAGCAGGAAGCCTACCAGGCCATGGAAAAGGCTCAGCAGGATGCTATGGTACCCATCTACAAGAAGCTGGACGAAGCTGTACAGGCTGTAGGCAAGGCTGAAGGTGTAGTCTACATCTTCGACATCGCCCGTACGCCGGTCGCTTACATCGGTAGCGAAAGCATCGACCTCACCGCCAAGGTAAAGACTCAACTGGGCATCAAGTAAACCCACATAACCGTACTTTTTAACCAGCAGGGGGGAGGCGGCCGGACAGGCACCTTCCCCCTCTTCATTTCACGCATGAAACAGACACTCCCCACTCAGCCAGGCCCCATCGGCGTGTTCGACTCCGGCTACGGAGGCCTCACCATCCTGAGCAAAATCAGAGAGGCCCTTCCCCAGTACGACTTCATCTACCTGGGCGACAATGCCCGCGCCCCCTACGGCACCCGCTCCTTCGACATCGTCTACGAGTTCACCCTCCAGGCCGTCCGCCGTCTGTTCGAACTGGGCTGCCACCTGGTGATACTGGCCTGCAACACCGCTTCGGCCAAAGCCCTGCGCAGCATCCAGATCAACAACCTGCCTACGATCGACCCCGACCGCCGCGTGCTGGGCGTCATCCGCCCTACGGTGGAGTGCATCGGCAACCTGACCCACACGCGCCACATCGGCGTGCTGGGCACAGCCGGCACCATCAAGTCCGAATCTTACGTGATGGAGGTCCGCAAGCTCTTCCCCGACATCCGCGTCAGCGGGCAGGCCTGCCCCATGTGGGTGCCGCTCGTGGAGTATGGCGAGTCGCAGAGCGACGGAGCCGACTACTTCGTGCAGAAATACATCGACGCCCTGCTGGCGCAGGACGAGCGGATAGATACCGTCATCCTTGGCTGTACCCACTATCCCCTGCTCCTGCCCAAAATCAGGCGCTACATGCCCGAAGGCATCACCATCGTGTCGCAAGGCGAGCTGGTGGCCGAGAGTCTGAAGGACTACCTCCGCCGCCACCCCGACATGGATGCCCGCTGCACCCGTGGCGGAGGGTGCACCTACTACACCACCGAGTCCGAAGAAAAGTTTGCCGATTCGGCCTCAGCCTTCCTCAACGAAACCATCCGCGTCAGCCGCCTCGACCTGAACGAATGACAGGACACTGAGGACCGTGTCCGTCCCTACAGCCAAAGCCACCCGTACTTCCGCAGAAGTACTCCAGTACTTACAGCAAAGTACTCGAGTACTTCCAGCGAAGTATTGGAGTATCTACGGGGAAGTACTCGAGTATCTACGGGGAAGTACTCGAGTATCTACGGGGAAGTACTCGAGTATTGCGGGGAAGTACCGTCGGCACACACCGTTTATCCCCCCGCCGCCTGCCGCCTCCCGGCGACACAACAGCAGAAAACAGGAAGCAAATGCATCTTTTCGCATAAATAATCGCCACTTCACATGCTTTTGAAAAATGAATTTGTTACTTTTGTGGGACCAAACCTTTTAAATCGGAAAAGTCATGAAAGCTGAAGACAAAAGCAAACTCGTGGAAGTATTCAAAGGCTCCCTGTGGGAAGCCGAGTTGGTCAAGGGCCTGCTGGAGGCCAACGGCGTGAAAGCGGTCACCAAGGACGACATGGCCGTCAACGTGGCCCTGCCCGAAACGGCCATCGATGTCACCGTACTGGTGAACGAAGCCGACTACGAACCCGCCATGGAGGTGATGCGCGCACGCGACAGGGAAGCCAACCCCTAACAACGATTCTCCCTACCAACTACCACAAATATGAAACAACCTTTCACTCGGATTGCTGTCAAAGTAGGCAGCAACGTACTGACACGCACCGACGGGACGCTGGACATCACCCGCATGTCTGCCCTCGCCGACCAGATAGCCGCCCTCCACAAGACGGGCATCGAAATCATTCTCGTCTCCTCGGGAGCCGTCGCTTCGGGCAAGAGCGAAATCAGTCCGGCCTGCTCGCTGAACGATGTCGACCAGAGACAGTTGTTCTCCGCCGTGGGACAGGCCAAGCTCATCAACCGCTACTTTGAGCTCTTCCGCGAGCATGGCATCCCCGTGGGACAGGTGCTCACGGTCAAGGAAAACTTCGCCTCGCGCAGCCACTACCTGACGCAGCAGAACTGCATGAGGGTGATGCTGGAGAACGGCGTCATCCCCATCGTCAACGAGAACGACACCATCTCGCTCAGCGAACTGATGTTCACCGACAACGACGAACTGTCCGGCCAGATAGCCACGATGATGGAGGTACAGGCGCTCATCATCCTGAGCAACATCGACGGCATCTACAACGGCGCGCCCACCGACCCGACGTCGCACATTCTGCGCGAAATCAGCCCCGACGACCGGCTGGACGACTACATCCAGAGCGACAAGTCGAGCCTGGGACGGGGCGGCATGCACACCAAAGCCCGCATCGCCCGCCAAATAGCGGCGCGGGGCATCGACGTGTACATCGCCAACGGCAAGCGCAACGACATCCTGACCGACCTGATGGAGCGGCCCGAAGAAACACCCTGCACCCACTTCCTTCCATCGCACCAGCCCACCCAAGGAGCAGCCACCCCACCGGCACCTCCCTCGCTGGAAGACACCTTCGCCGCCGTCCGTACAGCCAGCCTCCACCTGCTGGCCCTGAACGACGAAGACATCAACCGCGCCCTGCGTGCCGTGGCCGATGCCGTGGAGGCCGACCTGCCCGACCTGCTGGAAGAGAACCGCAAAGACCTGGCCCGCATGAGCCCCTCCGACCCCAAATACGACCGGCTGAAACTGACCGAAGCCCGACTGAAGGACATCGCCGACGGCATCCGCCACGTGGCCACCCTACCCTCACCGCTGGGACGTATCCTCAAGGAGTCGACACTGCCCAACGGCCTGCACCTGCAGAAGAGGAGCATCCCCTTCGGCGTCATCGGCATCATCTACGAGGCACGCCCCAACGTGACGCTCGACGTCTTCGCCCTCTGCCTGAAGAGTGGCAACGCCTGCCTGCTGAAGGGCGGGAGCGATGCCGACCAGTCCAATCGCGCCCTAGTGCGTACCATACACCGCGTACTGGCCCAGCAGGGCATCGACACCCGTTGCGTCGAGCTGCTGCCCGCCAGCCATGAGGCTGCCGCTGAACTGCTCCATGCCGAAAAGTACGTGGACCTCATCATTCCCCGCGGAGGCAGCAAGTTGATAGACTTTGTCCGCCGCGAGGCAACCGTGCCGGTCATCGAGACGGGCGCAGGCATCTGCCACACCTACTTCGACCGCGATGGCGACCTGACCAAAGGCACTGCCATCGTCTTCAATGCCAAGACCCGCCGCGTCAGCGTGTGCAACGCGCTGGACTGCCTGCTGACAGACCGCCAACGCCTGGCCGACCTGCCCCAACTCTGCGCGCCGCTGGCCCAGAAGAACGTCATCCTCTATGCCGACGAACCAGCCTACGCCGCCCTGAAGGGACATTACCCCGACGAATGGCTCCTCCCGGCCACGGAAGAAGACTTCGGCCGCGAATTTCTGGATTACAAGATGGCCATCAAGACCGTAGACGGCCTGGACGAAGCCCTGGCCCACATCCGCCGATACAGTTCCCGCCACAGCGAGTGCATCGTGACAGAAAACGCCGCTACCGCCACCCGCTTCTGCCGCGACGTGGACGCCGCCTGCGTCTATGTCAACGCGCCGACCTCGTTCACCGACGGAGGCCAGTTCGGCATGGGCGCGGAGATAGGCATCAGCACGCAGAAACTGCATGCCAGAGGTCCCATGGCACTCGAGGAAATCACCACCTACAAGTGGATCATCGAAGGAAACGGACAGGTACGCAAGCCTTAGAAGACAGGGATGGTATAGACTAGTCCCAACGAGATGCGCTGCGAGGAATAGTCATCGGCCCCCAATGCCTTGGCACGGGCCGTCAGACCATGCCGTTTGTAGAGCAGGTGCAGGTAAATCTTCAGCTCGCTGTTGTCCATCGGGAAGTACTCGGCGCAAAGCTGGGCATTCCACGTGCGGCGGTAGAGGCCTTCCTCGTACGGACCGTTCGCACGATACACGCCGCCCAGTTCGTAGGCACCTTTGGCATAGACATTCCAATGCTTGTGCACCCGATAGTCCAGGTTGACGATGGTGGTGAAGTATTGTACGTGTTGGGCCGTCACCCCACCCTCGGGCAGGGAGGCCGACAGCTCGCTGACCAGTCCCTTCGTGTCGATGCCCTCGCGCGAGTACATCAGGTCGACATAGGCCACCACAGGCCCTTTTTCCCAGACATTACCCGCTGTCACATACAGGATGTCACGTTTGCGGGCCAGCTCGCCCCACGAAAGGGAGTAGCGCAGATTCAGGGCCTTGTTGCAGAAGTAGCCGTCCCAGTTGAGGGTCGAAAGCACAGGTACCTTCACCTTCTCCACCCCCTCGGGCCGCCCGTACAGAAAGGCTTCATCGCCCCGCCCGGCCGAATTGTTCACCATCTGCACATTAATCTGCTGCGTGGGCGACAAGATGACAGACCCGTTCACGCCCGCCTGATAGCAGTCGATATAATTGTTGAAGTCGCTAAACTCACGCACCCGAATGGCATTCACCCAATATTCATAACCGCCCAGCTGGATGGCCTGCTTGCCCACCGTCAGCGCAAAGCGGGGCTTCACGTGCCACCCGACGGACGCGCACTCTACCGACGAGGACAGGTTGTCCAGCACGCGTGGATTGCTGTACTTGTTGAAGGACTGGCGGAAATGATAGGAAAAGTTCTTGCCAAAATCGCCCAGCAACTCCAAGCGCACTCCGTTGATCTTGAACGCAGCCTCGTCGAGCGACCCGTCCACAAAATTGGCGGCCGCCGAGGTATAGAACTGCAGGTTCATGCTACTCGACGTGATGGACTTGCCTCCCTTGGTGAAGCGTTCGAGCAAGGTACGGCCTTCTTCCGGCTCGATCAGAGGTTCCTGCGCCTGCATCTTCATGCCCAGCAACAGACAGCAGGTCAATAGCCATGTTTTCTTCATATCAGACTTTTGTAGGGTTTACAAGGCAAATATAAAGAAAAAGCCGGACATTGTCCGACTTCCTGCAAAAAAAGAAGGTGTGCCACAGGGGAAATTCCCTTCCGACACACCTTCTTCTTTATATCCAGTTTACTTATTTCTTGTCAGCTTCCTGAGCCCATTCCTTGGCGCCCTGCTCTTTCAGCTTGGCGGTGAAGGCCTGTGCTTTGTCCATGCTGGCCTTTTCGTCCTCGGGGCTTGCATAGGCATGCTTGTAACCCTTCACAACGTTCCATTCGCCACGGGTAAAGTCGGGGAATTCGACCGGAGCGCAACCGTTGTCCATAGACAGCTCACCCAGCTCGGCCAGGCAGCACCACTCGGCCAGGTCGTATACATCCATATCCAGCGGCAGACCGTTCTGCAGGCAGTATACCAGACGGCTGTCCATGATGAAGTCCATACCACCGTGACCGCCCACTTCCTTGGCCATCTCACCATATTTCTTCAGGATGGGGTGCTGGTATTTTTCAACCAGTGCCTTCATGTCGGCATCAGACATGAATCCGTGTGCACTCAGGTCGTCTACCTTGGGCTGTACACCCGAAGCGCTCATCTGTGCGGCATCGAGGGCATAGCCTTCTACCGGATACTTGTTGGCGAAGCCTTTGGTACCGGTCAGCTGATACAGACGGTTGTAGGGCTGGGGAGTCATAACGTCGTGCTGGATTTCAATCACCTTGCCGTTGGCCGTACGGATCAGCGTAGTGGTGTGGTCACCGTTGCGGAAGTTGTTGCAGACAGAGTCTGTTCTTTCCTCCACGAGAGCCTTGCCGATCACCGACTTGGTATCCATCGCTACCAGCGTCGTCATGCGGTCGCCACGATGGATGTTGAGTGCCTGTGCCACAGGGCCAAGGCCGTGAGTGGCGTATACGTCGCCGCGATGACGCATGTTGTAGTCCAGACGCCAGCCCAGCTTGTCGTTCTCGCCGTTCTTCCAATAGTAATCCCAGAATTCGTTCAAGTTGTGGATATAGGCACCCTGTGCGCGGATCACCTCGCCGAACACGCCGTTCTGGGCCATGTTCAACGTATTCATTTCGAACCAGTCGTAACAGCAGTTCTCCAGAATCATGCAATGCTTGCGGTTTTTCTCGCTCAGGTTGATCAGCTCCCAGCATTCCTTCAGGTTCATGGCCGAAGGTACTTCAATGGCCACGTTCTTGCCGTTCTCCAAAGCACACTTGGCAATGGGGAAGTGATGCAACCAGTCGGCAGCGATGTAAACCAGGTCAATGTCATCGCGCTTGCAGAGCTCTTCATAGCCCTTGGCGCAAGAATAGATGGCAGCTTTCGGCAGGGAAGCCTTCTTGAGCAGCTGCTGGCAGCGCTCGGCACGTTCCTTCTCATAGTCGCAAAGAGCTACAATCTGAGTACCGGGGATATAAGTGAAGCGCTCTACAGCACCCGGACCACGCATGCCCAGGCCCACAAAGCCCACACGCACAACGTCCATCTTCGGGAGGGTCAGTCCCAGCACGCTCTGTTGTCCGGCCGGACGTTCGGGCGTTTTCACTACGATGGTTCCTTGTTTCCACTCCCACTGCGTACCCTTGTCGTTCGTCTGAACGGTCGAGGTCGACTGTGTGGAGCATGCACCCAAAGCCAATGACATGGCTAACAATAATGTTCCAATTTTTTTCATAAACGGTTTATATTTAAAAGTTAAAGAATAAAATGATTCTTTTCACAGAAAGAAGGGAGCGCGTCCGGCCCATGGTTTCGAACCGCCACGCGCCTCTTCTATTAAATATGTCGCAAAGGTAGACATTACTTGCTCACGAAACAAGAATATCCCTTTCTTTTTCAAAACTTTCTGACTTCCATCCGCTTGTTCACCAGTAGACCGTCCTTGGCCTGCAGATTGAGCTTTACGTTTCAGCCAGCCTTCAGCTTGACGACAAACAGGTCCCATCGGTCAAACCGGTCTGTTTCTTACCGGTCTGTCACTCCGCAATCGACACATTCGTCACCCGTTCCAGCCGGAAACGGTTCCGGTTGAAATGGAACGGAGGATATTCCCGGTTCGTCCGAATCACATTGTTCCGAAAGACCAGACCATCGACCGACTTCGCATACAGGATAGGGGCATCGAACGTGTCGAACGTATTGCCCTCAATCACAATGCCGCCGTCTTTCCCACCATGGAAATAAGCCTGTTGTTGCTCCAGTTCGGGAATTTCGGGATATATGGATATCACAGCATTGGTGAACTGGTACAGGCTGGTCAGGGCATTGATGAAACGGTTGTTTCGAATCAAAACCCTGCGGCAGGCACCTGTCTCAAACCATCCGTTACAGTCACCGCACAACAGGATGGCCGTACCCGAAGTATGGTCAAAGGTATTGTTTTCCACCAACGTAGGCCGTGGCGTACTGAACAAGGCTCCCCGGGCCCGGTTGTTCCGAATCAGATTGCCCGCGAACACCACTTCGGGAGCCCATGTCAGATTTTCAATGCCGAAGCCGTCCGCTTCACTGACAGAGGCATCTACCAGCTCCTGGAAGGTGATCAGAAACTCCCGTACGCCCTCCGTCGTCTCGCGGTCGTAAGGACGGATGGAAGCAATGCGGTTCGTCCCGCCTGTCAGTTCCATGGTACGCGAACGGATGAACTGCACTTCGTCACCTGCCCGTCCCCATTCGAAGCCCCAGGCCTGGTCGTGCATGTAGCGACCCACCAAGGTATGGTCGTCCAGCCGTTTGATGACTTTCAGATACGTGCCGTGCACATTGATGGCATCGTCCATCATTCCCTCGTACAAGCCGTTGCAGGAAACAATCTTTCCCTTGCAGCCCGAGAAATGGGTAGCATCGGCCTGCGTCGTGAAGTAACGCGGATCGTCGTCTCCCTTCAGGCAGACCTGAAACTTCTCGAGCGTGATGTTTTCACAAAGCTGTGCCAGCAACCCCATCCCTTCGGCATAGTGCACCCGGATGTTCTCCAGGCGCGTATCCACGTTGTGCGACAGGAATATTCCCGGCGTAGGCCGCCCCCATCCACGCATCACGAATATGGTACCCGGCACCAGCTTCTCGTCCTTCCAGGCAGGCGCCTGTACACAACCGTCGTCCGTCAGGAAAGCTCCCCGGGTGTTGCAGCCACGGTCACCGGCGTTGTAGACAATCCGTTTGGTCGATTTTTCAAAAGGAATGCCCCAGTTGTGCCTCACCGTCCAGCCGTCGCCGTATGCTTCGAATACGCTGTCCTTGGAAATGCGGTACTTTACCCACGGAGCAGGTTTGAAGGTGATACCCTCCCGAGGGTCGTTCTTCACTATCTCTACCTGCGCGATATGTGGATTGGCAAAGTCTATACTGAAATTTTTCAGCGTGCACCCCTCCGAACGGAGCAGAGAGACTGGCAGCATCCGCCCATGAAAGACAAACGAAGCCCCGCCGCCGTCCAGCGTCAGCCGCTTCATGTCCTCCAAAGCAAGTCCCACTTTCTTCGGATTGTCCTGATCGTGATTGGAAATATAGTACTCCCGGACGGTCGCACCTTTTTCATAGAAATGATAGGTTCCTTCGTGAAAACGGACCACTACGCTGTCACCGTCTCCACATTCGGCCTTGATTTTCTTTCGCATCTTCTGCCACACGGCCGACGCATCTTTCGTGCCGCCCGCCTTCAAGCCAAAGTCGGCCACGTCATACACGCGGACAATCTGTGCACCCAGGGGAAAAGACATCCATACTCCCAGCAGAAACAAGCACAACGCTTTCATTCTTTTCATGATCTTTAGATTCAGTCCATGTTATAAAAAGAGGATGCCAGACCTTACAATCGGGCATCCTCCGCAAAGATACTTAGATTTTAAAAGGTAGAAGAAATTATGGCTTTAAATTTTTTCGTATGCCTTAAAATAGGCTATTTGGCAGGCATTGTTGCTTGTGTTGGTTTCGGTAATCTCAATCTTCATGTAACGAGCCTTTACCGGTTCCGCCGGGAAAATCTCCTCATAAGCCGGAATCAGCGGGCTATTCGGACCCTCTACAACGGTTCCATCAGGAGCCGTCCAGGGGAAAGTGAAGGTAAAGCCGCCCACTTCCGTAAAGTTCTCGTTGTCCGTGCTGGCATACAGCTTCAAGGTCTTCACCGAACCGTAATTATTGCCATTGCCTGCATAATATCTTCTACCGATATCAAATTTGGCAATCTCCAATTCTTCCTGCATATCCACGACAATCCAATAAGGCAAAGAGGGAGCGTCGCCACTATACTGGCTGTGCCAGTAAGTCGTACGGTCATCACTGAACAGGCTGGCATAACCGCCACCGTCGCTGCTCTCTACACTGTTGCCGGTAGCAGTCCAGTCGTACTGCAGATATTCCTGTCCGGCATATTTCTGCAGCACCTGGAATGACTTCAACCAATAACCGCATTTCACATTGACCGTGGCCGTACGGTAGTTCGCACCCGTGTTGGCCTGAGTCGTAGTCACCGTAATCTCCTTACCGCTGGTAGAGATGGTACACCATTCGTCCACCCCTTCTCCAAAATCGATGGATTTGATTTCAATCGGCGAGTCGATGTCCGTGTCGGCAGTTATGGTAGCTGTCGAATTGGCCTCAGCTTCGACTACCGCACGCTCTATCACCACATATCCCACATAGGGCTGCTCCGTTTCGGCACATCCGGCATACACAAATGCCAGAAGGAGCAAGAATAAATATGATAACTTTTTCATTTTACAAGTTCTGCTATTTATAGATGAAACATTTTTTTTAATCGTATCCGAATGTTTGTCTGCATTCGGATACGGAAGGTATCTTCACACCCGATCAGGGATTCTGTCCCAAATCGTAGGGATAAGCATCATACTGGGCCTGCGGGATATATTCGCATACCGAAGGTGAGTTGTAAGGTATCTCCAGATAGCGGTCACCCTGTCTCAAGGTATGTCCGCCCGGATACTTGCGGTCCAGCGTCTGGCGCCAGCGGAACACATCGAAACGACGGAGTCCTTCCCATGCAAATTCCAGCATACGCTCTTCCTCGATAATCTTATGGACATCCTTCGGCTGGCCGTATTCGGCAGTCTTGATGTTGTCCAGCGTCCAGAGAGGAATACCGGCTCTTTCACGCAGTACATTCACGTCGTCCAGCGTAGCTTGGGTATCGCCGCCCTTCTCCAGATTGGCTTCGGCACGAATCAGATACATTTCGGCCAGACGGGAAATGATGGGCGACCACAGGTGATAATACTGTTCCTGATAAGAGCACTTGTTGATAGCATACACCAGGAACATGGCTTCCTTCTGACGGAGCGTCTTGGCATCGTACACACGCGGCTCGATACGTCCGATATACTTAGTACCATCCGATGCCACTACATAATAACGGGTACCCAAGTTATAGGGTTCCGACTGAATGGTAGCGCTTTGGAACGATGCAGCATCGTCAGCACTCATGGCATACGTTCCGTCGTCCTGCTTCGTAATGGAAATCTGGCGATACTCATAGTTGGAGTTTGCACCGGCCTGCTTGGCTCTATAGGCAAAAGTCCAGTCCTGATAGTTCCGCTCTGGATTGCCGGTAATGGGATACTTGGACGTATTGGTTCCGTCTTCCACATAACGCTTGGTAATGAAGCTGCTGCGCAAATCCTTCGGATATCCCTTGTCATCCAAATACAGCTCCAACAATTCCAGATAAGGAGCAGAAGCATACATTTCTTCCCAACCATTATTGTCTACCTGGATATACAAACCACCCATTCTACCATTTCCAGCATCATCCTTCAATTTTGTACGGCGAACGGCAAAAATCGTTTCAGTATTTTCTTCCGGAACATGCTGGGAATAGATTGCATATTCTTCACCCTGCAACAGTTCGAAACGGCCGGAGGTAATGACGGCATTCGCCATGTTCCAGGCACCTTCCCAATTTTCCATATACAGATATACTCTGGCCAGCAAAGCCTCAGCAGCTTCCTTGGTGGCATAGCAACTGTTTTTCGGAGACATACCGGCCGGCAGTGTCATATAAGTGATGGCATCCTGCAAGTCTTTCACCACCTGGTCATAGATTTCGGCCACCGTCGAACGGCTTTGGGGCAAATCGTCCGGATCGCTGGTCAGCTTCAACGGCAGACCCGGATTCTGTGTGGGATTATTGGAGTAAGGCTGTGCAAACTCGTTTACCAGCAGGAAATAGGACAAGGCACGGAGGTAATAGTTTTCACCGACAATCACCTTCTCCTCATCGGTAATGTTGGACCCCAACTCATTACCCATTTCAATGACTTTATTGCAATTGCCGATGGTACGGTAACCCAACTCCCAGGCATATTCAGTAATGGAACTGGTAATGTTACGACCGTAGTCATAGATATCAAACTTTTGATCGGTAGAAGTACCCCCCCAGGAGAGGTCGTCTGCGCCATAGGCCCAGAAATAATAACCGTAGTCAATCAGTCCGCCATCGTATTTCAACATGCTGTAACTGCCTTGCGACAATTCCACAATGTTACGGGCAGTGACATCCTCACCCGTCACGCCGTCGTACATATTTACGTCCAGACTGCAGCCGGCCAATGCAGACACGGCAGCCAGGGCACCCAATGTATATTTCAGTTTCATAGTTTGTTCTTTATTGGTTATCATTACTTAGAAATTAACACTCAACCCTACGGTGAAACGTCTTACGGTAGGATAGCCGAAACTGCTGGCACTTCCGTTGTAATTAGAAGACAACAGGATTTCGGGATCCTGGCCGGAGAACTTGGTAACAGTGAACAGGTTTTCGCCCGTCAGGCTGATATTGGCTCCCGTAATCTTCATGGGCTTCAGCCACTTCTTGGGAAGGCTGTATGCCAACGTCAAGGTTTTCAGCTTAAAGTAGTCTCCATTCTCCAAGTAACGGGTAGAGGTATTGGAAGACTTGTTATTACCACCGGCTATCAGCTGCGGATGAGTGGCAATGTCGCCCGGCTTCTCCCAACGGCTCCAGCCGTCGGCCAGCTTCATGGCAGGCTGCGAAGGACGTTCTGCATCACGGTCGAGCGCACCGGCACGCATGCCGTTGTAAATCTTGGCTCCGGCGCTGAAGGTAAAGTTGGCATTCAGCGACAGGCCTTTCCAACTGAGGTTGGTGCTCAGACCACCGTTCACTTTCGGTGTTGGAGAAGCGTCCAGCAACACGTTGGTAGCTTCATTGTAATTGCCGGTCACAGTCTTTTCACCGGTGGTCGAATCAACCTTGAACCACAGCGGTGTTCCGGTCATGGTATCCACACCGGCCCATTCCTTCATATACCAGTTCATATAGGGATAGCCCACAGCCACTGCCTGCATCGTCAAGTCATCTCCATCCGGCATGTAGGTCACCTCATTGCGGTTATAGCCCATGTTGAAGCTGATGTCCCAGTACCAGTCTTTCGTCTTGATGATTTCAGGAGTAATGGTCAGTTCCACACCCGAGTTTTCCATCTTTCCGTTGTTGGCCGTCTGACGGTTGAATCCCGTCACAGCAGGCAGGTGACGCAGGTAAATCAGGTTCTTCACTTTCTTCAAATAATAATCGAACGTGATGTTCACGCGATCGAACAGGCGGATGTCCACACCGGCATCGAAGTTGGCCGTCTCTTCCCAAGACAAGTCGGGGTTACCCTGATAGTTGGACAAGAAAGCAATCTCGTTGGCATATTGAGAAGTGTAACCGAAAATGGTAGCCCATTCGTAAGCGCCACCCGGCTGGTTACCGCTGATACCGTAAGAAACACGAGGCTTCAATTCGTTGATCCACTCGAACTGGCTGATAAAGTCTTCCTTGTGCATGTTCCAACCGGCACCTACCGACCAGAAAGTAGCCCAACGCTTGTCGCTACCGAACTTCGAAGAACCGTCGCGACGGATCATACCCTGAATCAGATACTTGTTGTCGAACGAATAATTGACATTCAAGTAAACGGCAGCATTCTTGGATTCCGATTTGGTACCGCTGGCGTCGGGGTCATCCGCACCGGCGTTGATAATCTCGGCACCCTGGAAAATCTTATAGGCAGTGGCCGACAAGTCATAATAGCGGTACTCATCGTAGTCATAACCCAAATAGGCATTGATTTCATGCTTCTCACCAAAAGTCTTCAGGAAACGCAGTAACTGGCTGGTATAGATGGAGCGTGTATTGGACTCGCCGTCATAATACGATCCGCTGGTACCTGCACCCGAACGGCTGTTCGGATCCACGTAGGAGCTGGAGTAGTTGTTGGTAAAGCCGATGCGGTTGTTGGACTCGAAAGTCAAACCATCGATAATCTTGAAATCAAAGCCCACACCCAGGTCAATACCGTTGTTGCGGCTCTTGGACCAACTCAAATCACGGTCATACAGGAAGTTCGAACCACCGTCCGAATACCAGTAGTCATCAGGATTGGCAGTCGGAGCAGCGTCGGCTGTCGGCACGCCTTGCGTACCATCCTTCAGGTTACCCTGCGAATCCCACGGCGTATCCCACGGCGTATAGCTGGTATGGGCCAAGGAGTATTCCTGATTGAAAGTTTCCTTATAGCTGGCAGATACTTTTGCCTTCAGGGTCAGACGGTCATTCACAACATAATCGGTATTCGAACGGAATGTGAATCGGTCGTAATCAAAGCCCTTGATGGTACCTTCTTCCGTATAGTAGTCACCGGAAACGTACGACCGGATCTTGTCGTTACCGTAACGGTAACCGATGTTGTAATTCTGGGTCAAGGCATTTTGTGTAGCCAGGTCCCACCAATCGAAATTGCGGTCACGCAGATAAGGCTGCAACCAACCTTGTGAATCCAGTGTACCGGCATTCTTATAGGCCGTATATACATAATCGTAATACTCGGCACCCGACATCATTTCCAGATTACCTTTCTGCAACTGCGACACACCGAACTTGGCAGACAAGTCGACCTGCGACGTACCGGTAGCGGCACGCTTGGTAGTCACCTGGATAACACCGTTGGCACCACGAGATCCATAGAGGGCAGTCGCCGAACCGTCCTTCAAGATTGAGATGGTTTCAATGTCGTTGGGGGTTCAGGTCTGCGGAAGAGGCACCGACCACACCGTCGATGACCCACAAGGGTTCCACGTTACCGCGAATTGAACCGATACCACGCACACGGATGCTCACACCCTCGCCCGGACGACCGGAAGTGGGGGCAACCACTGCACCGGCCACCTTGCCCTGCAGCATATTGGCAACACTCGGAGTCGTGATATCTTTCAGCTTGTCGGCCTTGATGGACGAGATAGAACCGGTGATGGAGCTCTTACGCTGCATACCGTAACCTACTACCACCACTTCGTCCAATGCCTCAGCATCCGGTGCCAGGTTTACGGTTACCTTATTGGCATCCTTCACCACAATCTCGTGGCTGGCATATCCGATGAAGGAAACCACCAGCGTCGTACCTTTGGGTACGCTCAGCGTAAAGTTACCGTCGATATCGGTCACTGTTCCGATGGAAGTATTCCCCTTGACGGTTACATTGGCACCCGGAATGGTCTCGCCGTTCTCGTCAAAAACCTGTCCGGTCACCTTGATGGTGCTGCCCTGCTGCTGTACAACCGGAGCCTTTTTTGTCACCGTCACCTGACGGTCGCTGATCTTGAATTCCAGATTGGCTGCAGCAGCCAGTTCGCGCAAAATTTCTTCGGCATTCTTTCCATTCGTATTGATGGAAACTTTCTTGTTCAGTTCGGACAAGAGACCCTTGGAATAGAGAATAACAAAATTACTGTTCTTTTCAATGTAGTTGAACAATTCTTTCACCGTCAAGGTCGTTTGTACTGCTTGTCCGTTACTTCCGCCCGTATCAGCGGCACGAAGGGGGAACAAGGCTCCTTCTGTTACTAAAAAAACACTAATTAATAGATAAAGAGGTAAAAAAAGGCCCTTCATCCGACCAAAAGTCGTTTTCTTTTTCATACTTTCGTACTGATTTTGGTTACTAATAATTGGGATAATTAAAATCACTTTCCGGTCGGGCAATATTGGGAGTATTGTCCGACTTTTTTTAGGTTCATACACATGCTTTCTTTACGTCATCGGTATATCAATTTAAGATTAATATTCTAAACTTCTCACTCGACGGCAATGCCCAGCGTTTCCTGCGAAACTTGCAGTTCCTCCGGTAGCGTCCGTCGGATGGATTCCAACACTTTATCCAGTTCTTCATTCAAGAACAACTTGCCGTAAAACAGTTCATCCGCCACGGCCGGATTGCAAACAATCCGTTTTCCGTAGTATTCGCTCAGATAGTCCAGCACCTCCTTCAGCGGTTTACCGTTCAACACCCACACGCCGTCTACCCAATGGATATAGTCCAACGCATGGACGGTCTCCTTCTGCAAGTCACCGGCATCATCCAGCTGCACCCGTTCGTTGGGCTGCATCCTGACATGACGGTCTGCTCTATCCTTCACATCCACCGCGCCTTCTACCAGCACTACCGATGCATGAGCGTCTCCGCGGTAGGCCGACACATTGAACGACGTGCCCAGCACCTCGACATCCAGCGCGGAAGTATTGACAACAAACGGGCGGGTCTCGTCATGGGTCACCTGCAGATAGACTTCACCTTCCACAAAGATTTCCCTACGTTCACCGGTAAAGGTACGCGGATAAATCACCTTACTGCCGGAATTGACCCACATCTTGCTGTTGTCGGCCAGCACGACCATCGAGCGCCTCCCTTTGGGTACAATCAGCTGGTTGTATTCCACCGTTTCGCTTTCGCGGGCAACCGCCTCCTGACTTTCCTGTTGCTGTGCAACAGCCTCAGACAAACGGGTAGAATTGACGCTCACCTGCCCCGATGCATCATAGGCAACTTTCGAGTTATTGGCCAGCTCGATCTTTTTCTCGTCCGAAACGACCAGCGTCACTTCTTCCACTCCACCCGTATCGGCATGAGCCAACATCATCTGCTCCATTCTGGTGCGTTCATCCATTCCTGTCTCTGTATTCGTTCTCCAGAACAAAGCTGCACCTATCAACAGGATAACGGAAGCAGCAGCTGCCCATCCCCATACGGGAACAAGACGTCTTCTGCGTCCGGTCTGCGGTTGCTCCGCCTGCCCGATCCGTTGAAGAGTCTTTTCCCAGACTTTCTCAGCATCTGCGCCGGCCGGATGGCATTCATTCCACAGATACAAGAGCTTGCGGGCCTCCTCATCCGAAGAAAACGGCTCCTCCTCGTCCGAACGTTTTGGTTCATCCAGAAAGGCCGCTAACTTTTCATACCTATTATTATATTTCTTTTTGTCGTCGTTCATCTCTTCACAATATATTAATCAAGACGCAATTTTGGCAAGAATCTCCTATTGCGTCTTCGTTTTTTTTCAAATAAAATTCAAAATTATTTTTTCAAGGCCGAAGAAATGGCTTCCAAAGCCTTGGCTACGTGGATATTAATCGTTTTTACCGAAATGCCTAAAAAATCTGCAATTTCCTTATAGGGAAGCCGTTCGATCTTGGCCAGGACAAACACCTGACGGCATCGGGGAGGCAACTGGGCAATCACCCGATTGATACGATTCATCTCTTCCTGACTGATCAGACGGGCATCGGGAGTCTGCAAATCGACGGGGGTACCGTAATCCCCTATCTCTTCCCAGGAAACGGAAGAAAAGTCATTTCCTTTTTTACGCAGCAAAGATACGGCCTTGTTGTGAGTGACTCTCAACAGCCATAACTTCTCCTGCTTGACCTCCGAAAATTTTTCCCGATTCTGCCACACCTCAAAGAAAACGTCGCTCACGATTTCCTCCGCCTCCTCCTTGGAATGGAGCAGATACTGCGCATAGTAAAGCAAATCATTGGAATATGCTTCAAAAAGGCGTCGAAGGGAACGCTCATCCATATGATTATTGTCACTATGCATTTTGGATACTTAATAGATGTCTACACCGACAGGAGGAAACGGCATAAAATGCTGGCCTCCGCCGGAACATTTGGCAAACTTACAAATTTTTTTCGTCTTTATATACAATACTTCGGTAAATTTTTACCGATAAATTTAATTAAATAATAGAATCGGTG
>ERZ780167.506-NODE-506-length-40066-cov-16.099698_pt1 | contig 40066 bp, 33 predicted proteins | sample MGYA00510982_ERZ780167 | MGnify/ENA primary metagenome ERZ780167 (study PRJEB29588, sample SAMEA2146107) | human gut metagenome | biome: human gut; feature: human-associated habitat; material: faeces | place: Denmark | collected 2008/2010 ... | reverse complement strand
CGCTACGTAGCCCCCTCACCCCTTCGGGGAGCTCCCCCGATGGGGAGCCAAGAACATTCTGCCGCTTAACTTAATAGCATTCCCTAGAGGGGAAGGCTGCGATACGAGAATATCATCTTCTAAAAAAGGCGGCGAAGCCGCCACCTTAACCCTGAACCTTGAACCCCGAACCTTGAACCTCCTCGAACCTTGAACCCTGAACCAAATGAAAGCAAAGTAAAAAGGAGCTGTGAAGAAATGAATCCTCATTTCTTCACAGCCCCTTTTTTCGTGCTTTTTACGGGTTCTATTTCTTACCTTCGACAAAGAGCATATTGTTGTTGCGCTTTACCAGATTGTACATCAGTGCATTGACGCAGGAGGCGACGATGGAGCTGCCGCCCTTGGTGCCACGGACAGTGATGAAGGGGCAGGGCGCACGGCGAACAAGCTGCTCCTTCGAGTCAGCGGCGCCGACGAAGCCGACAGGGATGCCGATGATAAGTGCCGGTTTGATGCCGTCTTCTTCGACCATGCGGATGGCTTCATAGAGAGCAGTCGGAGCATTTCCGACTGCGATGATAGAGCCATTGAGGTCTGTGCCAAAGGAGTTCATCGCTGCCATGGAGCGGGCGATGCCTTTCTCTTTGGCAATGGCTGCGATTTCCGGATCGGATACGCGGCAGAATACTTCACTGCCGAGCGCATGCAGGGCATTCTTATTGATCCCTGCTTTGACCATATTCACATCGGTATAGATGTTGCAGCCCTTGGCGAGCGCTTCGATACCGGCAGCGACAGCGCCTTTGCTGGTCTGGATGAGATGCCCATAGTCTACGTCGCCGGAGGCATGAATCATACGAGAATAGACCGTCACTTCTTCCGGTGTGAGGTCGATGTCCATAATGAATGGATTGATGAGATCCATACTTTTATCTTCGATGGCCTTAGGGCTCTTGATGAAATCCATAGTGTTCCTCCATATAGTTGAGGACGCCTTCTACGGTCGAGAAGACCACAGCGCCGTCCAGTTTTGCTTTCGGTTTATCGATAACGATGACGGAAATCCCGGCGTCCATCGCGGCTTTGAGCTTTGTATCGCTGCCGCCGATGAGACCGCTGTTCTTGGTGACCATCACATCGGCGTGATAGTCATGAATCATGGCAAGATTCATTTCATAGGAGAAAGGTCCCTGCAGGGCGAGGATGTACTTGGCTCTCATGCCGAGGTCTTCGCACATTTTGATGACATTCGACGTCGGCAGCACGCGCGCCCAGATCTCCTTGCCTTCCAGCGCTTTCGCCTTTACGAAGGTGGCAAGCGTCTTGGAGCCGGTCGTCAAAAGGATGCTCTTTCCGAGCTGACCGGCAAGGTCCGCCGCTTCGAATTCATCTTTTGCGTGATAGAGCTTGTCATAGTCAGGAAGTGGGATCTCCGCGCGCTCGTAGCGTACGTAGTCGATCCCTGCCTTGGTACAGGCCGCGCGGGCCGTCTCCGAAACGATCGCTGCATAGGGATGGCTCGCATCAAGGATGAGCGAGATGCCCTTTTCCCTGATGACACGGAGCATGTCTTCTTCCCGGAAGCGCCCTACTTCGATGTCGAGCCCTTTATGTGCGGCGAGCACTTTACCGTACTGGCTGACAACGGTCATAAGGATCTCACGGCGCTCCCCTTCCGGCTTGGACTGTTCTCGGTCTGCGAGTGCAGCGCCGATTTCTCGGCCGTCCTGTGTTCCGGAAATGATCCAGATCATGCTTTGTATCCTCTTGGTGTGATCATTTTTCCGTCAGCGACGAAGGTGGTGCTCTTGCCGATGATGACGGTGGACTGCATGTCTACATGCTCTTCCGGCAGCTTTTCCAGTGTGGAGATCGTCCAGTTCATGCCCGGACGTCCTGCTTTTCTGACGATGCCTACCGGTGTTTCCGGCTTTCTATACTGAAGCACGATGTCGCGGATCTCATCGAGGTAAGTCGCGCGACCGCGGCTCTTCGGATTGTAGATGGCGATGACGAAGTCACCTTCCGCGGCGAGCTTCGCTCTGTTTTTGATCTGTTCCCACGGGGTCATCAGATCAGAAAGACTGATGACGGCATAGTCATGCATGAGCGGAGCGCCGAGCGCCGCAGCAGAGGTATTTGCTGCCGTGAGTCCCGGGATGACCTCACACTCCGGACGCGCTTCCTTCGGAATCTTCTGGATGAGCTCGAGCACAAGACCGGCCATGCCATAGACGCCCGGGTCCCCGGAGGAGATCACGGCCACCTGATGGCCTTCTGCTGCCAGATCGACAGCCTTCTGGCAACGATCGACTTCCTGACGCATGCCATTTCCGACGACCTCTTTGTCCTTGATGAGGTCTTTCACGAGAGCAATGTAGGTGTTATATCCCACGATGATATCGGAAGCCTCCATGGCCTTGATGGCCTTCGGCGTCATTTCTTCTTCATGGCCCGGTCCAATGCCGATGACCCGGATAGTCCCAGGGCGATCGCCACCGTGGCACTGACAAACTTCGTTTTCGGCAGAAGCGTTTTTCCCTTCATTGATTCCATTAACGCTGCTGATTGACATACGTTTCCCACTCCTATCGTTTTCTCTACAAATTTTGAACTTTCTAAATGATACTCTTCCGCGATCTTTTTAAGCTCCTCTGCCTTGTAAAAATGGATCGGAAGATGCATGGAACTGGCAAAATCAAGCAAGCCCTTTTCATCCGCCTTCGCATCGACGCTCGCAAGCGATGCTACCTGATACGGGTAAGCCCCTGCCTGAGCAAGCGCTGCGGTGAATGCGCTCTGCACCAGCTCTTCGGAGGTGCCGCGCTTGCATCCGATGCCGACGAAAAGATTCTTCGGACGAAGGCAGACGAAAGGCTTCTTCACAGTGATCGTTTTTTCGGTAATGATGGCGCATGCGTCAAACGCATTGGCATCCAGTCGGTCTAAGGGCTCCGTGCGGATCCCTTTCTCTTTGAGGCGCGTCGCTATGGATGCGCTCCCTTCGACGCTCTCATCCAGAAACCATCGGAATGTGCGCCCTGCTGCGATGACGGTATTCACAGGCTTCAAGGCCGCAAGCGGCTCGACACGCATCATCAGCTCGCGGGCGATATCATCCGGCGCGCGGCGATTATGGACATCGGTCGCCGTCGTGATGACGGGATCGGCACCCACTGCCGCCGAGACTTCTCTTGCCCAGGCATTCGCCCCGCCGAGGTGTCCAGAGAGAAGGGAAACACAATGTTTCCCGCACTCATCCATGACAAGTACCGCAGGGTCGGACGCCTTGCTCACTACATGCGCTGCGATGGCGCGGACCGCAATGCCGGAGGCCATGATGAAAAGGATCCCATCATAACAGGAGAAGATATCCGCCGTGAGCGCAAGCGTGCGGGTAAAATACACTGCTTCTTTGCCGCTCGCACCGTCTTTTCTTTCATACAGAGTCCCCTCACCGGAAATGCCTGCCTTCACGCGCACCCCCAGCTGGGCTCCTTCTTTGGATACAGAAACAATAGCGTACTTCATGTGATACTCTCCAGGGGATAAGGGTTCAAGGTTCAGGGTTAGCCCCTAAGGCGGCTCGCCCCTTGATTACGTTTGAAAGCCTCGATTGAATGAAAAATTAGAAATGAGAAATGCGAAATGGTGGTGCCATGAGCTGGCATTCCAGTTACTAGTCACCAGAAGACTCTAATCCCTAATCCCTAGGGAAACGCTGATTTTCGCAAAGCCTTATCCGAATACACGGAAATCGCCCCTATTCCCCCCCGATTCCCTTACTCTCCATCTGTTCCTTTGCGGAACATGGTGGTGAACTTGCTGTCGTAAAGCTTAGAAAGTTCATAATCGGTATCAAGGACCTTGCCGACGACGATCATGGCCTGACGGACGACGCCTGCCTGATGGAGAATGTCTGCGATGGTATCAATGGTGCCGCGGAAAATACGCTGGTCAGGCCAGGTCGCTCTGGCTACGATAGCGACCGGGGTATCTCCCGGATAGCCGCCCTCTTTTAGTGTCGCCATGACCTGATCGATCGCCTGGACAGAGAGGAAAATGCACATGGTTGCCTGATGTGCGGCAAGAAGCGCGAGCTTTTCCTTCGGCGGGACCGGTGTGCGGCCTTCCATACGGGTGATGATGACGGTCTGAGAAATGCTCGGCAGGGTATATTCCTGTTTCAACGCAGCTGCTGTCGCGAGGAAGGAGCTGACGCCCGGGACGACACAAAACTGATCTTCTTTGATCCCTGCTGCACGCAGACCGTCCATCTGTTCCTGGATCGCACCGTAAATGGCTGGATCGCCGGTGTGCACACGAGCCACCATTTTGCCTGCTTTGAGCGCATCGATCTCCACCTTCAGCACTTCATCCAGATTCATGGTCGCACTGTTGTAGATCTCCGCATCTTTTCTGCCGTACTTCAGGATCTCCGGATTCACAAGAGAGCCGGCGTAGATGATGACATCCGCCTCTGCGATGAGACGCTGTCCCTTCACCGTGATGAGCTCAGGATCTCCGGGGCCTGCGCCAATGAAATACAATTTTCCCATAATAACTTCCTCCTCAATGTTTGATTGCTGTAAATATGAAAATGGGGCTCATCGGATCATAGAGATGATACCGTCCCAGTTTTCTCAGTCGATTGATCTGCATTTCGAAGCCTTCCAGCTCAAAAGGACGATCCGCGAACTCCTTCACCACTTCACCCGTAGTTTCCACGGTGACAGCGGTGAGGATGATGCGTCCGCCCGGAGCGAGCAGCGCTTCACATCGATCCAGGATCTCATGCATATTTCCGGAAGACCCGCCGATGATGATCACATCCATCTTCGGCAGCCCTTCCATCGCCTCCGGCGCTGTGCCGGCTATGGTATGGATATTCCGGCAGCCGAATTTTTCCGCATTTTTCCGGATCAGCTCGATCCCCTCCGGATTTCTTTCTATCGAATACACAGCCCCCTTGGGGCAGCAGAGCGCTGCCTCGATGGATAGAGAGCCTGTCCCTGCACCGATGTCAGCCACTATATCGCCAGGCTGAATGGCGGCCTTCACCATGACCATCGCACGGATCTCAGCCTTCGTCATCGGTACCTTTCCCCGAATAAACTCCTCATCTTTGATGCCAAACTGCATTTATCCCATCACCACCATGACTGATTCACCATAGCCTTCCAGATGCGACAATTCCTCAAGAGTCGAATCCGAAAGATGCTGATTCTCATATGAAATATGCTCGGCCGCGGCAGCGCGCGTCTCCTTCGGCCAGCCCTTGTCCATCAGATATCTCGCGATATAGGCCGGATCATGCTCATGATCCGTCAGAAAGGCCAGCTTGCGTCCGGGCATATAAGCCGTATCCTTCTCTTCCGGCACACGGCCATGGAAAGACAGCCACAGCGCTCCCTGCCAGGGTTCTTTGACAAGAGCGAAGCAGGCCTGCACAGAAGAAATCCCCGGGATGACTTCGATCGGATGCTCCGGAAACCGCTTCTTGAGCCACGGAAGCAGACTGTAATAGCCCGGATCCCCGCTCACCATGACGACGACATCATCCTTCTTAAGCGCCTCCTCCAGCCAGTCCGCCAGCAAAGAAAGCTTGCCTGTCACCGGATATGTTTCCTGAGAAGGCTTCGCATAGTCAGAAAGTGCGCGGCGGCCGCCCACGAGGTAGCGAGCCCCCTCGATGGCTTTCTGCGCCTTCGGCAGGATATAGTCTGGATCTCCCGGTCCGATCCCCGCTACGATCAATGTATGCTCCATTGTTCCTCCTCCAGAATCTCCTTCGCATGGCTGCTGACTGCCTGCACCGTGCCATCCATCGCCGCAAAAATCACGCCGACCCTAGCCTTACCGAAAATATAGCGTTCCGAGCGCACCTGCGCCCTCTCCGCCATCTGCTGGTAGATCATATCCAGCCCTTCCCGATGCACGACCGCTGCCGCGCCATCCGTCGTCGTACAGCACATGATCTCACGCACCGTATCTGTCGTTGCCCCATTCATGGCCGCATACGCCGCCATCGTCTCCATACGCCCGTCACTATTGCGATTGTACGTATGGAAGCTGCCTGACGCCACCTTGACCAGCTTTCCCATATGGCCGATGAGCAGCATCTTTTGGAAACCACCTGCGATGCACTGCTCCATCATGAAGCCGATGTAATTGCTCGTCTCGATGATCGCATCCGCTGGAATACCCATGATCTTCGCCGCCGTCTCACCGATACGGCCGGGACAAAGGACCGCCGTGCGGATCCCGCTCGCATAAACCACCGGCACCTGCGGCGCCAGCGATTTCTTGTACGCCTCCTCACTCATCGGCTTCACGATCCCCGTCGTTCCTAGGACCGAGATCCCGCCGACGATACCGAGCGAAGGATTCAGCGTCTGCTTTGCCAGCTCCTCCCCCTTCGGGATAGAAACCGTCACGATACAGCCATGATCCTTACCGATGAGCTCCTCATACACATAACGCAGCATGATCTGCGGGCCCGGATTGATGGCGGGTCGTCCCACCTTCACCTGCAGCCCCGGCTTCGTCACCGTACCGACGCCCTTCCCCGCACGGAGCGTAAGACCTGGCGTATCCACCAGCTCTACGGTCACGACGATCGGCGTCCCATGTGTACAGTCCAGGTCATCGCCCGCATCCTTAAGGCAAGTCGCGATGCCCGTCCGCCCATGCGCCTCGGCCGACTCCACCGGAATCGTGAGCTCCGTGCGCTGCGGCGAAAGGACCGTCACCTGCTTTGGAAATTCTCCTCGCATAGCCAGGATCGCTGCCTTCATCGCCCCCGTCGCCGTTGCGCCGGTGGTATGCCCTTCCCGGAGCGTCTTCGCCATCATTTCCTCTGCGTTCATAACTCCTCCCATACATAAAGGTTCAACGGGCCCATTCGGTTCACGGTGCAAGGCAAATGCGACGCCGCACCATTCAAAGCTGAGCCTCGTTACACCTGTGAAATCGCCTGCCCCCGCAGATCCTTCTTATCTGTAATTCACAAACTGCAGATCCGCCGGAATGTCCTGCTGCTTCAGGAACTGGATGCACTCCTGCAGGCAATCCTTATCCTTGCTCGATACACGCACCTCATCCCCATTGATCTTGGCAGCGACCTTGATCTTCGAAGCCTTCACACGCTTCACGATATCCTTCGCCATATCCGAAGAGATCCCGTTCTGCAGCGAGAGTACCTGACGGACCGTCCCGCCAGCTGCCGCTTCCTTCTTCTCTTCCTTCAGATTCTTGAGGGAGATCCCGCGCTTCACGAGCTTCCCATGAATGATATCCTTCACCAGCTTCAGCTTGAAATCATCATCGCCGATCAGCGTGATCTTATCCTCATCGAGAGTGACCGAGCTCTTGCTGCCCTTGAAATCATAGCGCGTGCCGATCTCCTTGGACGCCTGATTCACAGCATTTGCCGCTTCCTGCAGATCCGTGCGGCATACCACGTCGAATGAATAATCTTTTGCCATTATAGACCTCCTTGGGGGTTGTAGTGACTTTGTGACTAGTGGACTGGGGACGAGAGAGACTGGGAATCGAATGAGAGCCTTCCCCGATGAGCAATATATGAATACCGCTTCGTCATCCCCCTTTTTTACATACTCTATTATTGTACCATACTTTCCTATGAAATTTGAAAATTTCTGAAAATTTCAAATTCAGCCATGCTAAGAAGACGCTGATTAAATCATTGCCAGATTTTACTCTTGAATCTTTATACAAGGCAGGGAATCATCTGACACGAATAGCGAACCATTTCAGGAAGGTGATGACGAAGCCATGTATAAAGCTCCTTCTAAAACCCGCCTCTACCATGGAATCAGCATTTCCTTACATAATCATAAAAAAAGTTGGCAGAAAAAGTCTTTAAGTCTTTTCTGCCAACTTTCATATTTACGCCAGAATAAATGCGGTCGTCAAACCCAGCTTATTTCTTCTGTGCGTCTTTTGCTTTCGTCTGCGCTGCGCGGAGATCAGCGAAGGAAGGCTATGACGTAGCCATGTATAAAATTCCTGTAGAAGCTGACTCTGCGATTGAATCAGCGTTTTCCTAGAATGAGTGGAGCGATTGTTCCATGTTCTACATCAATGATTCCCTTATCAGTCAGTTTATAGAATGGTGTCACAGGAAGAGATAGGGTACTGAGCGACATGATAATGTTGTCATTCTCATAACCACATTCGGAAAGCACGCGATGGACTTGCGCCATCTGTCTCCCCAAAATGGGAAGCGGCCGGTCAGAGAGAATCCCTGCTATGGGCAGCGGTGCAAATGCCTGCACTTTCCCTTCCACAGAAACAGCATAGCCGCCCTGTGCATGTATGACGGCATTTGCGGCCTCTTTCATATCTTCTTTCGTCTGCCCTATGACAAGGAGATTATGATGATCATGTGCATACGTGGTAGCCGCGGCGCCTTCCTTCATCGCGCATCCGCCGACCAGAGCCAGACCGTGTCCGCCATTTTTCCCGTGTCGTTCAAAGACCACGGCGAGATTGTACGGGCTGTGTTCCCAGTCGACTTCGCCATGATGCACAGGAAGCTCTGCCTGTTTTCCTTTGACAAAGGTGGTGTGCGGCTGTACTTCCAGGATGCGACAGATCACGCTCCCTTCTTCGATTGGAGCTTTTAAGATGAAATCTGATTCTTTTTTCACTGATACATGGACGCTATGATAGAATTTTTCAGGGAAGGAGGTATCCCGTTCTTCTTCCGGCCATGGATCGCCCTTTTGGTAGACACGATTTCCCTGGCACCAGGTGCTTTCGATCGCAAATTCACGCACATCGGAAAGAATGACAAGATCTGCAATCTTCCCTGGAGCGATGCTGCCCTTGTCGCGAAGTCCCATGCGCCGTGCCGGGGTAAAAGTCGATACATAGATCGCTTGCTCGGGCGTGAGGCCGAGGTGCATCGCTTTCTTGACTAGGTAATTCAGTTGTCCGCGCTTCATGAAGGCATCCGGCATGGTGTCATCTGTCACCAGTGCGAAGTGTTCGAAAAGTTGGTTTTCCTTTAAATATTGCAAAAACTCAGGTTTGAGTGTTTTATCCTGCAGTTGTACGAACATGCCATTTTCAATCCGCTGCTTAAGGCCGGACAGACTTTGGTCGGTGTGGTCTGAATTCACACCGCTCATGAGGATCTGCGCAAGTTCCCAGCCCTCGAATCGCGGGCAGTGCCCTTCTAGGGGAAAATACGGACATCCGTAGCGGATCTGACGAATCAAACGGCTTGTCTTTCCTTCCGGATGCTGGATGAGATCATGGCAGTTCATGACTTCGCCAAGACAAATTACATGATCGGTGTGCATCAGTGCTTCCACGGCATCATTATCAATGATGCCGCCTGTCGTTTCGAGCTGTTCATTGGTCGACGGCACAGAGCTTGGAATAGCTATAAAGACTTCACACGGACCTTCTTGCGTGGTGCGGAGCATCGCACGGATACCTTCGAGGCCGAAGACATTTGCGATCTCATGAGGCTCGGCAATAAGTGTCGTTACGCCGTTTCTTACCGCTCCGTGCATGAACGTGCGTGGCGCTGACATCGTACTCTCTATATGCATATGGCAGTCGACAAGTCCGGGAATGAGGTATTTCCCAGATACATCGATGACCTGCTTCGGCTGGATCGGCAGCTCATTTTTCCCTACATAGCAGAAACGGTTCCCGCTGATGGCCACATCAGCATCCACAAATCGTTTCAGATAAGCATTGTACACATGACCATTCACCAGTAAATAATTAATATCCATTGATTTAGGTGCTTCCTTTCTCTTCTTCTGATGTGATAGATGTAAAAAGGTAGATATAGTTGTTAGGAAACCACTGATTAAATCGTTGTCAAATTTCATTCTTGGATTTTTATACAGAGCAAGCAATCAGGGGGCGCGAATATCGAGCTATTTAAGGAATGTAATGACGAAGCTATGTAATAAAAATGCATATAAAATCTGACTCTGCGATTGAATCAGCGTTTCCTTAATTGTTTGAACCATGCAACTGACAACAATCAAACATCTATTCCTTTTAGTATCCCTTATGAGTTCGTAGTCAGCTACTATTTCATTCCTGCCATCGCATAGAAATAGTACGCTAGCAGCAAGGCTAGAAGGTAATGTCCTTTATTTAGTTCCATCATTCTTCCAGCCGCTACTTTCATGATGACATATGCAATGAAAGCGACGGAAATGCCATTCGCAATGTTGAAGGTGAACGCTGTAAATGCAATGCAAAGGAAGGCTGGAAAATAATCGCAGATATCATTGTAATCCAGATTTCTCATTCCGCTCATCATGCTGACTCCGACATAAATCAGTATCGGCGCCGTCGCCGCCGCCGGAATCATGAGCGCGATCGGTGTCACCGCGAGAATAAGCAGGAATGCACAGGCCGTGGTGATGCCCGTAAGACCCGTACGGCCGCCTGCCTCGACTCCTGCACCGGACTCAAGATACGTAATGAGTACAGGGATGGTAAAGAAAGAGCCGATCGTAGCTGCGATGGAGTCTATCTGAAAGACCTTGTCAATGTGCGGCAAATCGCCATTTTCATCCAGAAAACCAGCTTTGCCTCCAATGCCAATGGCAGTGCCAAAGCTGGAGAAGAAATCCGGCAGAAAGAATACAAAGAGGTATGGCAGATATTTCACATCGAGTGCACCGAATAAATCAAACTGCATAAAAACTGGACCAATGCTATCTGGTACGGAGAAAATCGACTGCGGCAGGTGTGTGAGCCCTAGCGGAATACCAAGCACCGTGCCGGACACGATGCTAATGAGCGCCGCGCCACGCACTTTGCGCGTTTCTAAAACAAGAAGAATAACAAATGTCATGACTGCCAGGACGACAGCCGGCTGCGTGAGATCACCGAAAGAAAGCGCCACTTTCTGCGAATTCGCTGCAAGTAGCTTGGCATTTCGCATGCCAATAACGGCAAGGAACATGCCAACACCTGCACTGATAGAAATCTTAATACCACGCGGAATGACCAGTATGATGGCTTCTCGCACGCCGAGTAGCGTCACCAGAATGAATAAAACACCGCTTAGAAATACTATCGCACTGGCAATCCCGATCGATACGTGCTGGAGCTGGACCAACGTAATAGAGAAAATCGCAACGCTTCCCATGCCTGGCGCTAATACAAAGGGGCGATTGGTATATAGTCCCATCGCTACCGTTGTCAGAAATATCATCAGAACCAACGCGGTGAGCACCGCTCCCTGCGGCAGACCAGCCTCCGCCATCATGCGCGGAACAACGGCCAGTACATACCCCATCGTAGCGAAAATCGTCAGCCCAGCGATCACCTCCGTACCGATATCTGTATGAAGTTCGCGCAAATGAAATCGATGCTCACTATACGACTGTAAAAATGAAAACATTAAAAGAATCCTCCTTATGAAACTGTTAATCAGATTGCATATGCCACATTATAGTGCTTTCCACGACTGCATTCAACGGAATAACCAGTGATTTTGTGACAAATTTATAAAGTCTTTTTACTTGATTTTTGAATATATTTTGTCAAATGATGCAGTCCATCTCGACTCTTCCTCTTTACTATGAAAGTGGATCGTCAGGTTAAACTGATTCACCGGGTAAAAAAAGACGGGGCATACGATTCATAAGTACCCCAATCCGCATATAACTTCATGGAGTATTTCGTTATCCTGAGTGGTGAGAAACATCATATGTGCGAAGTGCACTTAGTAGAAAGTATGACCTCTCCTGAAGTATGTCGCTACACGTTTTCCCCTATTAAAACTAAAGAACGTATGCTCCAATGGCTTTCATTCATAGTGACGCCGATAAGGGATCATGGTTTGGAAAAAGCAATGCACTGCTAATCAAGCAAAAACCACCGAGATACTTACTCAGTGGTTTTTACATGCGTTCAAGCGAACTTTATTTTTCTTCTTTCTCTCCGAGCTGCTTTTCCAGACGGCGGATCTTTTTCATCAGCTCCGGCAGGTGCGAGAGCGCAGCCTCGACTCTCCCCCACTGGGCGTGTGTCCTCGCCGGATAGCCCAGGTAAGTGCCTGGTGTTTTGATGGTGCCGATGATGCCTGTCTTGCCTCCGAAGACAGCGTTGTCACAGATGGTGATATGGCCATTCACGCCGGTCTGTCCGGCCATGATGACGTGGTCGCCGACCTTGGTGCTGCCGGCGATGCCGACCTGCGCGCAGAGGAAGTTGTCTTGGCCGACCTCGACATTATGTCCCAGATGGCAAAGGTTATCGATCTTGGTGCCGCTGCCGACGATGGTGTTATTCATCGCACCGTTGTCGACGGTGGAGCAGGCGCCGATCTCGACGTCATCTCTGATGACAGCGCGGCCCAGCTGGCGGATGTGATGGTGGTGACCCTGTTCATCGGTGGAGAAGCCAAAGCCCTGACCGCCGACGACGGCGTGCGCACGAAGGACGACGCGGTCGCCTAAGATGCTGTTTTCATGTACGACGGCGCCCGGATTCAGCTCGCAGTCTTTGCCGAGCTTCGCATACTTTCCGATGTAGCAGTACGGGTAGATGACACAGCCATCTCCGATCGCAGCGCCTTCTTCGATAACGGCATACGCCATGATGGTAACGTCTTTGCCGATCAGGGCTTTTTCACTGATGACGGCAGTCTCATGGATGCCCGGTTCCCATTTGTTTTCCGGACGGAAAACTTCGATGAGTTCGCCAAAAGAGCGGCGGGCATCGGGGACGACGATGAGATTCTTCGTGTAGTGGTGAGGGAGTTCATCGACCAGGATGACACCTGCCTGCATTTCTTCGATGTGCTCGGCGTAGACACCGCGGGCAAAGGTCACCTGCGACGGGCCAGCGCTTTCTGCGCTGGCGACGTCGTCGATCAAGACCGTGCTGTCTCCATAGAGAGTGCCGCCGATCAGGGCAGCGATTTCACCTGCTGTTTTTTTCATGATGGACCTCACTTGGATGCGGATGAAGCAGCGCCGGATGCCGCTTTTGATGTGCCATCGATCTTTGCCATCACTTCATCGGTGATGTCGACGGCACCGCCGGGTACGGCTCTCTTATGCATGACGATGCCGATGCCCTTTTCTTTCGCGATCTGGGCTGCCTGAGACTCGACCATGGACTGGATCTGTTTCTGTTTGCTCTGGATGAAGATCATGCGCTCCTGCTGAGCGGACTGGACTTTCTTCTGCATGTCTTCATCGGAGAGTCCGCTCTGTGAGTCCTGATCCAGGCGGTCTCTGATTTCTTTATCTTTATCGTTGATTTCTTTTTCGATAGACTGGATCTTCGGCGAGGAAGCTTCCAGTTTCTGGTAGTCGATGACTGCCACTTTATGTTCACTGCCGCAGCCGGCAAAGGCGAGTGCTGCGCCAATGAGTCCTACACAGGCCAGTTTTTTCCACATAGCCATTCGATTTCCTCCTACTTGGTGATATTGACTATACGATTCACCATATCCCCCGTCACGTCTTCGGCGTGGATATTGGCTTTGTATTTCGAGAAGATCATGGAAAGGTGCTTGTCAGAGGCCTCGCGGGCAGCTTCTTTCCGGATGTCTTCCATAATTTCTTTCTTGACGGCGGCCATCTCTTTCTGCTTGGCATCGATCTTCTGTTGCCAGTCTTCGTTCCAGGATGGGTCGATGGGGTCTTCTGAAAGAGGCTCATCGACGTTCGTTTCCTCCGCGAGGCTCTGCTTGATGTCTTTCGCGGTCTTCTCTGAAAAGTCAGAAAGCTCCTTCGATGCGTTTTCTTTTGCCTCTTTCATCGTTTTCACTTCGTCCTCTGTCCAGCCGATGGTATCCATCTGGCGACGCTCGGTGCGAAGGTCCATCAGGTCATGGAGGCGCTGCTTGACGTCTTCCTTTTCGGAGCCGGTGACACCGAGTACGGTGAGCTTCATTTGTAGATTCGCCATCTCGGCGCGCTCTTCGTCAGTGAGGCCATCGGGCGTGAAGGTCTTGTCCTTCTTGTGCGCTTCGCTGATGGTCTTGTAGAGTTTTGCAAGGCCGTCATTCAGTTCGTCTTCTTTTGCCTTGACCTTCGTCTTCCACTCATTTTCGGCAGCCATGCGCCGGCTCTGATCGGAGAGCGCGGCCTTGATGTGCTGCTGCTGAGATGCGATGTGAATGAGCTTATTTCGTTCATTCTGATACTGATCAAGGAGATGGTTGTACTCAGTCTCGAGGCGGAAATATGTACTGTATTTCGGATGGGCTTTCACAAGGGTCTCCAAGTCGACCACGCCGTAGGAAACGGCAGGTGGCGCCGGCTCCTCGGCTTTTTTATCGCTGCATCCGCTTACCGCCAGGGAGCACGCCACGAGGAGGGCAGCCGCCATGGTGTATACACAGTTTCTATATTTCATGAGACGTCCTTATTTTTTGCTTTCTGAGGAAGCTGCGGATGCTGCGGAAGAGGAGGCAGCGGAAGAAAGAGACTTCGAAAGGGAATCGGTGACTTCCTTCGTGATGTCTGTGCCGCCGTAAATAACAGCAGATTTATCGACGACAAGAGCAAGGCCCTTCTTGGATGCGACGGACTTCACAGCGCCGGTCACCTGATCATCCATGTCCTTCTCGATGGCCTGTCTCTTCTGATTGAACTGCTGCTGCATGTCAGCGAAGAGTTTTTCTTTTTCCGCATCACTCATGCCTTCCGACTTCGCATCGAAGTCTTTCTGCATTTCATCTGCCGTTTCTTTCATCTTCTGCTGGTAGTTCGCTGCGAGGGTGCTGTTCGCGGAGATCACTTCTCTCTGGTCAACGACGCCGATGTCAGAGGTCGGAGCGGCATTCGCTGTATCCCCCATGGATACCACCGCCATCGCTGCCACGGAGGCGATGAATACGCCAGCCAAAGCGAAGGAAAAAATCTTTACGTTTTTCTTGTTACCAAGAGTTGTCATCATGATAGGTTACTCTCCTCTTTTATAAATTGGCAATCAGCCGGAGCCATTTGCCTTCTTCATCATTATACACATATTCGATCGTCATGTAATTATGGATCTTATAGGAAAATCCATATTCATTCTCTTTTTTCTTGAAATCGCGGTCATAGCGCAGGGCGAAGTTCTCGCCAAAGGGGATCTGACCAAAAGCATGGTGGCTGTTTTCTACAAAATCATACTTATAGCCCAGATCCATGACGCGTCCGAAGTGATGATACCAACCGCCATAGACATTCCAGTCGACAGGGCCGGGGTAGAAGCGGACCTCGCCGAAGATCACATTGTTCCTGCCCACGAAATGTCCGAGCATGCCTTCGATCGCTGTATTGCGATTTCCATCGCGCCCGGCATCCATCCATGCTTCCGTGCGGATGATCCAGTGATCGGTCAGTGCATCGACCTTGAGTTCTGTGATCTCTCCCGGGTAAAGATAGGCCTTTGTCTCTATGCCATACTTTTCAATGAAGGGGTCCTTGGCGAGGATGTCATTCATCGAGGCAGCCAGATCCTTCTGATGGCGGGCGACAAAAGCGAGCGGAAGCCCTTCCAGACTTCGAAGGGCATGTTCCGTCTCATTCACCGCGCGCAGCATCAGGAGGCGCGGAATGGTGGTCTTGTGCAGGGTGAGCTTTCCGGTACGGACGATCGTCCCCTGCGGGATGAGGGAGATCCGCACTCTTGTCTTCTCCCCCGAGGTCACTTCGAAGTTGGCAGTAAATTCCGGGAGGATCTCCTTAAGAAGCTCTCGCCCGGCAGACTCAGAGACACTCTCCGCCCAGCCGACCGAATCGACGGGAAGCCCCGAAAGGAGCTGACTCATAAGGAGCGGTACACCGGCGCTGTCCTTCTTCACCAGCGCTGCCGCTTCCGGAGACAGATTCCCGTAGTCGATCTCGGTCTCCACCTCGCGAATCATCTGCCCGACGGGAGTGAGCGATACGTGAAGCGTTGTCTTTTCTCCATAAGAGGCAGATATATCATCCACCACATAGCCCACGACCACGCGGTTCACGATGTCTGCGAGGACCTTATCGTACTCGCTCTCGTGCGCGCGAAAGAGGCTCTCGTCTTTACCGACAAGGATGCGGTCTCCTATGGCCGAAATGCTCGCCGTGATCCGCTTCTCCACAGCAGGCGGCATACCGCCCGCTCCCGTGACGGAGACGCTCACTTCGCGGATCGGTGCCGCATCTGCCCCGGCTGGAAGCAGGAATGACGAAACGAGCAGGGCAAGACCTGCTCGAGTCATCGAATGAAATAAGGAAGAATGCATGGCTCCTCCTTTGGAAAATCAGTGGATAGCTAGGGAAACGCTGATTAAATCGCAGAGTCGAATTTCATATGGATTTTTATACATAGCTTCGTCATCATCCTCCTTAAATAGCTCGCTATTCGCGTCAGATGATTCCTTGCTCTGTATAAAAATCCAAGAATGAAATCTGACAACGATTTAATCAGTGTTTCCCCAGCAGAATGCGGCCAGGTTCCGCAGGTGCAATGGATTCAGCAGGTGCAACGGAGAACATTCCCGAACCCGCCTTTGCCCCTGCGGGCACCTCCTTCCACAGGAAGGAGGGAAAAATCGGAGCTGCGGCGCTTTATGTCTGTTGCGCCGCACCACCATTTCTCATATCGCATTCCAATCAGAACTGTGTGCCGAAGCTGAAGTGGAATTTATTCTTATCCCCGTGGCCATAGTCAAGACGGATCGGTCCGATCGGAGTCTGGAGACGCAGGCCTACGCCGCAAGACCACTGGAAGCCATCATCATCTTCATACCACGGGATCTGTCCGTTATCGATGCCCCAGGTGCTGCCGCCATCGGTGAAGAGGACACCCTGTACTTTCTTGGCGATCGGGAAACGATATTCCAGTGTCACCGCGTACATTTTCTTGCCCTTGAACTGGTCATCCTCATAGCCGCGAAGCGTATTCGAACCACCGAGGTCAAAGAGGTTACCGTAGGAAACATCACCGTCGATGTAGCCACCCTGCAGACGGAGCGCAAGGATGTGACCATTGCCAAGGCCCTTGTAGAAGCGGCCTTCTGTCGTGAACTTGTAGAAATCATAGTCACCGCCAAGGCCATGTCCGCCCCACTGGGTAGAGAAGGAGATGCGGCGGCCCTTGCTGGCATTGAAGTAGTTGTCGCGGTTATCGAAGACGTGCGAGAAGGTGAAGCTGTTCGTGGTACCGAAATTATCATCGATAGCGCCACGCCAAGCTTTTTTCATTTCATCCTCGCTACTATAACCTTCCTTATTATAATTCTTAAAGCGGTCAGTTGCTGCGCTGCCCCATTCGAAACCGTCATGGTCATCGTATTTTTCCTTCGCACTTTCAAAGGTGAAGTAGTTCGTGCGATATTCTCCATTCTGACGGCCCCAGGTGAGGTTCCAGCCGCTTCTTCTCTTATCGTATTCTGCGACGGTATCGCCGTTCGAATCATAGTCATCGTATTCATAGATGCGGTTGAAGATGGAAGCCCCGAGGGAGTCGCCATTGGAATTGATCCACGGGCGGGTGTAGGAGATGGTATAGTTCTTACCGTCGCCAGCGCCGCCGAATTCCCAGTGGAAATTGACCTTATCGCCTGTGCCGCGGAAGTTCGTATCACCGAGCTCGATGATGCCGACTGTACCATCGGAGTCCGAGTAGCCGGCGCCGACAGTGATGACACCGGTCTTCTGCTCGACGACGTCGATCTCTATGACGACATTGTGTTCATTTTCTTTGCCGGGGAGCAGCTTCATGTTGACATCTTCAAAGTAGCCCAGATTATAGAGTCTTTCCATGGAGCGGCTTGCCTGGAATTTATTGAAGGGCTTGCCCTTCTTCATCTTGAGTTCGCGGAGGATGACTTTGTCCTTCGTCTTATCATTGCCGACGAGCTGGATATCTTCGATGACACCTTCGGAAATATGGACTTTCAGGATGCCCTTCGGCGTCACTTCCACATTCGGGATGGAGACGAGCATGTAGCCCTGCTTGAGGTAGGCATCTTCGATCTCCTTGAGCTTCTGGTTCACGAGGACGAAGTTCAGGACGCTCCCCTCCGGCACCTGCAGGATGGACTTCAGGTAGTCAGATGTGAAGATGGTATTGCCGGTGAATTTCACATCACGAACGATGGGATTTGCGACAAGACCATAGGTGAGGTCCACGCCTTCGGGGATGTCCTTGAAATTCGGACGGATCTGAGAGAATACACCTGTCGAGCCAAGAGATGCCACATCATTGCGGATGCCCTCAGCCGTGACGGTGCTGCCCGGTTTGCTCTGCAGAAGAGGGGACAGCTTCGTCTTGACTTCTTCCGGGATCCCGTCGAAGTCGACATGCGCGATGGTCTTGCCTGTATGTGCTTCGATGGCTGCGTCATCGTCCGCCGAAAGATAGAGCGAGGCATCGCCCACTGCGACGGTCTGGTGGGATTCCTTCACTTCCATGGATGGTTCCGCTTTTTCCGTCTGGTCGGAAATCTCACCGGTCTTGCCCGCTTCCTTACCGCTCTTCACGTCGATCATGGAGCTCTGGGACATGCCGCTCTGGGAGCCGGTCATCTGCGGTGCTTCCGCAAAGACGTCCGCCCCGGAAAGCGCAAGCAGGATCGCAGAGGCAAGCAGTGCTTTCTTATATGTTGCTGTCATCGTAAATTCCTCCTCATGTATTGGATGGTGAATTTCTATATATTTATGGAAATACAGATGGGTATCTGGCATACTTGCCAAAACGTGTGATTTCCTTAAATAACATTGGGATTGATGGATTCAGTGCAAGACGGAAGCTCCTAAAGGGGAGACCCTTCAAACCTCCGGAATTCTTCTTATCACTAATTTCCTCGGAGAGCCCTTCCCGCTTCGCCTACGACACGCTGGATCTCCTGATCGGAGAGGGCGGGTAGCTCCGGCTTCGTGACGGCGGAGACTTCCACCGGAGCCGGCGCGGGCGTCATGACGACGGGCTCTGCTTTAGCAGACGGCACCACCTCGGGATCTGGCTTTGACGGAGCCGTTTCCGCCGGTTCTGTCGTGACAGTCTCTGCAGATACCGAAGGGACCTCTTCGGCTTTCTTATCCGCTTCCTCGACTGGCACAACCGCCGTAGTCGGTGTCGTGACTGCTGTTTCCACCGGCCTTGCTGGAGTAGGCGCAGGTGCAAAAAAACTGTCCTTCAGAAAAGAGGCGCCGAGGAAAAGCGCTCCCGCCACAGCCAGCGCGCCGCCGCGAAGCAGCCACTTCCGCCGCGGCGAAGTCCCTCTCACCTCTTTCAGGCGCTGCATCTCTGCCTGCGCCATGATGAGATTCATCTCGCCTGTCAGTTCTTTATGGTTGGAATAGGAATTCTCTGCCTTTTCCAGCCACCTCTTCACCGACTTCACTCTCTTCAGCGTATCCCCCGACATACTGCCCTCCTGCTGAGAAAACCGGAATCATTCCGATCTCTGCCAACCACTGGTTACATGATTCTTATATATAATCAGTGTTTTAGAAGTACAAGTGAACATCCAAAATTATGATTTATTTCACATTTTCTTGTATTCTCAATCATTTTTGCCGAAATTCGAGTGTTTTCAAGCTGGGATGATATGTTTGACAGGGTCCGAGGAGCAAAGATCCGATTCCTGTTCCATCTTACTCTTTCCTATAGGTTCAGCGGGGCAGCGAGGCAGTGCCGAAAATGGGATCGCAAGAAACGCTATGCCACGTCATCCCCTACTTTCTCTCATGGATCAGCTTTGAGAGCATCCCGCGCAGACGCCGGATGCCGCGTTTCTCGAGGCGGTAGACGTAGGCCTGGCTGACGCCCATGGCATCAGCGGTCTCCTGAGCGGTCTGCTCCGCGAGGTAGACCGAGCGGATAACATCCTGCTCTTTGGCAGAGAGTCGCTGCACCGCCATGTCGACTGCCGCATGCAGCGATTCACGGTCGGCACTTTCGAAAGCCATGTCGGGAATGGCCTGCGCAAGGAAGACCTTCTCTTCCTCCCCGTCCTTAAGAAGGATCTCCTTTTTATTGGCATTCAGAAAATTCAGCATGCGTCCGCGAATGCGATGGATGGCATACAGGGAGAAGGCGACACCGGCCAAAGGATCATAGCGCTCGACGGCCTCCATGAGCCCTACAGTGCCTTCCTGAATAAGGTCCATCGTCACCGCCTCCTGCAGGCCATACTTGACGGCCTCCTTGAAGACAAGCGGCTGGTAATTCTCGATCAGACGCTGTCGCGCGTCGATCTCCTCTTCCTCTTTGTATTCTTTCCAAAGTGCCTGCTCTTCCTCCCGGCTGAGCAAGGTCACACGGGACAGGCAGGCTTTGTATTCTTCGAGCATAATAATAGGTACTCCATGTAAATTGGATTTCGCGAAATAGACCTTCCCCTCCTATCAGCGCTGCACGGAAGATGCGCTACGGACCATTGGCGCATTTTCCGTGATCTAAGGGAAAGTCGTTGGCTTTACAAGCGGCGAATGGGAAAATGAGTTCGCACCGAAGGATTGCGGCGAAGCCGCACCTCCTCCCCGAGCCTATCAGGCTTAGGGACTAAAATTTAAAGCTCCAATCGCTGCCGATGTAGCTGTCGTGATTACTATTATACCACGATGAGAGACCGACGCGCGAATTCAAATCATAATGGAAGCCCAAACTCTTTTCCTCATTATTCACTCCCATGGTCGCAGTCAGCATGAAGTCATTGAAGAGGTACTTCCCGATCTTGATGTAGTAGTAGCTGTCATTGTTGTCATCGATGTTGTCATAGTAGTCTGTCAGGTTCGACGTGATGCTGATGAGGTCAAGTCCGATCTTATCTGCGAGGAAGTCCTGCATTGTATTCCCGAAGAGCATGGTAAGGCCGGCATTGAAGAGCGCCCCCTGCATCGAGCCATCCTTATCCTTGGTCGGATCCTGATGGAGCGTCAGCAGCATGATGATCTGCGAATCATTCAGCGCAGGATCACTGTGGAAGGTCGTCTTCATATCACCGGGCAGTCCATCCAGCTCGGCTTTGATATTGTAATGACCGACCTTGGTATCGGCACGCGCATGGATGACAGGCAGGAAGGAGCCGGGGGTACCACCCCAGACAGCATTGGCCTGATCGATCTTGAATTCCGTGGTATTGATCTTGACCGTTCCTTTTTCTACATTCACGCGGCCCGTCATGATCGGTTCGCGGAAATGGCCCATCATCGAAATATTTCCTTTGATCATGAGGTCATAGAGCGAGCTGCTGTAGAGCCGTACATTGTCTCCGATGGCTATGTCGATCTTCGTCAGGAAATTGGCCGACGACTCACCGCTCTCCGCAAGGAGAGCGAGCGGCACTTCACAGGTCGCATTGTGGATAGAGATCTTGCCCGTGACACCGAGCTGATCCATGAATTCACCCAGTGAAAGGTCAGCATCGACGGCTCCTTTGTAATAGGCAGAGTCGATGGAAGGAGTATGCATATGCACTTCCCCATCATAATGCGTGATCGCCTTTTCTTTCCAGTCAGCAGAGCCCTTCGCAGTGACGCCGCCGCCACCAAAGGAGGCACTGCCATCAAATGCCACGCGATGTCCATCAAATCGTAAGGACAGATCAATCGGCTGAATGACTTCATTCATGGTCATAAGACCGAGCGCCCCATTCTTTGCTGTGATGCTGCCGGTAAGCTCCGGGTCACGATAGTCACCGACAAGCTGTACATGTCCCTTGATCGGGCCGCTCGCACTCGTCACGGCTTTACCGAAGAGAGCCAGAATATTCATATCTGCCTGATCGAGATTGAAATCAACGGAAAGCGGCACTGCCTCATCAGTGGTGCTGCCGGTGAAAAGATTGCCGGGGAGTATGCCCTTGGCACTTGCACGATAGTTTCCCTTCGATACCAGTGCATTTTGCAGCGTCACGACATTGCTCTTGGCATTCGCCATCAGAGAGAAGCTGTCAAAGCTGATATCTCCGTAGCTCGGATGCTCGATACCAATCGAGATGTCTGCTTCCGGCGATGTCTTATTTCCGCTGAGAACAACTCCGGCCGTCAGACGACCGCCCATCCGTATGTCATTTCGTCCCAATACCTGCGGCAGCCAGGACATCTCCATGTCTTTGGCTGCGAGCTGGACGGCGAGCTCCCCATCGCTATTCATTGAGCCTTCTGCGGCGAGCAGTCCATCTCCTACAGGAAGATGAAACTTACGGATCGAGAGCGCCCCATTCAGGTAGGAAAAATCGATTGCTCCCTGACCGACGGGTGTATCCCCCAGATGCCCTCCCAGGAAATCTGCTTTGAAGTCGATGCTGGGGTTTTCCAGTGTCCCTCCGATCTGCATGCCGCCATTGACAGCACCATCCACAGCGGACTCAGGCAGCTTGAAAAGACGCATGATCTCCTTGATATTCCATTCCTTAAATCGAAGGAAGCCATGCAGCGCATGGGAATCCATGTGATAGCTGCCTCTCCATTCGAAATGGCCATTCTTCTGATCGAATATACCGTCATCAAGGCTTACGACATGATTCTGATAGCAAATGCCGGCAGATGCCATATAAATGGAAGTGCCGCCGACAGAGATCTGCCTGGAGGAGATCGTCCCTTCAAAGACCGGATCTTCCATCGTTCCGGATACATGCCCGCGCATATTGACCTTGACGTCTGCGCCGCGTCCCGGAAGCATCCGCGAAAGGCTGATGTCATTCAGCGCCACGTCCATATCGATCATGTCTGGCTTCACCGTACCGCTCACGATGGCTGTACCATCGTAGATATAGGCGAGTCCGTTTTTCAGGGTGATGCCATTTCCATCATAGGTATATTCGCCGGAGACGCTCTGGAAAAGCTCACCCATGACCGAACCGTCGAAGGCCAGAAAATCCCCCTTCACCTGTGGCGCTTCCATCGTGCCAGTGACGGTCATTGTATTTTCGACCCATCCCGTCACCGGGTAGTCCTCTCCGGCAAGCGCAAGCAGTTTCTCGATGCGTGTCTTGTCGGTATCGATGGTGAGCATGAGAGGGTGCGGCGCAAAGAGACCGACGGTCCCCTTCACGGTATGCTTGCCGTCCGGCCCTTCCCAGCGAAGCGAGGTGATGGTCGCCAGCTGATCTCCCAGCGATACATGTCCTTCGATACGGTCAAAGGAGATGCCACGGATCTCCCCATCCTGCGCTGTGAAATCTGCCGCGCCGTATGGATCCTCCCTGCTCCCGCTGACTACGAACCGGCCGGAGAGACGTCCGGCCATATCCATCCCCGAAAGGCCGGAAAGCGCAGAAAGGTCGATGGACGATACCTCGCCCGAGAGCGAGAGGGACGGCCCATATGTCCCCTTCACGGTGAATGCGCCTTCGTCAGATGTGCCTGTCAGATACGCGATATCCATCACGCCGCCACGCGAAGTCGCCTCCCCCGAGAGGGTATCCATGGACATCCCATCATACGAAAGATCCATGCCATAGAAAACGCCATGCCAGTCACCATCACGGTAACTGCCAAAGCCGGAAACCTTGCCGGCTGCCATATTCTCATATGAAAGACCCGCGCCATCCATTTCTCCGGAAGCCATTTCCCAAGACAGTGCGCCTTCCTTATAGGTGCCCTTCGCCTTCCCAGATCCGCTCACAATGCCGGAAGCGGAAATTCCGACCGGAAGAGAAGAAAGGTCGATATGCTCTCCTGCGGCTTCGCCTTCGAAGGCCCCGCTTGTCATAGTATATGAGCCTTCGCCGATCAGAAGACCGCCCGCCATCTGTGCCTTCAGATAGGGGATCGAAATCCGATCCTCTCCATAGACAAAGCGCACATTCGCCTCTTTGACAGAAAGATCCTCATATTGCCCATCCTTCACATGGGCTTCGCCGGACACGAAAGGATCTCCCATCGTCCCCGAAATATCTACGCTGCCGGAAACGACTCCGGTGACGCCTTTCTCAGGCAGCAGCTCTTCCGCCTTGATATCCTTCAGAGTCACATATCCCATCAGGACCGGATCGTCCACGTCAAAAAGAACCTTCGCATCCCCGGTGAATGTTTGCCCATTGACCTTTACGGCTGCTTCGGTGATAACAGCTTCGCCATTTTCAATATCAAAAAAGGCTGCTCCGTCAGCCAGAATAAAATGATCATAGCGAAGAGCAGCATCTTTGATAGAGCCTTGGACATGATAAGCGACAGCGCCATCACTTTTCCAGATCTTGGCGCTGGTCACCTGTCCTGTCCCTTTGTCTATATCAAGTTTTGAAGAAATCTGTGGGAACTGCTCTAAGAGCGGCTTCAACGAGGTCAAGGAAACCGGATCCGTTTCCAGACTGATTTCCATGTTATTCGTATTCGTGTACTTCAGGTCTCCCTTGAAATGACTGTCAAATGCCTCTCCCGCAAAAGAGCCTGTGATCGTACCCTTGCTGTCCCAGCCGAGCGTGCCTCCCAGCGAAGTGAAATCATACGAACCGATATCCGGCGCAGAGATGGAAGCCTTCCCGTCCTTCACGATGACCTGTCCTGTGAAAGTACCATTGTCCGAAGAGTCCGATGGTTTTAGAATCTTCTCTACATTCCAGAGTCCATCTTCCGTCTTGGCGAGATGGACCTCCGGATCCTCAATAGTCACCGTCTTTACGACATCAGCGATGCCGCCGTCTTTGAAAGCATAGTTATACAGCGCAGAAGCAGACCATCCGATCGCCAAAGAGGGCGACTTGAACACAACCTCTCCTTTCGCGTCCTTCAGCTCCAGATCGGTGAAGGAAAGATCATAGTTCGGATCCAGATCCATCATGGTCCACGTCAGGGTGCCATTGATTCGCTCCCCTGCCGCGTCTTTGATGACGGGTTCCAGATTCTGTGTGATGATCGGACGGATCAGCAGATAAATGATACAGAGCACGACGAAAATAAATGCTGCGATACCATTGATCCACCATTTGATTCTGCTAGCCAAGGTCAAGTTCTCCAAAATAAAAATTAAGGTTCAGGGTTCAGGGTTAGCCCCGGGGGCGTGCCGCCCCTTGCTCGGGGATGAAAGGGTGGAAACCGGTTCTATAAGTTCAAAAGGTTCAAAGGGGGTTGGTGCGGCGCATAAAAAATCAGAAGCGCCGCGGAGTATAAATAGGGCGATGCCCGAAGGTCAGCGATTAACAGGCTTCCCATTTATGGTTTCCTGACATCATCCTTTTGACCGCGAATGACAAAGATTTCTCGCTTTGCTCGAAATGACGATATGCGAGTCTGATGTCTCCCAGTCACCAGCCACCAGTCACTAGTCACTAGTCACTAAAAATTATGCTTTTGCAAATTCCGGGTGAATGACAGCCGGTACGCCCATTGCATGTTCCAGCGTAGCGAGACCGATGTTGTAGTTGTAGAGCGCGGTGATGTAGTTCGTTCTCGCAGTATTGAGGGCGAGTTCTGCATCGAGGACATCGAGGTTGATGCCGACGCCGCTGCTGTAGCGGACGGTCGCGATCTTATACGCTTCTTCTGCCTGAGCGACCGACGCTTCCGCAGCGCGGATCTGTTCTTTATAAGAAAGGACATTCAGGTAGTCCTGACGGACTTCCAGCTCGATTTTTTCTCTCGCCTGCAGGAGTGTTTCCTGTGCTGTTTTGACCGCGGCATCCGCTTTCTTCACTGATGCCTGGGTAGCGCCGCCATCCCAAAGTGACCAGGAAAGCCCGCCCTGGACAGCCCAGTCATCTTTATCGACCGCCGTCACGCTGGCTTCCTTCCAGTTGTATCCGCCGCCGACGCTGACTGTCGGGAGATAGCCTGCCTTTGCAGAGCGAAGAGAGGCCTCAGCTGCCCTTACGCCATAGTCTGCTTCGACGAGTTCCCAGCGGTATTTCTGCGCCATCAGAATAGCCTGTTCCATGGTGAGGTCAAATTCCGGTTCCGGGAAATTCTTATCCAGCGGGTTCAGCGTCGTATTCATCGGGACACGCATGATGTTGTTCAGGTTCGCTTCTGCGACATCACGGGTGTTGTCCGCTGCGATGCTTTTCTGCTTCGCATTGGCGAGCGATACATTGGAAGACAGTACGTCCAGCTTAGCCACGATTCCGGCATCGAACTGCTGCTGTACGTTATTCAGGTGGCTTGCATAGTCAGTGACAGACTGTGCCTGCACTTCAGCGAGCTTGACCGCTTCAAGGTACTGGTAGTATGCCTGCACGGCCGCAAGTTTCGTATCCGCTTCTGTTTTGTAGACATTAAGATCTGCGATGTTTTTCTGATAGCGTGCGGCATCGATCGCACCTTCCACCTTGCCGAAGGTCCAGATCGGCCAGGAAACATTGATCCCCTGGCTATAGCCATGGTTGGAGCTCTGCGTGCCTAATGCAGTAGTGACTACCTGTGTCGGATACTGATTTCTTTGCCAGGAGTAGTTGACGGATGGATTCTTCTTGGCTGCCACTGCGCTGACATCGGCTTCCGCGTCTCTCAGTTTTAGCTCTGCGATGGTGATGTCGCGGTTATTCTGAATGGCAGTCGTGACCGCACCTTTGAGGTCGATATCCATAGCCACTGCTTCCGGAGCTGCCGCTTCTGTGATGGAAGACGCCAGATTCTTCTGGAGCAGCATGTTATTGAAGTTCACATCTTTATTCGCTACCGTCTGATTCATCTGTGCCTCGATGGCTTTCTGTGTGATCGACGGATTTGTCATGATCTTCGTCTGAGATCCTTTTGCTTCTGCGCCGAGCCCGCAGGAAAGGGCAAGCACGATAGAAGCAGTCAGAATTTTGCAGGTCATTGTATTCATTCAACATTCATCCCTTCTAGACAGATGTCTTTGTTGTCATTGTATCCAGACTGCCCCTCTTGGGTAATGCTGTTAAGTTAAGGAAATCGTTAGCTACGTAAAGTCTTGCTTCCCCCTTCGGGGGAAGTGCCGAAGGCAATAGGGGCATGCTAGCGGTATAGCGTGCTATGTTGAATAGTCCGATGCTATCGATATTCCAACACTTTCATGCAATACCGCTACGTAGCCCCCTCAGCCCTTCGGGCAGCTCCCCCGATGGGGAACCAAGAACGTTCTGCCGCTTAACTTAATAGCATTACACTCTTGGGGCGCTGTTTTCATTTAATAATTGTATCCCACACCGATGTACTCTCCGCCGCCGCGATTATTATGCGGGAAAATGGACTGTCCGGTCAGGAACAGATTCGGCGTAAGAGCATACTGTCCGCGCAGGCGGACAGAGAGATCATTGGGGTCATACACATCTGCGGAGAATTTCCACCGCCCGGACGCATAGTCCGCGCCAGCGCCGATCTTGTTTCGAATGATACCGGCATGTACGCCATAGTCCCCTCTCATACGACCATAGAGCGCATCATAGACCGGATCATTTCCCATGGATTCTATCCCCAGAAGGCCATAGGAGTCTTTCCCCACGCGGAGGAAGAGATTCGGCGAGAAATCGTCCTTCTTTGTATTATATAACAATTCGCCGGAAACAGATACATCAAAATCACCATTTCCCTGCATAAATCCATTTATTTTCCCGGAAATCTCTTTGGCATTCTGAGAGATTTCCTTCGCATTCTCCGATGCCACGACCATATTGTCCATGATCCTGCGCACATCGCCGGTGGCTTTGCCGTCTCCATTCAGCTGATACAGCATCTGATTCACCTGCGAGGTGATGCTCTGGATCTCATTCGCTGTCTGTATCCCCTGCGCGGTCAGGATGGCGAGATTTTCAGAAATCGCATCAAAATTATTGATGCTGTTCTTCACATGCTTCTGGGAAGCGGGGTCTGCGACGACGGTATTGATCCCATCGAGCATAGTCTGCGCGGACGTGATGAGCTTGTCCATCTTATCCATCGCCTGATCGATCCCCGGTGCTGACTTGCCCTCGACCTTCATCCCCTCTGCCAGATAGCCGCGTTCCTGATGACCGCCGGAAACCTTCACGAAACGTCCGCCCATGACACTGCTGGTATGGATGGAGAAGTTCGCATCCTTGGGCACCTTGGCATCGTGATAAAAACGCAGCTTCACGACGGCTTCCCCGTTCTCCACCGTGATGCCATCGACCATGCCTACTTCGACGCCGGCATAGTGGATCGGATTTCCCGGTTCTATGCCTTCCGCTTCCTTGAAATAGCCGGTCACATGAAATCCGCTCTTTCCAAAGATCACAAGGCTGGAAAGCTCGATCAGGATCCCGGCAAAGAGGAGTATCCCCGCAAGGGCAAAGGCTCCGACCTTTGCTTCCGTCGACCATTTCATCAGGCATCACCTTCTTTCAAAAAATCAAGATTCGATGGCAAACCGTTCATGAACTGCCGTACTCTTTCATCCTTCGATGCATATAATTCTTTAGCTGTCCCTACCGCAAGGAACGAGCCCTTATACAAAAAAGCCATGCGGTCCGCGATCATTTCCGCAGACTTCAGGTCGTGCGTCACGACGACGCTCGTCGCATGCAGGGCCTTTTGCGTCTCTTTGATCAAAAGACTGATATCGGTCGAACGGATCGGATCGAGCCCCGCTGTCGGTTCATCATAGAGAATGATCTTCGGCTCGAGCGCGATCGCTCTGGCAAGGCTCACGCGTTTCTTCATGCCGCCGGACAGATTCGCCGGCATGAGATCTTCGATCCCATCAAGCCCGACCAGATGCAGTTTCTCTTTCACGATGGCATCGATCTTTTCTTCAGAAAGCCGCGTGTGCATACGCAGACCAAAGGCTACATTTTCTTTCACATTGAGAGAGTCAAAGAGCGCGGAATACTGAAAGACCATCCCCATCGAGCGGCGCTCCTCATTCAGCTCCTCTTCGCTGAACTGTCCCATATCCTTCCCATTCACAAGGACTTTTCCGGATGTAGGACGCAAAAGACCGATGATGAGCTTTAGGAGCGTTGATTTCCCGGAGCCGGACGCTCCCAGGATGACCATCGTCTCTCCCTCCTTGATGGAAAGACTGACATCTTTCAAAATATGACGATCGCCAAAAGTCTGGTATACATGCCTGATATCAATCATAGGACGCCTCAAAACAGAATGGACGAGAGCAGGTAATTCGCCGCAAAAAGCATAATAATCGAATATACTACGGACTGGGTGGTCGCCTTGCCGACGCCTTCTGCCCCTGCCGTACAGGTCATCCCGCGGTCGCAGCCGACAAGCGCGACGATCATACCGAAAATGACCGACTTGAAAACGCCGATGTACAGGTCAGAAGGGGCGCAGTACACGTGGATGGAGTGCATGAAGGTATAGGAGGAGACGCCATGCGTGAGCGAAGCGACGATCATCCCGCCGCCAACGCCGATGGTGACACCAAAGACCGTCAAAAGCGGTAGCATCGTCATACAGGCGACGAGCCGCGGCACCACGAGATACCCCACCGGACTCACCGCAAGGCACCTTAGCGCATCGATCTGCTCGGTCACCCGCATCGTACCGATCTCAGCCGTGATGGCTGCCCCGACGCGACCGGCAAGGACGACACCACAGAGCACCGGTCCCAGTTCACGCCCCATGCCGATGGCTACGATCGCACCGACGGTGAAGTCTGCGCCATACTTTGTGAGCTCGCCCGCGATCTGTACAGAAAGCACCATGCCGGTAAAGAGCAGCGTCAATGCCACGATGGGAAAGGACAGCACGCCCAATGCCAGGCACTGCTTCATCGTCTCCCGCCCGCGGAATGCGCCGATCTCTTTCACCGCTGCCGCAAGGAGCAGGATCACTGCTCCCAGCTGATGAAAGATGCCGATGGTATAGCGGCCAAGCGTTTCTAAGAATGACGACATGGGATGGGCCTCCTTTCTGTGAAAAATAGTACCAGCGGCTTCGCTGTCAATATATGGGAAATATCAGAGAGCAGATATCAGTCACAAGTCTGCCAATCCCTTGTCACGACTTGCTACAACGCTATCATCACCGATGCTTTTTCTGCCGGCTTTTCATCATCTGCGGATTTCTCGCCCTTCTTTTCCAGCGTCTCTTTTCCCTTATTGCTCATCTCGATGGTGGCCTGCTGTTTGCTCTTTGCGAGCTTCTTCAGGGCTTTATCGCGTTCCGCTTGCGGCAGAACTTTGAAGGTGAATTGTCCGTCACCATAGATGACATAGTCCGTATCGACGGCGCTCTTTGGAGTCTCTTTTTCTCCGTCTTCTTTGAGCCCGTCCTTATTCTTCAGATAGTCTGGATTTTCCGGTGCTTTTTTCTCCTGTATTTCTGCCTTTTTTCCGCCGTTTTCATCTTTGGAGATCATGCTGACCTCTGGATCCAGGATCTCCACAACGACCTGATTGTTCTGGTCTTCCTTCATCAGTCGGCTGTGCAGGTCATTGAAATCCTTGTACGTGCGGATGCGGTCTAAGATCTCATCCGTCAAATTGAACTTCTGCTGCTGGATGAGGTAAGGGAGCGGCACGACACCGCCGCCGCGGACTTCGAGGATCATATCTCCGTACGGCTGATCTTTCGGCACGGTGAATGTCAGGTCCTTATAGAAGACTTCTCCCCTGTAGGGAGAAAGACGCGCGCGTACATAGATGGTATCGCCCGGGCTCACGATGATCGGAGACGCCGAGGCATCGAGAAGCTGCGCGGTCTTTCGTTCACTCGTCACATGCATGTCGACCATAATGCTGCGGAGAGGATATTTTTCAAAACGGTTCTGCTCGAGAAGCCGTACCACATTGTAGAGCTCATCTACGCTTCGCTCCGCGATGTCTTTGGACGACCAGTACATATTGCTTCTGGTGAAAGGCTTCTGCTTCATATCCTCCGGGTAAAGCGTATAGGTGAAATCGACCGTCCCCTGTCCTTTACGATCCATGGCATTGCTGATCGCATGGTACACCGAAGTGACGGATAAGGTCGGCAGCAGCGCTTCATTCGGGATCATGCGTACATGGAGATCTTCCTTCTTTTTCGTATCTTCATCGGTCACGGACGCATGAAGCGAGACAGCGTGTGGAAGCTTCCCCATCATTCCGCCGATACCGGCTCCCCGGTCCTGGTTGACCGTACCGATCTCCGCACCGACGGACCCCAGCTTGAAGGGGATATTCTTGCTCGGGATGACAGTGAAGATATAGGAATTGTGCATGAAATAATCGGTATTTCCGCGATCCATGAACGGATGCCCGAAAGCCACCATGCGATCGCCGTCGACATAGGTGACCGTCCCGACAGCGCCGAGCTTGAGATCGCCTGTCACCATGGTTACTGAGACGGCACTTCCCGGTTCAAGCGGCTGCGGCACATCATCCTGCGAGGCAGATGCAGAAGCAAATGGGACCATGTGGAAATCCTGCATTTTCCCTGCGAGGAAATCCATCGCATCCGGGGTGTATCCGCTCGCCATGAGAGGCGTCGTAAGCGGGATCAGGCCTTTGGAGGATGGCGGCGTAAGACCGGTGTCCTTTCCGTCATCGATGGTCCAGAGCTTCAGCATGTCACCGATCGGCGTCACCATGCCGATGCGCCCGCCGGACTGTGGAAATCCATACGCCACTGCGCCGAGCAGCTTCCCATCAATGTAGACCGGACTGCCGCTCATCCCCTGCGCGATGCCTTCTGTCTGATCGATCAGTGGTCCGGATACCTTCACCAGCACCAGATCTCCGCCGGTCGCGCCCTTGTCTTTCATGATGCCCAGCACATCGACATCGAAGGTCTCGATCTTCGTACCGTGTACGACGGTCTTGGCATAGCCATGCATACCCTCCTGTACTTCTGACACAGGAAGAAATTCCTGCGCTGCACAAGGCAGCGCGCAGGAAAGCGTGAGGCAGACAGCCGCTACCAGATGCTTCATTGACTTTTTAAACCGATTGGGCATAGGATCCCCCTTACCGAAATATAAGTTTGAAATCAGAAATGGCGATTTCATCGGGTACATCCGCATAGGTGCAGCAGGATTCCAATGAAAGGCAAAGGACAGACCGTCTGGGGAGCGAAGGAACCGTGCCAGATGCCGGCTTCTTTATTTGCTCTCCAGCACCGCTACGACGTCCTGTTTGGCGATCGTCTGGCCCTTCTGGACGCGGACCTCTTTGACCACGCCATCCCGATCGGCTCTCGCCGCCGGTACACCGCCGACCAGTGAGTCCACAGAGACCAGTACATCGCCTTCCTTGACAGGTGTGCCTGCCTCTATGACAGAAACGACCGTCCCATTCAATACAGCCTGCTGCGAGACGTCCTCCGCAGACACGCTATATACACCGGCAGCCACAAGCGCTGCCAGCGCCAAGCCGATTTTCATCGCGTTTCTCATGATGTACCTCCCTGTGTTGTAAAATTCACATATAGGTATATTATATTTTACCATTTTATCTACCTCTTTGCATGAAGAAAATAAAAAGGGACATAACAAATGAATGTTATATCCCCATGTATGTGCCTACGGAATGCGATCTTTTCCGCTTTTGCTCAGTGCAGATCCTGCAACGAGTCTCTGAATGCATTGATATAGTTGAGCGAAGCCCCGGCACCGATGGCATTCACATAGGAAGGTCTCTCCGCTACCTTCGCTACGATCCCGGTGATACGGGTGATCAGCTCATCGATGCCCTTCAGCTGAGACACCCCACCGACAAGCATGATGCCCTGCTCTCGGATCGCTGCCAGAAGCGCCGGCGGCGTCCTCTGCAGCACATCCTGAATGTTTTTGAAAATCCTATACAGGATCGGATTGATGGCATGCGCCACATCTTCAGCCGTTACGGCGATCTTGACCGGCGATCCCGATACGATGGAAAGCCCATACGTTTCAGCCACGCGCGGCGCCTGATCCAGATCCCAGTAGGCGCCCAGCGAGATCTTGAGGCTTTCCGCCTCTTTGCGGCCGATGCGGATATGATACTTGTCGCGGATAGCCGCCATGATGGCCTGATCCATTTCCAGTCCGGACTCCGGTGAGAAATGGCTGACCACGATGCCGTGTTTCGAAAGCACGGAAACCTTCGTCGAGCCGCCGCCAATATCTACGATCATCGCGCCCTGACAGTTATCCCCCGTGAGCCCAAGCCCCATCATCGCCGCGATAGGCTGATCGATGAGGACTGTCTTCCGTGCGCCCATAGCCACAGCCGCTTCCAAAAGCGCCCTTCTCTGCACGCTGCCCATTCCCCGAGACACGCACATCATGAGACGCGGATGAAAGAACATCCCTTTCAAATACGACTGATTCACGATGGAATTCAAAAGATAAGCCGCCCCGTTATAGTCGATGATCGCACTTCGCTTCATCGGATGGACGATCTCTATGTCCCGCGGCGCCTTGCCCTCCATTTCCTCCGCCTTCGTACCATAAGCGAAGAATTCCTTCGTCACGGCGTGGCGGGCGATCACAGAGGCTTCCGGAAATACGACGCCCTTATGCTTGACGTAAATCACTACATTCGACGTCCCGATATCGACGCCGATGTCTTCTGAGCCGAAAGAGCCGATCCAGTCCAGAAGGGTCTTCTGCCCCGCCAGACGCTCCGCCTTCTCCGCCAGTGCTTTAGTCTCGATCGACACGGACAATGTCTGCTCCTAACCCCTGCAGCTTTTCTACAAGATGGTCATAACCACGATCAATATGATGAAGCTCGCCCACTTCTGTCTCTCCGTGCGCAGCGAGCCCGGCCAGTGTCAGTGCTGCCCCCGCACGAAGGTCCGTCGCTCTGACGAAGGCGCCTGTCAGGAAGGGGACGCCCTCAACGATCGCACAGCGGCCTTCGACCTGAATGGAAGCCCCCATCCGCTGCAGCTCGCCGGCATGCATAAAACGATTTTCAAATACCGTCTCTGTGATACGGCTGACGCCGCTGCCCACGGTCATGAGTGCCATGAACTGCGCCTGCAGATCCGTAGGAAAGCCCGGATAGGGCAGCGTCTTGATATCCGTAGAGCGGATATGCCCATCACTGATGACGCGGACACTATCGACATCCTTGATCACCTTGACGCCTGCTTCTCCCAGCTTTGCGAGGAGCGGCTTCAGATGTTCATTCAATACATTTTCGATCACGACATCGCCGCCGGCCATAGCCGCTGCGATCATGAAGGTCCCCGCTTCGATACGGTCCGGAATGACTGTATGAGCGACGCCTTCCAGCTTCTTGACACCTTCGACACGGATGATATTCGTCCCTGCGCCTTTGATGTTTGCACCCATGGAATTCAGGAACGTCACGAGATCCACGATCTCCGGCTCTTCCGCCGCATTTTCAATGATGGTACGGCCTTCTGCCGTAGCAGCTGCCATGAGGATATTCTCTGTCGCGCCGACACTCGGGAAATCGAGATAAATGGTCGTGCCCTTCAGCCCCTTCGGTGCATATCCTTCGACATAGCCGTTGCCTACATTGATCTCTGCCCCCATGGCTTCAAAGGCTTTCAGGTGCAGATCGATCGGACGGCTGCCGATCATGCAACCCCCGGGAAGCGCGATCTTCGCATGCCCCATCTTGGCCAGAAGCGGTCCCATGATCAGGAAAGAGGCTCTCATGCGGCTCATAAGCTCATAAGAAGCTTCGGTCTTATTCACCCCGGATGCATCAAAAGTCAGGACATTGTCCTCTCTTTGGACTTTGACGCCCAAAGACTCCAGTACACTGCAAATGGTCACCACATCATCGAGATTCGGTGTATCGACAATGGATGCCGGTGTCTCAGGCAAAAGTGTCGCTACAATGATAGGAAGAACGGCATTCTTTGCGCTGGAAACACGGACGTGTCCACGCAGGGGATGTCCACCATGAATTACTAATTTTTCCAAAAGGAATCACTCCTGTACTGATGAAATACTGAAAGCAAAGATCTATCTGATACCGCAGCCAAAAGGTGCGGCGCTGTCCTACAAACGTCAATTATATGTATGATACCATAAAAAAACAAGGGATTTCAATGTGAAAATTGGATTAAGCCTCTGGGGAAAAATCTGCCCATGGATTCGGTTGGAAAGAGGCCGAATCCATGGGAGGAGCCCGCCGGCTGCCCATCCTCTTTTACTGTTCCAGCGACTCGGTGACGCGCTTGACACTTTCCGAGTCTCCCAGAATGATGAGCGTATCCTGTTCCTTCATGTTCATATCCGGTCTCGGATTGACGAACATATCTCCTCCGCGCTTGATCGCAACGACGGTGATGTTATATTTTCTTCTGACGTCGGTATCGATCAGACTCTTGTTCACCCACTCCTGCGGCACATGAATGGAAAGAATGGTGATGTTGTTTTCCATCTCGATATAGTCAACGATGCCTGGGGAGATCAGATTGTGCGCAACGCGGACACCCATTTCCTTCTCTGAGTAAATGATCTTGTCTGCGCCGATCTTCTGCAGCATTTTCCCATGAATGGGATCCAGGGCTTTGACGACGATCTTCTTGACACCCATTTCCTTTAAAAGCAGTGTCGTCATCAGGCTTGCCGACAGATCGCCGACAGAAACGACAGCGATGTCTGCATTGCCGGCACCGATGGCTGCCAGGTTCTTCTCATCGGAACAGTCCGCGCAGACCACGTAGCCCAGTGTATCTGAAAGATCTTGCACTACCTCTTCATCGATATCCATGGCCATGACGTCATAGCCCATCTTTTCCAATGTGACGGCGACACTGATGCCGAAGCGGCCCAGACCTGCCACGAAAAACTGTAATTTCTTTGCCATAGAGAGTACCTCGTGATGGATGATTCTATGCAATAATAAATGGTTCGATCGGATCTAGGGAAACACTGATTAAATCGTTATCGGATTTCATTCTTGGATTTTTATGCAGAGCGAGGAGACAGAGGGCGCGAATAGCGAGCTATTTAAGGAGGATGTCGACGACGCTATGTATAAAAATCCATATGAAATCTGATTCTGTGATTTAATCAGCGTTTCCCTAGAGGAGAGCTGCCCGAAGGCAGCGTTTCAGCCCCTCTCCTTTTATCCGATGACTATATTTTCCTTCGGATACTTGATCTGACTCTTCGGACGGCCGGCAAAGGTGACGGCGAGCGTCATGACGCCGATACGCCCGATGAACATAGCGATCATGATAACGATTTTACAGGGGATATTCCACTCCGTCGTGAGTCCCATCGAGAAGCCGACGGTGCTGAAGGCGGAGACAGCTTCGAAGAGGGCATCCTCAAAATCGAAGTGGGACGCAGGCTCTAAGAGGAAGACCATCATCGCAGTGAGGAAGGTCAGTACCGTCGCCAGTGTAAAAACGTTCGATGCTTTCACCAGACATTCCGGATCGACCCGTTTATGGAAGATGACCACATCTTTTCTCCCGCGGATCCACGACCAGAGCGAGAGCAGAAGAAGTCCGATGGTGGTCGTGCGGATGCCGCCTGCGGTCGAGACAGGCGCCGCTCCGATGAACATGAAGAGCATGATGATAAGCCCGGTCGCATTGTTCATGGCGTGGATATCAAAGAGAGTGAAGCCTGCCATGCGAGAAGAGATCGACATGAAGAAGGCACTCTGCCACTTTTCAGCCATGCTGAGATGTCCCAGCGTCGCCGGATTATTGCCCTCCAGAAGAAAATAGACGATCACACCCAGCGGGATCAGTATCATTTCCATGACCAGAATGAATTTGCTGTTCAGAGTCAGTGCGCTCCAGCTATGGTGCCTCAAAAGATCATCCAACGCGATGAAGCCTACGCCTCCTAGAAACATCGAGATACAGACAACGGTACTGACCAGCGGATTGGCTGCCATTCCGGCGAATCCGACATCATTTCCCATGATATCCATACCGCAATTCGTGAAGGCAGAGACCGCATGCCAGTAGCCCTGATAAATGCCGATCCATCCATTCTGTGTGAAGAAATAGGCCGCAAGGATGCTGCCGGCACAAAACTCTATAGAGAGCGTCATCAGGATGATCTTTCGCACCAGCATCACCATACCAGACGGTGTCTGCAGATTGAAGGAATCCCGGATAAGGAGCCTCTCCTGCAGGCGGATCTTCCGCCCCCGGGAGATGCCGACCATGGCCATCATCGTCATGATCCCCAGACCGCCCACCTGCATCAGAAAGAGCACGACCAGCTGCCCGAAGATGGTAAAGTCAGTCTTCAGATCAAACATGCTCATCCCCGTCACGCTGACAATACTGACAGACATGAAGAGGGCATCCAGAAAGGAGACTTCCTTCGTTCCTGTCTGCGAGATGGGCAGCATGAGAAGGAGCGCCCCAAACAGCATGAAGGCTGCAAAACCACCACAGATGAGGACGCCTCGATGAAGCTGGCTCAGCGCGTTAAATAATTTTCTCATCATGAAGTGCCTCTCCCATTGTAAAAGCGAATCACGCAAGGATCCGCAGCTATCTGTCGCCAGTAACGATCCACCGGCCGCTCATACATACATTCTCCTTATTATACTATGCCCGCAAAAGAATTGACAGGGAACGCACACAAGTAAAAAGAGAAGTCCCATCGGCCTTCTCTTTTACCCGCAAGGAACAGCAGCACGCTATTTCCTGTTTCTCATATGCTCTTCGACCTGCGTTGCTGCGATAGCCCCCAAGATATCATGACGCGTGATGATCCCGACAAGGCGTGCCGGCGGCTCATCACCCTCACGCTCCACGCTAAGCTTCCCCTTTTGTACGACAGGCACCGTCTTCAGATGGTGATCCACCATGAGTGTCGTGATGGCTTCCATGTCCGTCTCCGGCGTGACACAGCGCACATCCGTCGTCATGATATCCTTTGCAGTCGTTGCGAGCAGCTTCCTGAAGGATTTCTCATACCGGCCAAAGCCGCAGTAGTACACTGTGCCGCCCAGCACATCGACATGCGGCGGGATCTTCGGCTGCACCTTCTTGTACAAAAGATCACCCTCGGAAACAATGCCAAGAAGCTCATTATCATCTCCCACGACCGGGATCGCAGACACAGGATGCGTCACGAAAAGTCCCACCAGCTCCTGTACGGTCGTATCCGGTGATACTGTGAACACATACTTCGTCATAAAGTCTTTCGCTTTCAGAGATTTCATGATAAGGCCTCCTTGCAGGAAATACGAAAAATCGGCTCATTCTCAGACAAATGAGAAAAACACTTTCTCTCTTTATATTTTAATTCTTTCGAACCGGAACTGCAATAGGAGGGCTGGCGAAGAAAACATCGGTCTTGAGAAATGATTTCCCCGGGAAACCTCTTTATAGATGGTACGGTTCATGCCGTATGATCTTCATTGCGCGATAGAGCTGCTCGGAGAGGATCAGGCGTGCCATCTGGTGCGTAAAAGTCATGGCACTGATAGAGATTTTGAGATCCGCCCGATGCCGGATGTTCTTCCCATTCCCATAGGGACCGCCGATCATGAAGTAGAAATGGCTTGTCCCGGTGACCATACGCCGTGAGATCCAGTCTGCCAATCCTTCCGAGGACATGGGATCCCCTTTGAGATCAAGCAGCACAAGGCAGTCATCGTCAGAGAGATACTTCAGCATCTTCTCTCCTTCTTTCTCCATCACCCTTTCCTTCATGACAGGAGACGGATTCTCCGGCATTTTTTCTTCATCCTGTGCGATGATCTCCAGAGGTGCGATCGGCTTCAGGCGCTTCACGTACTCCTCGATGCCCTGCCGCATCCATTTTTCTTTGATCTTGCCGATGGCAAGCAGTGTAAATTTCATAGCTCTTCCTTTTCTGCGGACCGATTCTGCAAGCGGAATGATGATCCCAGACTGACGCCAAAACCCGAAGTTGCGTCCATAGGACCTCTTTTTCGACAGGAAACCGCTCGTCAGATCGTTTCCTTACTTATTATTCTCCGGTGCAGCCGCAAGAAGGACATCCGCCTTGGCTTCTCTTCCCTGGTGTTCGTAGGTGATGGAAATCTTTTCCCCCGGCTTATGAGTATCGAGGATTTCCCGCATCTCCTTCATAGTATTGCACTCCTTCCCATCGATCGCAAGAATGTAGTCCCCCGGCTCAATGTCAGTCAGGCTGATCGGGCTTCTGGCCGCGATCTTCATGACGAGGACTCCCTTCTCGTGATCCCAGCTGTAACCGTAGCGGGCGGCAATGTCCTTGTCTGCTGCATACACGCCAAGATAGGCGCGCGTCACTTTACCATGGTCTATGAGCTGCGAGATGATGCCCTTTGCCTGATTGATCGGGATGGCAAAGCCCATGCCTTCGACCCCTTCTTTCGCGATCTTCGCACTATTGATCCCGACGACCTTTCCATCAGCAGTGACGAGTGCCCCGCCGGAGTTGCCCGGATTGATGGCTGCATCGGTCTGAATGAGCTTGAAACGCTGGTCGATATCATCGAGGCTTCTGTTCAATGCGCTGATGACGCCGACCGTTACGGTTCCCTGAAATTCAAGACCCAATGGATTCCCGATCGCGATCGCCGTTTCCCCGACCTGCAGGCCATCAGAGTCTCCCAAAGAAGCTACGGGGAGATCGTCACTGCCTTCGATCTTGACGACAGCAAGATCGGTCGACGGATCCGTCCCCACCACTTTGCCGGAAACTGTCTTTCCGGAAGAAAGCGAGACATTGACCTCCTTGCTGCCGGAGACGACGTGGTTATTCGTCACGATGTAGCCTTTCTTGTCAAAGACCACACCCGATCCTACGCTTTGCCCGACTTCGACGCGGCGGTTAAACATATCGCGATCGTATACCTTGGTCGTGATGCCGACGACCGCCGGCCCGACCTCTTTCACCGCCTGCACGATCGCCGTATTGCGGATGGCCGGCAGCTCCTGCAGCTTCTTATCCGCCCCCTGCGGTACCTGGTACGAGGAAGAAGCGTCCCTCTTCGGGATCGCCGGAAACTCGCCGAAGAAGCAGCCTCCCGCGCCGCCGATGACGAGCAGCGCAAGTGCTGCGGCGAAGAGCTTCATCCGTCCCTTGCGGGATCCGGTGATCTCTTTCTGCATGGCTTCCCCATGCTCTTTCAGCTGCTGATCCAAGTCTTCTCTATCCATGATGAGTACCTCTATTCATTTCTGTGAAATCTATCACTCGATCTGTCCTTCTTGTCTATCAGGCCCGCTGGATCCGCCGGAAGCAAGATCGCAGTCTGCTCCCCAGCCAGCAGAATCCCTCTCTTAATGTGTTCCTCATTATAACATACCTGCCCCCAAAAAGAAAAAGGAGCTGTGAAGAAATGAAGATTCATTTCTTCACAGCTCCTTCTTTTATG
>ERZ780167.503-NODE-503-length-40246-cov-8.459108_pt1 | contig 40246 bp, 31 predicted proteins | sample MGYA00510982_ERZ780167 | MGnify/ENA primary metagenome ERZ780167 (study PRJEB29588, sample SAMEA2146107) | human gut metagenome | biome: human gut; feature: human-associated habitat; material: faeces | place: Denmark | collected 2008/2010 ... | reverse complement strand
TATTTCCAAGGGGCTTGACGCGGTATGGGCGTATTTCTGCCCGTCAAAACCATGTTTGCCCTTGTCAACCGATGGTATGAAAGAGGCGAAGCAGAAAAAGAGCACGGCCATAGGGGGGAGGGCGATTTATATAGCGGAAGGAATCAGACGGAAAAAGGCAAGGAAGAAAATGGGGAGAGAGGGTAGAGAATGTATTGACAAGCGGGGAATTTGTGATAAAATAAGAAAAAATGCTGAGAGGAAGTAAAGCAAATAGCCAATCCGAAGCGAGACGGGGGTAGGTGAAAGCCCGTTGGATGCAGGCGTTTGTGTGCCACTTCGGAGCGGCCGGCGAGGAGCCGGACGGTGCGTCCCCGTTACAGGATGGCTAAGAGGGCAGAGCTTTCTGCCGAATTAGGGTGGTACCGTGGAGTTTAACTTCGCCCCTATGCGTGGGGCGGAGTTTTTATTTTTTGTGAGGTGGTCAAGTGGCATATCGAATCGTGAATATGGAGGAGGACCCCCGCAGCGGACAGTTTGCCTACTTCCGAGCTATGGCAGACCCTTGGTCGGGCATTACCGTGGAGGTGGACATTACGGAGTTTCACGCCGCCCTGGATGGCAGACCCTTTTTTCTCAGCTTCCTTTATGCCCTGACCCGGGCGGCCAACGCCGTGCCGGAGCTGTGGCGGCGGCTGCTGGACGGGCAGGTGGTGGAATTTGACCGATGCTGTCCCTCCTACACGGCCATGAAGGACAGCGGTGTGTATGTATACTGCTTGGTAGACAGCGGGCTTTTACCCTATGAGGATTTTTTGGCCGACGGCAAGCGGCGGCAGGCGGAGGCACTGAAGGGGGAGGGGCTGGCAGAAAGCGGCGATCCGCTGAGCAACTTCTTTGTCTCCTGCGTGCCCTGGCTGGCTTACACCCAGCTCAAGCACCCTGTGACCGGGCCGGAGGATACGAATCCGCGGTTTTCCTGGGGGAAATTCACGGAGATGAATGGGCGGGTAACGATGCCGGTGACGATTTTCGTGAATCACGCTTTGGCGGACGGACTGCACATAGCCCAGTTTTATGAAAATTTGAACCAAGAACTCGCTGAAATTGTTAAGCAAATTAAAAATTCATAATAAAGGAGCAAAAAACTATGAGTCATCCCTATCACGGTCTCAATGAGCTGCGGGAAATGTTCCTGAGCTACTTTGAGAGCAAGGGCCATCTGCGCCTGCCCAGCTTCTCGCTGGTGCCCCAAAACGACAAGTCTATCCTGCTCATTAACGCCGGTATGACACCCATGAAGCCCTGGTTCAAGGGGGAGGAGGAGCCGCCCCGGCACCGGGTCTGCACCTGTCAGAAGTGCATTCGCACCGGAGACATCGACAATGTGGGCCACACAGCCCGGCACGGCACCTATTTTGAGATGCTGGGCAACTTCTCCTTCGGCGACTACTTCAAGCACGAGGCCATTGCCTGGAGCTGGGAGTTTCTGACCAAGGTGGTAGGGCTGGAGGAGGATCGGCTGTATCCCTCCGTATATGAGAGCGACGACGAGGCCTTTGACATCTGGAATCAGGAGGTCGGTATTCCCAAGGAAAGAATCTTCCGCTTCGGCAAGGAGGATAACTTCTGGGAGCATGGCTCCGGTCCCTGCGGTCCCTGCTCGGAAATCTACTACGACCGGGGGGAGAAATACGGCTGCGGTAGGCCCGGGTGTACCGTGGGCTGCGACTGCGACCGGTATATCGAGATCTGGAACAATGTGTTTTCTCAGTTCGATAACGACGGACATAACAACTACACGGAGCTGAAGCAGAAGAATATCGACACCGGCATGGGTCTGGAGCGGCTGGCAGTGGTGTGCCAGGATGTGGACTCCCTGTTTGATGTGGATACGGTGATGAACATTACCAACAAGGTTTCCCAGCTTACCGGGGCATTCTACGGCCAAAGCCAGAAGCGGGATGTGTCGCTTCGGGTCATCACAGACCATATCCGGGCAGCTACCTTTATGATCTGTGACGGCATCCTGCCCTCCAATGAGGGACGGGGCTATGTGCTGCGGCGGCTGCTGCGGCGGGCGGCCCGGCACGGAAAGCTATTGGGCGTGAATGAGCCGTTCCTGTATCGGATCGTGGACACGGTGGTCCATGAAAACGAGTGCCAGTACGGTGATCTGCGGGAGAAGCAGACCTATATCACCAAGGTCATCCGCACCGAGGAGGAGAGCTTTGCCCGGACCATCGACGGCGGTATGCGCATCTTTGCAGAGATGCTGGCCGAGCACCAGGCCAAGGGCGAGACGGTATTCTCCGGTGCAGATACTTTTAAGCTGTATGATACCTTTGGCTTCCCCATTGATCTGACGGCCGAGATGGCTGCGGACGAGGGGCTTACGGTGGACGAGGATGCCTTCCGCCGACTGATGCAGGAGCAGAAGGAGCGGGCCCGGGAGGCTCAGAAGGCTTTGGGCGATCTGGGCTGGGCCGGTGTGGAATTCGGTAAGGATGTGCCGTCTACGGAGTTCGTGGGCTATGACCGGACAAGCTGCGAGGCTACGGTGGTGGCTCTGGTGCGTGAGGATGAGCTGTGCGGCCGGATTGAGGCCGGGAGCGATGGCATTGTGGTGCTGGATCAGTCTCCGTTCTACGCAGAAATGGGCGGCCAGGTGGCAGACCACGGCGTTATTACTGCGAAGGGAATGACCTTTACAGTTACGGATGTGCAAAAGAATAAGGGCGGAAAGTTCATGCACTATGGACATCTGGCCGAGGGTGAGCTGGCAGTAGGCGACAGCGTGGAGGCTTCCATTGACTGCCAGCGGCGCAAGGCCGTCTGCCGGGCCCACACCACCACCCATCTGCTGGATGCGGCGCTTAAAAAAGTGCTGGGCGACCATGTGCATCAGGCGGGCTCCTTGGTGGAGCCGGACCGACTCCGCTTTGACTTTACCCATTTTGAAGCCATTACGCCGGAGCAGCTGAGCCAGGTCGAGTGGATGGTCAACGACGCCATTTTGGAGGGCTATCCCGTGGTAACGGAGGTGTTACCCATTGAGGAGGCGAAGAAAAAGGGCGCGGTGGCTATGTTCGGCGAGAAGTACGGCGAGACCGTGCGTGTAGTGGAGATGGGCGACTTTTCCATGGAGTTCTGCGGAGGCACGCACCTGGATAACACCGCCAAGGCAGGGCCCTTCCGCATCAAATCCGAGAGCAGCGTTGCCTCCGGTGTGCGGCGTATGGAGGCCACCTGCGGACGGCTGAGCCTGGAGAGTATGGAAAAGAGCCACAGCGTGCTGTCCAAGGCGGCCCAGTTCCTCAAGACTGCCCCTGCGGGACTGCTGGAACGCATGGAGCAGCAGGCCGGCGAGATGAAGCAGCTGCGTCAGGCGGTAGATAAATTCAAGGCGGAGGCGTCCTTAGGGGAGGCCAAGCAGTTCCTGGCGGCGGCTAAAACGGTGAAGGGTCTGCATGTGCTTACCGCTACCCGAGAGGGCTTGGATGCCAATGCTCTGCGCAAGATGGGCGACTTCCTGCGGGATAAAGACCCTGCGGTGGTAGGCGTGCTGGCCAGCATCTCCGGGGAGAAGATCACCTTCCTGGCGGTGTGTGGTAAGGAGGCCGTGGCGAAGGGTGTAAAGGCCGGAGACCTGGTGAAGATGGTGTCCGGCATCTGCGGCGGCAAGGGCGGCGGCAAGCCCGACAGCGCTATGGGCGGCGGCAACGACCCGCTGAAGGTAGACGATGCCCTGGCGTCGGTAGATGACTTTGTGTCGGAAAAGCTGGGCTGAGATGATACCGAATGATCCTGTGATGCTGCTGAGCTTCGTGAACATGAAGCTGCGGGACGAGTTTAGCGACCTGGACGAGTTATGCGGTGCCCTGGATGTGAGCCGGGAAGACCTGGAGCGTCGGCTGAAGGCTCTGGGTTATGCGTATAACGAAAAAACGAATCAATTTAAATAGAAAGGAGCAGACCCTATGAAGAACGATTGCCTTTTCTGCGCTATTGCGACGGGGGAGATCCCGTCCAACAAAGTGTATGAGGACGACCTGTGCTATGCCTTTTATGACATTGCACCCCAGGCACCCACCCATTTCCTGGTGATTCCCAAGAGCCACATCGGCTCTGTGGCAGAGGTCAGCGGAGAAAACAGCGCTGTGGTGGCCCACATCTTTGAGGTCATCGCCAAGGTGACCAAGGAGCTGGGACTGGAGAGCTACCGGGTGGTGTCCAACATTGGTGAGCAGGCCGGCCAAAGCGTGCATCATCTGCACTTCCATGTGCTGTCCGGCCGGGATATGACCTGGCCTCCGGGCTAAAAAGTGGACGAGAATAGAAAGAGGACGGCTCGCGGGCCGTCCTTTTTTCTTGTGGGGGTGCGGTGGGGCGGGCCGATGTAGGCATCGGCCCCTACGAAAGCGTTGATTGATGGTACGGTGCAAGAGCAGGCGGGCGGACAGAGGCGTCCGCCCCTACATAGACACAAGAGGCATGGTGCAAGACCGGGCGGGGTAGAACCCCGCCCCTACGGATGACATGATGGTGCGTGGAAGCGGGGCGTCGGGGACGCCGCCCCCTACGGGTGCGTTGATTGATGGTGCGGAGGACGCAATTTTAGGGGATTATTTACAGCCTGTTTACAGGATAAATGCGGCTGTCCCTTGCAAAAAACGGGGAAATGCTGTACGATATATGTACTGAAAGATTCCGCATTTTTAGTGTCCGTATTAAACGAAAACTTGGAAACGGAGTGTGATCGTATGAAAAGAATGATTTTATCCGCTGTGTTGTTTTTAGCTGTGTTTATTGGTACATATCTGATCGTTTGTTTTTTGATCCCCGGAATGAGACTTAAGTTGGACGCAGAGCCGAGAGAATATTTCATTGCATGCATTACACACATGGTCGGGTTCAAAGCGGCGGTGTCGGCTGTGGCTGCACTTGTAGTCGGCGCGCTTCCCTGGATTTTTAGGAAAAAAGTATAAGCGAATTTCAAATATAACGATTAGCAGGAGCAGGGCGCGGCGGTGCCTTGCTCCTGTTTCTTTATTTATATAAGCCCAAAGCCGACTTAAAAATTCAAGTCGGCTTTGGGCTATTGGGGGGTGAAAGATGAAAAATTCGAAAGAAGTGAGATTTAGAATTTATACTCCACATACAGCTCCCGGAGGGTGCTGGGGTCTGTGGGGACGGCTGCGGGAGCGACCGGGGCGGCGGGCTTATCGCGGTTGGTGATGAACTTGGGCGCCACCTGGGGGAAGAGGGCCAGAGACAGGACATCCTCCTCGCTCTTGGCAATGTCCTTGTACTCCTCTTTGTACTTCTCCAGCTCCGGCTCCAGTAGGTCCGCCGGACGGCAGGTGATGACATCCTCGGGGGCAATGCCTGCCTTAGCCCGGACCTCTTCATTGACCTGGCCGGGCAGCTTGCCATATTCGCCACGAAGCATGGCCTTGGATTCCTTGGGGAAAACCTTATAGCGCTCGCCCATGATGATATTCATAACGGCCTGAGTGCCCACGATTTGGGAGGAGGGTGTCACCAGGGGCGGGTAGCCGAAGTCCTTACGGACCCGGGGAATTTCCGCCAGCACATCGTAATATTTATCCTCCTTGCCCGCCTGCTTCAGCTGGGAGATCAGGTTGGAAAGCATACCGCCGGGCACCTGATACAGCAGTGTATTGGTGTCTACCCGCAGGACCTTGGGGTCCAGGATACCTGCATCCTGGAGACGCTGGGCCACCTTACGGAAATGAACGGCGGCTTCGCTCATCTTGCCCAGGTCCAGGCCCGTATCACGAACGGTGCCCTTCAGCGTGGCTACCAAAGACTCGGTGGCGGGCTGGGAAGTGCCGTTGGCCAAGGGGGAGAGGGCCGTATCCACGATGTCTACGCCTGCGTAGGCCGCCATCAGCAGCGTCATATCGCCGGTGCCGGAGGTGTTGTGGGTATGCAGGTGGATGGGGACGGAAACGGTTTCCTTCAGAGCCTTGACCAGGGAATAGGCGTCCATGGGCAGGAGAAGGTTCGCCATATCCTTGATGCAGATGGCATCGGCGCCCATCTGCTCCAGCTCCTTGGCCAGCTTTACGAAATAGGCCTCGTTGTGAATGGGGGAGATGGTATAGGACAGGGTGGCCTCCACCTGGCCGCCATATTTCTTTGTGGACTTGATGGCCTGCTCCAGGTTGCGCACATCGTTCAGAGCGTCGAAAATACGGATAATGTCGATGCCGTTTTCAATGGATTTGCGACAGAAGGCGTCTACCACATCGTCGGCATAGTGCTTATAGCCCAGGATATTCTGGCCTCGGAAGAGCATTTGCAGCTTGGTGTGGGGCAGACCCTTTTTCAGGGTGCGCAGGCGCTGCCAGGGATCTTCGTTGAGAAAGCGCATACACGCATCGAAGGTGGCGCCGCCCCAGCACTCCAGGGAGTAATAGCCGATGGAATCCAGCACCTCCAGGGCGGGGAGCATATCCTCAATGGTCATGCGGGTGGCCGCCTGGGACTGATGGGCATCCCGGAGGATGGTATCGGTGATCAGCAGGGGCTTATTGGATAAAAATTCCATAGTGATTTACCTCCTTTAACCGTACAGGGAGATCAGCACGCCGGCAGCGATGGCCGAGCCGATGACACCGGCCACATTGGGGCCCATGGCGTGCATCAAGAGGAAGTTGCCGGGGTTATACTGCTGGCCCACCTTCTGGGAGACGCGGGCGGCCATGGGGACGGCGGAAACACCGGCGGAGCCGATAAGGGGGTTGATCTTTTCCTTCAGGAACAGGTTCATAAACTTAGCCAGCAGCACGCCGCCTGCGGTGCCGAAGGCGAAAGCCACAACGCCCATACCCAGGATGCCCAGGGTCTTAGGACTGAGGAAGGTGGCGGCGGTGGCGGTGGCGCCGACAGAGATGCCCAGGAAAATGGTGACAATGTTCATCAGCTCATTCTGCATGGTCTTGCTCAGACGGTCCAGCACGCCACACTCCTTAGCCAGATTGCCCAGCATCAGGCAGGCAATCAGGGGAGCGGCGGAGGGGACCAGCAGCGCAACAAACACGGTGACCACCACCGGGAAGAAAATCTTCTCCTTTTTGCTTACCTGGCGCAGGGGCTTCATAACGATCTGCCGCTCTTTTTCCGTAGTCAGAGCCTTCATGATGGGGGGCTGGATCACCGGGACCAGGGCCATATAGGAATAGGCCGACACGGCGATGGGGCCCAGCAGAGCCGGGGCCAGCATGGCGGTGACGAAGATAGCTGTGGGGCCGTCGGCACCGCCGATGATGCCAACAGAGGAGGACTCCGCACCGGTGAAGCCCAGGAGACGGCAGCCGATGAAGGTGATGAAGATGCCCAGCTGCGCGGCTGCGCCCAGCAGCAGGCTCTTGGGATTGGCGATCAGGGGGCCGAAGTCAGTCATGGCACCCACGCCCATGAAGATGAGACAGGGATAGATGCCCAGCTTGATGCCCAGATACAGGACATCAATGAGGCCCACGGAAACGGTAACGCTGCTGAGCGTTACGCCGCTGGCGGCGGCGAACTGCTCCGCTGCCACCAGAGTCTGGACCTGGACGGAGAGGGAGGTCACCGCGTCGCCGGTAGAGGCGGCGATTTGAGTGGCGGCCTGGCTCAAAGTGTCGGCATTAAAGAGGCTCTGAGCGGCGGTCCAGAGGGAGTCCACATAGGGCTGCAGCACATCAGCGGAAACACCGCTGCTCAGCATCTCGGACAGGAAACTGGCCGTGATGGGCTCGCCCTGAAAAATATCCCAGTGGACATGGCCGCCGGCAAAGAGAATCTCGTGGAACATACCCGAACCGGGCAGATTGGTTACCAGCATCCCGATAGCAATGGGCACCAGCAGCAGCGGCTCGAATTTTTTCTTAATGCCCAGGAACAGGAGAACGCAGGAAATGCAAATCATAACCAGGCATTTCCAGTTATCTCCCTGGGTAAATTGGAAAAAGCCGGTACTGGTGAGGAAATTGGCAATAGCTTCCATACAGCGGACCTCCGCTTAACCGATGACGCACAGCAGCGTTCCGGACTCCACGGCAGCGCCCTTGGAAACGCTGACGGAAACTACCTTGCCGTCGCAGGGAGACATGATCTCGTTTTCCATCTTCATAGCCTCCAGGATCATCAGAACCTGACCCTTTTTCACGGTATCGCCGGCAGAGATATTCACGCTGAGGATGTTGCCGGGCATGGGGGAAGTGATCTGCTCACCGCCGGCGGGGGCAGAGGAAACGGGCGCGGCAGGGGCGGGAGCGACAGCGGGGGCCGCTATGGGCGCGGTGGCGCCGGTGATCTCCTCCAGCTCAACTTCGTAGACGGTGCCGTTTACATTCACTCTGTACTTTTTCATTTATAATATCCTCCAAATCAGATTTGTTTCATAGAAATAATACGGATGGCTGAAATGTCGGTGCCCATATCCTCGGCGATAGCAGCGGAGACGGCGGCAATCAGCTCCGGCCGGATGGCGGACTTAGGCGCATCGGTCGGGACGGCCACAGGGGCCGGGGCGACAGACTTGGCGTCGGATTTGCGGCAGACATAGCTCATCAGTGTTACCAGCAGAATGATGCAGACCAGGCCGACAAACACCGTACCGATGCCCATTAAGCATACGAAGAGATTGGAATAATCCATGGGCAATTTCCTCCTACATCGAAATTTGAGACCATTGTAGCAAAAATGTTATGCAAATTCAATAGCTGCAAAGAAACAGACTAAAAATTCAACAGAATAGCTAAAAAAATTTTAGATATTGCTGGAAAAATAACAAAGTCTTTTCTTTTAAAGAATCTTATGTTATAGTGACCCTATTAGATGCAAATAATACGGAGGTTTTTTTCTCAATGCGATACGAAGAAGTACAGCCGGCGGTGTTTTTGACTCGGCCGAATCGATTTATTGCGCATGTGCTTTTGCAGGGGCAGGAGGTGGTCTGCCATGTGAAAAACACCGGTCGGTGCCGGGAGCTTCTGCGACCCGGTGTGCAGGTTTGGCTGGAAAAGGGGAGAGGGGCCAAACGGAAAACGGCCTGGGACCTCATCGCTGTGCAGAAGGGCGAGCGGCTGGTGAACATGGATGCGCAGGCGCCCAATCGGGCCTTTGGCGAGTGGGCGAGAAATCTGGAGCCGGGGATCGTGAGCGTGCGGCCGGAGGTGTTTTTTGAGGATAGCAGGCTGGATTTTTTGCTGGAGACAGAGCGGGGAAAGCACTATGTAGAGGTGAAGGGCGTGACATTGGAGAGCGGCGGACATGTGTATTTTCCCGATGCGCCTACGGAGCGGGGTGTGCGGCACTTGCACACACTGACACGGGCAGTAGAGCAGGGATACCGGGCGACGGTGTTTTTCGTGGTGCAGATGGGGGATGTGCTGGATTTTGCACCCAATGATGAGACGCATCCGGCTTTTGGCCAGGCTCTGCGCCAGGCGGCGAAGGCGGGAGTGCAGGTGCGGGCTTTTTGCTGCCGGGTTACACCGGAAGAAATGGAGATAGATCGGGAGATACCGGTGATTTTATAGAATAAAAATGAGCGAGACGATAGAATCATCGTCTCGCTCAACAATTAACAGAGTATTACAGCAGCAGGATGCCGGCTTTTTGGCAGGCGTCTACCGTGTCCTTATCCCACTGACTGGCCTGGACCTCACCGATGTGGCAGGTGCCGATCATCAGCATACACAGGCGGCTTTGACCGATGCCGCCGCCGATGGTCAGGGGGAGCTGGCCGCTAAGCAGCAGCTTGTGGAAGGGCAGCGCACTGCGCTCCTCGCAGCCGCGCTTTTTCAGCTGATAGCGCATAGAGTCCTCGTCTACGCGGATGCCCATGGAGGAAATCTCAAAGCTGCGCTGAAGCACATCGTTCCACATGAGAATGTCGCCATTCAGAGCCCAGTCGTCATAGTCGGGAGCGCGGCCATCGTGGGGCTTGCCGGAGCGCTTAAGATTGTCGCCGATCTGCATGAGGAAAACGGTGTGATGCTCCCGGCAAATGGCATCCTCCCGCTCCTTGGGCGTCTTATCGGGCCAGCGGTCCTCCAGGTCCTGGGTGGTGACGAAATAAACCTCCCGGTCCAGCTTGGTGTGCAGGCTGGGGAAGGCGATCTGCAGGGCATCGTTGGTCTCGCACACGGCACCTACGATAGCGCGTACGGTCTGACGCAGATAATCCTCGGTACGGTCCTCTCGGGAGATGACCTTTTCCCAGTCCCACTGGTCCACATAGATGGAGTGGGTGTTGTCCACCTCTTCGTCACGGCGGATGGCGTTCATATCCGTGAACAGGCCCTTGCCCACATTGAACTCATATTTCTTCAGCGCCAGACGCTTCCACTTGGCCAGGGAATGTACCACCTGGGCCGTGGTGCCCACATCGGGAATATCGAAAGAGACGGGGCGCTCCACACCATTGAGGTTATCGTTCAGACCCGAATTCTCATCGACGAACAGAGGGGCGGACACTCGGCGCAGATTCAATGCCTGACCGAGGTTGACCTGGAAATTGCTCTTGATGAACTCGATGGCGCGCTGCATTTCATACACGGACAGCGGTGTTTTGTACCCTTCGGGAATAACGATTTTGCTCATGTTGGTTATCACCTTTCTATAAAAATAACTGATTAATTATAATATGTACCGCCGGGAAAAGCAAGAAAAAACTGCCCAAATTCGTGCCGAAATCGCAGAATGCGGGCAGTTTTTTCCTATTCGTTTTAACAGTAGGCCTTCATCATGGCCCGGAAGGCCGGGAGGGAGCGGCGAATCATATCATTGGAGACGCAGTAGCTCAGGCGGAAATAACCCGGGCAGCCGAAGCCGTCGGCCGGAACCACCAGGAGATTATGCTCCCGCTTGGCTTTTTCGGAGAAGGCATTGGCATCGCCGCCGGGAGCCTTGACAAACAGGTAAAAGGCACCGTCGGGCTTGGCACATTCGTAACCCATTTCCCGGAGGCTGTTATACAGCAGGGTGCGGTTTTCATCGTAGGCCTGCAGGTCGGGCTGCTCCCGGGCGCACAGACCCACAACCTTCTGCATCAGCGTGGGCGGGCATACATGGCCTATGGCCCGGGCAGCACCGGAGACGGTGGCGTAAACGGCAGCGCTGTCCTCAGCGAAGGAGGGAACATAGACATAGCCGATGCGCTCACCGGGGAGGGACAGAGACTTGGAGTAAGAATAGCAGACAATGGTATTTTTATACAGATTGGGGATAAAGGGGACCTTTACACCACCGTAGACCAGCTCACGGTAGGGCTCATCGGCGATGATGTAGATGGGGTGACCGTATTGACTGCTCTTGCGCTCTAAGAGGGCGGCCAGACCCCGGAGAGTCTCCTCGGTATAGACCACGCCGGAGGGATTATTCGGGGAGTTGACAATGATGGCCTGGGTGTGGGGGGTGATGCGCTGCTCCACCTGGTCCAAATGTACCTGGAAAGCCTCGGTGTCCGCCGGGACCATCACCATCTTACCGCCGTTGGCGGCGATGAAGGGAGCGTACTCCGGGAAAAACGGGGCGATAACCATGATCTCGCTGTCACCGTCCACCACCAGGGCCTTGATGACGGAAATGAGGGCCGGAGCTGCACCGCAGGTGAGAAAGAGTTCACTGGCCTTTACCGGAAGACCGAAGCGATGGGAGAGATCGTCGGCGATGGCCTGACGGGGCTCCTCAAAGCCGGGGGCCATGGAGTAGCCGTGGAGATGGATGGAATCGGTCTCGTCCACGATTTTGTGGATGGATGCATTGACCTTCTTCGGGGCGGGGATACTGGGGTTTCCCAGGGAATAATCGAAAACATTCTCGGGGCCCACCAGCTTTGCCTGCTCCAGGCCGTAGGCGAAGAGTTGACGGATCACAGAGGGAGTTGTGCCCAAGTTATAAAAGGTTTGATTGACCATGTGAATTCTCCTTTTTCAAAATTAAGCCAGGTGCATCCGCTGAGCCAGCACACTGCCGGCGGCGATGGAGGCCAGCTTGGACTCAGCGCTGTCGCTGCGGGAGACCAGAACGATGGGGACCTTCGCACCCAGGATGATACCTGCGTTCTTGGCGCCGCCGAAGAGAGAGGCGGCCTTACCGATGCCGTTGCCCACCTCATAGTTGGGAACCAGGAGGATGTCGGCATCGCCTGCGCCGGGGGCTGTAAAGTGCTTATGCTTGCAGGCCTCCTTGCTTACGGCCAGGTCCAAGGCCACAGGGCCGCAGACCTGCATATTGTACTTGGCCCAGCGGTCCGTCATTTTGGACAGGGCATCGGCATCCACGGTGGACTGGATCTTGGGATTCACCTGCTCCGCCCCGCAGATGCAGGCGGCGTTGATGGAAGTATAGCCCAGTGCCTGAAGCACAGCGGCGGCATTTTCCAGAATCTCCGCTTTTTTCTCCAGGTCGGGGAAGGTGTTCACGCCACCGTCAGTGAGAATGAGCATCTTGCCCAGGGCGGGAATTTCATAGAACATACAGTGGGTGGTTAGGTGGGAGGTACGCAGGCCCTGTTCCTTATTGAATACGGCGCGCATCAGGTCCGCTGTGCCCAGGATGCCCTTCATCAGGAAGTTAGCCTTGCCTTGGGCGCAGAGAGACACGGCCTGTGCGGCGCAGTCGGTATCCGAGTCGGCAGGAACAATCTGATAGGCATCGGGATCCTCGTGCTGCTCCCGGAGCATACGGCGAATCTCGTCAGTATGGCCCACCAAAATGGGAGTGGCGATGCCCTCCCGGCGGGCGGCAACCACGGCTTCGATGACGGGCTCATCGTGGGCAGCCGCTACGGCGATGACACCGCTGGCACCGCCTTTGGCGGCGTCTACGATGCCCTGAATGGTGTTAATCATGAAAATCAGCCTCCTTATCAAGGCGATTATATAGTATTTCAGGGACGGCGTCAATAAATTTTACCGAATGATTTGGTAAAAAATATGTCAAGAAAGGGTGGGGGCAGATGGGTTGACGAGAGAGAAATGCTTTGTTATAGTATACAATGCCTGTTAAAATTTGTTTAAGGAGCAGAGAGATGAAGGAAATAAAAATCATCCCGCTGGCCACGGCCTATGCGGGATGTTTCTTGGGGGCCGGGTTCGTGTCCGGCCAGGAGTTATGGCAGTTTTTTGGCGAATTCGGTGTGAAGGGATATGTGGGGCTGCTGATAGCCTGCGGGCTGCTGGTGGCTTTCGGCATTGTGATGATGCGGCTTTTGCAGCTTTCGGGGCTGGAAAATGTGGAGGAGGTCATGATTCCGTGGAATGTGCCGATTCTGCGGCGGCTCTCCGGGGTAATCCTGAATGTATTCCTCCTGGGTGTGGTTATCATCATGACCGCCGGGGTAGGCGCGGCCATGGAGCAGCTTTTGTCCGTGCCGTCGGCTTTGGCGTCGGCTGTGTTCGTGGTACTGCTGGGCGTGGTGGCCCTGCTGGGCGTTTCGGGCATGATGAAGGTGTTTTCCGCCCTGGTGCCCATTATCGTCATTGCCACCCTGGGCTTCGCGGTGATGAGCTGGGTGGAGTTCGGCACGGAGGGGATATTGACCCTGCCGGAGCAGGCGCATAATAACCCCTTGATGCCCACCTGGTTCGTGGCGGCGCTGACCTATGTGGCCTATAATCTGCTGGGGGCCATCGGCATTATGGCGCCCCTGGGAAAGTATCTGAAGGGGAGAAAGACTGCAATTTTCGGCATCGCCTTGGGCGGGCTGCTGCTGGCGGTGGTGGCCGGAAGCGTACTGACATCGCTCTCGGGCTACCTGGACGCCACGGCGGCCCAGATGCCCATGGTGGCCCTGGCCTCCCGGCTGAACCCGGCCCTGGGCATCGTGTACGGGATGCTGCTGCTATTCGGAATGTTCAGCAATGCGCTGGCGTCGTTGGTGGCCTTTATGGAGTACATGAACAGCAACATTCGTGTGCTGAATACACACCGAAAGAGCACCATGGCGGTGCTGATGGTGCTGGTGTGGGCGGCCAGTCTGGCAGGCTTCGGCAACCTGGTGGGAACGGTGTTCCCGGTGTTCGGCTACATCGGCATCGGCATTATCGTGTGTATCTGCATCCACTATGCACAGTGCTTGCGGCGGAAAAAGGCTGTAAAGGTAAAGGGCATTACAGAGACTGATAGACCTCAATAAATTTCCTTGTAATCCGGGCGGTCAAGCCCCAGAGAGGATAGGGGAGGCCCCGGTATACGGGCACCTCCATGCTGCCGGGGATCCAGGCGTAGTCTGCCGGGGTGTGTACCGCATCGTAGGGAAAATCCATCCCGACCTCCGGGCGGAGCGGATAGCGGAAAAGCTGAGGGGGATTTTCCAGGAGCCAGGCGACGGGCACGGTGAAAACCGTGCTGACCTCCGGAGGGTTCAGGGTCAGATTTTCCTCGCACCGGGGAGGAAGCAGACCCACCACCGGGTACATGAGGGCCTCGGAGCGCAGGTAGAGAAAGTCCGCCGGGCCAAAAAGCTGTATACGGTGCGGCGGGATGCCCAGCTCCTCGCTGGTTTCCCGCAGGGCGCACTGGGCGGGCGTTTCTCCCGGTTCCATATGTCCGCCGGGGAAGCAGACCTCACTGCGGTGATGGTGCAGGGAGGAAGCGCGGACCTCGTAGAGCAGGTGAAGCCCATCCTCCTTCTCCAGCAGGGGAACAAGTACGGCGTAGGCGCCGGAGGCATCCTGCAGGGTAGGGGTATGATGGCTGTAATAGGATTTGAGTGTGTGTATGTCCATAGGCGAGCCCTCCGTTTTCTGAAAGTATAGCATATTTTGCACGGACTTAAAAGAAAGAAATCCCCTCACCCGTAACGGATGAGGGGATAATTCAGCTATTTGGCTATTTGGCTGTGGAGTTTTGCCGGTCAGCAGCCGCAGCCGCAGCCGTTGTTATTCTGGGTGTTGCCGCAGCCGCAGCCGTTGCCGCAGAACAGGAACAGGATGATGACGCAGATGATGATCCAGCAGCTATTCCCCTGATTGCACATAATGTGACCTCCCTATGAAATTTACGGCCATGTCGCTGGCCTCAATCCATAGTATGCGCGGCGGGAGGAAAGGTGCGTCAGGGCCGGGAAATGCGATAGCTTAGGGTCAGGAGCGTGTCCACAAAGTGAACATCCTCGAAGAAAACATCGGGCTTATCCGTGCTCAGCTCCACATTGGTGAAGTTCCAAAAGCCCTTGATACCCAGGTCGATAAGGCGGCTGGCCATGGGCTGGGCCACATGCTGGGGAACGGTAAGCACCGCCACATCGGGCCGATAGTCGGCAATATACTGCTCCAGCTCGTCCATGGAGCGGATGGTGACAGCATGGATGCTGGTGCCGATGAGGTCGGGGGAGATATCGAAGGCGGTGTCTACATGGAAGCCGACCTTTTCAAAGTCGAAGTTCTGCAGCAGAGCGTGGCCCAAATGGCCTACGCCGATGATGATAAGGCGGTGGCCCTTGTCGATGCCCAGGATATGCCCGATCTCGGAGCGAAGCTCGGCCACATTGTAGCCATAGCCCTGCTGACCGAACTCACCGAAGCAGCTCAAATCCTGGCGGATCTGGGAGGCGGTGATATCCATTTTGCTGCCCAGGGAGTTGGAGGAGATGCGAACAACGCCCTTGTTATATAGGTCATCTAAATAGCGGTAGTAACGGGGGAGACGGTGGATGACAGCGTCGGAGACTTTTTGCTTTTTCATGTATAGGATCGGTCCTTTTCATTGACGTTAATTTCAGAAAATATTTTACCGCAGAAAACATGAGTTGTCAACTTTTTTAACAATGTTTTTTAAAAAACTATAGAATTATTTAAAATAAGTGTGCTGGGTGTGCATTAGGACCGGGAATGCCCGGTCCTATTTTTAGTGCAGCCGTCGCTCAGTGCATGGGGCAGCCATGGTGCCGGGGGCCGTCTTTTTCCCGGCGCAGAGCACGCTCACAGATCATTTCGCCGGCGATGGAGACGGCGATCTCCTCCGGGGTGACGGCCTTGATGGCTATGCCCACGGGGGTGTGAACACTGGCTATGGCGGTCTCCTGGACTCCGGCAGCCCGGAGGCGGGCATTGACGGAGGCGGTTTTAGCCCGGGAGCCGATGACGCCCACATAGGCGAAGTCTCGGCGGAGAATCTGCTCCTGGACGATAAAGTCATGGGTGTGGCCGCTGGTCATCACCACGATATAGTCATCGGCGCTGCAGCTCAGGTAGCGGTCTATGTGGCTGAAATCGCCGCAGATCAGGCGCTCGGCGGCAGGGAAACGCTCTGGGGTGATCAGTTCGGGCCGGTCGTCGAACACCGTGACGCGGAAGCCCACGGAACGCAGCACCGGGGTCAGGGCCAGGGAACAGTGACCCGCACCAAAAAGTATGGCCCGCTCCCCTATGGAAAGAGGCATGGTGAAGGAGCCTTCCTTTTCCGGATCGTCCGTAAGAAAGCCAACCGTGCCATCCAAGGGCAGAGCCAGGTAACCGGGTCGGCGGTCCGCGATATGCTGCAGCAGGTCAGCGGCCAGGGCGGCCCAGGCGGTATCCGTGCCGGGAATGAAGGTGAATAGGGCTGTGACATCCCCACCGCAGACCATACCGATGTCCTCGGCATCGCTGCGATGGAGCGGGTATTCATGGAGGTCACTGCAGCGACGGGCGATTAGATCCCGGGCGTGAAGAATGGACAGATTTTCCACATTCCCGCCGCCTATGGTGCCGCTCAGAGGACCCTGGGCCCCTACCAGCATCTGAGCGCCCTCTCCACGAGGGGTGGAGCCGGACTCGCGGATGATGGTGACCAGGACGGTGTCGTGACGCTTTTCTATTTCATAGAGGAGCTTGGCAAAGATAGATTGCATGGTCGATTCTCCTTTGTATGTTTTCGGGAAATCTATTTTGCTTCATTTTACGCCGTTATTCTGAAAAATGCAATACGAAGCTCTGTGAGCTGCGGAGGAAATAGGAAAAAAGTATTATTCTGCTGCGATAGGGAACAAAGCATTGACAGAGGGATGGAAATGTGTTACAATTTGCAAGCAAAACCGAATTACCATAGCCGGAGCCGACCCGGGGGGCGAGTGTACGGGGTGATTCAACTGAATGATTTAGGCAAAACCGTCGTGAGGCGGTGACGCAAAGCTATCGGGACTTTTTTCGGAAAGTCAGCCACGCTGCAATATCCTGGATATTGCGGCGTTTTGTCTTTTACAGGGAAACCGGTGCGGCCTACGGGGAAAGGAGGGACGCCTGTGTCAAAGAAAACATCGGCCTTTGTGGGCCTGCTGCTGGCAGCAGCCATGATCGCCTTTGCCGTTTTCGCAGCCAGTGTCGGCTTTAGCTGGTTTACAAACAGCGTTGGGGCGTCTGCCACCGGCATGAGCGTGTCGGCCAAGGGAAACCTGGAAATACGAGCCGACAGCGGCGGGGCGAATATCGCCGTGATGCAGCCTTCCGCCGATATGAAGCACTTTGACGTGGACCTGACAGGCATTCGGCCCGGAGAATCCGGGAGCTTCACCTTTTATGTGTACGACCCGGGTAGGACGGAATTTGACTTTTCCTATGTGCTGTCGGTGACGAACAACGAATTCTTTCCGGGCGATACGAAGAACAAAGGGTTCTACGCCGACACGACGGAGGCTATGCAGAAGGAGGCCTTGCAGCACATCAACGCACATCTGCTGTTCTTCCGGGAGAAAAATGCGGACGGTACTTACTCCGGGTGGATACCCGGTGGGCAGTCGGAGCAGGTGAAAGCCACTGCGCAGGAGCAGGCGGTGACGGTGTACTGGGTGTGGGTGCCCTGGTACAGCGACATTTTTATAGACAGTGGGACGCTTATTGACCCAGCAGACCGGGCGAATATTGCAGCATATTACGGCAGCGGGGAACACCTGTCAGAGATGTTTGAAAGCGGCGAAAAGTCCGGGGACGGCTACAACAAGGCCGACTACATCATCGGCACCACGCTGCGGCATATGTGCTTTGACCTGACCGTGCAGGAGGAGTAAAAGACGATGCAAGCCGGGAAACGGAAAATTTCACAGAAAATGCTACTGATCTTGGTGATGGCGGGGGTACTGATGATCTCCGCCGTTGCCTGGTTCGCGCTGGCCAACCGAAGCCGGTCGGGGGACTTGGAAATTGAGATGCCACCCATCATTTACATCAAGGACGACAATCTGCGGGAGATGACCTCCTTCGATCTGGACGGCCTGCAGATCAACAAGACCTATAACGCCCTGTTCTGCGTGGCTCCGGCCTATGAGGGGGCGGTGAAGGACTTTGATTTGGGTGTGATCTACACGGAGAACATCGGCATGGTCATTAAACTGTACCCGGTGCAGAAGATCACCGATAAGCCCGAGAGCGAGGAGTATGAGAAGCGGACTTTGGAAGGGCAGGACTGCTATTTTAATTATGACTCTGCGAAAAGTCCGCATCCGGATGTTACCTACAGTAAGGATAGGAAACAGGAGGAAAATTACGATAAAACGCACCTGAACCGGGGCGTATATAAGATCTATAAGGGCGCATTTGACGAGTACAAGGCAACCGGTAAGGATATACTCACTAAGCTCAATAACACCGAAGCCTACCGCTTTTATGTGCTGCAGGTGACCTGGAAGGAGAATATCTCCGAGGCGGAGCTGGAGAAAGAGACGGATGTGGTGTATATCGTGACCCAGGGCGGCACCAAGAGGGGGGCGTGACGGCATGAGACTAAGAAAAAAGAAGCTCCCTGCGGCCCTATGGGCGGTGCTGGTGCTGGCATTGTCGGCCACGCTGGTGCTGGCAGCCTACTATGGCAAGGGCAACTTTAAGGATGTGTTCGTGAATCGGAAGCACTCCTTTTCCAGCGATGTGCTCAGCAGCGTTTCCAGGTTTGAGGAGGCGGACAAAAATGTGGTGCGGCCCCATGGTATGGCGGCCAAGAGCATCAGCTTTTATAACTATGACCGCTCCACGGGAGAGTACAACGACTTTGATGTGACCTTCTCCGTGTATGCCTGGCTGGACAAGGGCGATACCGGGCGGGCCTATACCATTTCCTATGGTACTACGACGGGTAAGACGGTGAATGGCACGACCCATGATACACCGATATTTACCGCCACACTCAAGGGAAAAAAGGCCTCGGAGCTGGCCATAACGGTGCAGTTTAACGCCAATCAAAACGACGACCTGACCACCTTCCCCAATTTGCTGATGGTGGCTGTGCCCGATACGCCCCGATATATGGCCAGCCGGATGCTGGGGGCGTGCATCGTGCCGTCCCGGTCAGAGGGCTTCCATGTGGACTGCGGGTTTGAAAAAACCGAAGGAAATGTGGATATAGAGGACTACGCAGCGTTTATCTATGGAATCTCCATGGTAGGTGAGCCGCCGGAGAACGGCGTTTTGCGGGTGCTGTGGCGGTCGGACCGGCTGACGCTGATGGAGCATAATAATTTTACGGCGCAGAATGTGGAAAATCCAACGGACGGATTCGACAAATATATCTATATTCCCCAGGAGACGGACTACTATGGTCGGCTCTCCTTCATGCGGGTGCAGGGGATAGCAGATGAGAACAATCCCTGGAAGAACAATAGCTATAACTGGACGGATCTGGAGAGCCTTGTAAAGTGGCAGCAGCTGCCGTAAGGGCACACATACAGACAACAGGTGAATGTGTATGAAAAGTAGATTGCAAACAAATAAAAAGGGGAGAGCGGGCGTACTGTCGGTGCGGTCCGCCGTATGCCTTTTCACAGCTTTGGCGGCGGTGGTGGTGATCGCTTTGGCTTGGTGGAGCCGGGCCTATGCGGCGGAGATACCGGCCGGATATGCTCTGGATGCAAGCAAAATTTTGAACCTTGCTGACAACGGCTCCTATGGGGGTATTACCCGCAAGGGGAAGAAGGAGTTCGACATTGACGGGGCCCAGGGCTTCGTTACGCTGGCCCGAGTGTCTCAGTCAAATAGCCTGGAGGGATATACCTTCAAAATCTCAGCAAGTAATACTTGGGAATTGACGGTAGATGCGGGGGATTTGGAGAAAAGGTTTTACGGTATCGGCAGCGACGAACATCCCTTTAAGGGCAAAATTTATATGGCCAAAGTGCCCGGATCGACCTACCTGAAGATCAGTGGGTGGAATGCGCTGTTTAACAATCTGTCCAATGAGGCGTCTATTACCAAAGAAACTGATAAAATTGACTTGTGTGCGGATATTAATGCGCCCTTTGCTTTGTGCGATACGCTCACCATTACAAAGGATAGCCCCCTGGATATCAGCGCATTCCGCTTTGCGGCCAGAGAGGAGCAGGACGGAAGCGTAAAGGGTGTAGTGCAAGGGAATAAGACGGCGGGCCTGGTGGCGAGTAAGGTCACGGGCAGTGGCACTTGCACCGTGGATCTGAGTCCCTGCTTTAAGGACGGAGCCCAGTACGCCTTGAAGACGGCCAGCGGCAGCGCAGGCGGTCTGTTTGGCGTGATTGAGAAAGATGCGTCGGTTTCCGTGACCACAGGGAACCTGAATATCCTGGTTTCCAGCGCCGATGCGGGTAATGTCGGTCTGCTGGTGGGCGAAAACAAGGGCACTTTCACCGTGAGTAGCGAAAGCACCTATACAGGCAGCGCTAAGGCGGCGACTGACTACGCCGCAGGCCTGGTGGGCGTGAACGCGAATACGGGAACAGTTAATTTTGCTAATAGTGTAACGGTGAATACCTTTACAGCTACGGCCGCGTATGTAGGTGGCGTAGCGGGCAAATCCGACGGCAAGATCACCGTGGAAACGGGGAAAGCCTGCACCGTTTCAGATAGTACCTTTACCTCGGCGACTACCCTGCCGATGCTGGGGGGGCGGTGGGACAGGCCACGGCGGCTCCGGTGGGCAGCTTTACGCTTGAGAATAATATATTTGAAAAAAGCGGCAATGTAGGCGGCTTTATAGGCAGCTTTACCGCCGAGAAAGCGGCGAACTTCACCGATGTGACCGTGACCGGCGCCACCTTCAACGGAACCGGCACGGCAGACCACAGTGTGGGCGGCTATTTCGGTCTGATTTCGGGTAAAAATGCTGTGACGCTTGCAAGCGGCAAGGCTTCTACCTTTACATTTAATTCCCTGACGGCAGGAAGCTATGGCGGCGTTATCGGCACGGTGAAGGCTAACTCCGTTGTGACGGTAGGCGGGGGCATGACGGTGACGAATACCTTTGCGAGCGGCGGCTTCTCCGGCTCCCTGGGCGGCGCTGTGGGCTGCGTGGGGCAGGGGGCTTACTGCAAGCTGGACAACCTCACGCTGAATAACACCATGAACGCCGCTTTGCAGGCGGGTGTCGGCGACCTGGTGGGGCAGGCTGCGGCTAAAGCGCTTGTGGATGTAGGCCGCGTCACATATACGAATAATGGGCAGGCATCGGTGCTGGTTTCCGCCACCGGGGGTGGAACGGTGCTGCGCCTGGCCGGGGCTATCACGGACAATTCCAACAGCTCCGGACACATCGTGCGCACCCAGAACCAATCGCTGCTGTATGCGGACGCGGGCTACTCCTTTACTCGCACCGGGACACTTACCAGCAACGATGTGGGCAACTACGGGCAGATTCTGCGCAATGATAAGCTGCATATTCTCAACTTTGATGCCGCAAGTCATGCAGTCTCTGTGCAGAATCCTTTGACTTCTTCGACCAATATTACCTTGAGTTCGGCGGCGGATGCGGCCAAGCTGGCCCTGACGCTGCACACCCACGGCGCGGTCAGCGGTGTAAACGGCATTACGGGCAATCAATATAAAAAACTGCTTTCTTCGTCTGTCACCATTACCCTAACGGGGGATATTGACCTGCGGGGCAGCGGCGTGGAGCAGTTTACGCCGTCCAGTGAACTGGATGTTTTTTTCACCGGCAAGATATTGGGCGGCCGCCATACGCTGACCCTGTCGATCGGGGAGAGCGCCCGGGTGAATGAGAGTGAATCTGCCAATGTGGGCTTGCTGAAGGATATATCTTCGGTAAATATACGCAGCTATTTGGGCGCATTTGCTTCTATGAATGGGGCAACAGTGGATCAACTCACTGTAGCCGGAGATATAAAGCTCCATGCCGATGTAAAAAAAGGATTTTTCTTTGGCGGATTGGCGGCCTATAGCAAGAATGGGACGGTCACGATTTCAGACTGCACCACAAAAGTAAAGTTGACACTTTCAAAGGGGAGTGTGGGAGCAAGCCTCTATGCGGGAGGCTTTATTGGAAATGTCTTCGGAAAAACCTTTTCTATCACGGGAAGCACTCTGGCTGCAAATATCATTCAGGAGAGCAATTACAGCTATGATGGTATTTACCTGGGTGGCGCTGTGGGTAAGGCGACTCCGGGTGCAAAGGTTACTTTTACGGGTAACACTGTTAGCACCATCATAGATAAAAAGGTCAATACCCTAAATGCCCGAATAGGCGGGTGCTTCGGGGAGTTGGCGTGTAGTAGTTATGTGGATGTAGACATGACTGGGACAAAGGCCGAGAAAGCGTCCATTACTTCGGTTTCAACAAATGCCGGTGGCAGTGCCGGGGGCCTGATCGGACACACGGTGCAGAGGTGCAAGCTGGTGCTGGATGGGGCCTGGCAGGGTACGGTCAGCAGTGGCAATGCGTCTGTGGGCGGACTTATTTACGACCTGGACGGCAAGCTGACGGTAAATACCGGCTTCTCTGTAAATGGCTCTATATTTACATCCAACAATGCCACGAAGGGCATTTTGGTGGGAGATGGCACCAATGCGTTTGTGGTTGTGAACTGCGCCCCCTCGGGGTTTGATAATGTAACAGCCGATAATGGGTTTGACCTGTTCGTGGGTAAGAATATTGCTTCCCGTGCGTCTATAGGCGTTGCTGCCACCGGCGGACTGGTTTCGGTGGAAACGGGTGAAAAAAATATCGGCCAGATTCCCGAAAACAGCGACTGGTATAGCATGATCTCCGCCCGGCAAAACAGCAATACAAGATATTATTTCAACATCGCCAAGCTGGATTATACAGACGGAGATTATACGCCCAGCACAACAGCTAAGACTCCGGCGGATGTGATTTACTGGCATGTGTACGACTATGTGCAGGGGGCGCTGCCGGACTATGTGTGTGGGGAGAGCTTCCCCACGGCCATCACGGACATCACCGGGGCCGGCGCGGACATCGACATGACTAAGTACTCCTTCTATCCTACGAAGAAGGAGGGGGTGACCTTTGACTTCAGTGGGCACAAGCTGACCTTTGGCTATAAGGTGGCGGACCTGCCCCGGACGGGGCAGATGTTCGGCATTCAGAGCGGTATTTTGTCTGATGTGATCGCCACAAACGAAAGTGTCACCGCTTTGCTTACGAATATCACCTTGGCTGGGACCGTATACCCGGTGAATGGTAGATCCGGCGCGTTCATCTGCGGTAAGGTGGTGGGCAATCGCACGGCCACTGTGACGGCGGATGCCAATTTCAAGGTGGAAAAGGTGTTCTTTGAAGGTCTGACGGTGGACGGCGCGGCCACGCCGCTGCTGATAGACACCATTGGCAGTAATGTTACCGGAGCCCTGACCTCCGTTTCTCAGTATACGCAGGGCACTTATGAGGAGGTCAATAAGACGACCGCTTACACGGCTAAGGCGGCCAGTGCGCTGATCGGCAAGGGCGGCGTAGCAAACGAAAACGGCAGTACGGCCTCCTCCAACATCTCCGTGACTTTCAAAAACATCGTTTTTGCGGCGGAGGAAGGGAAGTCCATCTTCACCAAGGCCAGCTACTTTGAGGCTATTAACTGCGTGAACGGCACGGGCGCATACATCTATAACTTCAACCTGGCGGAGGACTGGGACGACGGCAATCACAAGAACGCCGTGACCTATGGTACGGAAATTTCTACCAACCCCAAGCAGTACGAGTATTACGACCAGGAGATATTGGTGGACCCCAATACGCAACCGACCCAACATGGCGACACGAACACGGCCTTTTCCACTGGGTATCGGCCCTATGTGCTTACCACCATGGACGGCGGCACCAGCCTGCGGGTAAACCGCAAGAGTGTGAATTTTGACATTGGTTGGGGCACATACGAGCATCCTTATATTATCGAAAGAGCTGCGCAGCTGGAGGAACTGACGAAGCTGGTGAGTATGAGCGGCTCGCACTCGTTCCAGCCGGAGTGGATCATCAACTATCCCAAGGCCAGCGGCACCGCCTTGGACTATACCGACTGTGATGTGTACACCGCATCGACCTCGGGCACGCTGACGACGAGCGGGGGGACGAAGACCCTGAAAGCGGAGACGCTGCGGGAGTATCTGCGGGGAGCGTATTACAAGATCTCTGCGCCTATGAAGTCTATGGAGCTGTCAAGCGAGTTTACAGGCATCGGAACGGAGCAATATCCTTTCCATGGAGTCATCGTGGGCAGCGGGACCGTTATCACCATGCCGGATAACACGAATGTGGGCAACACGGGCTACTGTGGATTTATCAATGTGGCCAACGGCTGCGCGGTGTACGGGCTGGAGCTGAAGTATGAAAAAGTAGGACTTTCGGGGAGCTTTAGCAGTTGGGACAGCCCGACCAGCCGAGCCTTTTCGACTAAGCGGGCTGCCACGAGTGTGGCGCATTTTGGCGGCGCTATCGGCTGGATCGTCGGCGGAGACAATGTGCTGGACCATGTGACCGTCCGTGTGAATTCCCTGACGGCGGGGCATAAGACCTCGGTTTTTGGCGGCTATGTGGGCCTGATTTCCGGCGGCGGTGTCACGGTGCGGAGCCTGGGCCCGGGCGTTGACAAGGACGAGACTGCGGAGAATTCACAGTATTTTTACTATGCGCCCTATGTGGGCAAGGCGTTCAGCGGCTATGCTATCTCGGATGACAAGGAATACAAAAATACAGAGAAGTATGCCTCCATCGCCTATATTGCGGCGAAGCAGACCACCGGGACATTCACAGCGCAGGGAGATCAGGGCGGCGCGTTCACGCTGGATAATGCGGCGGACCTGATGATGCTGGGGTACTCCATGTACAGCGGGGCCCTGTCGGACGAGGCGAACTCGCTGTCGTACGGCGCAGATGTTTTATCCCGCAGTGGGAATTATGCGTATGTGGGTGAGACGAACCACCCGAATGTGACCATTACCGCCGGGCGCTATGCCGAGGATGCGCGGGCGGACGGGGATAACCTGATTCGAAGGTATTTCGGTATTCCGGCGGGAACCGGGATAAGCATAAAAGGGAAAATTACCGCGACCCTGACAGGCGCAGAATATGATATGAGCCAGTTCGGCAATGCCTTTCGTGGACTTGGCAGCCCCTATTTAGGTACGGAGTGCTACAATGTGCTGGAGGTACATGGAGCAGCCACTGGGACTTTGGTCAAACTCAATGCGTCCTTGAAACAGTATTGCTATCAGGCGAGCAGCAAATATGAGCCCGACTCTGTTCACAATATGGCCTTGGTGATGGAGCCAACCGGCGGTGGACCGGTCTTGATCTCTAATATAACTGTGAGCGGCACAATTTCCCTTTCTGCATATGACATTGCCAATAACACAGAGCTGACGAAGAAAATGAGCCACTGGTTGAAGCTGGATGGAAGCAATAATAAGGAAACGCTGTTCTGCTTGGGCGGCTTTTTGGGCTATTCCGGTGGAGCAAAATTCACGGATGTGGCGCTGAAAGATTTGACTATCCACTCTCCCGGTTGGGCCGGTGGTCTTGTCGCCAGTGAGCACAATCAAAATGGTTCTTCTGTAAATGGATGTGTTATAGACAGTGTGAAGCTGGAAGGCTTGCAGAGCACCGGGGCGGTGTACGCTTTTCTTCGGGCGGGCAGCAACACGCAGCTTTCCAATGTGAAAGTGACGAATGCACAGGTCCAGACAAAGGTTTCTGAATTCTCTGACGCAAACAACGATACTTACAATGCGGCTACGGGTGGATTGATCGGCTGTATTATGAACGGGACTATTTCGGTTACAGATTCGTCGGTCAGCGGCTCGAGCGTGCAGTTTGTATCAAAAAAAACGACGAGCTCTTCGTATAACGGAAACGCCGGCGGCTTTATTGGGACAAGCAGGGCCAGCGTGACCTTTAGCAATTGCACCCTGGACGGGGCGGAGGTGGTGGCTTGTGCCGGATATACTGCCAACGCGCCTTATCCCACGGAGTATACGAATTCGACCGTGGATGTGAACGGTATCTCTGACGGGACGAAGAATGCGCTGTCCTATGCCCTCAGCAGCAACACGGATGCTGCCGGAAATGCGGGCGGCTTTGTGGGCGTAACCGCACAGGCTAGTACATACACGAATTGCGTGGTAAAGTCCGACACCGCTCCTGCGGTCGTATTGGGTTACAGAAATGGAAGCGGTTTTGTGGGGAATTCGCCCTCTGCAGTTTCTTACAGCTTTACCGATGCGAGCGTTCAGGCTACAAAGAATCCTCTGTATATCGTCGGACGGTCCTGCTCTGCCGGACTTTTGGCGTGGGACGCTTCCAGCAGCGGTGGCACCATCCAGGCCGAAAAGGTCAAGGTGACGGGAACGAACGGCGGCCTGGTGTATATTCTCGGGACGAAAAGACAAGAGAGCTCGAAAGGAGATGTGTTTGCCGGAGGCCTGTTCGGCGTGGTAAACAAAACGGCTGTGACCATAACGGACGCGGAAGTTTCTGGATGTGTCATTGCGTCTCAAAAAACGGCTGGGGTAATCAACAACAGCGACGGTAAGGCCACGGAACTGAATAATATCAAGGCCTACAACAATTACATACAGAGCACGACTAACTACTCTTTGGCCGGGGTCATTAACACCGTGTCAGGGACCGTTAATCTGAACGGGCTTTACCTGGCTGATAACATGATCCGCAATGTAAGTAGTTCGAGCAATATACGGACCGGCGGCATTACGGATACGATCACCGATAAAGGAGTTCTGAACGGCTGTAATATATTGATGAAGAACAATGACATGGCCTTTACCGGTTCTGCGAAATCGATTGCCGATATATTGAAGATGGAGACCACGAAGCCATCCAATGTGACCGGGACGGATTACGAGAGAGTCGGATTGATTGGCTACGAGAACAAGGGTACGGCCAATATTCTGGCTCTGAGCGTCGAAGAAGATGACAATGTTGCCAAACAGAAGCGGTTTAGGTCTGAGAGCAGTAGTAGCAGTAGCACGGTGATCTTCGCCGGGTACGGTGCGCCGTCGGTGTTCGAGACGGAGTATTTTGGCAAAAAAAACACGGCTTACACCCCGGCGCAGGCGCTGGCGGACCATGGCGTTACACCTGTGAAGACGGACAAGCTCAACGGCGACGCGGTGACTAAGACGCAGGGCAGTGCCACACCGGACTATCTCAACGCGAATCTGGAAGGTTGGGCGGCCTGGAAGGACAAGACCGTGAAGCTGGAGGACACGGGCATAAAAACCCTGTCTGACCTGACAGCGGATAAGCTGAGAATCACGCAGAATACAGACCTCCCCGTGCTTTCCATCAACGGGGCTACCCAGCAGACCATGTCCTCTTTCCTGAATCTGCTTACAGGCGGCGGGTTCGGCGCTATGGGAAGCGCCTATACGCTTACGGTTCAGGCGGACCGCTATACCCTCGGAAACGACGGTACCCTTTCCCCGCAGGCAAAAGGGGACGGGAGCGTGCTGTATGACGGGCAGAAGTTCACCGCCGGTAAGTACGATGATCTGGAGTCGGAGAATAAGTCCCTGACGGTACTGACACTGACTTTCCAGTCCAGTGCCGTCGCCACACAGACCTACTCCATGAATGTGGTGGTATATTACCCGCAGATTTTGGAATACACGTCCAATATATCCGCTTTGGAGGGCGAGGTATACCAGCTCAGCTCTTTCCTGACGGCTCCGAAGAACTTCATTAATGTGTCTGCCGGCAGTAAATACTCCCTGTATGTGGAGTATGCGTATAATGACACGGCTAAGAAGATCGAAAACTTCAATTTTGACAAGCGGATCGAGTCCGGCACCCCGGATGACAGCTCCGGCGACAAGAAGAACGCCTTTACCGCCGGGACCAAATTCGTGCTGGTGGATCTGAACAGCCGCGGGGCCTATGGATATAAGAGCTACTACTACACCGCCGATAAAGACACCTACACATTGGACTTCAGCAGCTTTCAGAGTGAGGCAGGTAAACCGTTTACCGTGAAGCTCTTGCCGGAGGTGGTGCAGAATATGCTTGTAAAGAAAGACCACCTGTGCAAGGATGCAAACTACGGCCATGTGGAGCGGTATCTCCTGATGGTGATTCCCCAGACGGCAGAGCAGCTGATGCAGTACACGCTGCGGGCCACGGTGGCGGAAAATGACAGGAACATCATTGTTCGGGAGGATCAAAATAAGGGAAAATGCTCCGTGAATGTGTGGGGCAAGGCCACAGGCAAAATGAATCTCACGTCTGCCACGACTTTTTCCAATGTGGTTGGTAAGGAGTTGGTGGTGAATGCCCATGTGCAGGTGGATTTCCCCCACAACTATATCTCTGCCATGCATGACCGGGACATCTACGGGACCCATGTGTTTAAGATCATGGATGCGAACAATAAGGCAGTTTCTCTGCCTGCCGGGACAAAGGCGCTCCTGACGGGCAAGGACGGTAAGACTTTGCTGGCTACCCGCGTCACAACGCCTACCTCTACGGTGCGATACGAGCTGGATAACATAGTGTCCTTGGCCCCGAACGATAGCCTGACGGATGATTTTGTGCTTACGCTGGACTTCTCGGAGGTGTCGCCTGCGGATTTCAGCGGGGTATTTACCGACGGTGGCGCTTATAAGCTGCAGGATGAATTCTACATCTCCAGCGACCGGGCGCACTACACCAACGGCAGCAAAATAGAGGGGAGTACGTTCAGTTTTACGGCAAAAACGGCTGTGCCGGTGAAGCTGACGGTGATCCCGGTGGACCGTAAAAGCCAGGCTATCAACATGGGCGGCGTGAAAGACAGCACCGACAGCGGTAAAATTCTGTTTGATCTGGTGGCGGATTTCAGCGCCGTGCCGGAGAAGGATCGGAAGAATATTGAGTCGGCCAAGGTGGAGTTTTCCCTCTATCAGAAGCAGTATGATGAGACCAAGAAGAAGTATGTTTACAGCGAAAAAAATCTGCCGGGGCCCCTCGGAACGGTGGATGCCGATGGAAGAACCGTGCTGCCTCTGACGACGGACTGGAAGGCAACGGGGCAGTACACGCTGTCTGTAAATCTGGACTATGTGCTGGAACAAATGAAAACGGACTACCAGGGTATCCTGTCCAATTATCGTCTTATGGCGAAGGTGACAGGCCTGGATGCAAGCGGAAATGCCGTCGGGAGTTATTCAGCGGAGAGCTACTTCGTTTTCCTGCTGTGCGACATTGATAACCAGATCGGTGCGTAAAGGCATAGGCGCAGAGCGTCCCTAAATAGACAGGGAAAAAATACCTTCTGTACCCCAATGAAAAAGTGTCGTCTCGGAATTGATCCCGAGACGGCATTTTTTTGCGTCATGCCGATGGCGCGGCAATGGATCCGGGCGGAACACCGGGACGCAAAGGTGCGTATATTGCAGTAGAGGAGGGTTATTATGAGACGGTGGAATTGCGGGCGGGGCGTGGGCATTTGTGCGCTGGCCCTGGGTGTGGGCATCCTCATTGCCGCCATTTTTCCGGTGGGATGCCTGATGTTTATTGTGGCATTTTTGTTGATCGCCTGCGGGCTGTGCTGCCTGCGGCAGTGAAAGGAGGAAAGAAAATGCGCATCATCGTTTGGAAAGCGCCGGCTTTTTTGCGGGGCATTCTGCGCTGCTTATTCTGCGGAAAGGAATAGAGGAAACCGCCCTCTCATAGAATGCTTACAGGACACAATATGAGAGGGTGATTGAAGTGGACACGGAACTGAATTTTGAGCAGATATCTTGCTATGACTTACTGGCCAAGGCGGTAACGACCCACGAGGAGACAACGGAGACAACTCTGCCTGACTACTGCGCCACAGCGTCAAGGATACTGGAGGCTGCGGGACAACTCTTGGTGCGGGAAAAGCAGGCATCGGAGGGAATCGTCCGGGGCGAAGCCCGGGTGACGGTCCTCTATCTCTCTGAGGAGACGGAGGGGCTGCAAAGCGTGACGGTGGCGGTACCCTTTACCTGTGAGCTCAGTGACCCCAAGCTGCGAGAGTGCCAAATGCTGCAGGTACATAGCCGGCTGCTTTTATGTGAGGCGAAACCCATCACCGGACGAAGGCTCTACCTGCGTGTGATCCCGGAGCTGACGGTCCTGGGCTTCGGGCAGAAGCAGCTCCGATTCTGCTGCGAGGCCCGGGGAAAAGGCTTGCAGGTGCGAAAAAGAGGGCAGGAGCTTTGCCTGCTGGCGGCGGCGGAGGAAAGAAGCTGCACCACGGCCCAGGAATTTGACGGCGGGGCAGACCAGGCAGAGGAAATTCTTCTGAGCCGGATGGTTCCCAGCATCACCGGCTGCCAGCAGATCGGCAGTAAGCTGGCGGTGAAGGGGGAGCTGTGCGTGTCGGCTATGCTGCGCCTGGCGGACAGAAAGCTCCGGGAAACGGTGCAGACGGTGCCATTTTCCCAAATATTGGATGGCTTTACCGCAGTGGAGAACGGCACCTGGCAGGTGGAGGCAGAGACGGCAGAGTGGGACCTGCGGCTGGTGCGCAGCGAGGGCGGCTGCCGCATGGGTCTAACGGCACGGATCACCTTCCGGGTGTTTGCCTACCAGAAGCGGGAGATTTCCTATGTAACGGACCTGTACAGCACCTGTCAGGCTCTGACAGCGGAGACGGAGACGGTACGCTTTAGCCGGCGCTGCAGCCCGGTGTGTGCCCGGGAATGGGCGGAGGAGCTTCTTGAATCCGGAGGGGGGACACTGTTTGCCTATGTGACGGCCTTTGACTGCGGCGGAGTCATTGCCCGGTGTGACGGGGGGCGAACAGAGCTTTCCACTACCGTGCGAATGCGAATTCTCTACCAGGACGAAAGCGGCGCACCGGTTACGGCAGAGCGGAGCAGGGAATTGAGCACTACAGTGGAGGCTACCCCGGACGCGGCATGGCTTTCCTGCGGCATTGCAGAGCTGCGGGGAAGCGCGGGGACCTGCCAGGTGCGTGTGCCGGTATGCTTTTACGGCCTGACCGGGGAAGAAACAGAGCTGCGAACCGTGACGGCGGTGAAGGAATCCGAGGAAAGCCAAGAGACAAGGCCTTCGCTGGTGCTGCGGCGGGCAAAGTGCGGTGAATGCCTGTGGGACATGGCCAAGCAGCACGGCAGCAGCGAAGAAGCCATACGGCAGTACAATCACATGGAGGATGACAGCTTGCCGGAGGGAATGCTGCTGATTCCGGTGCTGCGGAAGTAGGAATTGATTACATATTAGGACGGGCGGGGTGGACCCCGCCCTTTTTTGCGTGTGAGGGAAATGGGGGCGGAGTGCATGACGCGGAGAGGACCCTTCCGGCATCGCACCTTACGCAGGGGAGGCTTTTGAGGACGGGGGTCGCGGATTGCGAGACCCGTTTGCGAACCGGTCTCGCAATGACACCTTTTATAAGAAGTGCGGTACAATTCCGGGCGGCGGGGTGAGGGCACCCCGCCCTACGGTTGGTTAAAAAAAGGCCCACGCCCGGCGGGGATTTCTGCCGGGCATGGGGTATGGAAAAAAGAAGAAAGAATGAATCAGTTTTGGGCAAAGCGGGAGAGAAATTGACGGGTGCGCTCCTCCTTGGGGTTGGAGATGACCTCCTTGGGGTCGCCCTGCTCCACGATGACGCCGCCGTCCATGAAGATGACGCGGTCTGCCACATCCCGAGCAAAGCTCATTTCGTGGGTGACGATAACCATGGTCATGTGCTCCTCGGCCAACTGGCGTATGACCTTGAGAATCTCGCCGGTCAGCTCCGGGTCCAAGGCGGAGGTGGGCTCATCGAAGAAGAGAATTTCCGGCTCCATAGCCAGGGCTCGGGCAATGGCCACCCGCTGCTGCTGACCGCCGGAGAGCTGACAGGGATAGGCATCGGCCTTATCCGCCAGACCCATCTTTTCCAGCAAAGCCATGGCTTTCTTTTCCGCCTCCTCTTTACTGCGGCCCAGCACCTGAATGGGCGCATCCGTAAGATTCTTCAGCACGGAGAAGTGGGGGAAGAGGTTGAAGTTTTGAAAAACCAAGCCAAAGCGGCTGCGGATTTTTTTGAGCTGCAGCTTGTCGGCATAGACGGACACGCCCTGCTCATTGGTTTTGGCGGCATAGTCTCCGGAATAGAGCAGGTCGCCGCTGTCCATCTTCGTAAGCAGGGTGGCACAGCGAAGGAGGGTGGACTTTCCGCTGCCGGAGGGGCCGATGATGGCCACCACCTCGCCCTGGGCTACGGTGAGACTGATGTCCTTGAGGACATGGAGCGTGGAGTCGTTAAAGCTCTTTTTTACATTTTTGATTTCCAAAATATTCATATCCGCGCCCCCTTATTGATAATAATCCATGCGTTTTTCGATGCGGCCCATGACCACATCCACGATGCCGTTGAACAGGAAGTAGAACACACCTGCGATAAGGAAGGGCATGAAGCTGGTCTGGGAGTTGGCGATCTGCTTGCCGATGGTGAACAGCTCCTCATAGGAAACGCAGAAGGCAATAGAGGTATCCTTCACCAGGGTGACCACCTCGTTGGTGATGCTGGGCATAATGCGCTTGACCACTTGGGGCAAAATGATACGCATAAAGGTCTGAACCTTGGTATAGCCCAGGACCCCGGCGGCCTCGTACTGTCCCACGGGCATGGACTCGATGCCGCCGCGGTAAATTTCCGCGAAGTAGGCTGCGTAGTTAATGGCAAAGGCAATGACCACGGGAATGAGCTTATTTCGGGCCACGCCCATGTCCGGAAACAGATAGTGCGGGCCGTATGTGACCGCCAGAAGCTGGAGCATCAGGGGTGTGCCGCGCAGAACGGAGATGATAAAGCGCATCACAGAGGACACGGCCTTGCTCTTACTCATGCGCAGAAGGGCGAAAATCATGCCCAGGGGCAGGGAAAACAGCAGGGTCAGAAAGAAAATGGCACAGGTATTGCCGAGACCCTCGCTCATTTTCAGGATCATGGTGGATAATGTCATTGGTTTCTCCTCATTTTTTTAGGCGCAGTCTCCCGGAGACCCATGGGAGCCTCCGGGAGGTGCGTAGATTTTACTTTTTCAAGGGGATGGACCCTATTAGTTCAGGAACAGCAGGTTGTTGACGATGTCGGGATACTTCTCGGCGATCTTGGCATAGGTGCCGTTATCCACCAGAGTCTTGACGGCACCCTCGATGGAGGAGCACAGCTCCTTATCATCGGCGCGGAAGGCGATACCGTACTGCTCGGCGCCCAGCTCCTCGGAGAGGATGGTGAAGCCGGCGTTCTTATCGGCATAGGCGGTAGCAACAGGCTTATCCACGATGACGGCATCCACGGCGCCGCCGCTCAGCTCAGTGAAGCACTTGAGGAAGCTGTCGCTGCGGATCAGGGACTTAAAGGTGGCGGTCAGGGACTCCAGATCACCGCCCTCGCTGAGCAGGGTGTCACCGGAGGTGCCCAGCTGCACGGCTACGACCTTACCGGCCAGATCGGCAGAGGATTTGATGTCGCTGCCTTCCTTGACCATGATGACCTGGGTGTTGTCATAGTAGGGGGCGGAGAGGGTGTAGCCGGCTTCCTTCATGCTGTCGAGGATGGTCATGCCGGACCAGATGCAATCGCACTCCTTAGCATCCAGCTGCGTCAGCTTCTGATCCCAGTTGACGGGGAAGACCTTCATCTCCCAGCCCAGCAGGTCGCAGGCGGCCTGGGCTACCTCAATGTCGAAGCCGGTGTAGCTGCCGTCATCGCCCAGATAGCTGAAGGGGGGATACTCGGCGTCGATGCCAACGGTAAAGACTTTCTTGCCGTCGGCGTTGTCATCGCCCTTCTTGCCGCAGGCGGCCAGGAGGGAAACGGTCATCAGCACTGCCAGCAGCAGGCACAGAGCTTTCTTCAGGTTTTTCATTGATTCGTTCTCCTTTTTCCTTTTTATGGGGCCGGTGCATCCGACCGATTTCTTATTGCACTACCATACTACCACTTTAGCGTGATAATGTAAAGAAGTAAAAATTACAAATCATGCACAAATTTAGGAAATTAGATTGTAAGATATGCACAAGGAATACGCAAGATAGGTAGACTGACAACGAAATGGGCATACAGTAAAAGTGGGAAGGAAGCGCATCTGCCCCTGTCAACCGATGGTGCAGTAAAAAAGCAATCGACTGCAGTTTAAGCAGCCGATTGCATATTGAGTGAGCAGGTCTATAAGCCGGGTTCTGTTGTCATACGGTCATCTATCTACGCGCACCGTTGCCGGTGCGCTCCAGCCACCTCGGGAGCAGCCGGGCCGGCCTATTGCTCCCATACCGGTGTTGCTCCGAATAGAGTTTACAGCGGCGGACGCTTTCACACGCCGCCGGGTGAGCTCTTACCTCGCCTTTCCACCCTTACCTCGAAAACGAGGCGGTATATCTCTGTTGCACTTTTCCTGAAGTCGCCTTCGGCGGGCGTTACCCGTTATCCTTGCCCTGCGGAGCCCGGACTTTCCTCATGGACAGGCTTTCGCCTTTGTCCCCGCGACCGTCCGACCTACTCACACAATATAATATAGTATTCTGCGGGGGAAGTCAACGGGGACGGGAAGATTTCATTGGAAAAAAGAATTGAACTGGGGCATAATATGGGATATAATGAGCCTATCGATAAAAAAGTCGTGGAGGCTGAAGATATGACACTGAGGGAGTATTTAGATTCGCTGAAGGATAAGACGGTGGCCGTCATCGGCATTGGGGTGAGCAACACACCGCTGCTGCGGCTTCTGCTGCGGGAAAAGATCCGGGTCACGGCCTGTGACAAGCGGGATCGGGCCGCCCTGGGGGCGCTGGCGGAGGAGCTGGAAAAGGATGGCTGCCGTTTGCAGTTGGGGGAGGACTATCTCCGGGGCCTGGACCAGGACGTGATCTTTCGCACGCCGGGGCTGCGACCCGATGTGCCGGAGCTGCTGGCAGCTGCGGAGCGGGGCAGTGAGATTACCTCGGAGATGGAGGTATTTTTCAAGGTGTGCCCCTGTACACTGATTGCGGTGACGGGGTCCGACGGCAAGACCACCACCACAACCATCATCGCAGAGATCCTGAAGGCCGCCGGGAACACCGTTCATGTGGGCGGGAATATCGGCAATCCTCTGCTGTGTCAGGCAGACGAAATGCAGGCAGGAGACTATGCGGTGCTGGAGCTCTCCAGCTTCCAGCTTATGACCATGCAGCAGAGCCCCCATATTGCGGTGGTGACGAATCTGGCCCCTAACCATCTGGATATACACAAGAGTATGGAGGAATATGTGGCGGCCAAGGAGAATATTTTCCGCTACCAATCCGCCGGGGATGTGGCCGTATTTAACCTGGACAATGATATCACCCGGGAGCAGGGGGGCAGAGCTCCGGGGCAGGTACGGTATTTCAGCCGCCGGGAGGAGCCTGGAGAGGGTGTTTTCCTCCGGGGGCAGGATATTATAAGCCGCATGGACGGCCGGGAAAGGGTCATTATGACCACGGAGGACATTCGGCTGCCGGGGCTGCACAATGTGGAAAACTACATGGCCGCCATCGCTGCGGTGGACGGCTTGGTGCCGGACGAGATCATTAAGAAATTCGCCCGGGAATTTAACGGTGTGGAGCATCGCATCGAATTGGTGCGGACCTATCACGGGGCGCGGTTTTACAACGACTCCATTGCCAGCAGTCCCTCCCGGACCATTGCGGGGCTGCGATCCTTTAAGGAGAAGGTCATCCTCATTGCCGGGGGATACGACAAGCATATTCCTTTCGATGTGTTGGGGCCGGAGGTGGTCGCGCATGTGAAGCTGCTGGTGCTTTGCGGCGCCACAGCGGGGAAGATACGCGCTGCGGTGGAGGCTGCACCGGGTTATCGGGTGGGCTGCCCTGAAATCGTTGAGGTGACACCCTTTGAAAAAGCGGTGGAGTTTGCCCGAGACCGGGCCCAAAGCGGCGATGTGGTGACCCTTTCTCCGGCCTGCGCGGCTTTTGACCAGTTTAAAAACTTCATGGAACGGGGCAAAACTTTTAAGTCAATCGTAAATGGCTGGGAGGAATAACACGGACACGCACCGCCTGCGCGCACCGCGCATACACTGGTATGAAGGGGGTGTGTGCTGTGGGCAGGCTTCGTTATATTCGGCTGACGGGCAGGCAAAAGGCTGTAATATGGGTGAGTATCATCCTGATTCTACTGCTGGCGGTTGCGGCGGTGCTCGTGGTGCGTATACGGCCCATTGTAACAAGGCTTACGGAGTCCCGCACCACCAACCGGGTCAACCGCATCGTGGCCGATGCTGTCAGCGATGCGGTAGCCAGCGGACAGGTGGATTGCTCGTCGCTGATTCTGTTTGAAAAGGACAGCAGCGGGCAGGTGACGGCCCTTCGCAGCAACATGACGGAGTTTAACCGGCTGCAATCCCTGATTTCGGATACGGTGCTGGCGAGACTGTCGCAGATGACATCCTCGGATCTGGCCATCCCCCTGGGGACTCTGACGGGTTCAAACCTGCTGGCGGGCCGAGGGCCGTACATTCATGTGCGCACCCAGTCGGTGGGCTCGGCTACGGCCAAGCTGCGAAATGCGCTGACGGCGGCGGGGATCAACCAGACCAAGCACCAGGTTTTGCTGGATGTGGAGGTATATGTGACGGTTCTGCTGCCGGGCTTTGCCACTTCGGTGCAGGTAAATAATGAGCTGTGCGTGGCGGAGACGGTGATCGTGGGCACTGTGCCGGACACCTATACCTATTTTAGCGCCGCCGATGATGAGATCGGGGATTATGCCAGCGAATACATAATGAACAACGGATAAAAGGGAGCGCAACTATGGACTATCGCGGAGAAATCAAGGAGCTGCGGGAAAAACTCAATGAGAATGCCCGGCTTTACTATACCCTGGACGCATCTACCATGTCCGACTATGAGTATGACCGGCTGTACCGTCGGCTGCAGGAGCTGGAGGCAGCCCACCCGGAGGAGATCACTCCCGACTCACCTACCCAGCGGGTGGGAGACGCTGTGCTCAACGACTTTGCCGAGGTGAGGCATCCGGTGCCCTTGGAGAGCCTGGAGGATGTATTCGACGGGGACGAGGTGAAGGGCTTTTTGTCCAAGGTGCTGGAGACGCTGCCCCGGGCAGAATACAGCTTGGAGCCTAAGGTGGACGGCCTGTCTGTTGCTTTGGAGTATCGGGACGGCCGTTTTTATCAGGGAGCCACTCGCGGCGATGGCCGGGTGGGAGAGGATGTAACGGGGAATCTGCGCACGGTCCGCTCTATCCCAAAGAACCTGCCGGAGAAGCTTCCCAGGCTCATTGTACGGGGAGAGGTGTACATGGCTCGATCCGTATTTGATAGGATCAATGAGGAGCTGGAGCTGGAGGGGAAACCCTTGCTGGCCAATCCCCGAAATGCGGCGGCGGGCTCCCTGCGGCAGAAGGATCCTAAGGTGTGTGCCAAGCGGCAGCTGGACATTGCGGTGTTTAACCTGCAGCTGGTGGAGGGACGGTCGTTTGCCACCCACTCCGAGACGCTGGACTACCTGCGGGAGCAGGGATTCCCGGTGATTCCCCACACGGTGCTGCGTGACCCGGAGGAAATCTTGGATCAGATTCAAAAGCTGGGCGATAACCGCATGGATTTCCCCTACGATATTGATGGCGCGGTTGTAAAGCTGAATGACTTGTCAGATCGTTCTATCCTTGGTAGTACGGCCAAATGCCCCAAGTGGGCGGTGGCGTATAAGTACCCCCCGGAGCAGAAGGAGTCCCGGGTGGCAGACATTGTGGTGCAGGTGGGGCGCACGGGAGTGCTGACCCCCAAGGCTGTGCTGGAGCCGGTGCGCTTAGCAGGCACCACCGTTACCAATGCCACCTTGCACAACCAGGATTATATCACGGAAAAAGATATTCGAATCGGCGACACGGTGGTGGTGCAGAAGGCGGGAGAAATCATCCCGGAGATCGTGTCGGTGGTGAAGGAAAAGAGACCGGAGGGTACGAAGCCCTATCATCTGCCGGATAAGTGTCCGGTGTGCGGGGCGGCGGTGCTGCGTGACCCGGACGGGGCAGCTGTTCGCTGTACCGGGGCGGAGTGTCCGGCCCAGCTTCTGCGCAACATGATACACTTCGCCTCCCGGGATGCCATGGACATTGACGGCGTGGGCCCGGCGGTGCTGCAGCAGCTTATAGAGAGCGGGCTGGTGTCAAATCCGGCAGATCTATATGACCTCCGAGCAGAGCAGCTGAAGGGACTGGACCGCATGGGGAAAAAGTCCGCTCAAAACGCAGTAGATGCCATTGCCAGGTCCAAGGAAAACGATCTGTGGCGGCTGATCTTCGCCTTGGGTATCCGGCAGGTGGGAGCCAAGGCAGCTAAGATACTGGCGACCCATTTCGGGAGCATGGATGGACTCCGCCGGGCCACGGCGGAGGAGCTGACGGAGATTGACGATGTGGGCGCAGTGACGGCGGACTACATCACCCGCTGGATGCAGAGCGACCAGGCGGCGGATCTGCTGGCGCGGCTGCAGAAGGCCGGTGTAAACATGGAGTGTCACCAGGAGCTGGTGGACCGACGCTTTGCAGGGATGACATTCGTGCTCACCGGAGCCTTGACTCGATTTACCCGGGAAGAGGCCGGAGAGATGATTGAGCTGCGGGGCGGCAAGGTGTCCTCCTCGGTGTCGAAAAAAACCACCTATGTGGTAGCCGGAGAGAATGCCGGATCGAAGCTGAAAAAGGCCGGGGAGCTGGGGATTTCAGTGCTGAGTGAGGAGGAATTTTTAGCACTAATATAATTTGTTATAGTCAACAATTACCGTGCCGTTTTGGTGCGGTAATTTTATAGTTTTTTTCAACAAAAATGAGAGGCGATGTTATGAATAGTTCCAAATTTTATGGCTTCACATTGACGCAGAGAAAGAAAGTGCTAAAATATAAATTGTATTGTTGCGAAACAGATTAGGAGCATGGGCTGATCAAGCCTGCAAGCAAAAAAGCGCAATGAGGAGGAAATATAATGAGTAAGATCATGAAGATCTGCGACGGTAACGAAGCCGCGGCATATGTGGCGTATGCCTTTTCCGAGGTGGCGGCGATTTACCCCATCACCCCGTCTTCTCCCATGGCGGAGCACACGGATGAGTGGTCCGCAAAGGGAAGAAAGAACATCTTTAATCAGCCTGTCCGCCTGGTGGAGATGCAGTCGGAGGCCGGCGCCTGCGGCGCTTGCCACGGTGCATTGGAGGCCGGCGCATTGGCCACCAGCTTCACCGCCTCTCAGGGGCTGATGCTGATGATCCCCACTATGCATCGTATCTCCGGTGAGCGTCTGCCCGGCGTACTGCATGTGGCTTCCCGTACGGTGGGTACCCACGCATTTTCTATTTTCGGCGATCACTCTGATGTGATGAACTGCCGCCAGACCGGCTTTGCTATGCTCAACTCCGGCAGCGTGCAGGAGATCATGGACCTGGCCGGTGTGGCACATCTGTCCGCTATCAAGGCCCGCATCCCGTTCCTGCATTTCTTTGACGGTTTCCGCACCAGCCATGAGATCCAGAAGGTGGAGGCCCTGGAGTACAGCGACCTGGCCAAGCTGGTGGACTATGACGCACTGGCCCGGTTCCGCGCCAATGCGCTGAATCCCGAGGATCCCCGGATGCGTTCCCTGGTGGATAACCCCGACATTTATTTCCAGCTTCGCGAGGCCAACAACAGCGACTACAACAAGCTCCCCGACATCGTTGAGGACTATATGGCCGAAATCAGCAAGCTGACGGGCCGGGAGTATCACCTCTTTAATTATTATGGTGCTCCCGACGCGGAGCGGGTCATCGTGGCCATGGGCTCTGTTACCGGCTGCATTCAGGAGACGGTGAAGTATCTGAATGACCGGGGCGAGAAGGTGGGCTTCCTACAGGTACACCTGTTCCGTCCCTTCTCGGCCAAGCATCTGCTGGCGGCTATGCCTAAGACAGTGAAAAAGGTGGCTGTCCTGGACCGCGTGAAGGAGATCGGCTCCATCGGTGAGCCCCTGTATGAGGACATCTGCGCCGCTTACATCAATGATAAGAACCGTCCCGAGATCTTTGCCGGCCGTTACGGCCTGTCCAG